>Ga0308171_1000912_pt1 | contig 48278 bp, 40 predicted proteins | sample PhyGR1_FD_202135 | JGI IMG/M metagenome (GOLD analysis project Ga0308171, IMG submission 202135) | Phyllosphere microbial communities from UC Gill Tract Community Farm, Albany, California, United States - DLSLSG.R1 | ecosystem: Host-associated > Plants > Phyllosphere > Unclassified | place: USA... | reverse complement strand
TACTGGCGCATCAGTTCCACGCTGGACTTTGAAAGCTGGCTGGACATCTGCTTCGGCTACGGACTGCTGGCGGCCGAATTGTATTCGCTGCTGGTGCTGACGCTGGGCTACCTGCAGACCGCCTGGCCGCTGCGCAGCAAGCCGCAGATGCTGACCATGCCGCCTGCGGAGTGGCCGACGGTGGATGTCTTCATTCCCTCGTACAACGAATCGCTGGACATCGTCTCGCTCACCATCTTCGCCGCGCAGGCCATCGACTGGCCGCAGGACAAGCTGCGCGTGCACGTGCTCGATGATGGCCGCCGCGAAGAATTCCGCGAGTTCTGCGACAACATCGGCGTGAACTACCTGGTGCGCTCCGACAACAAGCATGCCAAGGCCGGCAACCTCAACGAGGCGCTCAAGGTCACCGACGGCGAATTCGTGGCCATCTTCGATGCCGACCACGTGCCGACCCGTTCCTTCCTGCAGATCTGCATGGGCTGGTTCTACAAGGACCCCAAACTGGCCATGCTGCAGACACCGCACTTCTTCTTCTCGCCCGATCCCTTCGAGAAGAACCTCAATACCTTCCGCTCGGTACCCAACGAGGGCGAGCTGTTCTATGGCCTGGTGCAGGATGGCAATGACCTGTGGAATGCCGCCTTCTTCTGCGGCTCCTGCGCCGTCATGCGCCGTACCGCGTTGATGGAAATCGGCGGCATCGCCACCGAGACCCTGACCGAAGATGCGCACACCGCGCTGAAGATGAACCGTGCCGGCTACAACACCGCCTATCTCGCCATCCCCCAGGCCGCCGGCCTGGCCACCGAGAACCTGGCGCGCCACATCCGCCAGCGCGTGCGCTGGGCGCGCGGCATGGCGCAGATCTTCCGCGTCGACAATCCGCTCAAGGGCAGGGGGCTGCGTCTGGGCCAGCGGCTGTGCTACCTCAACGCCATGCTGCACTTCTTCTATGGCCTGCCGCGCCTGATCTTCCTGACTGCGCCATTGACGTACCTGTTCTTCGGAGCCCACATCTTCCAGGCCTCGGCGCTGATGATCACGGCCTACGTGCTGCCCCACGTGCTGCACGCCAGCCTGACCAACTCGCGCATCCAGGGACGCTTCCGCCATTCCTTCTGGAACGAGGTCTACGAGACCGTGCTGGCCTGGTACATCCTGGGACCGGTGCTGCTGGCGCTGGTGAACCCCAAGCTGGGTGGCTTCAACGTCACCGACAAGGGCGGCATCATCACCGATGACCACTTCGACTGGAAGCTGGCGCGGCCCTACATGGTGCTGCTGGGGCTGAACGTGGCCGGACTGGGCTTCGGCATCTGGCAACTGATCCATGGCGATCCGAATGCGGTCACCACCATCCTCATCAACATGGCCTGGACGCTCTACAACGTCATCATCAGCAGCGCCGCCATGGCGGTCGCTTCCGAAACCCGCCAGGTGCGCAGCGAGCCGCGCGTGACCGCCGAACTGCCGGTACGCATCAAGCTCGACGACGGCAGCATCATCGACGGCAAGACCCTCGACTTCTCGCAGAAGGGCATTGGCCTGCGCCTGCCGGCCGGCGTCAGCATCGCACGCAATGCACGCATCGAAGTCTCGATGATCCGCAATGCGCAGGAAAAGGTATTCCCGGCAATGGTGGTGTTCAGCCGCAACGACATGGTCGGTGCGCAGTTCCACGAACTGTCGCTGCGCCAGCAAAGCGAACTGGTGCGCCTGACCTTCTCGCGCGCCGACATCTGGGACAACAACTGGGGCAAGAGCCGTCCCGATACGCCGCTCAAAGCCTTGCGTGAAGTCGCCGGCATCGGCATGAATGGCGTACGGCAATTGTTCAAGGCCACCCTGATCCTGATGCGCAGCCGGCGTGCGCAACGCCGCGCGCCCGCACCCGCTGCAGCCCCCTCGGCAGTGGCGGCAGCCACTGTGCCCGTTACCGATAACACTCTGGAAAAACAATAATGAAAACGAAGCAGTCTCAAGCGCAACGGATGCCCTTGCGCCAGCGCTCCCTGTGCCTGATGCTGGCGGCCGTGATGACGGCAGGCAGCCTGCCGCTGCCGGCATTGGCGGCCACTCCCGCGACCCCCTCGGCCGCGGCCACGCCCGGTCTGCCGGCACCGATCCCGATGGCCGGCGATCCTTACGTGTTCACCTTCAAGCAGCTGGGCCGCAACGGTTCGATGAACCTGCATGGCGTGGATGCCACCGACAGTCTCAACTTCGACGTGCCGGTCTCGCTGGTGGCCACCGGTGCGCACGTGACCCTGTATTACACGTATTCGCCCGCGCTGCTGCCGGACCTGTCGCAGATCAACGTGATGGTCAACGACGTGGTGGCCGGCAGCATCCCGCTGCCCAAGGAAAACTCCGGCAGCATGCAGACCGCCAAGGTCGACATCCCGGCCAAGCTGATTACCGAATTCAACCGCCTGAGCCTGCAGTTCATCGGCCACTACACGATGGGTTGCGAGGATCCCTTGCATTCCAGCCTGTGGACGCGCGTGGCCAACGGCTCCACGCTGGACCTGCAGACCACGGCGCTGCCGCAGAAGGATGACCTGGCGCTGATGCCCGTACCCTTCTTCGACCGGCGCGACATCCGCATGCTGAACCTGCCCTTCATCTTTGCCGGCACGCCCGACAACGGCACGCTGGAAGCGGCCGGGTCGCTGTCGTCCTGGTTCGGCGCGCTGGCCGCCTATCGCGGTGCGCGCTTCCCGGTACAGATCAACACCTTGCCCCAGCGCGGCAATGCCGTGCTGATGGTGGCCGGCGAGGCCGCCAGCACCGTGGCCGGTGTGGCCGTGGCCGCGCCCAAGGGGCCGACCCTGACCGTGCAGGCCAATCCGAATGACGCCAACGGCAAATTGCTGATCGTTTCCGGCCGCAACATCGCCGAACTCAAGCAGGCCGCCGCTGCCCTGACGCTGGGCGGCAAGGGCCTGGCGGGCAGCTCGGTGGTGGTCGACAAGCTGCAGCCACTGACTCCGCGCCAGCCGTATGATGCGCCCAACTGGCTGCCTACCGATCGTCCGGTGAAACTCTCCGAGCTGATCGATCCCAAGCGCCTCAATGTCTCCGGCTACAACCCGGGCGAGATCACCATTCCGCTCAACTTCCCGCCCGCGCTCTCCAGCTGGCGACAGGATGGCGCAAAGCTGAAACTGGTGTATCGCTATACGCCGCAGCCCAAGTCGTCCAATTCGTCCTTCATGGTCAGCTTGAATGATGGCCTGATCAAGGCCGACGTCCTGCTGCCGCATGACCAGCTGGACAAGAGCCTGCTGGCCGCCATCAAGGATGACGCGCTCACCCGCGAGATGAACGTGCGCTTGCCGCTGAACCTGGCCGGTCCGCAATCGCGTCTGCAGCTGCGCTACATGTACGATTTCGTCAAGCAGGGCGAATGCCAGGACGTCATCATCGACAACGTGCGCGGCAGCATCGATCCCGAATCCACCATCGACCTGCGTGGCTACGATCACTTCATGGCCATGCCCAATCTGGGCGTGTTCAAGGATGCCGGTTTCCCGTTCACGCGCATGGCCGATCTGTCGGAGTCGGCGGTGGTATTGCCCGACAATGCCACGCCCGATGATCTCTCGGCCTACCTGACGCTGCTGGGCCGCTTCGGCAGCGCCACCGGCTATCCGGCGACCGGCGTGGCCGTGACCCAGGCCGCCCAGGTCGACAAGGTGGCCTCACGCGACCTGCTGGTGCTGGCCTCGGGGCAGAATCAGCCGCTGCTCAAGCAATGGGCCGATCGCCTGCCGGCGTTGGTGACCGGAGACAAGCAGCGCTTCCAGGTGGCCGATCTGGCCCTGCGCGTGCGCAGCTGGCTGCAGATTGATGACGAGGACCAGGCCAAGCGCCGTGCGCGGCTGGCACTGGCCTTCTCGGGGGGCGAGCCGACCTCTTACCTGACCGGTTTCGAGTCGCCCCTCGACAGTGGCCGCAGCGTGGTGGTGCTGGCCGGTGGCGATGCATCCGGCCTGCAACAGATCCTCGATGCGATGGCCAGCAAGGACCCGGAAGCCGAGACCATCCAGGGCAGCCTGGTAGCGGTGCGCGGCACCACCATCGATCCGCTGCTGGCCGAAGAAAATTATTTCGTCGGCAGCATGTCGCCGCTGCGCATGCTGCGCTGGTGGCTGTCGCGCCACGTGCTGGCCATGTTCGTGCTGATTGCCGGCGGCATCCTGATGCTCGGCGGCCTGGCTTACCTGACCCTGCGCGCCAAGGCGAGAAAGCGTCTCAATGCCTGACCTGCCGTTCCAGCCTCTGCGACGCAGCCTGTTGAAGGTGATGGCAGCACTCGCGCTCAGTGGTGCCGGTGCGGCCGCCAGCGCCGCGCCGGCCGCCTGCGCGGCGGTTGACTGGCCGGCCTGGCAATCCTGGGCTGGCAGTCACGTGCAACCCGATGGCCGGGTCCTGCACTCCAGCCTGCTGCCCAATCACACCACGTCCGAAGGCCAGTCCTACAACCTGCTGCTGTCGCTGATCGCCAACGATCCGCAACGCTTTGAGCAGATCTGGAGCTGGACGCGCGACAACATGATGGCGCCCGATGCCGCCAACCGCCTGCCGGGCTGGCTGTGGGGGCAAGGTGCCGATGGCAAGTGGCAATTGCAGGACGCCAATTCCGCATCGGATGCCGATCTGTGGATTGCCTACGCGCTGCTGGAAGCGGCGCGCCTGTGGCAGCGCCCGACCTATCGCAGCGATGCAGTGCGCCTGCTCGACGCCATCGAAGCGCGCCTCGTGGTGGACCTGCCGGGCCTGGGCAAGATGGTCTTGCCGGGACCGCAGGGCTTCAGCCAGGGCAACCAGGCCTGGACGCTCAATCCGAGCTACCTGCCGCTGCCGCTGCTGCGCCGTCTGCACAAGGAGCGCCCCAAGGGCCCCTGGCAGCAGATCGCCACCAACACCGTGCGCATGATCCAGGCCACCAGCCCCAAGGGTTTCGTGGCGGATTGGGTCGGCTACAAGATGACGGCGGCGCAAGCCGGCCGGTTCATGGTCGATCCGGCCAAGGGCGAGCTGGGCAGCTATGACGCCATCCGCGTCTACCTGTGGGCCGGCATGACCTCGCCGCGTGACCCGCAGGCCGCACCGCTGCTGGCCGCCCTGGATGGCATGCGCCAGCGCATCGTCGCCACCGGCATCGCGCCGGAGAAGGTGGCCGTGACCAGCGGTGCCATCGAAGGGCAGGGACCGTTCGGGTTTGGCGCGGCGTTGGTGCCGTATCTGCAGGCCAAGGGCGAAAACACCCTGGCCGCGCAATGGCAGGCGCGCGCCGCACAACAGCTGGAGAGCGGACTGGCCCAGCCCAGTGCGCAACCGGAAATTCTGTATTACAACGTCATGCTCGGCCTGTTCGGCCTCGGATGGGCCCAGCAGCGATATCAGTTCCGCGACGACGGAACGCTCAATTTGTCTTGGGAGAAGTCATGCGCACGCGCCGTACCACGCTAGCCATCGGAGTGCTGGCCGCGCTCCTGGGCGCACCCCTGGCCCCGGCCCTGGCTGCGCCGACGGACCTGCAGGCCCAGCTGGTGGAGCAGGGCCAGTACTGGCAGGCGCGCAACAACAACCAGCGCGCCGCCGAGGTCTGGCAGAAGGTGCTGCAGCTGGACAAGTCGCAGGTCAACGCGCTGTATGGGATGGGCCTGATCGGCGTGAAGCAGAACCGGCTGCAGCAGGCCAATGCGTATCTGGAACGGCTGCAGGCGCTCTCGCCGCAACCCTGGCAAGCCGCCCAGCTGATGCAGGACATCGCCCTGGCCCGTCCGGAAAACCAGGCCCTGCTGGCCGAAGCCCGCCGCCTGGTGGATTCCGGCGAGCGTGACCGCGCCACCGACACCTTCCGCAAGATGTTCAATGGCCTGACGCCCTCGGGCACGGTCGGCCGCGAGTACTACAACAACCTGGCCTTCAACGATGCCAGCTGGCCGGAAGCGCGCAAGGGCATGGAACGCCTGCTGCGCGAAACTCCCGAGGACAGCATCCTGGCGCTGTTCTACGGCAAGCAGCTGGCGCGCCATGAAGACAGCCGGGTGGAAGGCATCCGCGTGCTCTCGCGCCTGAGCAAGCAGACCGACATCGGTGGCGACGCCGATGAAAGCTGGCGTCTGGCGCTGACCTGGCTGGGCCCGCCGAGTCCGGCGCAGGCCCCGCTGTTTGAAGAATTCCTCAAGGTCCATCCGGACGACAAGGACATCCGCGACCTGCTGGCCAAGGGCCGCTCGCAGGTCACCGCCACGCAGACGCCGACGGTGCTCTCGCGCGGCCTGCAGGCCTTGGAGAAGGGCGATCTGCAGGAAGCCGAAAAGGCTTTCCAGGAACGCCTCTCCACCCATCCCGATGAAACCGATGCACTCGGTGGCCTGGGTGTGGTGCGCCAGCAGCAGAACCGTCTGGCCGATGCCGAACCGCTGCTGGCGCGCGCCGTAGCGAAGGGCGGCAGCGGCTGGAAGAAGGCGCTCGACACCGTGCGCTACTGGCTGCTGATCCAGCGCGGCCGCGAACTGCAGGCACGCGGCCAGACCCGCCAGGCGCAGGATGCGCTGACCCAGGCGCTGCGCCTGGATCCCAAGAACACCGATGGCCTGGTCGCCATCGCCGATATCGAAGCCACGGCCGGCCAGTTCGAGGCCGCCACGGCGCACTATCGCCAGGTACTGGCGGTGCAGCCGGCACAGGTCGGTGCGATTCGCGGTCTGGTGAATGTGCTCTCGCAGACCGGGCAAGCCGATGAAGCGCTGCGCCTGCTCGACAAGCTCACCCCGCAACAACAGGCCGAGTTCGGCGACCAGGGCCGCCTGCGCGCCCTGCGTGCGACCCAGCAAGCCAACCTGGCCGAACAGCGTGGCGATCTCAATGCCGCACTGGACGCCCGGCGCGAAGCGGTGCGCAACGATCCCGACAACGTCTGGACCACCTTCGACCTGGCCCGCCTCTACATCAAGGCCGGCCAGTCGCGCCAGGCGCGCGTGACCATCGATGACTTCACCCGCGAGCATCGCGACAACGTCGATGCGCTCTACGCCAGCGCCTTGCTGTCGGCGGAGATGGAGCAATGGCAGGATGCGCTCGACACCCTGCGCCGCATCCCCGAGGCCCGTCGTACCGCACCAATGACCGATCTGTATCGCCAGGTCACGCTGACCATCCAGGTCGGCCATGCGAGCGAGCTGGTCAAGACCGGCCAGCGCCAGGAAGCCCTGGCGCTGCTGGATTGCGTGCAGCCCGAAGCGGCCGGCAATGCCGAGCGCACCGGCACGCTGGCCTCGGCCTATGTCGATGCGGGCGATACCCCGCGTGCGCTGGCGCTGATGCAGCCGCTGATTGCGCCGCCGGCCACGCCGAGCGTCGCTACGCGCCTGCAATACGCGTCGGTGCTGCTCAGGGCCGGTGAGGATGCGCAGGTCTACAGCGTACTCACGGCCTTGCAGAACCAGAACATGGACGTGGCCACGCGCAAGCAATACGACGATGTGCGTTTCCTCTACCGCGTGCGCCAGGCCGAACGCCTGCGCGAAGGTGGCGACCTGGCGGCGGCCTACGACACGCTGGCCCCCGCGCTGTCACAGCGGCCCACCGATATCGGTGCGCTCTCGGCACTGGCCCGCATGTTCAATGCGGCCGGCGACAATGCCCGCGCACTGGCGCTCTACAAACCACTGGCCGAACGCAATCCGCGCGATGTCACGGTGTTGCTGGGCGCGGCCGATACTGCCATGCAGGCGCACGACAATGCCTATGCCCTGCGCCTGCTGGATCAGTTCAACAAACTGGAAAGCAGTGATCCCACCACCCTGACCGAAGCCGCGCGCATCTACCGTGCGCTGGGCAAGACCGGCGAAGCCACGGCACTGTTGCGCAAGGCGGTGGCCATTGAAAACTCGGCGCGCCAGCGCAGCCTGATGGCCCAGGGCAATGGTTTCGATCCGGCCATCAACCCCTTCCGCACCCAGCGTCGCCTGCCGGGCAACGAGAATGTGGCCGCCATCCCGCCGCCTGCCGAGACCATGCTGCGTCCGGCGATGATGACGGCTTCCGCACCGGCGGCGGCCGATGTGTTGCCGACCCCGGCCAACGCGCGTGTGGCGGCGTCGCAGGCAGCGCCTGCGGTGGCCTATGGCCCGGCGCTCGGTCCGGTGTTCAGCAATGCATCGCCGGCTCCGGCGCAGATGGTCCAGACCACTCAGCCGGGCAGGGCGGGCGCTTATGCGCAGCAAGGGGCGGCACCTGCCACCGCCTTGCCGGGTGCGGCCACCGCCGCCCAGCGAGCCTTGCTGGCGCTGCAGGGCCAGCAAGGCCTGCCGGCGGACAACCTCACGCCGGCGCAGCGCGCCCTCAACGACATCCTGCAGGCACGCAGCCCCTACGTCACGCAAGGCGTGGTGGTGCGCGGCAATGCCAGCGAATCGGGCCTGAGCCGCATCAACGATATCGAAGCCCCGCTGGAAGTGAACATGCCGGTCGGCAATGACCGCGTGGCCGTGCGCATCACGCCGGTCTCGCTGGATGGCGGCACCATGACCGACGAGGCCGCCAGCCGCTTCGGCGGTGGCGGTTCCAGTGCCACCGGCGTGGGCAAGCAGAGCGCCAGCGGCGTGGGCGTGGCGGTAGCCTACGAGCGTCCTGACGATGGCATCAAGGCCGACATCGGCACGACGCCCAGCGGCTTCAAGTATCCCAACGTGGTCGGTGGCGTGAGCGTGGAGCAGCCGCTCGGCGGCAGCAGCACCAACCGCTTCGGCGTGACGGTGTCGCGCCGTGCCGTCAACGACAGCATCACCTCGTTTGCCGGCAGCACCGACCCGCGCATCGGCCGTTCCTGGGGCGGCGTGACCGCCAACGGCGGCCGTGCCGAGATGAGTTCGGATGATGCCCAGACCGGCGTCTACGCCTACGGTGCCCTGCACAGCCTGATGGGCCGCAACGTCGAATCCAACACGCGTGTGGAACTGGGCGGCGGTGCCTACCAGTACCTGGCCAACGGCAACGACGAGAAGATGACGGCCGGTGTCTCCGCCACCCTCATCAGCTACGCCAACAACCAGAACTTCTATACCTATGGCCACGGCGGTTACTTCAGCCCGCAGGCCTATCTGGGACTGGGCGTGCCGGTGACCTGGGCCAAGCGCAGCGACCGTTTCAGCTTCCAGCTCAAGGGCTCGGCCGGGGTGCAGTACTTCCGCCAGGACGGCGCGGATTACTTCCCCACGGATGCCGCCCTGCAAGCGGCCAGCGGCAAGACCTACGGACAGCAGACCAAGACCGGCATCGGCTACAGCCTGGAAGGCAGCGGCGAATACCGCTTTGCGCCGCGCCTGTTTGTGGGCGGTACGCTGCGCCTGAACAATTCGAGCGACTTCCGCGAACTCAATGTCGCCATGTACCTGCGCTATACCCTGGAGGACATGCAGGGCAGTTTCCTGACCTTGCCGGTCAGCCCGTATCGTTCGCCGTACTCCAACTGATTTGACTGAACATTTTTGATAGAGAGATTGCCATGGCAGCTGCATCCATTCTCGCTGGTCTGAGTATCCTGGTCCTGGGCGAAAGCCACATGAGCCTGGCCGACCACCTCACCGAACCCCTGAACGCCAAGCTGGTCCAGATGGGCGCCAAGGTCCACTCCATCGGCGCCTGCGGTGCCAGCGCCGGCGACTGGCTGACCACCAAGAAGGTCGACTGCGGTGCCGAGCAGATCGACAACGGCAAGATCCAGATCAAGGGCCGCGATGCCAGCACCACGCCCATCGCCGAACTGATCGCCAAGGACAAGCCGGACCTGGTGGTGCTGGTCATCGGTGACACCATGGCCTCCTACGACAAGCCGGCTTTCCCCAAGGCCTGGGCCTGGCAAAGCGTGACCAGCCTGACCAAGGCGATTGCCGCCACCGGCACCAAGTGCGCCTGGGTCGGACCGGCCTGGGGCAAGGCTGGCGGCATGTACCAGAAGAACGATGCGCGCACCCAGCTGATGTCGCAGTTCCTGGCTGCCAACGTGGCACCTTGCACCTACATTGATTCACTGGCCATGTCCAAGCCGGGCCAATGGATCACCACCGATGGCCAGCACTTCACCGTGGCCGGCTACAAGTCCTGGGGCTCGGCCATCGGCGATGCGCTGGGCAAGCTGCCGGCCGCTGCCGTGAGCGCCAAGGGAGGCAAGAAATGAGCGTGCTGCGCGCACTGACCGCGAGCGCGGCCCTGCTGGGCTGCGCGGGGGCGATGGCCGCTGACATTCCGCTGTATCCGACCGGCCCGGCCGAGGATGCCGCTTTCATCCGCTTCATCAACGCCACGCCGGACGCGCTGCAGGTGGTGGCCCAGAAGGGCCAGCCGCCGCTGAAACTGGACGCGGCCAAGCCGGTCTCGTCCTTCTTCCCGGTGCAGGCCAAGTCCACCATCAAGGGCACGCTGACGGTGGCTGGCAAGAGCCTGGAGCTGGGCGTGCAGGCCAAGCCGGGCGAGTTCGCCACAGTGGTGGTGCTGCCTGATCCCAAGGGCATCCGCCAGGTCACCGTGCAGGACAATCCGGATGACTTCAATGGCCTGAAGGCCTCGCTGGCCTTCTTCAATCTCGATGCTTCCTGTGCCGCTGCAGCCCTGCGTCCGGCCGGCCGCACTGCCGACCTGTTCAAGGGCGTGGCGCAAGGCAGCCTGCAGCGCCGTTCCATCAATCCGGTCAAGCTGTCGGTGCAGCTGGTGTGCGGCGGTGCCAATACCGGCCCGGTGCTGGACCTGGGCGAACTGAAAGCGGGGGAGCGTTACAGCGTCCTGCTGCTGCCCTCGGCCAGCGGTCCGCGCCTGCTGGCGGCTACCGACAAGCTGGCCAACTGAGCGCATCACGCTGATTGACGCCGACTGCACCACGCCATGGTCTTTGCCTCGCTTGAATTCCTGACGCTGTTCCTGCCGCTGTTCCTGCTGGTCTATGCCCTGGTGCCGCAGCGCGCACGCAATGGCGTGCTGCTGGCGGGCAGCTGGCTGTTCTATGGCTGGCTCAGTCCGCTGTTCCTGTCCCTGCACGTGGTGCTGACCATCGTGGCCTGGGTTGGCGGCCTGCTGGTGGATCGCGCCCGTGCGCGTGAAGAAGGGCAGGGCAGTCTGCGCCGTCCCGTGCTGCTGATCGCGCTGGTGGTGTTCAATACGGCGGTGCTGGTCTGGTACAAGTACGCCAACATCGTCGCTGCCACCGTGAGCGATCTGATGCAGCACTACGGTGCCATGCCGCTGGCGTGGCAGAAGGTGGCGCTGCCGGCGGGCCTGTCCTTCATCGTGCTGCAGGCGATTTCCTATCTGGTGGACGTGCATCGGCGCACGGTGGCGGTGGAGCGCAGCTTCATCAATTACGCCACCTACATCTCCATGTTCGGCCACTCGATTGCCGGCCCCATCATCCGTTACGACTGGGTGCAGCGCGAGTTGCGCGAGCGCTGGTTCAATTGGGAAAATTTCTCACTCGGTGCGCGCCGCTTCATGGTCGGCATGGCCATGAAGGTGCTGGTGGCCGATACGCTGTCTCCCCTGGTGGATGCAGCCTTCCACCTGGAGCATCCGACCCTGGTCGATGCCTGGATCGGATGCCTGGCGTATTCGATGCAACTGTTCTTCGATTTCTCCGGCTACAGCGCCATGGCCATCGGCCTCGGTTTGATGCTGGGCTTTCACTTCCCGGAGAACTTCAACCATCCCTATCTGGCCGGCAGCATCCAGGATTTCTGGCGGCGCTGGCACATCTCGCTCTCCAGCTGGCTGCGCGACTATCTCTACATCGGCCTGGGCGGCAATCGCCACGGCGTCTGGAAGACTTATCGCAACCTGTTCCTGACCATGGCCATCGCCGGTCTCTGGCATGGCGGCGACAGCTGGAATTATTTGCTGTGGGGTTCGGCGCATGGCGTGGCGCTGTGCATTGATCGCGCGTGGTCTCGCTCTTCGTTGCCGTCAATTCCTTCGTGGCTGGCCCATGGCTTGACGCTGCTGTTCGTGTGCCTTGCCTGGACGCTGTTCCGCGCGCCGGATTTCGCCACCGCTGCCACGATGTATGCCGGCCAGTTCGGCTTGCATGGCACTGGCCTGAGCGATGCGCTGGCCGTGATGCTGCGGCCGGTGCAGGCGCTGGCCGTGCTGCTGGGTTTGTTCTGGATCGTCGCCCCGCTGTGGCAGGCGGCGCTGGAGGTGCGCTGGGGCGAACGCGCACTCTATCTCTGGTTCGTGCGGACGTGGCCGATTGCCGCCTTCCTGCTCTCCTTTGCACTGATCGCCAGCCGCGAGACCGTGCCTTTCCTTTACTTCCAGTTCTGAGCCGACGATGAGCACGCCCCCCGTTCATGCTGCACATACGCCTCCTGAGCCCAGCGCCATGGCGCGCCGCGCCAGCCGTTGGGCCGGTGCCGCGCTGGCCGTCGTGCTGTGCGCAGGATTGATCTCCTGCGGCTGGCTGGTGTACGCCGGCAAGATCGACTGGCTACCCGCCAGCTGGACGCGCGACGACGCCTTGCATGGCGAACTGACGCATCAACTGGCCAAGCAGCTTTCCAACGCCTGGCTGCCGGACCAGGCTGCCAAACTGGAGCGTGCCGGCAGCTGGCTGCTGCTGGGCGATACCGGCCCGCGCGTGCGCACCGGCTGCCCCGGCTGGCTGTTCCTGGCCGAAGAATTGCAGGTCAATCGCCACGCACAAGCCAACGCGCAGACCAAGCGTGCCGCAGTGCTGGCCATCCGGCAGGCGCTGGCCCAACGTGGCATCGGCCTGCTGGTGGCGGTGGTGCCGGACAAGAGCCGCATCGCCGCCAGCGCGCTGTGTGGCTTGACGCGTCCGGCCGAATTGAATGCGCGCTCCGCGCAATGGGTGAGCGAACTGAATCAGGATGGCGTGGCCGCCATCGACCTCGCCCCTGCGCTGGCACCACTCGGTGCTTCGGCCTACCTGCACACCGATACCCACTGGAACGAGACCGGCGCGAACGCCGCCGCGCAGGCCATCGCCGCGCGCATCACGGCCGCTGGCGTGCAGGCCACGCCGCAGCAGGCCTATAGCGCCCAGCCGGGCAAGCTGGCACAGCGTCCCGGCGACCTGGTGCACCTGGCCGGACTGGACTGGCTGCCGCTGCGCTGGCAACCCACGCCGGAAAGCGTGGCCGCCACCGTCTTCACCGAAGCGGCCGCCACAGGGCAGGGCGCCGCCGCCAAGGGCGGCGATGATCTCGACGATCTGCTGGGCGACAGCCAGTTGCCCAACGTGGCCCTGATCGGGACCTCGTTCTCGCGCAATTCCAACTTCGTCGGCTTCCTGCAGATGGCGCTGGGCGCGAAGATCGGCAGCTTCGCCAAGGATGGCGGCAAGTTCTCCGGCAGCGCCCGCGATTACTTCGCCAATCCCGCCTTCACCCAGACACCGCCCAAGCTGGTGGTGTGGGAAATCCCCGAGCGCGACCTGCAGACGCCCTACGAACCGATCTCACTGGTCCGCTGATCCATCATTAAGCTGGCGTTAATGCTGTCTCAACGGGCATTAACGTTGCATTAATGCAATAAATCATTTCCTTTCCGGCGCATTTTCATGTGTGCCGCTGTCCGCTTTGCTGGAGGCAGCCCCCCGGGCCTGCTAAACTTGCCGGTCCGCCCACCGACCGGGCAGGATCCAGGCACTGCCTGGTCAACCTCCACGACAAATTGACAGAAGAATTCGACCCCGCTCCCCTTGCGGACGAGCATGACTCCGGCTCCTTCGAGAGCTACTTCCGCGATCCTTCGCAAGCCGCCGAAGCGCCCCTGGCCTGGGGCCTGGGCCAGCGGCTGGACGTGCTGGACGCGCTGCGCGGCCTGGTCTCCGGTGGCCAGGCTGCCGCGCGCCTGCGCATCTGGATGTTCCTCGAACTGGCGGCGCAGCCGCAGGGCCGCCTGCAGCGCGAGGACCTGAACCAGTTGTTCTATGCCTTGAAGCCCGAGGCCATGGAAGCCGCCCTGAAGCGCCTGCGCGACCTGGGTCTGCTGGTCTGGGACGCCACCGGCCAGGATTACCAGCTCTCGCCCATCGCCCAGCAGGTGCAAGCCCTGCTGGCCCCGCTCACGCGCGCCGTCGGCGAGGATGACGAGATGGCCGCGCTGCTGGCGCAAGTGGCCGGTGCCCAGGCACTGGGCCTGTCCGATGCCAGCCAGATCCGCCACCTGCATGCGCAATTGGCGCGCCTGCACGACCAGTTCGCCGATGCCATCGCCAGCGGTTCGGAATCCTTGCTGCGCCAGGCCCAGCCGCGTTTCGAACGGGCCCTGAAGCTGGTCAACCGCGCCGGTGAAGCGCTGACCGCGCTGATCCGCAGCGAACACGCCGACGCCCGCCTGGAACGCGAAGCGCGTGCGCTCGGCAATGGCCAGGCGCGCCTGCTGACCATGGCCAGCCAGTTCACCCGCGCCCTGCAGCAGGCCGACCGCCAGCGCGTCACCCTCGGCAGCACCGGCGTGACCAGCTCGGACGTGCGGCGCTGGCTGCAATCGCATCCGGACTTGTCTTCCCTGATGGGGGAGGCGCTGTCCATCGGTGTGAAGCCGGTCTTCGTCAGCGGCCACGAATTGCTGGATGTGGCCGAAGGCGAATTCGAGCGTGACCGTCCCGAGGCCCAGCGCACGCAAGGCCTGCCGCCTCCGGCCCAGGCCGTGGAAGGCAAGATCGAAGCGCTGCGCATGCCGGTCGAGCTGGGCGAACTGATTGAACAACTGACACGCCTCGGGGCCCTGCCGGAAGGCGAGGACGCCACCGAATTGCAACCGCAGCCACTGAGCTCGGTGGTGCTGGGCGGCAGCTTCGGCAAGGCCGCGTATCGCCTGCAACTGCTGCCGCTGCTGGGGGACGCCCAGGCGCGCACCCTGCAGGGGCAGACCGGCGACCTGGCGCGCCTGCCGTGGCAAGCCGGCTTCCTGCCGCGTGTCGACAAAGTCGATGACCCCGATGTCGCCGCCATGAGCGCCGGGGCCGTCCATCCAGATCCATCCCGGGAAAGACCGAATGAGTGAGACCCTAGACGAGGCCGGCCTGTTGGCCGCCGAACTGCTGGCGCGCCGCTGGCTGCCCCGCAAGCACCCGCGCGTGCGCCGCGCCCTGGTCGATGCCGACCTGTGGCAAGCCCTGCAGGACCGCCTGGCCCAGGTTGGCCTGCGCCTGGTGGACAACATCCACGCCGATCACATCAGCGTGGCCCTGGTGCGCCCGGCCGAATCCGCCGTCTTCGGCGAGGCCGGCATGAACGCCAACAACAACCTCGACCTGCCGCGCGATGCCATCTCGCTGCTGGTGGTGCTGTGGGCGCTGATCGTGCTGCCCAAGCGCGAGCGCCAGTCCGCGCGCGCCGCCGGTGACGATGCCCAGCAGCAGGACGAGATGTTCCACACCGACAAGCCCATGCCGACGGCAGCCGAGGTCAGCCCGGTGGTGTCCTATACGGCGCTGCTGGCCGACTTCGGCAACCAGCTCGGCAAGAAGACGCGCATGGATACCAACCTGCGCCGCCTGGAAGCCCACGGCTTCGTCGTGCGCCGGGGCGTGGACATCGCCGAAGGCCCCTTGCTGGACCTGCTGCTGGACTACGATGCCCTGGCGCCGCGCATCCTCGATGGCGCCCTGGGTGACGTGCTGGCGCGCGCCACACCGCGCGAGGACGCGGACACTGCGCCAGAAGCGCAGGCCGAGGCTGATGCCGATGCCGCCGATGAACCATCCGAAGAGAGAGACGCCTGATGTTCCACCTGCAATCGCTGGAACTGCTGCAGTGGGATTATTGCCAGCGCCTGACGCTGCCCCTGGACGGTTCCATCATCACCATCGCCGGCCCCAACGGCTCCGGCAAGACCACGCTGCTGGACGCCATGCGCACCCTGCTGGGCCTGGATTGCTCGGGCGGGCGCAGCTACAAGACCTACGCCCGCCACGCCAACGCCGACACCACCTGGCTGCGTGCCACGGTGGACAACCGTCCGCATGGCCGCCAGACCTCGACCCGTCCGTTCGCGCGCAACCTGCTCTATGCAGACCAGGTCACGCTGGCCTGCCGCATCGAGCGCAACGGCGGCGACTGGCAGCGCCGCTACTGCATGAGCGATGGCGACGTCGCCATTGAAACTCTGGCGCAATTGCCCGAGAAGGATTGGCTGGGCCTGGACCACTGGCGCAAGCGCCTGGAAGGCGCCGGCCTGTCGCGCGCGATTGCGCGCGTGCTGGCACTGGAGCAGGGCCAGACCGACCGCCTCTGCGAATTCTCGCCCAAGGAATTGCTGCGCCTGGTGTTTGAAGTGTTTGGCGACCAGGAAGTGCTGGACCGTTACGAGGAAGCCCGCCGCCATCAACGTGACCTGGCCGCCGAGGTGACCCTGGCCGAACAGGAACTGGCCTACAGCGAAGCGCAACTGGCGCAGCTGGACAGCCGCGTCACGCTGTATCGCACCTATCAGGGCAAGCTGCGCGAGCGCGAGACGCTGGCCACCGAAGTCATTCCGGTCTTGCGCTGGCACGAAGAGCGCCAAGGCACGGCCACGCGCCTGCGCGAATTGCATCGCCAGCGCCTGCATCACAATCACCTGCGCCGCCAGCGCAGCAGCGATACCTTGCTGCTGTCGTCCCTGCTGACGCAGCAACAGGCTGCGCGCGAGAAGGTGACCGCGCTGGAACGCGACAAGGCGGAAGCCCAGCAAGCCCAGCAAAAGGCGCGCGATGCCGAGAAGCCGGTGGAGGAACTGGTCAAGCAGGCCGATGAACTGCTGGCCCTGTCCGCGGTGGAAGGCGATGCCACGCAATTGCTGGCCCGCGTGGAAGAACTGGAACAGCAGAAGAGCACGCTGCACGATCGCTGGCGTGACCTGGAGCAGCAACGCAAGGATGCCAGCGGCGCGCTGGACCGCCTGACCGGACAACGCCAGGCCCCGCGCCCGAATGACGTGCAGCAATTCACGCGGGCCTTGCGCCAGGCCGGCATCGCCCATCACCTGCTGGCCGATGTGATCGAGATTGCGGACGACCAGTGGCGTGCCGCCGCCGAAGGCGTCTTGCGCGCCTCGTGCTGGGTGGTGGTGCTGGATGATCCCAAGGATGAAGCCGCCGCCATGGCGCTGGCCGAGCGTGAGCGTTATCGCCATTACGTGGTCTCCGATGCGGCCACGGCGACGTCCCAGCCGCCCGCAGAGAGCCTGTTGGCGGTGTTGCGTTTCTCGGCCAAGGCCCCGTCCTGGCTGCTGCGCCAACTGGCGCAGATCCGCCGCGTGGCCGATACGGTCGAAGGCGCAAGCAGTGGTGGCGAATGGATCACGCCGCAAGCCTACTGGCGAGATGGCCGGGGCGGGCGCAGCGTGTGGCGCGATCCGGGCGATTACCAGTTCGGTGCGGCCGCCATGGCCGCGCGCCAGGCCTCGATCCAGAAGCGCCTGGCCACGCTGGACGAACAGTTGACCGACATCGTCCTGAAGCAGAGCGAAGTCAAGCGCCAGCTCGACGCCGCCAAGAAAGCCACCGAGGGCCATCTCGCAGCAGAGGCGCTGGCGAAGCGAAGTGAAGAGTTCGAACAGGCGCGCCGTCAGTTGCCCGCATTGAAGGCCGCGCGCGTGGCGGCGAGTGAACGTTGGAGCCAGTTTGATGCCCAGTACGCGGACGCCATCGAACAGCGCACCATCCTCGATGGCAAGCTCGATGCCTTGCAGCGCCGCCTGCGCGACAGCGAAGGCGATCTTGCGGGGCAGGAGCGTGACTGGCGCGTGCGTCACGATGAGCAGCGCGCCCGTGCGCTGGCCTCGCGTGCGCAGAAGGGCCGCTTCCCTGCGCACTGGATTGCGACTGCGACGGTGCAGGCGCTCTACGAGAAATACAGCAACGCCAAGCAGGCCGAGCTGCGCATGGCCTCCGTCGAAAACGAACTGGAAACCGGCCACTGGGAAAAGGATGGCACGGTCGAAGATAAGCACCTCATCATGCAGGGCACGGTCGGCAACCAGCGCAACGAACTGGATTCGCGCAAGATCAGCAATCACCAGGCCGAGGAAGCCGTCGGCAATGCGCGTGAACGCTACATCGACGTGTTGCGCGCGACGGTACGCCGCTATCGCAAGAACATCGTCGACCTCGGTGCCTTGGCCGGTGTGGTGGTCAGCGCCGATCTGCCGCATCTGGACAATGACGACACCATCCTGCGCCAGGCCGAACTGAAGGTCAGCTTCAACTTCGACGGCAAGGGCGAGATCGGCCTGAACGATGGCGAAGCGTCCGGTGGCCAGCAGGTCATCAAGTCGCTGATCCTGCTGGTGGGGCTGTTGAAGGATGACGACATGCCGGGCGGTTTCGTCTTCATCGACGAACCCTTTGCCCACCTTGATGTGCGCAACATCCAGCTGGTCGGCAACTTCCTGAAATCGACCCGCGCGCAATACGTGCTGACCACGCCGATCACGCACAACGTCGAAGTCTTCGAGCCGGCCGACATTACGCTGGTCACCTCGAAGAAACCGCGCGAGGCACGCTGGGCGCCGCCCATCGGTGTGCTGCAGCGGCGCTTGCGGCTGGATGCCTGAGGGGCTCACCGATGCGCAGCCTGATCGAGACGCCACGCGGCCGCAAGGGCCGTGAGTTGCAGTCGTCGGGCGAGTTGCCATCGGTGTTGCCTTTGCTGGATGCCGAAGAACGTGCGGCCCTGTTGCGTTGGGCACGCGGCGAGGCCGTCACACGCAGCCGCGAGGTCTTGCTCAAGGAGGCCGACAGCGCGGGTGTCTCCATCGAAAAAGCCGAGCGCCTGTGCCAACGCCTGCTGCAGGACGGTTGGGTGAGCCTGCGCGAGGAACTGACAGGGGGCAACTGGTTGTGGAAATCGCTGAGCTGGCGCGATCTGCGCCAGCTGCAATCCTTGCTGGGCATTGCGCATGCCGGTCAACGCCAGCAAGAACGCGAGGCGCTGCTGGCGCAATCGCGGCACTGGCTGGAACTGCGCGCGCAAGCCAGCGCATCGGTGGCGCTCGATCCCGATCTGCTGGATGAATTGACGGGGGCACTCGATGCGCTCGAGGCCGACAAGAGCTTGCGCCGGGAGCTGCTGGCCGACCGCCTGGATTTGCTGGAAGCGATCGCCTCGTGGCACGACAGCGGCCAGCAGGGATTGCGCCGCAACTTCGCCTTGCATGCACGCGACCTCACCAAGGCCCTGAGCAATAGCGAATGGCGCTGGCTGGATTCGATGTTTGATCTTGAACGACTCGGCATCGCCAACTTCGCGCAAGTGGGATGGCTGGTCGGTGATCTGGTGCTGTCATGGCAAGCGCGCAGGGTGGAACTGGCCCCCCTGCATTGCCTCGGGTTGCCGCTCGAAGACCTGCAGCGGTGTGACCGCATCACGCCGCCGCAACGCTGGTGGCTGATCGAAAACCGCGCCAGTTTTGAACACCAGGCGCGCCAGCTTCCTGCCGGGGTGGCGCTGCTGTGGATGCCGGGGCGGCCCTCGGCGGCCTGGCTGGATACGGTGTCGCATCTCCTGCTGTTGGCACCGGCACCAGCCTGGATCAGTGCCGATGCCGATCCGGCAGGGGTGGATATCGCCTGCACGGCAGGGGCGCGCTGGACTCGTGCCGGACTGGCGTGGGAACCGTATCAAATGGGTTTGGCGCAGTGGGAAAACACCACGCAGCGCTGGCCGTTGAACGTACATGACCATCGTTTGCTGACGACCCTGTTGGCAAGGAAGGAGTTACCGGAATCCTTGCGGTCCTTGTGTGTGGCGATGCAGGCGGAGGGACGCAAGGCCGAACAGGAAGCCTGGCTCTAGGCCCTGTTTTTACCGCATGCGCTGGCAATGCTTCAGCGCAATTCGCGCACGATGCGCGGTGCCGGTGGCAGCATTTCGGAGGGAACTTCCGGCACCTCTGCTTCCAGTAATTGATATGCCACGCATTCGCACCAGTGGATGCCGCGCGCGAGCGCCAGCGGCTTGGAGTCGTAAAGGCCCGGCAGCGATCGTTTCGGAAACAGTTGCCCGATGGATGGATGGCGTATCTCTACGCCACTGACGTACCAGGTGTCGGCGCGGTTGGCGCACCATACCCGAAACTGGAACGGTGAAGAATGTCCTGTAATTTCGTAACAAGTCATCATGTTTGCACGCTGACCCAAAGCTTCCCTCCTGTCATGTCGGCCGCATTATAAACAGCGTCGCGTCAGCTTGCCAAAGTCTGCCGTAGAGATGAAATTGCCGGGTTTATCAAATGGCAAGAAAAATGGCCGCCGCGCGTCATCGAGGTAATGGATTCCTACGCGGCTTGTAGTCGTTGTCCTGCACGGCTTCAAAGCCTCGTCACCTAGAATGACTCTGCCCGCGCGCCTCAGGGGATTCGTGACGTCGGGTAGATTCCTCTACCGCCATTCCGCCTCCATGCCGCTCCATCCTTTCGGGTCAGGAGGCTTGGTCATGCGAGGCTTTTCAAGGACAGAAAAAAAATATGACTTCTGCGCGTACCGCCACTCTCGGTCTCATTCTCAACCAACATCACCAGACCCTGCTCGAGGACTGGATCCGCACCTTGACCGCGAAGCTCGGCCGCAAGGAAAAAAGCGGTGAATTCGAGATCCGTCGCCAGGCCGAGCAACTCCTGACCTTGCTTGCACGCACCGTAGACAGCGGTGCCAGCGACGATACGGATGGCAGCGACTGGGGCGACGTCCGTCATCTGTTGGGCGAAGTCTCGCGGACCCGTGCGTTGCAGGGTTTTTCCTCGCTGGATACGGCCAGTTTCGTGTTTGCCCTGAAGGAACCGCTGTTCGAACATCTGCGTACCGCCTTGAGTGAGCAGCCTCTGGTGCTGGCTCAGGAGATCGCCGCGACCAGTTCGCTGTTCGACCGCCTGGGGCTCTACACCATCGAGGTTCATCAGAAGGCGCGCGAGCAGGTCATTCTGCGCCAGCAGCAGGAACTGCTGGAACTCTCCACGCCGGTGGTGCAGCTGTGGCAGAACGTCCTGGCGCTTCCCTTGATCGGCACGCTAGACAGCGCCCGCACCCAGGTGGTGATGGAGAGCTTGCTGCAGAAGATCGTGGAGACCGGTGCCATGATCGCCATCATCGATATCACGGGCGTTCCCACCGTGGATACGCTGGTAGCCCAGCATCTGCTCAAGACCATTGCAGCCGCGCGCCTCATGGGTGCGGATTGCATCATCAGCGGCATTCGTCCGCAGATTGCCCAGACCATCGTGCACCTGGGCGTGAACCTGGAAGACGTGACCACCAAAGCCACGCTGGCTGACGCCTTCATGGTGGCACTCAAGAAGACCGGTTCGCGCATCACCGTCCAGCACGCGGAGTAAGCATGGAACGCATCCCTATCCTGCGCATGGGCCGACTGCTGCTGGTGACCATCCAGGTCGACATGCACGATCGCTTGGCCATGACCCTGCAGGACGACCTCACCGAACGCATCGTGCGTGATCGCGCGCGCGGGGTGCTCATCGACATCTCTGCGCTGGACATGGTGGATTCCTTCATCGGCCGCATGATCAGCAACACCGCCTCCATGGCGCGCGTGCTGGATGCGCGCACGGTGGTGGTCGGTATGCAGCCCGCCGTGGCCATTACCCTGGTGGAGCTCGGTCTGACCCTGGACGGCGTGCGGACCGCGCTCAACGTGGAGCGTGGCGTCAAGCTGCTTGAGTCGGAGATCGAAGGATGACTTCGCTCTCCTTGCGGTGCGAGGCAATCGGTGGATGAACAACAATTACTGAGCCAGTCCCTCCAGACCGACGAAGACGTGGTCCGCCTGCGCAAGGCGGTGCGCGACCATCTCGTGCGGCTGGGGTTCTCGCTGGTGGAGCAGACCAAGATGGTCACGGCCGCCAGTGAACTGGCACGCAACACCCTGCGCTACGGCGGGGGCGGCGAAGCGCTGATCGAGGAACTGAACAATGGCAGCAAGCGCGGCTTGCGGCTGGTCTTTGCCGACCAGGGGCCGGGCATCGCCGACCTGACGCTGGCCCTCACCGATGGCTACACCACCGGGGGCGGCTTGGGGCTGGGCCTGTCAGGTGCCAAGCGGCTGGCCGACGAATTCGATATCGATACCGTGCCGGGCGCGGGAACCAAAGTCAGCATCATCAAATGGAAACCGTTCTGACCGCCTCGCGGACCGAGCAATGCGTGGCCGTCAGTGAAACCGTGGATGTCGCCGCCTCGCGCCGGGCAGCGGCCGACCTGGCACGGCAGCTGAGCTTCGCACAGGAGCCGGCGGCCCGGCTGGCTTTGGTCGTCACCGAGGCTGCCACCAACATTCTCAAACACGCCGGCCAGGGCGAGATCCTGCTGCGCACAATTCACGGACGTCACGCGGCCGGTGCCGCCGTACGCGGCATCGAGATGCTGGCCATCGACAGCGGCGCTGGCATGCACGATGCCGACGCGGCGATGGCCGACGGCACCTCCACTGCCGGGACCTATGGCGTAGGGCTAGGGGCCATCCGTCGCCAGTCCGACCTGTTCGCGCTTTACACCTGGCCCGAGCGCGGCACTGTGCTGCGGTCCGTGGTGTGGGAAACGCCCGGCGCGCTTGAGCCCTGGCAATGCGGTCTGGTCTGCCTGCCGCTGGCCGGTGAGCTGCAGTGTGGCGATGCCGGGTGGGCAGCCACCATCGATGATGGCGTGCTGCTCACGCTGGTAGACGGACTGGGGCATGGCGAGGCCGCAGCCGATGCGGCTGCGGCTGCGGTCGATACGCTGGCGGCGCTGGCGGTCAGCAGCCCTGGCCTGCCTCTGCCCGGATTGGCCATGCACCTGCATGCGGCCTTGCAGAAGACGCGCGGTGCGGCCTTGGCGATTGCGCGCATCGATGCGCATGCCGGCCAGGTGCAGTTCGTCGGCGTCGGCAATATTGCATGTTGCACCAGCCTGGCGGGACAGCGTCGCCATCTGGTGTCCGTCAATGGAATCGTCGGCCACAACCTGCGCAAGGTGCAGGCCTTCGATACCGCCTGGCAGGACGAGATGCTGCTCATTCTGCATTCCGACGGGCTGACCAGCCGCTGGTCGCTGGATCCCTACCCGGGCCTGGAGCAGGCCCATCCGGCCCTGATTGCCGCCGTTCTCTATCGAGACTGTTATCGTGGCCGTGATGATGTCAGCGTCATGGTCCTTCGCCGGGGAGAGATTCCATGACGCAGCGTCTGCTGACCGTTTCCATTGGCAGCGAGATCGATGTGGTTGGCGCACGCCAGCGCGCTCGCCAGATCGCCGACCTGTGCGGTTTCACCCAGCAGGATCAGGTTCGTATCGCCACCAGCATCTCTGAACTGGCGCGCAACGCCTTTCGCTATGCCGGACGTGGCCAGGTAGACTTCGCCATCGAAGGCAGCACGGCACCGCAGACCTTGCTCATGACAGTGCGTGACCAGGGGCCGGGGATCGAGGACCTGAGCCTGGTGCTGTCCGGCCAATATCGCTCCAAGACGGGCATGGGCTTGGGTTTGCTGGGTGCACGCAAGCTCATGGATGCGTTCGACATACAGACTGCGCCAGGACAGGGTACGACCGTGACACTGCGCAAGCTGCTGCCACCGGCGGCACGCCTGATCACGCCCCGCGTGGCCGGCGAGGTCGGCTCGGCATTGGCGGCTGCACCGGCCGGACTGGCGCTGTTCGAGACGCAGCAACAGAATCAGGAATTGCTGGCCATACTGGCCGAGTTGAAAGGCCGCCAGGAAGAATTGCTGCAGCTGACGCGTGAACTCGAAGATACCAACCGCGGTGTCGTGGCCCTCTATGCGGAACTGGATGAAAAGGCCGACCACCTGCGGCGTGCCGACGAGGCCAAGTCGCGCTTTCTGTCCAACATGAGTCACGAGTTCCGCACACCCCTGTCGTCCATTCGGGCGCTGGCCAAGCTCTTGCTGGATCGGGTTGATGGTGAACTGGGTACCGAGCAGGAGCGTCAGGTTCGCTACATCCTCGACGGTGCGGAATCTCTCTCGGAACTGGTCAATGATCTGCTGGATCTGGCCAAGATCGAGGCAGGCAAGGTCGAGATTCAACCCAGCCGCTTCCAGGTGGCCGATCTGTTCAGTGCATTGCGCGGCATGCTGCGCCCGCTGCTGGTCTCCGACAAGCTGCGCCTGAGTTTCGTGGCTCCGGAAAACTGCGAGATGGTGACCGATGAAGGCAAGCTTTCGCAGATCCTGCGCAACTTCATTTCCAACGCCATCAAATTCACCGAGCAGGGGAGCATCACGGTGACTGCCGAGCTGTTGCCGCAAAACCTCGCGGTGCGCTTCTCGGTGAGCGACACCGGGATCGGCATTGCGCCGGAGCACATCGGCATCATCTTCGAAGAATTCACGCAGGTGGAAAATCATCTGCAGCGCCACGTCAAAGGCACTGGCCTGGGGCTGCCGCTGTGCCGTCAACTGGCCACGCTGCTGGGTGGGACGGTAGCGGTCAGCAGCAAGCAGGGGGAGGGGGCCACCTTCACGGCGGTGATTCCCGTTGTCCACGTGCGGGCGGATGAAGCTTCTTCCCGCTCGTCGACCACGTATGTGCAACTCCCCAACGCTGAACCGGGGCCAGCTACCCTGCCGGTACTCATCGTGGAAGACCGGCCCGAACTGCGCTTGCTGTATCAGCGTTACCTGATGCAGTCCGAATTCCGCATGATCGCGGCGGCCTCGGTGGTCGAAGCCGAGGCCTTGTGGCGGCAAGGCGAGCCTTGCGCCGTGGTGCTCGACATCCTTCTCGATGGCAAGGATACCTGGCACTGGCTGGTGCAGATCAAAAACGATCCGGTACGCTGCGACATACCCGTCATCATCGCCTCCGATGTCGATGACAAGGGCAAGGCCATGGGATTGGGTGCCGACGCGTATTTCAAGAAGCCCATGGGGCGCGATGAACTGCTGGCAGCACTGCGGTCTCTGGTCAATTCGCCGCCGGCGCGAAACGAAACCGTCGCCGCTGCGGTCCACGACTGAAGGGGCCTGCGACCGCGCAGGCCCTGTTATCCACGTTACCCCTGCATGCCATGAGCCATCCAGAACAACTGATCCTCAACGTCGACGATACCGATGCCGCCCGCTATGCGCGCACCCGCATCCTGACCAAGGCCGGGTTGCGCGTGGTCGAGGCGGCCAGCGGCGGCGAGGCGCTGGCAATGGCGCGCGAACTCAAGCCGGCCCTGATCCTGCTGGACGTGAAACTGCCTGACATCCACGGCATGGAAGTCTGTGCACGGCTCAAAGCCGATCCCGCGACTTCGTTCATCCTGGTGCTGCAGACTTCGGCCTCGTACATTGGTGTGGCCGACAAGATCCGCGCCCTGGAAGGCGGGGCCGACAATTATCTGTTTGAACCGATAGAGCCGGCCGAGCTGGTGGCCAATGTGCAGGCACTGTTGCGCCTGGCCAAGGTGGAACATGAATTGCGCGAGATCGACCGCCGCAAGGACGAATTCCTGGCGATTCTGGCGCATGAATTGCGCAACCCGCTGGTGCCGATGCGCAATGCCGTGGGCATCCTCAACACGCGCGCACCGCAGGCCCCTGAGTGGGAATTGCGCGCACGCAATACCATTTCCCATCACCTGGACCACATGGTGCGGCTGGTCGACGATCTGCTGGACGTGTCGCGCCTGTCGCACAACAAGCTGGCGCTGCAGTTGCATCCGATTCTGATGGCGGAAGTGATCCAGCATGCCGTCGAATCGACCCAGCAGATGATGGAGCGCAAGCACCAGTCATTGCTGCTGGACATCGCCGATCCGTTGTTGGCGGTGCAGGGCGATGAAGTGCGGCTGGCCCAGGTACTCATCAATCTCTTGCACAATGCCGCCAAGTTCAGCCCGGACGGTGCCGGAATCTTCCTTGGAGCGCGCAGCGAGGCCGGTCAGGTGGTGCTGACGGTACGCGATGAAGGCATTGGCATTGCCGCCGAACGCCTTGGCGACATCTTCGGCATGTTTGCCCAGGCCAATGCACTTGGCCATGATCGCCAGGATGGCCTCGGCATCGGCTTGTCGCTGGCGCGCAGCCTGGTGGAATTGCATGGTGGCACCTTGACCGCGTACAGCGCCGGCATCGGTCACGGCAGCCTCTTCACGGTGGCCTTGCCGCAGCTGGCACCGGGCCAGCCGGAGGCCCCGGAGAAGGCAGCGCCGACCCTGGCCGAACTGGCGGCCGGCATCCCGCAGACCGGCAAGCGGGTGCTGGTGGTGGATGACAACATGGACATCGCCGATACCATGAAGGAGCTCATGGAATTGCTGGGGCACGAAGTGGAGGTGGCCTACAGCGGCACGCGCGCCATCGCGCGCGCACTTGAATGGATTCCCGATGCCGTCCTGCTGGACATCGGTTTGAAGGACATGACCGGGCATGACCTGATCCGTGCTCTGCGCGCGGAACCGGTCACACACGACATCTACCTGCTGGCCTGCTCCGGTTTCAGCGGCGAAGACGACAAGCGCACCGCCTTTGATGCGGGGGTCGATGACTACCTGGTCAAGCCGGTCGACATCGATACCTTGGCGCGGCTCGAACTGCGCCGCGCCACACCGCCGGCGGACTCGGCCAGCGTCGCGGGCCTCTGACCCGCCAGTTTCAGGCCGCTTCGGTCAGGAACTGCACCACCGCCTGCGTGAAGGCGCGTGGCTGTTGCTGGTTGGAGATGTGGGCCGCATCAAATTCCACATACAGCGCACCCGGAATGGTGGCACGCATGAACTGCGCATCGGCCGGTGGCGTCGGCACGTCGCCGCTGCCCGCAATCACCAGCGTGGGCGCGCGGATGCCCGCAATCGCTTCCCGCAGATCATTGTCGCGCACCGCTGCGCAAGCGCCTGCATAGCCCTCCGCCGGCGTGGCCAGCAGCATGGCCGTCAGTGCCTGCACTTGCTCCGGATGCTGTTCGGCATACTCGGGCGTGAGCCAGCGTGAAACGACCGCAGCGGCAATGGCCGACAGGCCATCACGCTGCACGGTCTCGATGCGGCTGTTCCAGGCCTCGGGCGTGCCGATCTTGGCACCGGTATTGCAGAGGATGAGCTTGGCCACGCGGTCCGGATGATGCACCGCCAGCCACATGAAGGTGCTGCCGCCCATGGAGAGGCCGCAGAAATGCGCTTGCTTGATGTCGAGCTGGTCGAGCAGGGCGATGACGTCGCTGCCGAGCTGGGCAATCGTGTAAGGACCGGGCGTGACCTCGGACTGGCCGTGGCCGCGCGTGTCATAACGCAGTACGCGGAAGTGCTTGCTCAGTTCGGGAATCTGCGGATCCCACATCGCCAGCGAGGTCCCCAGCGAGTTGGACAGCACCAGCACCGGCAGGGCCGCGTCGCCGTCGAGCTGGTAATGCAGTTTGATTCCGCTCAGGGTTGCAAAGGGCATGGGTAAATCCTTGGCCCGCGCCACCGGACGGTGGTGACGGGCGTGTGTGAATCAAAAAGCGTCAGATACGCCGGGAATCAGCCAATCTGCGCGATGGCCGAAGGATGCTGGGTCAGCGGAGTGACCGAAATGGTCATGAAGGGATAGAGCGGCAGGGCCGACAGGATGTTGTGCAGCTCATCATTGCCGGAGACGTTGAAGATGCTCACGTTGGCATACTGCCCGACCACGCGCCACAGGTCGCGCCACTTGCCTTCGCGCTGCAGCTTCTGCGACATCTCCTTCTCGTCTTTCTTCAGCTGATCGGCCACGGCCTTGTCGAGCGTGGCGGGAATGTTGACCTGCATTTGAACCATGAACAGCATGATGTGTGCTCCGTTGTCGTTATGGGTGGAATGTCGTGCAGCGCGCGCCCTGGCCGCGATGATGAACGCGGGGCGGGAAATCGTGATGTTCGATAAACGAACATAAATCCTTTATTCGCACAAACGAGTTTAGGCGTCCGTGCGGGCAACTGTCAACTTGGGCAGACGGTTTGCTGCACGTCAACTGCGCGCAGGATGAGCGCTGGGGGCGCATCGTGATGGCCTCTCACTCGCGCCGTTCGGGATTCGGAAAACCGGTCGCCGGGAAGGAACTGGTCTCGATATCCAGCCAGGCCGGGCGTTCGGCATACATGTCGGCCACCAGTTGCTTGATGGCCTCGATGTACCAGGCATTGTCGTTGATGCGATGCGTGAGGATGATGGGGGAGGTCGCGCGCGGATCGTCGATGAGCCGGTAATGCAGGTCATTGCGCAGCCGCGCCGAGGCCGGGATCAGGCACAACCCCGATTCGGCCGCCACCAGGCCCAGCGCGGTCTGGATCTCGCGCACCTCGTGCACTTCAGCCGGATGGATGTCCTGGTCATTGAGCAGGCTCAGGATGTGGTCGGCGAAACTGGGGCGCGGCTCCTTGGGATAGACGATCAGCTTCTGCCCATGCACTTCCTTCAGGCTCACGCGCTGATGGCTGGCGGCCAGCGGGAAGGAGGGCGGGATCGCCAGCACCAGTTTTTCTTCGCGCAGGACGATGCGCGCCACCGTCGCATCATTGCTGCGGATGCGCCCGAAACCGACATCGATGCGCCCCGACTTGAGGGCGGCGAACTGCTGCATCGAGGTCAGCTCCAGCAACTGGATGTCCACCTCCGGATAGTGCTGGCGCAGCTTGCGCACCAGCACCGGCAGGCCGCCATAGAGCGTGGAGGCAACGAAGCCGATGGACAGCGTCTGGCGCTGGTTCAGGCCGATCTGCTGGGTGGCGTTCTTCAACTGCTCCAGCCGGTTGAGGATCTGCAGCGCCTGTTCGTAGAACACCCGGCCGGCTTCGGTCAGGCGCAGCGGGCGGCTGTTGCGCAGGATCAGCTGTACGCCCAGCTCTTCCTCGAGCAGCTGGATCTGGCGCGACAGCGGCGGCTGCGCAATGTGCAGCTGTTCCGAGGCGCGCGTGAAGTTGCGCGTATTGGCCACGGCCACGAAGTATTTCAGTTGTCTGATGTCCATGGCCGAAAATCATATCTCACAGAAACTAATGATGTCTAATCCTTTGATTTTTATAGGAGCCTTTATAAACTATATAAAAAAGGTATGAAACTAGACGAATTTGGTGTTGGCAATGGCAGGGCTTCCGGGTGTTCAATGCAGTCCATGGATACCCCACAACACCTTCACGCTGCGGCCCCGGCCCTGATCGACCGGGTCGAGACCTTCCTGGTCGATCTGCCGACCATCCGTCCCCATCAATTGTCGATGGCGACGATGAACGGGCAGACCCTGATGCTGGTGCGCCTGTACTGCTCCGACGGCACCGTCGGCGTGGGCGAGGGCACCACCATCGGTGGCCTGGCCTACGGCGCCGAATCGCCCGAGGGCATGAAGCTGGCCATCGATACCTACTTCGCGCCGCTGCTGCTGGGCGCCGATGCCAGCCTGATCCCGGCCATCATGGCGCGCCTCAACAAGGCCATCCAGGACAATCGTTTCGCCAAGTGCGCCATCGAGACGGCGCTCTTCGATGCCCTGGGCCAGCGCACCGGCCTGCCGGTCTCGCAACTGCTCGGCGGCCGCGCCCGCGAAAGCCTGCCGATCGCCTGGACCCTGGCCTCCGGCGACACCGCCAAAGATATCGACGAAGCCGAGCGCATGCTGGCCGCGCGCCGCCACAAGATTTTCAAGCTCAAGATCGGCCGCCGCGAAGTGGAGGCCGACGTTGCCCACGTGGCCGCCATCAAAAAGGCCCTCGGTGACCGCGGCTCGGTGCGGGTGGATGTGAACATGGCCTGGAGCGAACTGGAAGCCCAGCGCGGCCTGGCTGGCCTGGTCGATGCCGGCTGCGAACTGGTGGAGCAGCCGGTGGCCTCGGCCCCGGCGCTGGCCCGCTTGAAGGGCAAGCACGCCATCGCCATCATGGCCGATGAATCGCTGACCGGTCCGGCATCGGCCTTTGCGCTGGCGCGCATCGGCGGTGCGGATGTGTTTGCGATCAAGATCGAACAATCGGGTGGCCTGCGCGCCGCCCAGCAGGTGGCCGCCATCGGCGACGCGGCCGGCATCGAGCTCTACGGCGGCACCATGCTGGAAGGCGCCATCGGCACCATCGCCTCGGCCCATGCCTTCGCCACCTTCCGTGAATTGCAGTGGGGGACTGAGTTGTTCGGTCCGCTGCTGCTGACCGAGGAAATCCTGGCCGAGCCACTGCAGTACCAGGATTTCCAGTTGGCCATACCGAACCGCCCCGGCCTGGGCATCGTGCTGGATGAGGAGCGTGTGCAATACTTCCGGCGCGACCGCAAGCAAGGGGCGACAGTGACAGCAGTGAGGCCGGCCACACTGGCCGGATAAAACAAAAAAGACGCACTTCCCCAATCTACAAATCCAAAAGGAGACTCAACATGGCAGCCAAGATTTTCAGCACCCCCGAAGTCCAGGACTTCCTGCGCCTGGCCAGCGGCCTCGACACCGAAGGCGGCAGCCCGCGCACCAAGCAGATCGTGCATCGCATCCTGTCCGACCTGTTCAAGACCATCGAAGACCTGGAGATCACCTCCGACGAATACTGGGCCGGCGTGGCCTACGTCAATCGCCTGGGCGCTGCCAGCGAAGCCGGCCTGCTTTCGCCGGGCCTGGGCCTGGATCGCTTCCTGGACATGCGCATGGATGCCGAAGACGCCGCACTGGGCATCACCGGCGGCACCCCGCGCACCATCGAAGGTCCGCTGTACGTGGCCGGTGCGCCGGTGGAGCAGGGCTTCGCGCGCCTGGACGATGGCAGCGACAAGAACGGCCAGACCATCATCATGCACGGCACCGTCTATGGCTCGGATGGCAAGCCCATGGCGGGCGCGCAGGTCGAAGTCTGGCATGCCAACACCAAGGGTTTCTATTCGCACTTCGACCCGACCGGTGAACAGAAGCCCTTCAACATGCGCCGTACCATCATCACCGATGCCCAGGGCCGCTACAAATTCCGCAGCATCATGCCGGCCGCCTACGGCTGTCCGCCGGCCGGCCCGACCCAGGGTCTGCTGAACCAGCTGGGCCGCCACGGCAACCGTCCGGCACACATCCACTTCTTCGTCACCGCCGATGGCCATCGCAAGCTGACCACGCAGATCAACATCGAAGGCGATCCGCTGATCTATGACGACTTCGCCTATGCCACCCGCGAAGGCCTGGTGCCGCCGCTGGTCGAGCGTACCGATGCGGCCAGCATCAAGGCCGAGGGACTGGAAGGCCCGTTCGCCGAGATCGTCTTCGACATCAACCTGACCTCGCTGGTCAACGGTGCCGACAACCAGGTCGTGGACCGTCCGCGCCTGGCCGCCTGATCGCCTGATCGTCCTGCGCCAGCCGCTGGCGCAGGCCAGCCTCATCCCCGCCGACTGCCTTGCCGCGATGGTTTCCCATCGCGACAGGCGGGCTGCACCCTGGAGAAAAGACATGACCACCCTTGCCGCCGACAAGTATGAAGAGGTCGAGCGCCTGCTCGACACCGCCCTGGACGAAGATGCCACCAACGGCATCTTCCGCTGCCGCCGCGACATCTTCACCAACGCCGACCTGTTCGAGCTGGAGATGAAGCACCTGTTCGAATCGAACTGGGTCTACCTCGCTCACGAGAGCCAGGTCCCCGAGATCAACGATTACTACAGCACCTGGATCGGCCGCCAGCCGGTGGTGGTCACCCGCGACAAGAACGGCGAGCTGCATGCGGTCATCAATGCCTGTGCCCACAAGGGGGCCATGCTGTGCCGTCGCAAGCACGGCAACAAGAGCAGCTTCACTTGCCCGTTCCACGGCTGGACTTTCTCCAACAGCGGCAAGCTGTTGAAGGTCAAGGACGAGAAGACCACCGAATATCCGGTCTCCTTCAACAAGAACGGCTCGCATGACCTGACCCGCGTGGCGCGCTTCCAGAACTATCGCGGCTTCCTCTTCGGCAGCCTCTCGGAAGACGTGCTGCCGCTGGAAGAGTACCTGGGCGAGACCCGCGTCATCATCGACCAGATCGTCGACCAGGCCCCCAATGGCCTGGAAGTCCTGCGCGGCAACTCCAGCTACCTGTATGACGGCAACTGGAAGATGCAGATGGAAAATGGTTGCGACGGTTACCATGTCAGCTCGGTGCACTGGAACTACGCCGCCACCATGAGCCGCCGCAAGGAAGGCGGCACCAAGGCCACCGATGCCAACAACTGGAGCAAGGCCGTGGCCGGCGTCTACGGTTTCGAGAACGGCCACATCCTCCTGTGGACCAATACGCTCAATCCGGAAGTGCGCCCGATCTGGAACCAGCGTGAAGAACTGGCCGCCCGCGTCGGCCAGGCACGCGCCGATACCATCGTGGCCCAGACCCGCAACCTGTGTCTGTATCCCAACGTGTTCCTGATGGACCAGTTCGGCACGCAGATCCGCGTGGCCCGTCCCATCAGCGTGAACCAGACCGAGATCAGCATCTTCTGCTTCGGCCCCAAGGGCGAGAGCGCCGAAGATCGCCGCGTGCGGATTCGCCAGTATGAGGATTTCTTCAATGTCTCCGGCATGGGTACCGCCGATGACCTGGAAGAATTCCGCGCTTGCCAGGCCGGTTACGCCGGATCGGCCGTGCGCTGGAACGACATGAGCCGCGGTGCGCCGCTGTGGAAGCAGGGCCCGGACGAGAATGCGAAGAAGATGGGCATGAACCCCAAACTGAGCGGTGAACGCAGCGAGGACGAAGGTCTCTTCGTCTGCCAGCACCACTACTGGACCGAGCAGATGCGCAAGGCCGTCAGCAAGGAACGTGCGGCCGCAGAGCAAGGAGCACAAGCATGAGCCAACCTGCCCAACTCGATGCAGTCTGCGCCTTCCTCTATCGCGAGGCGCGTTATCTCGACGAACGCCAGTGGGAATCCTGGCTGGAACTGTACGCCACGGACGTCGAATACTGGATGCCGGCCTGGGACGATGACGACCAGCTTACCGAAGACCCGCAGCGCGAGATCTCGCTGATCTACTACGCCAACCGCGATGGACTGGAAGACCGCGTGTTCCGCATCAAGACCGAGCGCTCCAGCGCCTCCATGCCGGAGCCGCGCACCAGCCACATGATCGCCAACGTGGAGATCCTGGACGAGCACGACGATGTGGTGGAAGTGCGCTACAACTTCCATACGCTGTCGCACCGCTACAAGATCACCGACCAGTTCTTCGGTACCACCCTGGTCAGCTTGCGCAAGACCGAAGGCGGCTTCCAGATCGCCAGCAAGAAGATCGCCCTGAAGAACGACTACATCCGCCAGGTCATCGACGTCTATCACGTCTGACCAGCCCGCAGGAGACATGACATGAGCAGCTATCGCATCGCCCTCAATTTCGAAGACGGGGTGACCCGCATCATTCAATGCGGTCCCAAGGAAAAAGTCCTGGACGCGGCGTTCCGCCAGCGCATCAACCTGCCCATGGATTGCTCCGACGGCGTGTGCGGCACCTGCAAGTGCCGCGCCGAAAGCGGACAGTACGACCTGGGCGACGACTATATCGACGATGCGCTCAGCAGCGATGAAGCGGAACAAGGCCTGGTGCTGACCTGCCAGATGATCCCGCAATCCGATTGCGTGGTTGCCGTACCGGTGGCCTCCACTGCCTGCAAGACCGGCAGCGCGAAGTTCGGCGGCAAGGTGGCCGAGGTCACCGCCTTCGGTGAGGCGGCCTTTGAACTGGTGCTGGAGGTGGCGGCCGATGCACCGGCTTTCCTGCCGGGGCAATACGTCAACATCGCCGTGCCGGGCAGCGGCCAGCATCGTTCGTATTCGTTCAGCTCGCCCTCGGGGGCCACGCGCATGAGCTTCCTCATCAAGAACGTGCCGGGTGGCCTGATGAGCGGCTGGCTGGGCAAGGCCGCCACCGGTGATGCGCTGGAGATGACCGGTCCGCTGGGCAGCTTCTACCTGCGCCCGGTCAACAAGCCAGTGCTGATGCTGGCCGGTGGTACCGGGCTGGCGCCGTTCCTGGCGATGTTGGAGGAGATGGTGCAGCAGGGCGTGCAGCAGCCGGTGCACCTGATCTATGGCGTCACCCGCGACCAGGACCTGGTACTGGTGGATCGTCTTGAAGACCTGGCGAAACGCTTGCCCGGCTTCAGCTTCACCACCTGTGTGGCCGATGCCGCAACGAGCCATCCTCGTCAGGGTTACGTGACCCAGCACATGCCGGCCGAGGTGCTGCACGATGGCGCAGTCGATGTCTACCTGTGCGGTCCGCCGCCGATGGTGGAGGCGGTGCAGAAGCACTTCCAGGCACAGGGCATCGCGCCGGCCAGCTTCCATTACGAGAAGTTCGTCACCAGCCAGCCGGTGGCGGTGGCGGCATGAGCGCAGCGCTCCCCCGCGCACGCTTCGCCGGCAAGGTGGCCGTGGTCACCGGCGCCGCCCAGGGCATCCTGCGCGGCGTGGCGCTGGGCATCGCGGCTGAAGGTGGCCAGGTGCTGATGGTGGACCGCGCCGGCTTCATTCATGAAGTGGCGATGGAAGCGCCCGAAGGACGGGCCACCGGCTTCGTCGCCGACCTCGAAACCCATGACGGCGCCCAGGCCGCCATGGCCCGCGCCATCGAACTGCATGGCCGCATCGACCTGCTGGTCAACGGCGTGGGCGGTGCCATCCGCATGCGCCCCTTCGCCGAATTCGAAGCGGATCAGATCGATGCCGAGATCCGCCGCTCGCTCATGCCCACGCTCTACGGCTGTCACGCGGTGCTGCCGCACATGTTGCGCGCGGGCCGGGGCACCATCGTCAACGTTTCCTCCAACGCTACGCGCGGCATTCGCCGGGTGCCGTATTCGGCGGCCAAGGGCGGCGTCAATGCCATGACCATGGCACTGGCCATGGAATATGGCGAGCAGGGCATCCGCGTGGTGGCCACCGCGCCCGGCGGTACGCAGGCGCCACCGCGCCGCGTGCCGCGCAATGCGCAAGGCGACAGCGCGCAGGAACAGGCATGGATGCAGGAGGCCGTGCAGCAGGTGACCGGCTCCACTTTCTTCAAACGCTATGCCACGCTGGAAGAGCAGATCGCACCGATCCTCTTCATGGCTTCCGACGAGGCCAGCTACATCACCGGGGCCGTATTGCCGGTCGCCGGTGGCGACAACGGCTGAGGTCCTTTTTTCCTCTTCATTGAACGGAGACACCATGTCTGAACGCCAGGCCATCATTCCCGAGGGAATGGAAGACGTCTACGAAAAAATCGGTTATGCCCCCGGCGTATTGGTCGGCGATGTTCTCTACGTCTCCGGCCAGATCGGGCGCGGTCCCGACATGCAACTGGTGGAGCCGCGCGAAGCCCAGATCGTGCAGGCCTTCGAGAACCTCAAGCGGGTGCTGGAGAAGGCTGGCGGTACCCTGGACGACATCGTCGATCTCTCCACCTTCCATACCGACATGCGCGATTTGCCCTTGTTCATCAAGGTGCGCAACCGCTACCTGAACGCCTATCCGCTGCCGGCCTGGACGGCGATTGGCGCGCACATGCTCGGCGGTGCGCCGGGCTACATCATCGAGATCAAGGCGGTGGCGCATCTGCGCAAGAAGGGGCAGGCCTGACCCGCACAGGATTGCTGCAAGAAAAACGCCGGGCATAACAAACACAAGAACACAAAACAACGCCAATCCCGCAAGACAAACGACAACGGAGGAGACCCATGAAGACCCAGGAAGTGAGCCAGATCATCGATGGCGCGCGTTTCACGCAATTCCACTGGATGGTGATGTGCCTGTGCGCATTGCTGCTGGTGTTCGACGGTTATGACCTGTTCATCTACGGCGCCGTGCTGCCGGTGCTGATGAAGGAGTGGTCCCTGTCGCCGGTGCAGGCCGGCGCGCTGGGCAGCTATGCGCTGTTCGGCATGATGTTCGGTGCTTTCGTCTTCGGCCCGCTGGCCGACCGCATCGGCCGCAAGAAGGGCGTGGCGATCAGCTTCGTGCTCTTCAGCGTCTCCACCTTCCTGAGCGGCTTTGCCACTTCGCCCGGTGAGTTTGGCATCTTCCGTTTCCTCGCCGGCCTCGGCTGTGGCGGCCTGATGCCCAATGCCGTGGCGCTGATGAATGAATACGCGCCCAAGCGCCTGCGCAGCACTCTGGTGGCCATCATGTTCAGCGGCTATTCGCTGGGCGGCGTGCTGTGCGCAGGCCTGGGCATCTGGATGCTGCCCAACTTCGGCTGGCAATCGATGTTCTTCGCCGCCGCCGTGCCACTGGTGCTGCTGCCGGTGATCCTGTGGAAGCTGCCGGAATCGGTCGGCTTCCTGCTGCGTGCGGGCAAGCAGGAACAAGCCCGTGCCATGCTGGCGCAGGTCGCGCCGCAAGCGGCGCTGGGTGCCGATGTGCAGCTGGTGCAGAGCGATGCCAAGGGTTCCGGTGCACCGATGCTGGACTTGTTCAAGCAGGAGCGCACCCTCGGCACGCTGATGATCTGGGTTGCCTTCTTCTGCTGCCTGCTGATGGTCTATGCGCTGGGTTCGTGGCTGCCCAAGCTGATGGCCAGCGCCGGTTACAGCCTGGGGTCGTCGCTGTCCTTCCTGCTGGCGCTCAACTTCGGCGGCGTGGTCGGTGCCATCGGCGGCGGCTGGCTGGGTGACCGCTTTACCTTGCCCAAGGTGGTGGTCAGCTTCTTCGCGGTCGGCACGGTGGCCATTGCGCTGCTCGGCTTCAACAGCCCGACCCCGGTGCTGTACCTGCTCATCATCGTGGCCGGTGCCACCACCATCGGCACGCAGATCCTGCTGTATGCCAATACGGCCCAGTTCTATCCGCTGGCGATCCGCTCCACGGGTCTCGGCTGGGCTTCCGGTGTGGGCCGCTCGGGCGCCATCGTCGGTCCCTTGCTGGGCGGTGCATTGATGGCGGCAGCACTGCCGCTGAAGATGAATTTCCTGGTCTTCGCCGTACCGGGACTGGTCGCTGCACTGGCCATCGGCATCTTCCTGCTGCGCTATCGTCATGGCCAGCGTGCCGTGGCAGCGGAGACTGCGCCGACCGTGACCGCCACGCCGATCTCGCGCAGCGTTTAAGATCGTAGCCGGTCAAGCCGGTCCGGCACCTGGCGGAGTGATCCACGGGTGCCGGACCTTTCGTGCGTTCGTGTAGTTGCATTTCGCAAGGAAGCTTCGATGGTTCAACGACAAGGCTCGCTCACTGCGTGGGTGGCGGGTTTTCTGGCAGTCCTGATTTCGTATGCCGGTCCGCTGGTGATTTTCGTGCAAGCGGCCCATGCGGGCCAGGTGCCACAGGCGCAACTGGTGTCCTGGGTGTGGGGCATCTCCATGGGGGCCGGCGTGAGCGGTCTGCTGCTGAGCTGGTGGTTCAGGATGCCCATCATCACGGCCTGGTCGGCACCGGGGACGGCGCTGCTGCTGAGCCTCTTTCCCGGAGTGGGCATGCCGGAAGTGGTAGGGGCCTACCTGATGGCGGCCGTGATCCTGATCGTCATCGGCGTGACCGGCTGCTTTGAAAAAATTCTCGCCTTCATCCCCAAGGGCATTGCGGCCGGCATGATGGCCGGCATCCTGTTCCAGTTCGGGGTACAGGCCTTTCGCTCCAGCGTGGGTGCGCCGCTGATGGTGTTTGCCATGCTGGCGGCTTATCTCGCAGGACGCCGCTGGTGGCCGCGCTACGGCATCGTGGTGGTGGCACTGACCGGATTTGCGGTGGCCTTCGCCAGCGGCCGTACCGAGTTGAGTGCCCTGCATCTGGAACTGGCGCAGCCGGTCTTCATCGCTCCGCACTTCAGCGTCGGCATGTTCTTCAGCCTGACCGTGCCGCTGGTGCTGGTGAGCCTGACCGGCCAGTTCCTGCCGGGCATGGCGGTGCTGCAGCTGGCGGGCTACCATCCGCCCACGCGCGCCGTGGTCACCGGGACTGCGCTGGCCTCGCTGCTGACGGCCTGCTTCGGTGGCATCACCATCGTGCTGGCGGCCATCACGGCCGCGCTCTGTACCGGCAAGGATGCGCATCCGGAACCGGGCCGGCGCTACATCGCCGGTATTGCCAATGGCGTGTTCTATCTCATCGGCGGCACCTTTGCGGCATCCATCGTGACGCTGTTTGCCGCCTTTCCCAAGGAACTGATCGCGGCCTTGGCCGGGCTGGCACTGATCGGTGCCATCGTGTCCAACATCCGCCTGATGAGCGAGGACGGCAGCCATGCCGAGCCCGCCGTCATCACCTTCCTCGCTACTGCGTCCGGCATGACCCTGTTCGGACTGGGCGCGGCTTTCTGGGGCGTGGTCATCGGCATGGCCGCGCACTGGCTGATCGGCCGTCCCGCCCAGAAAAAATGAAAACATGGAGACCCCCCAATGACCCCTCAGCATGATTCCTTCGACCCGCTCGCCAGCGAAATCCTGGCCGTGGTACCGGGCCGCGCGCATGACCTGGCACGCCTGCGCGTGCTGGCGCAAGTGCAGGCCGCGCCGACCGTGACGGTGGTCGGCAAGTACAACCACGGCAAGAGCCGCCTGCTCAACGAACTGATGGGGCGCGACGTGTTTGCGGTAGCCGACCGGCGCGAGACGGTCACGCTGTCCGAACACCATCACGCCGAACTGCGCTGGCTGGATGCGCCGGGGCTGGACGCCGACGTCGCCCGGCAGGATGACAGCCATGCCCAGGAAGCCACCTGGCTGCAGGCCGATGTGCGCCTGTTCGTGCATGCGGCCAAGGAAGGCGAACTGGATGCGGCCGAACGCCATCTGCTGCAGGCCCTGCGCGAAGACCAGCAGCGCACGCGGCGGCAGACGCTGTTCGTGCTTACGCAGGTGGACCAGATGAGCGACGAAGAGCAACTGGCCAAAGTCAGCGCCGCCATCTTGGCGCAGGCCCCGGGGCTCACGCTGCATCCGGTGTCGTCGACGCGGCACCGCAGTGGGGTGGAAGGCGGCAAGTCGCTGCTGCTGCAGCGTAGCGGCATTCCGGCGCTGCAGGCCTTGCTGCGTGAAGTGGTGGAGCAGGTGCCGGGTGCGCGCCGACATGAACGCAATCTGCTCTTCACCGAGATCGGCCAGCAGGTACGGCAGCAACAAGCTGCGCTGGAGAGCGGGCTGCAAACGCTGCGCCAGCGCCAGCAGCAGCAACGCCAGGATTTCGAGCAAGGGCTGCAGGCCGTGCTGGAAAAAGTGCATCAGGATCTGCTCCCGATCGTCGAGTTTCAGGGGGACGATCCCGCGCTGGTACCCGATACCGCCGCCGACGAATTCAAGCTCACCGCCGGCAAGCGCGAGCGGGCGCGCATTCACGTCGCTTATTCCCGCGCCTGCATCGCCATTCGTGCGCACCTGATCCAGCATGGCGTGGAAGGCTTGCCGGCCAGCCAGCAGACCTCGGTGGCCAGCCTCGATACGGTGATGGTGGCGGTGCTGGGCATCTCCATCAAATACCGCGCCGACCTGCGCCGCCGTTTCTGTGAACCGGCAGGGCAGGCGCAATTGAAAGAGGCCTTCCTGCACTACTACGAACTGTCGGAAGACCGCCAGGCGCTGCAACAGCAGATCGCCATCGGCCAGGCCGAGCTGCACGCGCACCAACGCGCGCAGCAGGCGCTGGCACGGCTGCGCGAAGGAGCGGGCGCATGAGTCGCGAAGAACAGCGTTTCATCGACTCCATCGGCCGCACCGGCCAGGGCGAGGCTGACCTGCAGCCGGTGCTGTCTGCATTGCGTGATTGGCTCGCGGCGCTGGCGCAGGCCTTTGAAGCTGCCCCGCTGCCTGCCAGCGGCCTGCAGTCGGCCAGCCCCATGGCGCGCCGTATGGCCGCCTTGCACGAAGAGCGGATCCACCAGGCGCGCTGCCGCGAGGAGCAATGGATTGCCCTCGCTCCCGCCCGTGCGCTGGCCCAGCGTTTCGAAGGCAAGCTCATGCTGCTGGTGTTCGGCAAGTTCAATGCCGGTAAAAGCTCGCTATGCAACTTTCTCGCGCAGCGCTTCCGCGAGCGCCAGCAGGCGGTGCAGTATTTCCATCTGCAGGACGGGGCGCTGGTGGAGAGTGAAGATCCTTTCCATGAAGGCGCTACCGAAACCACGGCGCGCCTGCAGGGTGTCTGCCTGGGCGACGGGCTGGTGCTGCTGGACACTCCCGGCCTGCATTCGGCCACCGGCGAGAATGCGGCGCTCACGCAGCGCTTCCTCGACAGCGCCGATGCGGTGCTGTGGCTGACCAGTTCGACTTCGCCGGGACAGGTGCTGGAGCTCGATGAACTGGCGCGCGAACTGCGCCGTGGCAAGCCGCTGCTGCCGGTGCTCACGCGTAGCGACGTCATCGATGAGGATGAGGTGGATGGCCGGATCGTCAAATGTCTGCGCAACAAATCCGATGCCAACCGCGCCGACCAGGAAGCCGACGTCCGTGCCCGCGCCGCCGACAAGTTGCAATCGCTGGGTGTGGCGTTGCATCAGCTGAAGGCTCCCGTGTCGGTGTCCGCCTATGTGGCCCGCACGGCCGGTGCGGATGCCGAAGCGATGCGCGGTGCCGGTTTCGAACGCCTGTATGCCGCACTGTCGGACCTGCTGGCACCGGCCCTGGCCTATCGCGACCGCAAGCCGGCCGAAGTGCTGCTGCACCATCTGCAGGAAGCGGTACTGGCCCCTCTGCAAGGGCAGACCCTGCCCGCGCTGCGGGGCTTGCAGCAGTTGGTGCAGAGCGAACTGCAAGCACTGCCCGCCAGTTGCGCACGCATCGTGCAACTGGCCTGGCGCGAGGTGATGCCGGGCCTGCCGGCCCTGCTGGAGCAGCACGCTGGCACGGGCGATGTGGACACTGTACTGGCCAGCCTGCAAGCATCACTGATGCACGCCTTCGAGCGCCACGCGCGCGCCGTACTGGACAGCCATGTGCTGTCCGCACCGGCCCCGGTGGCGCTGGTCCTGCCTGCGGGCAGCGGCTATGAACGCATTGCCGACGATTTGCCGCCGTCCTACGAGAAACTGTACGAAGCGCTGAGTCAAAGTGTACTGGCGGCCTTGGAGCAACTGGCCGATGAAGTGGCCGGGCACTGTACTGCCCGGTTGGCGGCACTGTCTGATGCGGTGTCCGTGCAGCGGGCTCTCATCGATGAGCACGGGCGGCGGCTGGCGCAGCTGGAAGACACGTTGCGCTGTGTGCCGGAAGGCATGGCCGCACGCTGAGGCGGCCGACCGGGCAGGGGAGAGTTGGCTTGCGCGTGGGCAAGATCTGCTGCGACGTCAGTGCTCAGGAATCTTTTGTGGTGTTAAGGATCCCTTAATTTTGCGGACCTACAGTAAAGCATCGGCGCTCAGCTCAGCAATGGCGATCGCCGACGCTCCACCATGGAGCGGCAGCGCTTTCATCCTGAACCACGACAAGGAGCCATCATGGACATCAACAAGATCACCGCCATCAGCGCCATCGTCTTCGGCCTCGCCGGCATGGCGGCACCCCTGACCCACGCCCAGGACATGCAGGGCACGGTCGCCTACATGAACGGCGGCATCGGTGCCGGCGAGCAGGCCAAGCTGCGTGAAGCGGCCAAGGACTACAACCTGCGCCTGCTGTTTTCCGAAGCCAAGGACGGCGCCTATGTCAGCAACGTCAAGCTGGACGTGGCCGACCTTCACGGCAAGAGCGTCTTCAGCCTGGCCACCGCCGGTCCCATGACCAATCTCAAGCTGCCCAAGGGCGAATACGAGATCACCGCCGTCTACAACGGCGTCAAGAAGACCACCAAGGTCAGCGTGGGTGAGAAGCCCGTTTCGCTGAGCTTCAACTGGGCGCATCAGGACAACTGAGTTCCGGCGCATTCACCGGCCAGTCATTGGCCATCCGTCGGTCATTTCCAGACCGTCGACCCAGCCCCTCCGAACCTCACCCATAGCCCGCCTCGCAGAGCGGGCTATGGGCGCTTGCGCGCGGTCTGCCAAGGCGCGAGAAGAATGACATTTTTGTCATTGAAATGTCATCCGAATGACGTTTCGGCTTGCCTAGAATCAGGCTCCCCCTTCAAAAATCGTTTTTCAGGACCATATCTCATGATTAACACAACTCTGCCCCGTCTTCTCCGTGGCGCGCTGATCCCGGCGCTGCTGGCCAGCCAGTTGATCGCTTCATCGGCCATGGCGCAGACGCCGCCGCAGGTCGGTATTCGCGGCAGCATCGTCTCGGTCGGCAAGGATCAGCTGGTGGTCAAGACCAACAAGGGCGCCGAGCAGAACGTGGCCCTGGACAAGGACACCCGCGTGGCCGCCATCTCGATTGCCGACATCAACGACATCAAGCCCGGCAGCTACATCGGCGCAGCCGGCATCCCGCAGCCGGATGGCTCCCAGAAGGCACTGGAAGTGCACGTCTTCCCGCCCGCCATGGCCGGCACCGGCGACGGCCATCGTCCCTTCGACCTGGCGCCCAACAGCACCATGACCAATGGCACCGTGGGTGACGTGGTGGCCAGCCAGGGCCGCACCCTCACCCTGAAATACAAGGGCGGCGAGAAGAAGATCGTGGTGCCCGAGGATGTGCCCGTGGTCAGCATCGAAGCCGGTGATCGCTCGCTGCTGGCCGCTGGTGTCAAGGTGGTGGTGCGCGCCCGCAAGAACGCCGATGGCAGCCTGACCGCCAACAGCGTGAGCGCCGGCAAGAACGGCATCACCCCGCCGATGTAAGCAGGTGCCGCGATGCCCCGTTCCCCCGTTCTTCATCCGCTGGCCGTGCGCATTGCCCACTGGCTCAATGCCGTGGCCATCGCCTGCATGATCAGCAGTGGCTGGGGCATCTACAACGCCTCGCCCATCTTCGGTTTCAAGTTCGCGCCCTGGATGACACTGGGCGGCTGGCTGGGCGGCGCCATCGCCTGGCACTTCGCGGCGATGTGGCTGCTGGTGGCCAATGGCCTGTTCTACCTGCTGTATGGCAGTTTCAGCGGCCACTTCCGCCGCCACCTGCTGCCGCTGCGCGCAGCCGATGTGGTCAGCGACGCGGTGCAGGCCATGCGCTTTCGCCTGCCGCATCAGCCCGGCGTCTACAACGCGGTGCAGAAGCTGCTGTACTGGGCGGTGATTCTGCTGGGCATCCTGGTAGTGCTGTCGGGTCTGGCGCTGTGGAAGCCGGTGCAGCTGGACTGGCTGGCCGATCTCTTCGGCGGCTTCGACTTTGCGCGCAAGGTGCATTTCGCCGCGATGGCCGGTATTGCTGGCTTCGTGGTGGTACACCTGGCCCTGGTGGCCATCGTTCCCAAGACCCTCATCCCGATGTTCACCGGAGGCCGTGATCACGAGGCCAATGCATCATGAAAGACAAGGAAGACATCCAACCGCCACGTCCGGAGAAGGCCGGCAAGATCCTGCTGGCCGACCATCGCCCGGCCCTGTTGAATGTGCAGCGCCGCCTCATGCTGCGCTCGGCGCTCTCGGTGGGGGCGCTGTCCATGCTGTCGGGTTGCGACCTGCAGGACAACGACAGCGTGGACAAGGTCCTGTGGGCCATGTCGCGCTGGAATGACCGGGTGCAGGCATTGCTGTTCCGCAGCCAGAAACTGGCTCCGACCTATGCGGCCAGCCAGATCACCAATCCGTTTCCCTTCAACGCCTTCTATGACGAGTTCAACGCGCCCGACATCGATGGCAGCGACTGGAAGCTGGAAGTCTCGGGCCTGGTCAGCGACAAGCGCAGCTGGAATCTGGAGCGCCTGCGCGCACTGCCGCAGGCGGCGCAGATCACGCGCCACATCTGCATCGAAGGATGGAGCGCCATCGGCCAATGGTCGGGCGTGCCGCTGAGCTTGTTCCTGCAGGCGGTCGGCGCGGATCTCACGGCGAAATACGTGGGCTTCAAATGTGCGGACCGCTATTACTCCAGCCTGGACATGCCCACGGCGCTGCATCCGCAGACCATCCTGGCGCTGGACTTCGGCAAGGAGGCGCTGCCCACGCAATACGGCTATCCCTTGAAGGTACGTGTGCCGACCAAGCTGGGCTTCAAGAATCCCAAGCATGTGGTGGCCATCTTCGTGAGCAACCAGAACCCGGGCGGCTATTGGGAAGACCAGGGCTACAACTGGTTCAGCGGGATCTGAGGCGCGGATTCCCCAAGACGGAATCCGGACGGCGGAAACCGGGCGGCAGCTCAGCCCCGGTTCTGCCGGAGTCGTTGCAGATCTTCCGGCGTATCGACATCCGCAAAAATCCCCGTATCCTCCACCGCAATCTCGACCAGCGCCGGGCTCTCCAGCAAAGCCCGCGCACCGCGATCTCCCTGCAGTGACAGCAAGGCCGGCAGATGCGACTGCGCAAAGCCGGCCGGATTGCCGCGCCGTCCCTGCATCACCGGCACCACCATCGACGCACCCGCCGCCAGCGCATCGCGCAAGCGCCGCACGGTGTCCGGCTGCACGCGCGGCATGTCGGCCAGCGCCACCAGCCATGCCGACGCATCAGCGCTCTGCTGCAGACCGCAGCGCAAGGAGGCGCTCATCTCACGCGGCTCATCCTTGCCGGTCATGCAGACCGTGCAGCCCAGCGCACGCAGCGCATCGGCCAGCGGTCCTTCTCCATGGACCACGGCCAGCACCGGCATCACTTCCAGCAAGGCTGAAGCCGTAGCGGTGGCCACGATGCCGGGGCGGCCATCGTGATGAACGAAGGGCTGCAAGAGTTTTTCTTCGTGCGCGCCGAAGCGGCTACCCCGGCCGGCGGCCAGCAGCAGGGCGATGGGTGGGGAGAGTGTGGACATGGTGCAGCAGGTATCCCGAAACGCAAAGGCAAGCGGCCATTGTGCCCAAGTTTGGTCCGCTGCGTGGCCAAGGATGAGTTGCACTATGGTTGACGTACCAACAACGTCCGGTCCACGCCGCGCGCCATCGCATGAGGACCACAGATCCTAATGTTTTAAATTGCATAATGTTTCCACCCGGCCAGTTTGAGGCTATCCTTGTCCGGCAAGGTTTTGCGGGCTTGCGTTGCCGAATTGGCATACCACGTTTCTGCATTTTGATATGGTCGCGATGGCAGCGGGCTCCTAGAATCGAGCGCATGCAAGGCGGCCTTGCCATTTGGCAATCGCTGGCATCGGTCTTGCTGGGGTAGCAGGGGCATCAGGGGGCAAGCCGGACGGTCGGGGAAAGTCCGTCTACGGGGCGCCATACACAACATGGTTGGGATGGAAAGAAGCAATGATCAAGAACATACGTATCGGCTCGCGCCTGGGGGCGGGTTTTGCCGTGGTGCTGGTGTTTTCCATGGTGGTCGCCGCAGTCGGCATCTGGCGCCTCAAGACGGTCGCGCAGCAGACGCAGCAGATGATGGACGTGCCGCTGAAGACCGAACGGCTGGTGTCGCAATGGAACACGCTGCTGCTCATCGCGATCCAGCGCACCACCACCGTGGTCAAGAGCCGCGATCCCGAACTGGAAGCCTTCCTCGCCAAGGAGGCCGCGGCTTCCAGCAAGGAATCCGCACAGACCCTGAAGGACGTGGAGCAGCTGCTCACCAGTGAGGAAGAGAAGAAGCTGTTCGCGGCCATCAACGCGGCGCGCAAGCAGTTCCTCGCCATCCGCGACCAGATCTACGCGGCCAAGAAGGAGGGCGATGCGGCCAAGGTGGACCAGCTCTACCAGCAGCAATACGTGGGCATCGCCAACAACACCCAGGGCGCGATGCGGTCCCTGCTGGATTTCGAACGCGCCCGCATCGATGAAATCTCTGCCGACATCCAGAAGGATGCGGCCAGCAGCCAGTGGCAGATCTTTGCGCTGGAAGCGGTGATCCTGGCCTGCGGCATCGCCTTCGCACTGCTGCTCACGCGCAGCATCACGCGGCCGGTACACGCGGCGCTGGCCATCTCGCAGCGTGTGGCCGCCGGTGACCTGACCTCGCGCGCCCAGCCCATGGGCCAGGATGAACTGGGCCAGTTGGTGGCCTCGCTGCAAGGCATGAGCGAGCGCCTGCATGGCGTGGTCTCCACCGTGCGCCTGGGGGCCGACAGCATCGCCGTGGCCTCGGGTGAAATCGCCAATGGCAACCTCGACCTCTCGGCCCGCACCGAAGAGCAGGCCGGTGCGCTGGAAGAAACCGCCGCCTCCATCGAGCAGCTCACGTCCAGCGTGCGCACCAATTCCGAGAACGCGCATCAGGCCAATGACCTGGTCAAGTCGGCGGCTTCCATTGCGGGGCAGGGCGGGCAGGTGATGCAGGAACTCATCGACACCATGGGCAACATCAACAGCTCCTCGCGCAAGATCGTCGACATCATCGGCGTGATCGATGGCATCGCGTTCCAGACCAACATCCTCGCGCTCAATGCCGCCGTGGAAGCGGCGCGTGCGGGCGAGCAGGGCCGTGGCTTTGCGGTGGTGGCTTCCGAAGTGCGCGCCCTGGCGCAGCGCTCGGCCTCGGCCGCCAAGGAGATCAAGCAGCTCATCGATGATTCGGTCTCCAAGGTCGATGCCGGCAGCGAACTGGTGGAGCGCGCCGGCAAGACCATGCAGGAAGTGGTCGGCAGCGTGCAGGGCGCGCATGCGCTGGTGGGCGACATCAGCACCGCCAGCCGCGAGCAGGCAGAAGGCATCCATCAGGTGAATCAGGCGGTGAGCCAGATGGATGGCGTGACCCAGCAGAATGCGGCGCTGGTGGAACAGGCGGCCGCAGCGGCGAAATCGCTGGAAGACCAGGCGGCGCAATTGAAGCGGGCAGTGGCTTTCTTCGCCTTGCAGGCGGCATAAGCCAATCGCACAACGGCGGATATCGAAAAGGGCCGCAGCGTGCTGCGGCCCTTTTCATGCAGGCTCGGGAACGATCAGCAAGGATCAGAAAGAATCAGGCCGCCTTGAGAAATTCCGGCCCGAAATCCATCAGCACGTCGCGCACCAGCGTGGCCGTGCTCTGGCAGCCCAGCTTGTCCTTGACGCTGGCGCGATGCACGTCCACCGTCTTGACGCTGATGTTGAGGTCGCGTGCGATGAGCTTGCTGGACTGGCCCATGATGACCTTCTCCAGGATCTCGCGTTCACGTGCGGTGAGGGTCTTCAGGCGCGCCTTGAGCTGCTGGCGGCGCTCGCGGGCCTGCATGTTGCCGGCCACGTTCTTGAGCGTCATCTGGATGCGTTCCAGCATCTGCTGCGAGTTGTAGGGTTTTTCCAGGAAGTCGACCGCGCCATTGTGCAGGGCGCGCACCGACATGGGGATGTCGCCATGGCCCGAGACGAAGATCACGGGGATGTCGGCCCCGATTTCCTTCAGGCGATCCTGCAGCTGGAAGCCGCTGATTTCAGGCATGCGCACGTCCAGGATCAGGCAGGACAGGCTGTTGGCGTCATAGGCCTTGAGAAAGGCCTCGGGTCCATCGAAGCATTCGGTCCGGATATTGACCGAGCTCAGCAGCCAGGCCAGCGAAGTCCGAACGGCTTCGTCATCATCGACGATGTAGACCACCGGCGGGTTGGTTTCCATCTGCACTCCTCGTCTCGTCAAAATGGTGCCGGCTTGCACCGGCGCTATTTCCGACCCTCTCGATTTCTTGATGGACTGGTCGGCACAAATCAAAACGTCATGCTTTGACTTATGCAAAAAACAGGCCTGAAATTCTTGGGATCAGCGACACTGTAACACCCCCGTCCTGACGATGGTCTAGGTATTTTTACCTAGATCGTCTGCCGCAATCCCCTGTGGGGCGGGCATGTGGCACGGATTGCCTGCACCATGGGCATGCCTTAACCTGCTCTCATCGAACGCCGTGCTTCATCGGCGTGCATAACAGGGAGATCCCATGAGCACCACCGCCATTCAAAAAGAAACGCCATCCGCACCCGTGGTGCGCGCACCCCTTGCTCCCGAGCAACTGGAATTCCGCAATGCCATGGCGCACCTGCCGGCGGCGGTATCCATCATCACCACCGATGGCGAAGGCGGCCGCTGCGGCATCACCGCCTCGGCCGTCTGCTCGGTGACCGATACGCCGCCCACGATCCTGGTCTGCATCAATCGCGGCAGTGCCATGCATGACGTGTTCAAGAAGAATGGTCGCCTGTGCGTGAACGTGCTCTCGGATGAGCTGGAACAGCTGGCCATGCACTTCTCCGGTGCCACCAAGGTTCCGATGGAAGAGCGTTTCGGCTGGGATATTTGGGAAGCACCGGGCGAACTGGGACAGCCGGTACTGGCCGACGCGCTGGTCAAGCTGCAGGGGCGCATCCGCGAATTCAAGGAAGTGGGCACGCACTCGGTGATGTTCGTGGAGCTGGCCGAGGTCGAGGTCAACGAGAAGAAGGACAGCCTCATTTATTTCAATCGGCTGTTTCACAAGGTCAAGCGTACGGCGCTCTGAGATTCTTTCCTTAGGGTTAAAGATGAATGCCGTTCAGCGC
>Ga0308171_1000911_pt1 | contig 48328 bp, 38 predicted proteins | sample PhyGR1_FD_202135 | JGI IMG/M metagenome (GOLD analysis project Ga0308171, IMG submission 202135) | Phyllosphere microbial communities from UC Gill Tract Community Farm, Albany, California, United States - DLSLSG.R1 | ecosystem: Host-associated > Plants > Phyllosphere > Unclassified | place: USA... | reverse complement strand
GACGAACCTGGTGGAAGGCATCAACAACAAGATCAAGGTCATCAAGCGCGTCGCCTACGGATACCGAGACGACGCGTACTTCTTCCTGAAGATCCGGGCGGCCTTCCCCGGAGTTGGGTGAAGAACCTTTTTTTTGCCCTGGATTCGTACAAATTGCATATTCCTATGCAATCGCGGCGGGCAAGCTTGTTCTACCTATCAAACTGGCCCCGCAACCCATGCAGCGAATCCTCACCCTCCTGCTCTTCATTGCCACCGCTACATCCTCCGCATGGGCGGCCTACACCGGCCCGGGTGCCACGCCGGCCGTCACCAGCGTGGCCGAGGCGCGCCTCCAGCGCGATGACCAGACCGTCGTGCTGCGTGGCCAGCTGGTGGCCAAGCTCGGCGACGAGCGTTACCGTTTCCAGGACGACACCGGTGTGATCGACGTCGAGATCGATGATGAAGACCTGCCGCGTGACACGGTCAGCGCTGACACGCTGGTCGAACTGCACGGCAGGTGGACACGCATCGCTTCAAGCCGAGCGATATCGACGTCCAGCATGCGCGCATCGTCGGCCTGCGCTGAGGCCGCTGCGATCTAGCGCCCGGCCACCGCGCACGCGCCGTGCGCGTCGGGCGCCACGAACGGGTCGATCGTTTCGATGCTGCCGTCTTCGCGGTAGTGCAGTTCGGTCACCTTGGTGGTGCGCAGCCAGGTCTTGCCCGAGCGCTGGCTGTCGGCATGGAACAGCCACCAGCGTCCGTCGTGCTGCACGATCGAGGCGTGGGTGGTCCAGCCGGTCACCGGCAGCAGCACGGTGCCGCGGAAGGTAAAGGGCCCGTACGGGCTGCCTGCGGTGGCATGCGCCAGCGTGCGGTGCTCGCCGGTGGAGTAGAGCAGGTGGTAGACGCCGGCACGCTTGTGCACCCAGGCGCCTTCGAAGAACTGCCGCTCGCGCTGCGTTGCCGTCGGCGTGCTGCCATCGGTATTGACGATCAGTGCATTGCGCGGTGCTTCGGCCAGGTGCCGCATGTCCTCGTGCAACCGCGCGACCTGGGGCATGTACACGGCGTCCTTCGCCCCCGGCGCGCTGCCGGCGATCACCGGCGCCACGTGGCGCTCCAACTGCCCGCCCGAACGCCCGCCGAAGTACAGATAGGCCTGGCCATCGTCATCGACGAAGGCGGTCGGATCGATGGAAAACGTGCCCGCGATCGGCGTCGGATCGGCCTTGAACGGCCCGCGTGGCGAATCCGCCACCGCCACCCCGATCCGGAACTGCCCGTCGTGGTCCTTGGCCGGGAAGTACAGGTAATAGCGCCCTGCGCGGGTCGCCACATCCGGCGCCCACATCTGCCGTGCGGCCCAGGGCACCTGGTCCAGCGACAGCAGGTCATCGACCGTTTCCACCGTCCCGCCGACGCGATCCATCACCAGCAGCCGATAGTCGCGCATCCGGAATGCATTGCCTTCGCTGCCCAGGAACGGCGCCACGTCAGGCAGCGGCGGCCCTTCGATGTCGTGGCTGACATAGACATGCAGCTTGCCGTCGAACACGTGAGCGGCCGGATCGGCGGTGAAGCCGGGGGTATCCAGCGGCGCGAAGCGATGGCAGCGCTCCACCGGCGCGGGCGTAGCGGCCATCAGCGGGGCGGCGATCAGCAGCGCGCCGCACAGCGGCAGGGCAGGGAAGCAACGACGCATCGGTCATCCATCGGGTTGATACCGGTGGACAGCCTAGCGGCAGGACACCCGGCAGGCATCCTGCAGCGCAGCAGGTTCGCCGATATGGTCAGCCTTGCGGGATGGACAGATTCGTTCCGTGAAAGCCATCAAACACGCCGTCGAAGAAATCGGCGATGTTGGGACGTTCGATGCAGCAGAACACCAGCAGGACCAGTAACACCAGACGGCGTTGCAGCTGGGGCGAATCGAAACAGCGCATGGCGTTCTCCATTCCTTGGTGCGTGCAGTGTTTCATACCTGCACGGTGGCCTCCAGATCGGACGCATCCCGGCCAGGAAAGCAGCGCGGCGGCCGCAATTCCTGCGCAGGCCCGCACTGCGCATCGATAGCCCTCTTTTATCGATCAAACCTGCACGCGGAACCCGTCACGCGCTGACGCCATCAGCATCCGGTGACCGGCCACAAAACGCGCGCAGTGTACGCCGCCTTTCCGCGCGCTGTCGCCGAAAAACCGCATCGGAATCATTGCAGCGGACGCGAACCGGAAGCTGTCTCCCAGAACCACGCAACTCACTGATTTTTAAGAATCGTTGCGGATCTTTTCGCACAGGTCGTTGACTAGGATTGCCGCGCTGCCACTGCCCGATCCGCGGCGCTGGCGGCGCTTCCGCCATGGAAGCACCCCTACCCTCCAAAGGAGAGATCATGTTCAACCTCTGCAAAAAGGCCGCACTGGCCCTCGTTCTCGGCGGCGCTTCGCTGTCTGCCCATGCCGTGGAAACCGACATCACCGTCTGGGCGACCGTCGACCCGACGCTGTCCCTGCTCAAGGCCGATGGTACCCCCCTCAGTGATGTGGTCGAACTGGTGTATCGCGCCGGTTCCACCGCCAACGGCGCCGGCCTGCAACCGTGGAGCGAGCAGGTCCGCATCTTCAGCAACGACATCACCAAGGACATCGCGGTGCGCCTGGGCGCCGATCCCGTCCTGGCACCGGACGTCGCGGCGGTTGGCGCGGTCGACATCCCGTTGACCGTCAGTCTCAACGGCACGGCCCTGGCCACCACCCCGAAGGACTTCACGGCGGCCCTGCTGTTCCCGGGTTCGGATCTGCCCGGTGCCTCGATGGCGATCCCGCTGGCCATCGCCCAGAAGACGCCCGGCGCCATCGCGTTCGGCGGCCAGTACAAGGGTATCGTCACCGTGGTCATGGCGCAGAAGCCCTGATCACAGCGCCCACAGTGCAGCCGCCACGCGGCGGCGGCACTGCGGACTGCCCTCATGTCGACGACCTTTCTCCCCCTTTCACGTCTGGCGGTTGCGCTGTCCCTGGCGATGGCGTGTGGCGTGCTGTCCGCACGCCCGGTACCGGCCGGCTTCGAGGATCTCGTTGCCGGTCAGACCGAGCAGCTGGAGATCCGCTTGATGGGCCGCTCCGCGGGTCTCTGGCCGGTGCATGTCACCCCCGATGGCGTGCGCCTGCTCGAACCGGCGCAGGTACTCCACGCGCTGGCGCTCAGCGACGCCGCGCGCACGGCCCTGTTGTCGGCGCTGTCGGGCACGCTGCCGCGCAATGGCCACCTGGCGTGCCGGTACGGCGCCACGGACGCCGGCTGCGGCTATCTGCCGCCACCGGAAGACGCCACGCAGGCCGCGGTGATCCACGACGAAGAAGACAGCGTGCTCAACCTGTTCCTGCCACGGGTCTGGCTGCCGGACACGCGCACCCAACGCGACCCGTACCACCGCCCCAGCGAGGCGATCCAGAACGCGTTCATCCACCGCCAGAACGTCAACGTCAGCGGCGGCAGCGGCTACCAGAGCCTGTCCGCGCAAGGTGTCGGCCGGCTCGGCCTGCTGCGCAGCGCGCACCTGGGCCTGGACTGGAACTACAGCCGGCAGCATGCGCGTGGCCATGGAAGCCGCGACGACTTCTCCTTCAACGACCTGTATCTGCGGCACGACATCGCGCGGCGCCACTACGTGCAGGCGGGCCGGATGGACCGCCGCAACCTCTCCAGTGCGCAGGGGGGCAACTTCGCCTTCGGCATGCTGCCGCTGGACCGCTTCGAAGGCATCCGCTTCGGCACCACCCAGGCGTATCTGGACCGCGCCGTGCTGGGGCAGGGCAGCCCGCTGACCGTTCTGCTGGGGCGCAACGCACGCGTGGATGCCTACGACGGCGAGCGCCTGCTGCAGACCTTCTATCTGGACAGCGGCATCAACGATCTGGACACCACCCGGTTTCCCGCCGGCAGCTACATCGTGAGCCTGCGCATCTACGAAGAGGGTGTGCTGGTGCGCAGCGAAGATGCGCCGTTCACCAAATCCGGCGTGAGCTGGGACGACCACAGCACCCAGTGGTTCGTGCAGGGCGGCCGGGTACTGTCGCGCGATGCGCTGGATCGCAATGGCGCGCTGCAGGCAGGCGTGCGCGTGCCGCTGCAGCGCAACCTCGTGCTCACCACCGGCTCGGCCATGGTCGACAGCACCGCCTATGGCGAGGTACGGCTGGAGGGCCGTGCGTTCCTGGGCACCCATGAATTCAACGGCACCACCGCCGTGCTGCGCGGTGACGATGGCAGCCGTGGCCTGCAGCAGCAGGCCAGTTACCGCGGCCCGATCTCGGCCACGGTGTACCACCAGCGCATGCGCGGTGGCGCCTGCCAGGGCAGCTACCTGACGGTCGAATCGCTGGGCTGCCACGACGCGCTGAGTGCATCGCTGTCCGCGCCGCTGGCCGGGGGCAATCTGTACGCCGGCTACACGCGCCGCACGTCCTACACGGTGCGGCCAGGGCGCGACGAATTTCCGTGGCTGGATGGCATTTCCCCTGGTCCCGTGCCGCTGCCGGTGGACCGGCGCGCGCAGCTCACCCGCACCCTGCAGGCGAGCTATACCCGCAGCTACCGCTGGGGCGAGTTCAACATCAACACCCGCACCGGCGTGTTCCGCCAGCACACCGGCAGCAGCCCGGACGCACAGCGCGACAACGGCGTGTACCTCACTCTGGCGCTCTCGCGCATGCTGCGCGCGCCGGCGATGACACGGCAGGACCGGGTCGGCCTGGACCTGCAGCGGAGCCGGGAAGAGACCGCCGATCTTGGCTACCGGATCGGCCAGACCCGGCGCTGGGAGACCGGCACCGGTCACCGCGAAGCCACCGGCGAGTTCAACGGCCGCAATGGCGAGCGTCAAGGCGCGCTGTTCGGCGCGCGCCAGCAGAACCGGTATGGCACCACAGGCGGCACGGTCTCGCATTACCGCGCACCGGGACGGTCCGACACGGCCTACAGCGCCTCGCACAGCTCTTCGTTCGCGTGGGGCCGCTCGGGCCTGTTCTGGGGCAGCGAGTACGGCAGCGGTGCAGGCGTGGCCGTGCAGGTGGACAACCCGGAGGATCTGCAACTCACCGGCCAGGCCGCGGAAGTGCGCGTGGCCGGCTCGCGCCGCCAGGTGCTGCGCTTCGGCGAGCGCCGCCTGCTGCCGCTGAGCACCTACACCCTGACCCGTGCCGAAGTGCAGGACGTCAGCTCGCATGAAATCGCTGCCGCCGTCCGCGTGGACGGGCAGGGCAGCGGCCACTCCCTGTTCCTGCCGCCGGGGCGGCTGATGATGATGCCCATTGCACTCGACCTCACCTACACGTTCATCGGCAGTGCCCACGACGATGAAGGACACGCCCTGGAGGGCGCCCGGATTCTCAACGCGCCGCTGCCGTCACTCGGCCGCGGCGGCGGCTTCGTTGCCGATTTCCCGCAGCGCGAACGGGTGCTGTATGTGCTGCAGGCCAACCGCTTGCTGGAATGCCCGCTGCGGGTGCGCGAGCAGCGCAGCGTGGTGTTCCTGGTGGGGCCGGTGCGCTGCCAGCCCCTGGCTGTGGAGCGGCTGCCGGCCAGGATCCAACACCAGGCACGCGTGCAGCGGCTGCTGCATGAGCAGGCGTTGATGGAGACGGTGCCTTCGGTGGCGGGGGCGGGGTTGTGAAGACCCATGGTGTGTCTGCTTTCTTTCTGCTGATTCTCTTCCTCTCTGGTGCTGCCCAGGCGCAGCGCCCTCCCGAAACGCACCCCGCCAGCGAGAACAGGCGCATTGTCCTGACATACGACCGTTCGTCGTTGCCCCCCGACCACGTCCTATGGGCAGACAGGACCGTGCTGGGCTTCAGCACGAACGCAGCGCTTCTGTATGGACGCATTCACCTCACATGTGTGTCTTCCAGCAGCCCCGAGAGGGGCCAATGCCCCACCAGTCACCACCCGGATGCCTCACTCGGCCAGAGCGCCATCCCCCTTCGCTTTGTCGAACGCAGGAGCGGGCTGGCTACGAACGTGACGCTTACCGGGTTCCATCAGAGGATTGGCCCGACAAGAAGCTGTGCCGGCGATTACTGGATGTTCGAACGTCGGCCGCTCTGGTCATCGACGGGTGGGGAATGCCTCGTCACGGAGCTTCCCATCGGAACGGGCGCAGCGCTGTCGCTTGCGTCAAGCGAGTTGCAGAAGCTGGTGGCAGGGCGTTGGGATGCTGTCCTGGAGCTGGCGCTGCGCGCGGACCCCGATGGCCCGATCCTTGCCACCTATCTCTTCACCTTCGATCTGACCATCACCGATCACGCCAACGCCAGCATCTACTTCCCGCTGTTCGACCACGTCACCCCGCACGTCGGCCTCAACATCGACTACATCCCGACGGGCTCGCCGCCCACCATAGGCGGCTCGGCAGGGCTGGACATGTGTCTGTATGACGGCCTCGGGTCGCAGAGCCAGTACCTGGACGTCACCATCAGCGATGACGGCAGGCCGGCGCCGGGCAGGCGGCCGGGCATGTACTCGATATGGCGCAAGGGCGGCACGAGCGACGAGGTCGATCGACTCGATTACCAGATCACGATGGATTACGACGATGCGAAGATCGCCATGCACAACGCGCGCGTAGAGCGGCTTTCCGGCGTGGATACGTCGAAGCTGCGGCTGGTGGTGTTGCCCAGCATGGTGCAGCCCGTGTACTGCGTGCCCACGCCGTTGGCGCTGATCACGCCCCGCGTCGCCGCCTCCTCCAAAGCCGAAGGCTACTACGAGGGCAGGTTGCGAATCGAGATGAACATGCCGGTGAGCTCTCCCTGATGAACCTTTATCAAGCGTCCGTACTGCATCCCTTCGCCATCCACTCCAGGCCTGCATTGCTTCTGGTCGCGGGGCTGATGGCCGCCCCGGCACAGGCCAACCTGAGCGTGCACCCGATGCGCCTGCCTGTCCAGGACGATCGCGGCGGACAGATCCGTGTCCACTCGCATACATCCAAAGTGCAGTACGTGCAGACGCGCGTACTGCGTGTCGAGCACCCGGCGACACCGGCGGAGACGGAGGTGGAACTCACCGCCGGCCAGCTCGAAGGTGTGGTGGTCACGCCCGGCAAGTTCGTGCTTGGTGGCGGTGGCAACCGACTGGTCCGCGTGATTCCCCTGGCGTCAGTGACAGAAGAGGCCGTCTATCGCGTCTACGTCGAGGGCGTCGCCCCACCCCATGAGGCGGAGGACGGGACATCCGATGACGCGCCGTCGGCGAACGTCGGCGTCAGCCTGGTCTGGGGCGCGCTGGTGCACCTGATTCCCGCACAGCCCGTGGCGGACATGCAGATCGATGGCAACGCGCTGCACAACATCGGCAATGTGCGTCTGGGGGTCACCGGGCTGAAGGCCTGTGATTCAAGCAACCAGTGCACAACCCATGAGCTCGAGCAGAGCGTTTATCCCGGTTCGCGATTGGAGCTTCCTTTCAATCCCGCGGGGCAGCGCATCACCGTGAACTATCGCCTCAGCCACGCCGGCTATCGCGACCACCAGCGGGTGCTGGCGCCGTAACCGGCGGCGGCCCTCGCCGATCCATTTTCCGTCACTTCGTTGGCGTAAGCCCCCACAGCACAACGCGGCCGATCCGGCTGTGCCGGGCGGCTGTGGCCGCTCATATTTCCCACTCACCGTAGGAGACTTCTCCCGTGAACCGCATCTATCGCCTCATCTGGAACACCGCATTGAACTGCTGGGTGGTCGCCAGTGAACTCACCCAGGGCCGAGCGAGGCGTGGCATGTCAGCAGGCGCTGCAGTAGCAGCGGTCGTACTCGCCTCGGTGACGCCGGCGTATGCGACGCAGATCGACGAGGACGAGGAAGCGGTGGTCCTGCACCCCTTCGCCCTCCCGCCGCCGGTCGCGCTTTCCTTCGCCCGCGACGCCGCTGCGCGCGCAGGCATTCTTGGTCTGCATCGACAAAGTGCACTGGTGACGGATTCTTTCTACGCCGATTCGACCATAACCGGCGACCGTTCGATCATTCTGGGCTCGCGCGGCACGATGAATGGCTACAACAGCGCTGCATACGGCGTGGGTGTTGTGGTCACCGGCAACGCCGCAACCGCCGTGGGTGGCTGGGCTGCGGCCACCGCAACCGGCGCGACCGCGCTGGGTGCCAGCGCAAAGGCATCGGGTACGAACGCCATCGCGGTGGGCAGTTCATCGCAGGCGTCCGGGTATGACTCGACCAGCATCGGAATGTATGCCAAGGCCACCCACCAGGATGCGACAGCGGTCGGTTCGTGGTCAGAAGCGGGTGGTCGCGCCAGCGCCGCCTTTGGACGATGGACAAAGGCATCCGGCGACTACTCGACGGCGGTCGGCCCTTACTCGACCGCGGCTGGCCACAAGGCGGTCGCCGCTGGCCATGGCTCCAGCGCAGTGGGCGAGTACGCCATCGCCATCGGTGACGGCGCTTCCGTGGTCAACACCGCGGCCGACAGTGTTGCCCTGGGCCGGAATGCCGCGGTCGAAGCGAATGCAAGGAACGCCGTTGCGCTGGGTGCGCACTCCGTCGCGGACGCAGCGAATTCGGTCTCTGTGGGCAGCAGTTCGTTGAAGCGCAGGATCGTCAATGTCGCCGATGGCGAGATCAGTGCGACGAGCACCGATGCGGTGACGGGCAAGCAATTGCATGCGGCCAAGATCAACGCGGATGCTGCGTGGGCCAAGCTGACCAGCGCCAAGACTGCGCTGGGCCTGAATGCCGCAGCCGGTGGCACCAACGCTACCAGCGTAGGCATGAACAGCACTGCCGCTGGCAACTATGCAACGGCCGCTGGCAATGGCGCCAGTGCGGCGGGCGCGTACGCTGTGGCGGCAGGCTCCAGCAGCGTTGCATCGCAGGCCAGTGCGGTTGCCCTGGGGAATGCCGCGGCCGCCTCCGCGGGGAACGCGGTTGCAGTGGGGCGCCTGTCCAGGTCCCAGGGCACCTCGGCGGTGGCCCTTGGCAACGAGGCCGCTGCGTCAGGCAACTACACGACCGCCATCGGCAACCAGGCCAAAGCGGGCGGCGCCTGGACGAATGCCATCGGCTACCAGGCCGAAGCGGGGGGCTCCAGCTCGGTGGCGCTGGGCTCGGTGTCCAAGGCGCTCGCCGATCACTCCATCGCCCTGGGTGACCGGGCGCAGGTCAACGCGACAACCAACAACAGCCTGGCGTTGGGGCGCGCGTCGTCGGTCGCGGACAATGCCACCGGCGCAGTCGCGCTCGGCTATGGCTCGGTGGCAGCGGCTGCGAACACCATCTCGGTGGGCAGTGCGACCCTCAAGCGCAAGATCGTCAACGTCGCCGATGGTGTGATCTCGTCCACCAGCACGGAGGTGGTGACCGGCAGGCAGCTGCATGTCACGCAGGAGCGTCTGGATAACACGAGCACGCATGTCGGCAAGCAGTCCTCGGCCGGGACCAACGCCACCGCAGTGGGTCATCAGGCTGCCGCGTCCGGTTCGCACAGCACTGCCCTCGGTCATGCGTCAACGTCAGCCGGCGCCAATGCCATCGCAGTCGGCACGCTGGCCGCTGGTGCGGCCGACGCCTCTGTGGCGATGGGCAACCGTGCCGCGGTGGATGCCAGCTCGGGCAGTGGCATCGCCCTCGGCAACAATGCCAAGGTGAACGCCAATGCGGCGGGTGCTGTTGCTTTGGGGGCCAACTCGGTCGCTACGGCGGGCAATACGGTGTCCGTGGGCAGCGGCAGCGTGCGTCGCAGGATCGTCAACGTCGCCGATGGCGCATTGGTGGCAGGCAGCACCGACGCGGCGACCAGTGGGCAGCTGTACACCACGAACCAGCAGCTGGGCACGGTGACCACGACGGCCAACACGGCGAAAAGCACGGCAGATGCCGCACGCGTGGACGCCGCCAGCGCATTGGGCAAGGCCAACGCCCTGGGGGGACTTGTGGGTCAGGTAGCGCCTGCCGGCACTGTCCGCCTGGGGGCCGAGAACAGCGGCATGACGCTGGATGTCCGCAACAAGGCCAACGCCACTCGCGTCATCACCGGTGTCTCGGACGGCAGCCTGGGCGCGACCAGCACGGATGCGGTGAGTGGCAGGCAGCTGAATGCGACGAACGTGTTGCTGGGGGAGCAGGGCAGGGCGGTCGCCGACAATGCCCAGAGCATCAGCGGGAACCGCACCCGCATCGAAGGCAACCAGTCGGGCATTGGCACCAACCGCAGCGATATCGCCAGCAACCGGACCAGCATCGGTGCAAATCGGGATGACATCGCGGCGCTGCGCAGCGAGTTCGATGACTTCGCGCCGGATCTCGAGGGCGTGGTGACCTTCAATGAAGACCGCACGATCGTGGATATGGAAGGTGCGCGCGTGACCGGGATCCGGGAGGGGGATATCGGCTCGGCTGATAGCAGGGATGCTGTTACCGGCGGCCAACTATTCTCGACCAACGTGCGGATTGATCAATTGGAGGGACAGGGGAAGTTTGTATCCGTCAGCTTCGATGGTGATAGTGAGCAAGCGCGGACCGGTCTGTTTGGGGTGGCGATAGGCGATTCGGCTGAGGCCTCGCTGGACAGTGAGGGTGGTACTGCCATTGGCAGTTTCTCCAAGGCGCGAGGCAAGAACTCGGTGGCCCTCGGTCGATCCGCCGCAGTGACGAACGATGCGGAGGATGCATTCGCGCTGGGCGGGCGCTCGGCGGTGTCTGTTGCAGGCGGCGTCGCTCTGGGCGCTGCAACTGTGGTCTCCGCCGGCGCGACACACAGTGTCGCACTTGGTTACGGATCGATAGCAACCGAAGCCAACACGGTTTCGATCGGGAGTACGTTGATGAAGCGCCGTCTTGTGAATGTCGGGCGAGGCACGAAAGAGGATGACGCAACGACGCTCGGCCAACTGAAGGACACACTGAGCGCGCTTGGCGGTGGAGCCGGTACGGATGCTGGTGGTGCCATCATCAACCCGATCTACCACGTGCAGAACGGTACGCAGAACACTGTTGGCGACGCACTTGCTGCGTTGGACGGCGCGGTCGTCGCGGCGCGCGATGGCGTGCATTCGCTCGACAGCCGCCTCAACCGCCTCTTCCAGGAAGAATCCTCGGCCCGCACCGACGGTGCTGGCCGCCTGACACTCGGCGGCACCCAGGGTATGGTCCTGGGCAACGTGGCCAACGGCCTGATCGCCGCCGGCAGCCGCGATGCCGTCAACGGTGGGCAGCTGTATGAGGTGCGCAAGGATCTGCAGGGCCAGATCGACAGCCTGTCCGATCGCGGCACCGAGCGCGTGGCCGTCAGTGGCCGCATGGGTGCAGCGAAGGCGATGTCGGTCGACGGTACCGGTGGGGCCGCCCCCAGCCCGCAGGGCAGTGATGCCGGCGTTCCGGACCCGGTGGTCAAGGCCGAGGGTGACAACGCCGTGGCGGTCGGCACCGAGGGCAAGGAGCGCAGCATCCGCCACGTGGCCCAGGGCAGTGCCGATACCGATGCGGTCAATGTCCGCCAGCTCAACGAGGTGCTCGACCGTGCCAACGAATACACCGATCTGGCCGTGGAAGGCTTGAACAGGCGCCTGGACGGCATGGACAAGCGCTTCAACCGCATGGCGGCGATGAGCAGTGCCCAGAGCGCCATGGCGATGAACACCGCCGGCCTGAATACCTACAACCGCCTTGGCGCGGGCGTGGGCCATTCCGATGGCGAATCGGCCTTGGCAGTGGGCTATCAGCGCGTGCTCAACGAGCGCGGCTCGGCCACCTTCAGCCTCAATGGGGCGTTCACCAACAGCGGTGAGAAAACGCTCGGTGTGGGTGTGGGTATCGGCTGGTAAACGGCCCCGGCACGCGCCTGCCGACCCGCGGGATGGGCAGGCACGAGGAAACCCTTTCCGCCACAGCGCGGTCCGCTACGACGGGCCGCGCTTCTTCTGGATACCGCCATGACACCCCGTTGCACCGTTCCTCCCTCGCGCTCGACGCCACCCCGCCGTCGTCGGCCGCCGCTTCGCTGGACGCCGCTGCTGGCCCTTGCTGCCACCTGCCTGCTTGGACTGCTGATCTGGGACGTGCTGCGTGCGCCGACGCTGCGAATCGATCCCGATGCCGCCCACCGCTGGATGGGCGATCTGGACGAGCGCATCAACACCCGCGCCGACAGTGCACTGCGCTCGGAGGCACGCAGCGCGGTCAACATTGATTTTGGCGAGCGTTCGGTCGATCCGGTCTACCTGGCCAATCTCAACCACCTTGCCGCACAGGTCCGGCAGGTGCGTATGGTTCTGCTGGAGCCCGCCGCGCTGCGGATCCAGCAGGACATGCTGCGGGACATCGCCGATCTCGCGCTGGCCATGGGGGACTGCGCCCCGCGCGACTGCAAGGAGCTGGCCGCTGCTGCCGAACGCCTCAATGCCGTGCGCGGCGAGAGCATCCAGATCCTGAAAAGCGCCGACGGCATCATGGAGCGGACCTACGCGCTGTCGCGTCCCGGTGCCGTGGACGTCAGGCGGGCGGACAGCCTGATCGCGCTGCACGGCGTGATTCAGGACGCGATGCGCGATGAAGCGTTGCTGGCCCGGCGCACCGAAGGCAAGGCCTTCCAGGACGTAAACGATTACCGCGACGGACTGTGGGAGATCGTGGACATCCACGGCGAGCTCACCGCCGAGTATCGCCGGCGGCACCGGATGATTACCGTGCTGCAGATGCTGCTGGGCCGCTTGCCGTGAGCCGTCAGCGCATCACCGCTGGGCGAGATAGCCGGCCACGTCCTCATCGGCCAGCAGTGCGCGCAGCTGGCTCATCGAGGCGCGCTGCATCGGCTTCTCGTCGATCACCGACAGCGGCGCCTGACGCAGGGCATCGTAGGGCAGCACGGCGATGTCGAAGGTCAGCTCCTCGGCGCTGAACACCCACACCAGGGCATCCAGGACACGCTCGCGATCCATCCGCAGCCGCCGCATCCGCGATTCCGCCGGAATGCCGTGCTCCTCCAGATAGCGCTGCACGGCGTCGGCATCGTCGGTATGCACCTGCAGTTGCACGGGGCTGTTGCCATCGGCGGTGCCGTCCAGCACCGGGCCGCACAGGCGGGGCGAAAACTGCCGCAGGAAATCCATGGCGCGCAAGGCGGCTTCGCGGCGCTGGCGCAGCTGCGCGCCGTGGCCGGCACCGGCAAACAGGCGCTGGTACTCGCGCAGCGCATCTTCAATCTCGGCGTTGCGCGGCAGCGAGGCGTCGTCGTGGATGCCCAGGCGGCTGGCGGCCTTGAGCTTGGCCTGGTGATAATCGCGGATCCCGCCTTCGGCCATCAGCCGGGCGGCTTCATGCGCCAGCCGATGCCGGCGCTCGCGGGTCTGGGTAGCAGCATGCTGTGCGGCGCGGTGCATGACCGGAACTCCTTGGCGACCTGCACGGCAATGTACACCGCCTCTGTGACAGCAGGGTAGAGCCACCGTGCGTAGGCGGCGCGACAAAAAAAGGCCGGGCATTGCCCGGCCTGTGTCCGTCAGCATCACCGGGCAGGCCCGGCGTGAGGTCAGAAGATGTCGAACGCGGCGTCGTCGGCCTGTGGCGTCTGCGAATTGAAGTCGTATTCCTGCAGCTTTTCCATGTCCTCCACCTTGACCCATTCGGTCGCGCCGTTGAGCGTGGCCTGGACCATGCCGGTCGGCGGATCGTTCTGGGCGATCGGGGTGTCCTTCAGTGCCACGCGCATGTATTCGATCCAGATCGGCAGCGCGGCGCGGCCGCCGTATTCGCGGTAGCCCAGCGATTTGAAGTCATCACGGCCCACCCACACCGTGGTGGCGTAGGTGCCGCCGAACCCGGAGAACCAGGCATCGCGGTGGTCGTTGGTGGAACCGGTCTTGCCGCCCACATCCTCGCGGCCAAGCACCTTGGCGGCGGTGCCGGTGCCGCGCTGGACCACGTCGCGCATCATCGAGACCAGCTGGTAGGCCGTGCGCGCATCGATCGCACGCGGGGCGACCTTCGCATCCGGATTGGCCGGTGCGGCGGGGGCGGTTTCCACGGCCGGTGCGGCCGCTGCGGGAGCGTTGGCCACCGGCGCGGCACCGAAGTTGAAGCCGTCCACCACCTGGCTCACCGGCGCGCCGCTGGTGCCCACGCACTCACGGCAGGCCATGGCCGGGTTCTCCTTGAACACCTCCACGCCATCGCGGTCGACCACGCGGTCGATCAGCCAGGTATCCACCCGCGAACCGCCGTTGGCGAACACGGCATAGCCGCGCGCGACCGAGAGCGGGGTGAGCGAGGCGGTGCCCAGCGACATCGACAGGTTCGGCGGCAGCTCGGCCTCGGCGAAGCCGAACTCGCTGATGTACTTGCGCGCGTAATCCACGCCCATGCCGTCCAGCAGGCGCACCGAGACCAGGTTGCGCGACTGCACCAGCGCTTCGCGCAGGCGCATCGGGCCACGGAAGCCGCCGCCATCGTTCTGCGGCGACCAGGTTTTGCCGCGGCGATCGCGGAACACCACCGGGGCATCGAGCACGATCGAGGCCGGGTTGAAGCCCTTGTCGAACGCCGCGGCGTAGATGAAGGGTTTGAAGCTCGAGCCGGGCTGGCGACGTGCCTGCGTGGCGCGGTTGAACTTGTTGCCGGAGAAGCTGAAGCCGCCGACCAGGGCCTTCAATGCCCCGCTCTGGGCATCCAGCGAAACCAGTGCGGACTGGCCGCGCGGGATCTGGTCCAGCAGCCACTCGCCTTCCTTCTCGCCGGCCCGCACGCGCACGATGTCACCCCGGGTGACCAGCTTGGCGGGGGTCTTGCCGGTCCAGCGGCTGGCGCTGGCCGGCAGCACCACTTCGCTGCGGTTGCCCAGCACCACGGTGGCGCTGCCATTGGCGGCGGTGGCCGACACGATGGCCGGCAGCAGGCCCGCCTGGGCCTGGATGCCGGCCAGCTTGGCCGCCATCGCAGCGGCATCGGCGTCGGCCGGCAGGTCCACCTGCTGCTCCACGCCATGCCAGCCGTGGCGGTGGTCGTAGGCCAGCAGGCCATCGCGCACCGACAGGTTGGCCGCGGTCTGCAGCTCGGCATTGATGGTGGTGGTGACGTGGTAGCCCTTGTTGACGACATCGCCGCCGAAGCGGGCGATCATTTCCTGGCGGACCAGTTCGGCCACGTAGGGGGCTTCGACCTGCACCGGCGGCTCGTGCGCGGTGGCGTGCATCGGCACCGCCTTGGCGGCGTCGGCCTCGGCCTGGGTGATGAAGCCCAGCCCGGCCATGCGCTGCAGCACGTAGTAATCGCGACGCTCGCGGGCGCGCTCGGGGTTGCTCAGCGGGTTGCCGCTGGAGGGGAACTTGGGGATGCCGGCCAGCGAGGCCATTTCATCCAGGTCCAGCTCGGCCAGCTTCTTGCCGTAGTAGAACTCGGCCGCGGCGGCCACGCCGTAGGCGCGATTGCCGAAGAAGCTCTTGTTGAGGTACAGCTCGAAGATCTCGTCCTTGCTCAGCTCGCTCTCGATCTTGCGCGCCAGCAGGATCTCGGCCAGCTTGCGGGTGTAGCTGTACTCCGAGCTAAGGAAGAACTGCCGGGCGACCTGCTGGGTGATCGTGGAACCGCCGGGCACGCGCTTGTCGCTGGTGGTGGCCAGCAGCCACACCGCGCGCGCGATGCCCTTGTAGTCCACCCCGCCATGCTCGTAGAAGCGGGCGTCCTCGGTGGCCAGGAAGGCCTGCTTCAGGCGCTCGGGGACCTCCTTCATGGTGATCGGGGTGCGCCGGGTCTCGCCGAAGACCGCCATCAGCTTGCCATCGCTGGCATAGACGTACATGGGCTCCTGCATCTCGACATCACGCAGGGTCTGGACATCGGGCAGCTTGGAGGAAACGGCGTAGTAGAGGCCGCCGGCAACCGCCGCGCCAATCAGTGCCAGGACCAGGAAAACGACCAGCATCCAGCGCAGCCAACGGCGAAGACGTGTCATCAGTGACAGATTCCGATTGCGAATTTCATGGCCGCAGAGTATAGATTACGCAAGGGAACGGCTGGGGTTGTTCCTGGGGAGAGCAGTCGATCACCGTCTGGGGACGCGTGGAACATATCTTTATTGAGTGTTCCACAGCTTGATGGTTGCGATTTGCAAAAAAAACGTTATTAATGCGCGGGCGCAAGTTGCGCCCAAGTGCCCATCGGCAGGGGAGAAACCGTGGGGCTTATCCCAAAAAGCCAGTCGCCGCTCATTGGCGTCGACATCAGCTCGACTGCAGTAAAGCTGTTGCAGCTTTCCCGCAGTGGCAATCGTTTCCGCGTGGAACATTACGCTGTGGAACCACTTCCGCCGAACGCGGTCGTGGAAAAGAACATCGTGGAAGTCGAGGCGGTTGGCGAAGCCATCCGTCGGGCGATCAACCGTTCCGGGACCAAAGCCCGGCACGCTGCTGCGGCCGTGGCCGGCTCGGCGGTGATCACCAAGCTCATCCCGATGCCCGCCGATCTGGATGAGAACGACATGGAAGCCCAGGTCGAGCTCGAGGCGGTCAACTACATTCCGTACCCGATCGAGGAAGTGAACCTCGATTTCGAAGTGCTGGGTGCGATTCCGAACAACCCGGAAATGGTCCAGGTCCTGCTGGCGGCCTCGCGTTCGGAGAACGTGGAACTGCGTCAGTCGGCGCTGGAACTGGGCGGGCTGGTCGCCAAGGTGATGGACGTGGAGGCCTTCGCGGTCGAAAACGCCTTCGCGCTGGTCGCCAGCGAGCTGCCGATCGCCAGCGATGGCGTGGTGGCGCTGGTGGATATCGGCGCGACCATGACCACGCTGAACGTCCTGCGCGGCGGGCGCAGCCTGTACAGCCGCGAACAGGTGTTCGGCGGCAAGCAGCTGACCGACGAAGTGATGCGCCGCTACGGGCTGACCTATGAAGAAGCCGGGCTGGCCAAGCGCCAGGGCGGGCTGCCGGAAAGCTACGAGATGGAAGTGCTCGAGCCGTTCAAGGAAGCCACCGTCCAGCAGATCAGCCGCCTGCTGCAGTTCTTCTATGCGGGCAGCGAATTCAACCGCGTTGACCACATCGTGCTGGCCGGCGGGTGTGCGGCCCTGAACGGTCTGCCGGAGATGGTGGAAGAACAGCTGGGCGTGGCCACCGTGGTGGCCAATCCGCTGGCGCAGATGACGCTGGGTCCGAAGGTGCAGGCGCATGCGCTGGCCCAGGACGCCCCGGCGCTGATGATCGCCACCGGCCTGGCGCTGAGGAGCTTTGACTGATGGCGCGCATCAACCTATTGCCCTGGCGCGCCGAGCGGCGCAAGCAACGCCAGCGCGACTTCTACACGATGCTGGGTTTTGCCGCCATCGGTGGCGTGCTGCTCTCGCTGTTGATCTGGTTCTACTACGACCGTCAGGTCAGCGGGCAGGGGGATCGCAATACCTTCCTGCAGGCCGAGATCGACAAGGTCAAGGAGCAGAACAAGGAGATCGAACGGCTGGACCGGCAGAAGGATCGACTGCTCGCCCGCAAGGCGGTGATCGAAGAACTGCAGGCCAAGCGTTCGCAGATGGTGCATCTGTTCGATGCGCTGGTGCGCACGATCCCGGACGGCGTGGTGCTGACCGCGGTCAAGCAGGAAGGCGACATCCTGACCCTGGAAGGCCGCACGCAGTCCAACGCGCGCGTCAGTGCGTACATGCGCAACCTGGAAAGCTCGGGCTGGATGACCAAGCCGGAACTGTCGGTGATCGAGGCCAAGGAGCCGGACAAGGATGCCGCAGCCGCGGGCCCCGTCCTGGACATCAAGTCGCTGCCGTACATGTTCGTGGTCAAGGTGACGCTACCGGCGCAGAGCGAAGGCACCGTGCTCAATCCCGATGGCAGCGTGGCCGAACCGGTCGCGCCGGTGCCGGGCCAGCTTGAGCCGGCCGCACCGGCGGATCCCGCCGCAGCGCCTGCCCCGGCTGCACCGTCGCCGGATGCCGCCGCCCCGGCGACCTCGGCGCCCAGCCGCATCGCACCGCCCGCACCACAAGCACAGCCGGCTGCGCCGACCACGCCGCAGAAGGGGGCCGCATGAGCCAGAAGATCAATCTCAAAGAACTGGACTTCAACAACATCGGCAACTGGCCGCAGAAGGCCAAGGTCGTCTTCTGCGCGCTGCTGGCGTTCTTCATCGTGATCATGGCGTGGTTCCTGCTGATCAGCGGCAAGCGCGATGAACTGTCCTCGCTGGAGAGTACCGAGGCCTCGCTGCGCACGGAGTTCGAGAAGGAACAGGGTCGCGCGGTCAACCTGGAGCCGCTCAAGCAGCAGCTGGTCCAGATGGAACAGGTGCTGCAGCAGATGCTGCGCCAGCTGCCCAGCAAGACCGAGATGCCGGACCTGATCATCGATATCTCGCAGACGGCGCTGTCCAGCGGTCTGACCAACGAGCTGTTCCAGCCGGATCCGGAAGTGCCCAAGGAGTTCTACGCTGAAAAGCCGATCGCCCTGCGCATGGTCGGCAGCTACCACCAGTTCGGTGCGTTCGTCAGCGGCGTGGCCTCGCTGCCGCGCGTTGTCATCCTGACCATGCACGACATCAACCTGAAGCCGAAGGACCCGAAGACCGGCATCACCGCCCGCAGTGGTGCGCTGGAACTGTCCGGCACGGTCAAGACCTATCGCTATCTGGACGATGTTGAAATGGAAGCGCAGGAAAAAGCTGCCGCCGACCAGGCCGCTGCCACGGGAGGTTCGCAATGAGCCGCCTGGCTGTGACTGTTCGCGTGCTGGGGTTGCTGTTGGTCACCCTGCTGGCCGGTTGTGCCCGCGGCGTGAGCAGCACCCCGGGTGACGCGCCGAACCTGGAAAAGTGGGTCGCCGACGTGCGTGCACGCCCGGCGCCGCCGCTGGAGCCGCTGCCGGTAATGCAGCAGTTCGAGACCTTTGAGTACTCCGCGCAGGGGATGCGCGACCCGTTCACCGATGCCTGGGCCAATCCGCAGGGCGGATCGGGCCTGCGCCCGGATCCGAACCGCCGCAAGGAACCGCTGGAAGCCTTCCCGCTCGATTCCCTGGACATGGTCGGTTCGATCGGCAGCGGCGGCGGTCTCGTCGCGCTGGTGATCGCCCCGGACAAGGTCACTTACCGGGTGCGCCCGGGCGTGTACATGGGGCAGAGCGACGGACGCGTGACCGGGGTCTACGAGGACCGGATCGAACTGATAGAACTTGTGCCGGATGGCGCTGGCGGCTGGCTGGAACGACCGGCAACGTTTGCGCTTGAAGATCAATGATTGATTATGGGGATAGCACGATGACTTTTTCCAACGCCATGCGGCTGCGTCCCGTCCGGCGCCAGAAGCTGATCCACCTGTGCGCGCTGGGAGTCGCGCTCATGGTGGCCAACGGCACCTTGATGGCGGCAACGCCCGGCGCGGCTGTGCCGAACGCGGCGGCCACGCCGGCGCCGATCACCGCGCCGGCCTCGCTGTCGGTGTCCAAGATCGACTTCAAGCGCGGCGATGACGGTGCCGGCAAGTTGATCCTGCAGTTCAACGGCCAGGGTGCGAATCCGGACCTGCGCAGCCAAGGCAACAGCGTCGTCATCGACGTGGGCAACGCACATCTGCCGGAAAACCTGCAGAAGCCGATCAACGTGACCGACTTCGCCACCCCGGTGCAGCGCATCGAGGCCAAGCCGTACGGCGGCGGTACCCAGCTGGTGCTCAACACCAATACGGCATTCGAGTCGCTGGCCTACCAGAGCGGCAACGAATACGTGGTGGAGATCAGCCCGAAGCAGGGTCTTGCGGCGACCGGTGCGATCAACGCCACCACCGTCAGCCAGGCGGCGGCATCGATCGCGCAGCGCGGCTACAGCGGCAAGCCGGTAACCTTCAACTTCCAGGACGTGCCGGTGCGCACGGTGCTGCAGTTGATCGCCGAAGAGTCCAACTTGAATGTCGTGGCCTCCGACAGCGTCGAAGGCAATGTCACCCTGCGCCTGATCAACGTGCCGTGGGATCAGGCACTGGACATCGTGCTGCGCGCCAAGGGCCTGGACAAGCGTCGCGAAGGCGGCGTGGTGTGGGTCGCCCCGCAGCCCGAACTGGCCAAGTTCGAGCAGGACAAGGAAGACGCGCGCATCGCGATCGAGAACCGCGAAGACCTGGTGACCGATTACATCCAGATCAACTACCACAACGCCGGCGCGATCTTCAAAGCGCTGACCGAAGCCAAGGGCATCGGCGGTGGCGGAAGTGGCGGAAGTGGCGGTGGCGGCGCTCAGCAGGAAGACAGTGGCTTCCTGTCCTCGCGCGGCCGGATCGTGGCCGACGAGCGTACCAATACCCTGATGATCAGCGATATCCCGAAGAAGCTGGCGCGCATGCGCGAGCTGATCGACGTGATCGACCGCCCGGTCGACCAGGTGCTGATCGAGAGCCGCATTGTCATTGCGACGGATACGTTCGCACGCGAGCTGGGCGCCAAATTTGGTGTCAGTGGCAGCCGCGACAACGTCTACTTCAGCGGTGATCTTGCGTCCAATGCCGCAACCAACAAGTCGCAGGTGGACAGTGCTGCTGCCTATGACAAAGCAGTGGCAGAGTGGCTTGCCGGTGGTCAGGTGGGGGCTCAGCCCATCCGCACGCCGACCGCGATCACCCGCGGGCTGAACTGGAACCTGCCGGTGGCCGCTGCCAGCAACCCGGGCTCGCTTGCGCTGTCGATCCTCAATGCAGGCTACCTGCTGGACGTCGAGCTGTCGGCGATGCAGGCCGAGTCGCGTGGTGAGGTGATCTCCAACCCGCGCGTGGTAACCACCAACCAGCGCGAAGCGTTGATCAAGCAGGGCAAGGAGATCGGCTACGTCACCATCAGTGGCGGCGGTGCGGCGGGCGGTGCGGCGCAGGCCAACGTCCAGTTCAAGGAAGTGGTGCTCGAGCTGCGGGTCACGCCGACCATCACCAACGACAACCGTGTGTTCCTGAACATGGCGGTCAAGAAGGACGAAGTGGACAGCTACATCGTGCTGCAGGGCTACGGCACCGTGCCGACGATCAACCGCCGCGAAGTGAATACCGCGGTGCTGGTCGAGGACGGCCAGACCGTGGTGATCGGTGGCGTGTACGAATTCACCGACCGCGCCAGCATCAACAAGGTGCCGTTCCTGGGCGACGTGCCGTTCCTGGGCAACCTGTTCAAGCAGCGCACCCGCAACAAGGACAAGGCCGAACTGCTCGTGTTCGTGACCCCCAAGGTGCTGCGCGTGGCCAAGGCCAAGTAAGCCCCGCGGCCAGGCCGTGAAGAAAGGGCCGCCCTGTGCGGCCCTTTCTGCGTTCAGCCAATCTTGATCCCGCACCCGGCCGTGGCCTGCCATCATGGACACGGAACCTCTGCCTGCCGTGGAGGTCACATGGATGCCATGAACCTGCCGCCCCCCATGCCCGATACCGACACCGCTCCGCTTTCCGTTGAACACGATCGCCTGCACGACGGCTTCCGCGCGCTGCGCGATGCGCTCTCGTCGGAGATCGTCGGCCAGAGCGCCCTGGTCGAACGCCTGCTGACCGCGCTGCTGGCCGACGGCCACCTGCTGGTGGAGGGTGCGCCCGGCCTGGCCAAGACCACCGCCATCCGCGCGCTGGCAGCCCGCCTCGATGCGGATTTCTCGCGCGTGCAGTTCACCCCTGACCTGCTGCCGGCCGATCTGACCGGCACCGAGATCTGGCGCCCGCAGGAGGGCCGCTTCGAGTTCGTGCCCGGCCCGATCTTCCACCCGATCCTGCTGGCCGATGAAATCAACCGTGCGCCGGCCAAGGTGCAGTCCGCCCTGCTCGAAGCCATGGGCGAGCGCCAGGTGACCGTGGGCCGGCACACCTATCCGTTGCCGCCGCTGTTCCTGGTGATGGCCACGCAGAATCCGATCGAGCAGGAAGGCACGTTCCCGCTGCCCGAAGCGCAGCTGGACCGGTTCCTGATGCACGTGCGGATCGGTTACCCGGATTCGGACGCCGAGGCGGAGATCCTGCGGCTGGCCCGCGACCGTGCGCGCGACGCACTGGGCACGCCGCCGCCCCCGCCGACGCGGATGCCGCTGGCCGATGTCTTCGCCGCGCGCAAGGCGGTGCTGGCGCTGCACATGGCACCCGCGCTGGAACGGTATCTGATCGAGATCGTGCTGGCCTCGCGCGATGCCGCCCGCTACGACCCCGCACTGGCCCGCCGGATTGCCTGGGGTGCCAGCCCGCGCGGTTCGATCGCACTGGAACGTTGCGCCCGTGCGCGCGCCTGGCTGGCCGGCCGCGATTTCGTCACCCCCGAAGATGTGCGTAGCGTCGCGCCGGACGTGCTGCGCCACCGCGTGCTGCCCAGCTATGAAGCCACCGCGGAAGGCTGGGACGGTGAACGTCTGGTCGCCGAGCTGCTGATCCGCGTGCCGGCGCCCTGAGCGCGATGGAGCCCCTGGATTCCACCGCCCACCACGGCGACGGGCTGCAACCCAGCCTGGCCGAACTGGTGGCGCTGCGCCGCAGTGCGCATCGCGCCCCACCGGCACGCCGGGGTCGTCTCGGCCACGCCGGCACGGCGCCGTCGCCGATGCGCGGCCGCGGCATGGAATACGCCGAATCCCGCGAATACGTTGCCGGCGATGACGCCCGGCATATCGACTGGCGCGTTACCGCGCGCACCGGGCGCGCGCACACCAAGCTGTTCCAGGCCGAACGCGAACGACTCACGCTGCTGGTGGCCGATACCGATCCTGTGCTGTATTTCGGCACCCGCGTGCGCTTCAAATCCGTGCAGGCCGCGCGCGTGGGTGCGGTGGCCGCATGGCTGGCGCAGCGACAGGGCGATCGCCTGGCCGCGCTGCGTGGCAGTGGCCAGGAAGCGCCGATCGCGCCGGCCGGCGGCACCCGCGGCGTGCTGCGCGTGCTGGATGCATTGACCCGCTGGTACGCGCAGCCGCCCGCCGATGATGCCGGGCTGGACCGTGCGCTCGAACAGGCGGCGCGCCTGCTGCGGCCCGGTGCACGGGTCGTGGTGCTGGCCGATCCCGCGCGCGCCACGCAGATCAGCGTATCGCGCTGGACCGCGTTGGCGATGCATCACGAGGTGGTGGTGATGCTGCTGGTCGATCCCCTTGAACTGGCGCCGCCGGACGCAGCGCTGCCGTTCCAGTCGCAGGGCCGGCGCGTCGTGCTTGATCTGGCCAGCGCCGCAGTGCGCGAGCACTGGCGGGCGCGCTTCGTCGCGCCGCTGGAAGCGCTGCAGCGCGCCCTGGCCGCGCGGCGCATCCAGGTACACGTGATCGCCACCGATGAGGCCAGCGACAGCTGGCTCAGCCCGTTGCCGACGGCGGTGGTCGCATGAGCACGGCCGCGTCGTTGCCGCTGCGCGATGTGCAGCTGCCGCCCGCACCGGCGTGGTGGCCGCCCGCACCGGGGTGGTGGGGCGTCATGGCGGCCATCGTGCTGGTGGCTGCCGCCCTCTACGCGTGGCAGTGGCGCCGGCGTCGGATCCGCCGGCGCTGGCTGGATCTGTTCGATACCCGCATCGCGCAGGCACAGTCGCCGGCCGAGGAAGTCGCGGCGATCGCCGAACTGCTGCGTCGCGCCGCGCGCGCGCACCGGCCCGGTTCGGAACTCCTGCAGGGCGATGCCTGGCTGGCCTTCCTCGACGAGAAGAACAGCCGCGCGTTTTCCGCCGGCGATGGCACGCTGTTGCTGGACGGCGCCTATCGGCCGCAGGTCGATCCCGAAGCGGTGCAGCGCCTGCGGGTGCTGGCCCGGCGACGCTTCCTGGCGCTGCTGCTGGAGCGCGCACGATGATCGCGATGGCGTGGCCTGCGCTGCAGGCCTGGCTGGCGTTGCTGGCTTGGCCCTGGATGCTGCTGGCACTGCCGGTGCCGGTGCTGATGCGCTGGTGGCCGGCCGCCACGCAGGGCAGCGCAGCGCTGCGGGTTCCGTATGCGGCCGATCAGCTGCAGTCGCTGGGCATGGCCGCCGGCGGGCGCACGCCCGGCCTGGTGCGGCTGTTGCTGTGGCTGGCCTGGATCAGCCTGTGCATCGCCGCGGCCCGCCCGCAGCAGCTCGGCGACGCCGTCAGTCCGCCCCAGCAGGGGCGGCAGATGATGCTGGCGGTGGATGTCTCGGGCAGCATGAGCGAGGCGGACATGCTGCTCGGGCAGCAGGTGGTGGAACGCCTGACCGCGGCCAAGGCGGTGCTGGCCGATTTCCTGGACCGCCGCGCCGGTGACCGGGTCGGGCTGCTGATCTTCGGCGAACGCGCGTACACCTTGACCCCGCTCACGTCGGATCTGACCAGCGTGCGCGACCAGTTGAACGACAGCGTGGTCGGGCTGGCCGGGCGCGAGACCGCGATCGGCGATGCGATCGCATTGGCGGTCAAGCGCCTGCGCGAACAACCGGAAGGTCAGCGCGTCCTGATCCTGCTCACCGATGGCGTCAGCAATGCCGGCGTGCTCGAACCACTGCGGGCGGCGGAGCTGGCGCAGGCCGAAGGCGTGCGCGTGTATACGGTGGCGTTCGGCGGCGACGGTGGTTTCAGTCTGTTTGGCGTGCAGATCGCACCGGGCGAGGATCCGGTGGACGAAGCCACGCTCGAAAAGATTGCCGCCTCGACCGGGGGGCGCTCGTTCCGCGCGCGCAACACCGATGAACTGGCCGGCATCTATGCCGAACTCGAGCGGCTGGAACCGGTGGCCTCCAGCGGTCCGGCCGTGCGCCCGCGGATCGAGCGCTACGCCTGGCCATTGGCGTTGGCGCTGCTGCTGGGCGGGCTGGCCTGGCTGCTGCCGAGGCGCTGGGCATGAACGTGTTCTGGACCTCACTGCATTTCATGCGTCCGGACGCACTGTGGGCGCTCGCACTGCTGCCGGTGGTTGCGCTGGTCTGGTACTGGCGCCGCCGGCGCGGCAACGTGTGGCGGCAGAACGTGGATGCGCATCTGTTGCGGCACCTGATGGTGGGCCGCGATCGTCGCGCCTGGGGTGGGCTGGCGGTGCTGCTGCTCGGCGTGAGCCTGGCGGTGGTGGCACTGGCGGGCCCGTCCTGGCGGCAGGTCGCACAACCGTTGTGGCAATCCCCCTCGCCGCTGGTGGTGGCGCTGGATCTTTCCTCGCGCATCACCGCCACCGATCTGCCGCCCTCGCGGCTGCTGCAGGCGCGCGCCAAGCTGGCCGCGCTGCTGCGCGAGCGCCAGGGCGGCGAGGTAGCACTGCTGGTGTATGCCGATGATGCGTATACAGTGGCGCCGCTCACCGCGGACATGGCCAACATCGCGCTGTATCTGGATGCGCTCTCGCCCCAGGTGATGCCCCGCGATGGTCAGCGTGCGGACCGCGCGCTGGAGGCGGCGGCGAAGCTGCTGCAACAGTCCGGTGCCCGCAGCGGGGACATCCTGCTGCTCACCGACCAGGCCGATGGCGAGGCTGTGCAGGCGGCCAGCTCGGCCCGGGCACAGGGATTCACGGTCTCGGTGCTCGGGCTGGGCACCGAACGCGGCGCGGCCTATCGCACCGCCGAGGGCCAGATCGTCCCGGCGCGGCTGGATCCGGTCTCGCTGCGTACGCTGGCGGGCAATGGCGGCGGCCGGTATGCGCCGATCACCCGCGATGATGCCGATCTGCAGTCGTTGGCAATTCTCACCCCCCGCGTCAGCGCCGATGACAGCCGCACCGGCGAGGGCCGCACCTGGCGCGATGAAGGCTTCTGGTTGCTGCCGGTGCTGATGCTGCTGTCGCTGTGGGCGTTCCGCCGCCGCGGCGCGTTGATGGTGCTGCTGATGCTGGGCACGCTGCCGATGGCACTGCCGGTGCACGCGGCCGAAGGCACGCTCTGGCAGCGCGCCGATCAACGCGCGCAGGCGCGCATCGCGGTCGGCGTGGATGCCTACCGGCGCGGTGATTTCAAGGCGGCACAGGCGCAGTTCGAGGGTATCGATACCGATGCCGGCCTGTACAACCTGGGCAATGCGCTGGCGCGGCAGGGCCAGTACGATGCCGCGATCGATGCATACGACCGCGCACTGAAACAGCACCCGGGCATGCCCGATGCAGTGGCCAACCGCGCGGCGGTGGATGCCGCACGCAAGCGCAAACCCCCGCCGGGCGCGCAGGACAAGAAGCCGGGCGGCAAGCAGGACACGCCGCCTTCGCCGCCGCCGCCGGGCCAGGGCGGTGGGCAGGACGGTGACGGGTCGCCATCCCCCGCCGATGGCCAGCCGCCGCCGGCCGGCAAGGACGCGCCGGGCAGATCCGGTGAACAGAAGGCGCCCCCGTCGCCGGCCGACAGTGCAGGCCAGGCGCAGGCCGATGCGGCCCAGCGCGAACGCATGCAGCAGGCCATGCAGCGCCAGCAGGCACAGGGCGACGACACCGAGCGGGCCGGCCGCGGGCAGGCCGGGCAGACCGCACAGCAGCGCGAACAGCAGCAGGCCGTGGAGGCCTGGATGCGGCGCGTGCCGGATGACCCGGGCAGTCTGCTGCGGGCCAAGTTCCAGTTGGAAAACGAACGCAGGAAACGGGAAGGCCGATGACACATTCCACCGCGCAGCATTGGTTGCGAGCCGGTCTTGGCCTGTTGCTGTGCGCGAGCATGGCCGCGCACGCGCAGACGCGCGCCTGGCTGGACCGTGCGCAGATCAACGACAACGAGACGGCCACGCTCAACATCGAAGGCGAGGCGGGCGGTGCCGCACCGGATTACACCCCGCTGCGCACGGATTTCGATCTCAGCGCGCAGACCAGCAGCCGCCAGGTGGAATGGAGCAACGGCGCGATGCGCTCGCGCACCCTGTTCGGCGTGGCGCTCAGCCCCAAGTGCAGTGGCACGCTGCCGATCCCGGCGCTGCAGGTCGGCAACGGCCGCACCCAACCGCTGACCCTGCAGGTCACGGCCACGGCGGGCGGGCCGGCGGGCAGCGCGGCCGCCACGCCCGGCGAGGCCACGGTATTCCTCCAGACCGAGGTCGACGATGCCACGCCGTATGTGCAGCAGAGCGTGGGCGTGGTGGTGCGCCTGTTCTACGCCGCGCAGCTGCTGAGCGGTGAGCTGGTGCTCGACACGCCTGCCGGTGCATCGCTGCAGCGTGTCGGCGATGACCGCAGCCTGGTGCGCGAGGTCAATGGCCGCCGCTACAACGTGGTGGAGCGCCGCTTCCTGCTGGTGCCCGAGCGCAGCGGCGCGCTGGTGCTCCCGGCGGCGCAGTTCAACGGGCGCAGCGCAGGCGGTTTCTTTAATGAGATGTTCGGCGGCGACGGACGGCTGCGGGCGGCCTCGGCCGAACGTACCCTGCAGGTCCAGCCGCAGCCGGCCGGCGCGCCCCAGCCCTGGCTGCCGCTGCACGATCTGCGCCTGCGCTATACCGCCGCGCCCAGCACCGGGCGTACCGGTGAAGCGGCCACGGTGGTGGTCGAAGCGATCGCCGATGGCGCGACCAAGGCGCAGTTCCCGGAACTGCCAGTGCTGGATGCAGGCCCGGGCGCGCAGGTTTTCGCCGAACCGCCGCAGTTCGATGAGAGCTTCAACGGCAGTACCCCCCAGCTCAAACTGACCCGGCGCTACGCGATCGTGCCCGGCCAGACCGGCACTCTGACCGTGCCCGGCCTGCGGATGGCCTGGTGGGACGTCAAGGCCGGTGAAGCGCGGAGCGCCACGCTGCCCGATCTTTCCCTTGCGGTCGCGGCCGGCAGTGGCGGTGCAGCGGCCGCACCGGCCCCGGTGGATACCACCTCGGCGCTGCCGGGCGAGGCCGACGCGCCCGGCCGTGATCTGCAACTGGCGCCGCTGTCACCGGTGGCCGCCCGGCCGTGGGGCTGGATGGCACTGGCGGCCGGGCTGGCCCTGTTGTGGCTGCTGACCCTGGCCTGGGGCTGGCGCCGTGGGCGTCACGCCGCCGCGGGGCCCGGCCCTGTACCGGTGGCGGGCACGCGCGCGGGCGGCGCTTCGTACACGCAGGCCGACCTGCGGCGTGCGCTCGAGACCCAGAGCCTGGAGGAGATCGTCGCCGTGCTGGCAGCCATGGGCGGCGTGCAGCGGCTGGAGCAGGTGCTGGACCGACTGGAAGACCCCGTCCAGCGCGAGGCGCTGGTCGACATGCAGCGCGCGCGCTGGGGCGGGCAGGGCGGTGACGTCGCCGCGGCCCGGCAGGCGCTGCGCAAGGCCTTCCATGACCGACCGCACTGGCGGGCCGGCGCCGCGGCGGAAAACACTGCACTGTCGCCGTTGTATCCCACCGCGCATTCATGAAATGCGGCTGCGGTGTTCGGGGCGGCCTTTGTTAAGCTGATTTCAATTCTTACAGGAACGCCGCTCCATGACTGAAGCCGCAACGACCCGGCAGAAACTGCCCTTGCACTGGAAAATGGGCATCGGCTTCGCGATCGGCCTGATCCTCGGGCTGACCGTGCACGCGCTGGGTGGCAGCGTCGACGGCCTCAACACCGCCGCCAAGTGGGTGATGGATTACATCACCGGCCCGGCCTCCGGCCTGTTCCTCAATCTGATCTTCATGCTGATCGTGCCGCTGATCTTCTCGGCGCTGATCATGGGCGTGTCGGAGATGGGCGACATCCGCGCGCTCGGCCGCATCGGCTGGAAGACGCTGGCCTACACCATCCTGCTGTCCGGTATCGCCGTGGCGATCGGCCTGGTGCTGGTCAACGTGCTCAAGCCCGGCGTGGGCATGGACCCGGTCGTGGCGGCCCAGATGCTCTCGGAGAACGCCGAGCGCAGCAAGGAGATCGTCGCCGGCATCCATGAAACGCCCAAGGGCATGGATATGCTGCTCTCGATCGTGCCGAGCAACGTGGTCGAAGCGGCCTCCAGCAACGGGGCGATCCTCTCGCTGATGTTCTTCGCGCTGATGTTCGGCATCGGCATGGTGCTGACCGACGAGGAAAAGGTCGCGCCGCTGCGGCGTGCGATCGAAGGCATCTTCGAAATCTCGATGACGCTGATCAACCTGGTCATCCGGCTGGCCCCGTATGCGGTGGCCTGTTTCATGTTCAACCTGGCCGCGCTGTTCGGCTTCGAGCTGATCATCCGCCTGGGCGCCTACGTGGGCGTGGTGGTGCTGGCGCTCGGCCTGCACATGGTGGTGACCTACGGCGTGGCGGTGTGGCTCTCCGGGCGCTCGCCGCTGGCGTTCTTCCGCGATACCCAGGAGGCCACCGTGATGGCCTTCTCCACCGCCTCCAGCAACGCCACCCTGCCGACCGCGCTGCGCGTGGCCGACCAGATGGGCCTGCCGCAGAAGGTCTCGCGCTTCGTGCTGACCGTGGGGGCCACGGCCAACCAGAACGGTACCGCGCTGTTCGAAGGCGTGACGGTGATCTTCCTGGCGCAGTTCTTCGGGGTGGACCTGAGCATCGGCCAGCAGATCATGGTGATGGCGGTCTGCATCCTGGGGGGCATCGGGACGGCGGGCGTGCCCTCCGGTTCGCTGCCGGTGGTGGCGATGATCTGCGCCATGGTCGGCGTGAACCCGCTGGGCATCGGCCTGATCCTGGGCGTGAACCACTTCCTGGACATGTGCCGTACCGCGCTGAACGTCACCGGGGATCTGGCCCTCACCACCCTGGTAGCCAAGGGCGAGGTGGACGACGGCCCGGTCGTGGCCGCGGTGGCCCCGGCACCCGCGCCGGCTCCGCGCGACTGAGCCTGCGCAGGTCTGGTGGTTCCCGACGCCCCGCCTTGTGCGGGGCGTCTTCGTTAAGGGCCGGGCCTGTCTTCGGCCTGACCCGGCCGATCAGCTGTGGGACAATGGGCCGCCCGCACGTTCGCGGCCGCCTCCCGATTCCGACAGAACCATGACGCAGCCTACCCGCCGCCAGTTGGCCAATGCCATCCGCTTCCTTGCCGCTGATGCGGTCGAAACCGCCAAGTCCGGTCATCCCGGCATGCCGATGGGCATGGCCGACATCGCCGAAGTGCTCTGGAACGACTATCTCCGTCACAACCCGAAGAATCCGCAGTGGTTCAACCGCGACCGCTTCGTGCTGTCCAACGGCCACGGCTCGATGCTGCAGTACGCGCTGCTGCACCTGAGCGGCTACGATCTGCCGATCGAGCAGCTCAAGCAGTTCCGCCAGCTGGGCAGCAAGACCGCCGGCCACCCCGAGCACCATGAAACCCCCGGCGTGGAAACCACCACCGGTCCGCTGGGCCAGGGCCTGGCCAACGCCGTGGGCTTCGCGCTGGCCGAGAAGCTGCTGGCACAGCGGTACAACCGCCCGGAACACGAGATCGTCGACCACCGCACCTGGGTCTTCCTGGGCGATGGCTGCCTGATGGAAGGCATCTCGCATGAAGCTGCTTCGCTGGCCGGCACCTGGGGCCTGGGCAAGCTGGTCTGCTTCTGGGACGACAACCACATCTCCATCGACGGCAACACCGATGGCTGGTTCACCGACAACACCCCCGAGCGTTTCGAAGCCTATGGCTGGAACGTGGTGCGCGGCGTCGATGGCCACGATCCGGAGAGCATCAAGGCCGCCATCGAGGGCGCACTGTCGCAGTTCGACAAGCCGACCCTGATCTGCTGCCGCACCACGATCGGGTTTGGTTCGCCGAACAAGTCCGGCAAGGAATCCAGCCACGGCGCCCCGCTGGGCAAGGATGAGCTGGAGGCCACCCGCAAGCAGCTGGGCTGGCCGTACGGCCCGTTCGAGATCCCGGAAGAGATCTACGCCGGCTGGCGTGCAGGCGGCACCGGCACTCTGCGCCAGGCCGAGTGGGAGCAGCAGTTCGACAAGTACGCCGCGCAGTTCCCGGCCGAAGCCGAAGAACTGATCCGTCGTTCGCATGGCGAGCTGCCGGCCGACTTCATCGCCAAGGCCGATGCCTACATCGCCCAGGTCCAGGCCGACGGCCAGACCATCGCCTCGCGCAAGGCCTCGCAGCTGGCGATCGAAGCGTTCGCGCCGCTGCTGCCGGAGCTGGTGGGCGGTTCGGCCGATCTGGCGCACTCCAACCTGACCCTGTGGAAGGCCAGCAAGTCGGTCGCCAGCGACGACCCGAACGCCAACTACGTCTACTACGGCGTGCGCGAGTTCGGCATGACCGCGATCGCCAACGGCCTGGCCCTGCATGGCGGGTTCATTCCGTTCGATGCCACCTTCCTGGTGTTCAGCGATTACGCCCGCAACGGCGTGCGCATGAGCGCGCTGATCCCGGCCCACGCGATCCACGTGTACACGCACGATTCGATCGGCCTCGGCGAAGACGGCCCGACCCACCAGCCGGTGGAGCACCTGGCCTCGCTGCGCTACATCCCGAACAACGATGTGTGGCGCCCGTGCGATGCGGTCGAATCGGCGGTCAGCTGGAAGTCGGCGATCACCCGCAAGGATGGCCCGAGCTGCCTGGTCTTCAGCCGCCAGAACCTGCCGCACCAGCCGCGCAGCACTGAGCAGGTCGCCCAGATCGCGCGCGGTGGTTACGTGCTGGCCGACGCTGAAGGCGGCGTGCCGGACGTGATCCTGATCGGCACCGGTTCGGAAGTGGGCCTGGCGGTCACCGCCAAGGCGGAACTGGATGCCGCCGGCATCAAGACCCGCGTGGTGTCGATGCCGTCGACCGATGTGTTCGAGCGCCAGGACGCAGCCTACCGCGAATCCGTGCTGCCCAACGCCGTGCGCAACCGCGTGGCCGTGGAAGCCGGCGTCACCGGTTTCTGGCGCCAGTACGTGGGCCTGGACGGTGCCGTGGTGGGTATCGATACGTTCGGTGCCTCGGCCCCGGCCGAAGCGCTGTACAAGCACTTCGGCATCACCGCCGAACACGTCGTGGCCGCGGCCAAGGCGCAGCTGGCGAACTGATCGCTGCACCGGGTGCTGCCCGGTGACGGCAACACGAAAGGCCGGGGATGTCCCCGGCCTTTTCGTTTGGATCGCCATTGGATCGCCCGTGTACTACCTCACCCGGCCGCGGTGCGCGCCAATCCCAGCCGGACCAGCCGCGCCTCGATGCGCTCACCGAGATCCCTGGGTGCATCCAGTCCCATCCGCTGCAGGTAGACCGCATCGCCGTCACCGGCCGGCTGCCGCAGCGCGGCCAGCACCGTGCGCAGCTTCGCGCCGCGGGTCTGCGTGTTCTGCTTGAGCCAGCCCAGCGCCTTGACCAGGTGCTGTTCCACCTCGGTGAAATCGCTGCCCAGCGGGTATTCCGGCAGCAGCCCCGAGGCGCGGAACGGTGCCAGCGCCGCGCGCACCGCAGCGCCGGTATTGCGCGACTGCCAGTGCGCTGGCGGAACGAAGGCGGCGTCCAGCTTCTTCGAGGATGTCGCGGTCTGCAGCAGCGTGGCCTGGAACTGCGCATCGGTGATGCCGGCCATGGCGATCACGCAGTCCTCGTCGGTCAGGTGGCGCAGGTCGGCGATGCCGTATTCGTTGATGTAGATGTCGCGCAGGTGCCGCGGGATCGTCGTGTGGCCGTAGTTCCAGCGCACGTTCGACTGCAGCGCGCCCTTCTCCTCGCGCACCGCGCGGAACAGCAGGGCGCTGCGGGCTTCGGGCAGCGCATGTGCCATCGCCACGAAGTTGTACTGGCCGCCCACGCCCGACACCACGCGCCCGTCTTCGAGTGCATCGGACACCGCCGCGCCCAGCGCAGTGGCCATCATGCAGGAGTTGAAGAACCGCGCGTGCCGGCGCTGCAGGCGCTCCAGCGCTTCGTTGCCACCGTAGAGCTGGTTGATCTCGCTGATCCGGCGCATGCCGATCGCGCTGCGCTCTTCGGGCGGCAGGTCGCGCAGCCACTGGTAGAACTCCGGCGAGCCCAGGTAGAACGCGCCATGCAGATACTCGCCTTCGGCGGCGAGGGTGGCGTGGTCGATGGTCAGGGTGCTGCCGTTCTCGATGCGTTCCATCAAGGCCGGGTCATCGTGCACCTTGCGCTTGATCACGCCGGTCTGCACCAGCCGCCGGAAGCCCTCGTTGAGCATCTCGCTGCAGCCGTACAAGCCGATCTCGAACGGCTCCAGGCCGCCGCACTCCAGCACCGCCGGGTGCGAGGCCAGACCCGGATCCAGCGCGTGCAGCACCTGGCGGTAGCGTGCGTTGTCGGTGTGCCGCAGCACCAGCGCATGGCTGATCGCATCGGCCAGGGTGCCGATGCCGATCTGCAACGTGCCGCCATCGCGCACCAGTGCGCTGGCGTACAGCCCGATCGCGTAATCGGCTGCGCTCACCGGCTGCCGCGGCAGGCCGAACAGCGCGGGGTAGGGCGGCGGCGGGCTGATCACCAGATCGAAGAAGGACACATCCACCGTGGCGGTGCCGTCCAGGTAGGGCAGCTGCGGATCGATCTCGGCAATCAGCAACGGACGCGGCAGGCCACGCGCGACCATCGCATCCAGCGTGTCCTGGGTGATGTCGTTGTTGCACGACAACGAAAGCCGCCGATCGTCCGGCCGCACCGCCACCTTCTGCACGATCGCATGCGGCGCGCGCTGCGCCACCGCATCTGCCGCGTGGGTGTAGTTGAGGCTGGTGTAACTGCGCTGCGCCTGCGAAGAGCCCAGCAGCGCGCCGGACTGCATGTAGAACTCTTCCACCTGCACATGCGCCGGCAGTTGATCGCGCACCATCGCATCGGCGTAGGCCAGGCGCGGGAAATCCTCGCCGAAGTGACGGTCCGCGAACGGCTTCATGAAGCGCGCCTCCAGCCCGGCACCGCCGCGCGGCGGGTTCAACGACAGCGCGGTGTACAGCTGCAGGGGCCGCGAGGCATCGTTTTCGACACGGGCATACAGCGCGTTCAACAGCCGGTGCGGCTTGCCCAGCGCCAAGGGGGCGCCGATGCGCAGGGGGCCATCGACGCGCTGCAACAGCCACTCCACGGCGGCGTCCAGGTCGGTCAGGTGTTCGGTCATGCGGCGCTATCCTGCGGAATCATGCGGGTCATTACAGCATTTCCGGTTTGAACAGACGGCGACGCGAGACTTCATCGCCGGACAGCATGAACTGGCCATCGCCGCGGTAATGCACGGTGCGCGGCACCTTCGGCGTACGTGCAACGTGCGCCTTGACCACTTCCCAGATGAAAAGACCGTGGCGTTTGATCTGGCTGCGGTCGGCCAGCCGGCACTCGAAGCTGGCATGGCACTGGGCGATCAACGGCGCGGCAACGTGGCGGGCGGCGACCGCGTCCAGGCCGAAGTGCGCGAACTTGTCGATCTCCGCGCCGCTGCTGTTGCCGATGCCCACCACGGTATCGAGCATCGCCGCCGTGGGCAGGTTGATCACGCATTCGCCACTGCGCCGGATCAGCTCGAAGCTGTGGTTGCCGGTGGAGATCATCGTCGCCAGCCGTGAGGGCGTGAACTCCAGCACCATGTGCCAGCCCAGCGTCATGATGTTGCGCTGGTCCTTCCAGGCCGAGCTGATCAGCACGATCGGGCCGGGCTCAAGGAAGCGGCGCACATCCTCGACCGGGTAGTCGAATTTTCGGTAGCGTCTCATCGAGGGCTCCGTGGGGCGTGCGCCTGATGCTGGCAGCGGCTGCATGAACCGGCTGTCGAAAGGCTTGACACGCCTGCCGATTACGGGCGTAATCGAACTGTCGATTACGAGTGTAAATGATGAGCCAGATCAGCGAAGCCGAAGCGGTGGTGATGGAAGTGCTGTGGCGGAACCATCCGCTCGGCGCCGATGACGTAGTGGCCGCGCTGGCCGGGCGTGACTGGGCCGAGCCGACCATCAAGACCCTGCTCAACCGCCTGCTGACCAAGGGCGCGATCGCCGCGACCCGTGACGGCCGCCGTTATCTGTATGCGCCGGTGCTGCAGCGTCAGGCCTGGGTCGCCGAGCAGAGCGAGGGGTTTCTCGGCCGCCTGTTCGATGGCCGGGTGGCGCCGCTGGTGGCGCACTTCAGCCAGCGCGGCGAACTGAGCGCGCAGGATATCGCCGAGCTCAGGAAGCTGATTGAGGAGATCGACCATGACTGAGCTGCTCAACGCCCTGCTGCAGGCCAGCGTATGGGCCACCCTGGGAGTGCTGATCATCGCCGGCATGCGGCCGCTGCTGCTGCGCCTGGGCGGCGCCGCCCTGGTCTACCGCAGCTGGTGGCTGATGCCGCTGTTGCTTGTAGCGCAGGGGTTGCCGCTTCCGCACCTGCCGATGGTCGACGCCGCGCCGGTGCTGGCGATGGGCAGCGTGGTGCGCAGTGCCATGCTGCCGGCGGCAGTGCCGGTGTGGCCGAGCGTGCTGCTGGTCGTGTGGCTCACCGGCCTGCTTGCGGTGGCGGCGGCCAGCGTGCGCGCACAGCGCCGGTTCGACGCCGCACTGGGCACCCTGCGACGCCGCGCCGACGGCAGCTGGCAGGCCAGCGGCGATCCCGGGTTGCCCGCCCTGGTGGGACTTTGGCGGCCGCGCATCGTGGTCGGCCCCGCGTTCGAACGTGATTTCAGCCCCGCCGAGCAGGATCTGATCCTGCGCCATGAACGCAGCCACCGCCGCCATGGCGACCCGTGGGCGAATGCCGTACTGGCCGTGCTGCGCTGCGTGTTCTGGTTCCATCCGTTGCTGCCGTGGGCGGCGCAGCGGTTCCTGCGCGATCAGGAACTGGCCTGCGATGCGCGTACGGTCGACCCGCATCCGGCCCTGCGCCGGCTCTACGCCAACGCGCTGCTCAAAGCGCAGTTGGTCCACCCGGTTGCACCGATGGCCTGCCACTGGCGCAGCCAACCGATGTTGAAGGAGCGTATTGCCATGTTGAAGGAACATAAGCGGAAGGCATTGCCGTGGTTGACCGGACAGGTGCTGGTGGTCGGGATGTGCGTGGGGCTGGGCACCGTGGCGTGGGCCAGCCAGGGCGCCGCGGGTGAGCGCACCGCCGCCGTGGTGAAGGACGTGGACGTGCAGGCGAAGGTCCGGGAAATGGGGCCGCCCAGGTACCCGCAGGCCGCATTCGAGCAGAGCATCACCGGCAAGGTCGAGCTGCGCGTGGAGGTCGATGCGACGGGCAAAACCGGTGCGATCCGCGTGCTCAGTTCGACGCCGGCGGGCGTATTCGATGCGGTGTCGATCGAGGCGGCGCAGAAGTGGACCTTCGAGCCTGCGCTCAAGGATGGCAAGGCGGTTGCCTCGGCGGTGAAGGTCCCGCTGACCTTCGCCATGGACGAACCGGGCACCACGCAGTGAAGCAGGCGCTGGCCATCATCGGGCTGGCGGTGGCCGTGGCCGGCTGTGCCGGTCACGGCCAGATCAGCACCGTGGATACCCGCGCCGAGAACGTCGACCACCAACGGCTGATGCCGGCCGCCGGCGGCGGCAGCGGCCAGATCGCCGCCTACGCGCTCAAGCCGACCGAGGGCTACCGCATGCCGCAGTTGTATGCGGCGCCGGATCCGGTGGTGGGCGCACGCGATCCACGCCGCGAACTGGCCCCGACCCGGGTCTGCCTGCAGGTGGTGGTGGATGCGCAGGGCCGGGTGGAGCGCAGCCTGCCGCTGGCCGATCGCAGCGAGTGTGAGGCCGGGGCCGCACCCGAGAATGCCGCGCTGCTGGAGGCCGCACAGGCGGCGGTGGCGCAGTGGCGGTACTCGCCGGCGGCGGTCTGCCACTTCGCGGCGGGCACGGTGCCGCGCGAGCCCGGGGACTGCGAGGGTGCCGAGCGGGTCGAACCGGTTCCGGTCAGCCTGCTGTACGCCTTCACGTTCGAGATCGTGCACGGCCAGCACACGGTACGCCGGCAGAGCCGCTGATCCGATCCAGGGAACGGCCGGCACGCCGCCGGCCGTGCGCCATCCCGCCCGACGCCGCGTTACGGCTGCGCACCGCCCTGGATGTTCGCCTTCACCGAGGGGTGCATCAGCTTCGGTTCGGCCAGGGTGGCATCGCGCGCCTGGCGCGTGGCCACGAATTCGCTTTCGCTGACACCCTCATGCAGATGGATGTTGCGCGCGCGCTGTTCGCCGATGGTGGTCTGGTTGGCGACCGCGCGGCCGCCCGGGCCGTAGTCGTGGCAGATGAACACGCGCGTGGCGTCGGGCAGTGCCAGCAGCCGCTGGATCGAACGGTACAACTGCGCGGCATCGCCGCCGGGGAAATCGCAGCGTGCCGTACCGCCATCGGGCATGAACAGCGAGTCGCCGGTGAACAGTGCATCGCCGATCCGGTACGCCACGCTGTCGCTGGTGTGCCCGGGCACGGCAATGACGTCGGCCTGGATCTCGCCCAGCGCGAAGCGCTCGCCGTCCGCGAACAGGTGATCGAACTGCGAGCCATCGGTGGGCACATCCAGCGCGTAGCGCGGGGCGAAGGTGCGCTGCACCTGCACGATGCCGTTGCCCATGGCCAGGGTCGCCCCGGGCCACTGGGTCTTCAGCCAGCGCCCGGCGCTGACATGGTCGGCGTGGGCGTGGGTGTCCAGCAGCCAGCGCACCTGCAGACCGCGCTCGCGCACGTGGTCCAGCAGCGGCTGTAGAGCGCCGGCACCGACAGCCCCGGTGTCCGGGTCGTAGTCCAGCACCGGATCGATCACGGCGGCCTGCAATGTCGCCGGATCATGCACCACGTAACTGAAGGTGTGGCTGTCCGGGTGGAAGAAACTGGCGACGTGCAGTGACATGGTGCGGACCTCAGCGTTTGCCCAGGGTGTCGTTGAGCAGCACGGCCAGGCGTTCACCGGCCAGCCGCAGCTCGCGCTCGGCGACCGGGCGGTAGGTCGCCGCATAGCTGGGTCCCAGCGTACGCTTGCCCGGGTAAACGCCAGGTGCAATGGCGATCCGGCAGCTGGCCTGCGCCCACTGCACGGCATCGGCCGCGATGTTGGAGCGCGTGCCGAACACAGGCGTGGGCAGGGCAAGCAGGCGCTTGAGGTACTGGTCGTCGTCCAGCGTCTGTTCGTTCAGCATGCCGCTGTCCCACAGCGAGTGCAGGTTGGTGCCGCGGCTGTTGAACTGCACCTGGAAGTCGTTGCCGCCCTTGTCGTGGCCGTAGCCGGCGTGCATCGGCTGGTGGATGTCACCGGCGAAATGCACGACGAACTTCAGCGCCTGCGCGCGTTCGGCATCGGACCTGCTGCGGTCGCCGAGGATCGCGGATTGCGCCTTCAACGCCTCGACCACGCAGTCGCCGTTCCTGCAGTGCTTTTGCACTTCATAGTGGCAATCGTCTTCGGCGATGTTGACGTAGTGCCAGCCGGCCGAGCGCTTGCCCAGGTCCGGATCCTGGGCGCGCAGCTGATCGGCCCAGGGCGCGATGGCGTGCAGCGTCGGATCCGGCTCGGCCGCGAGCAGGCGATCGACTTCGGCCTGGGTCTGCGGGGTCAGCCGGGTTTCGGCGATGCGCGCCACCAGGCGGTGGCCCTGTGCGCCCCAGGCCAGGGCATCGGTGGAGACAAGGGTGAGGGCCAGCGCGAGCGCGGTGGCGGGGAGCAGGGGAGGCATTTTCATCCGCGGCATTCTAGCGGGCTGACCGCGCGCGGGCTTGCCGGGATCTGGCCGGCTGCAGTGCCGGTGCGCTTTCGGCTAGGCTCGCCGGGTGCCCGGTAGCGGGCGAAAGCGAGGCAAGGCGCGATGACCCACATGGTTGGCCTGATCGGCGGCATGAGCTGGGAAAGCTCGGCGCACTATTACCGCCTGATCAACGAGCAGGTGCGCGACACCGCGGGCGGCCTGCATTCGGGGCGGATCCTGCTGTGGTCGTTCGATTTCGCCGAGATCGAGGCGCTGCAGCATGCCGGCGACTGGGCGGCCGCCACCCGGCGGATGATCGATGCCGCCCAGCGCCTGCAGGGCGCCGGGGCGACGGCGATCGTGATCTGCACCAACACGATGCACCGGATGGCAGACGCAGTGCAGGCGGCGATCGCGATTCCGCTGCTGCACATCGCCGACCCGACCGCCGAGGCGATCAAGGCCGCCGGACTGCAGCGCATCGGGTTGCTGGGCACGGCGTTCACCATGGAGCACGATTTCTACACCGGGCGGCTGGCCCGGGCACACGGACTGGAGGTGCTGGTCCCGGATGCCGAGGACCGCGCGGCGGTGCATCGGATCATCTACGAGGAGCTCGTGCAGGGGCAGGTCGTGCCGGCATCGCGCGAGGTGTATCAGGCGGTGATGCAGCGGCTGGTGGAGCGCGGCGCGCAGGGCATCATCCTGGGCTGCACGGAGATCATGCTGCTGGTCGGCGCGCGCGATGCCACGGTGCCGGTGTTCGATACGACCACGCTGCATGCGCAGGCGGCGGGGCGGCATCTGCTGGCGGGATGAGCTAAAAAAAGCCCGGCCGAAGCCGGGCAAAATGCTGCGAGGGGACTGCCGGGTGTGTCCTGATCCGCCGATCAGAACTTGAAGACGTACGAAAGGCCGTATGCCAGCGGGTCGATGTTGACCGTGCCCAGCTTCTGGCCGTCCAGCCTGACCTCGCTGTCGATATCGATCCAGCGCACATCCACGCGCAGCGCGCCCTTCTCGCTGAGCGCGACGTCCAGCCCGGCATGCGCCGCCAGGCCCCACGAATCGTCCAGCTTCAGCCTGCTGCCGGCCAGCGCACCGCCGGTCTCCTCGCTGAAGAACGTCGTGTAGTTCAGGCCTAGGCCCAGGAAGGGCGACACCTTGCCCGCGCTGTTGAAGTGATATTGCAGCGACACCACCGGCGGCAGGTGCTTGGTGCTGCCCACGCGGCCCAGCCCCGCGATGTTGATGTCGTGCTTGAACGGCAGTGCCGCCAGCACTTCGATGCCCAGGTTGTCGGCAATGAAGTATTCGCCGGTGATGGTCGGCTTGATGTCGTTGTCCACATCCACCTTCAACCCGCCCGACAGCGTGCCGTTGTCGGATTTCGGTGCCACCTGGTGCACGCCGGCGGTGATGGTCCAGTCCCCCTTGGACTGGGCCATCGCAGGTGCGGCGCACAGCGCCAGGGCAGCGGCCAGGCTGGAAAGCAGGAGCGGGGAGGTCTTGCGCATGACGGTGTCTCGTTGCCGGTGGAATGGCGACAGTTTTCCCGTCCCCGGCGCGCCCTGCCTTGATCCGGATCAATCGGGGCAATTACCGTTGTAACCGGTTCCCATCGGCATTGCCCGGGCCTGCCCCGGTCCGGCCCTGCTAGAATGAACGCCCCTTTCCATCGGCGCCGCCCCTCGCGGCTGCAGGAGCTTGTGAACATGGCAATCAAGGTTGGCATCAACGGTTTCGGTCGCATCGGGCGCAACGTGCTGCGTTCGGCCGTGCTGAACTTCGGCAATGACATCGAAATCGTCGCCATCAACGATCTGCTCGAGCCGGACTACCTCGCCTACATGCTGAAGTACGACTCCGTGCACGGCCGCTTCAAGGCCGAGGTGGAAGTGTCCGGCAGCGACCTGCTGGTCAACGGCAAGAAAATCCGCCTGACCCAGGAACGCGATCCGGCCAACCTGAAGTGGGACGAGGTCGGCGTGGACGTCGTCATCGAATCCACCGGCCTGTTCCTGACCAAGGAAACCGCGCAGAAGCACATCGATGCGGGCGCCAAGAAGGTGATCCTGTCGGCCCCGTCCAAGGACGACACCCCGATGTTCGTGTTCGGCGTGAACGACAAGACCTACGCCGGTGAGGCGATCGTCTCCAACGCCTCGTGCACCACCAACTGCCTGGCCCCGCTGGCCAAGGTCATCAACGACAAGTGGGGCATCAAGCGTGGCCTGATGACCACCGTGCATGCCGCCACCGCCACCCAGAAGACCGTCGATGGCCCGTCCAACAAGGACTGGCGCGGCGGCCGCGGCATCCTGGAGAACATCATCCCGTCCTCCACCGGCGCGGCCAAGGCCGTCGGCGTGGTGATCCCGGCGTTGAACAAGAAGCTGACCGGCATGAGCTTCCGCGTACCGACCTCGGATGTCTCGGTGGTCGATCTGACGGTCGAGCTGGAAAACGAAGCCACCTACGCCGAGATCTGCGCCGAAGTGAAGGCACAGAGCGAAGGCGCGCTGAAGGGCATCCTGGGCTACACCGAAGACAAGGTCGTGGCGACCGACTTCCGCGGCGAGACCCACACCTCGGTGTTCGACGCCGATGCCGGCATCGCGCTGGATGGCACGTTCGTCAAGCTGGTGTCGTGGTACGACAACGAATGGGGCTACTCCAACAAGTGCCTGGAAATGGTCAAGGTCGTCGCCGCCAAGTAAGCGCGCGCCGTACCGTGTGACGCCTCAGACCCCGGCCCCGTGCCGGGGTCTGTCGTTTCAGGGCGAGCATCGTCACGCTCGGGACGCAGTGAACCCGCCGATGCAGCCGATCCATTAGCATGGCCGCGTGCCGCCGGCAGTGCGCCCACCGGGCGCGGCCGCGGTTTCCCCTTGAGGATGGCGTGCAATGGAAGCTCTGATTGTCCTGGTCGTACTGGTACTGCTGGCGATTCCGATACTGCTGATCGTGGCGCTGGTGATGATTGCCGGCCTGCGCCGCCGCGTGGCGGCACTGGAACTGCGGCACGCCGATGCCGCCGCAGCGCGCGCAGCGCATCCCGGTGATGCGGCCGATGCCGACGCCGATGCCCCCGAGCGACCGCTGCGCTGGAGCGAGCGCGACGATACCGCGCCCGCTGCTGCGCCGCTGGACTTTGCGATGCGACCGCCGCTGCAGACCCCGGCGCCGGTTGCCGAGACGACCGTGCCGATGGCGGCGGCGGCCACTGCCGCGCCGGTGACGCCGCCGCCGCTGCCGCCGGTCCCGCCGGAGACGGCACGCCCCGCGTGGCCGGCCGAGCCGGAAGGCCCGGGCCTGGGCGAGCGGATCGTGGGCACGATCAAACAGTGGTTCACCGAAGGCAACGTGCCGGTCAAGATCGGCATGCTGGTACTGCTGGCCGGTGTGGCCGCGCTGCTCAAGTACGCCAGCGATCAGGGCTGGTTGAACGCACCGATCGAGCTGCGGCTGGCGGCGATCGCGGTCGGCGCGCTGGCCGGGCTGGTGTTCGGCTGGCGCCAGCGCGACCACCGGCGCATGTTCGCGCTGGCCCTGCAGGGCGGTGCGATCGGCATCCTGCTGCTGACCATCTTCGCCGCGTTCAAGCAGTACGACCTGATACCCGCCGCGCCCGCGTTCGGGCTCAGCGTGCTGCTGATCGCCGGCATGGGCGTGCTGGCCGTGGTGCAGAACTCGCGCACGCTGGCGGTGCTGGGCATCCTCGCCGGTTTCATGGCGCCGATCTGGCTGTCCACCGGCAGTGGCAATCACGTGGCCCTGTTCTCCTACTACGCCGTGCTCAATGCCGCGATCCTGGCGATCGCCTGGTGGCGACCGTGGCGTGCGCTCAACCTGCTAGGGTTCGCCTTCACCTTCGGCATCGGGACGGCCTGGGGCGTGCTGCAGTACGACCCGGACAAGTTCGCCAGCACCGAGCCGTTCCTGCTGCTGTTCTTCGCGTTCTATCTGCTGCTCCCGATCCTGTATGCACGCCGCCAGCCGGCCGGGACGCGCGACCTGATCGATGGCAGCCTGGTGTTCGGCACGCCGCTGATCGCGTTCTCGTTGCAGGCCGGCATGCTGCATGACGACCGCCTGCTGCTGGCGCTGTGTTCACTGGCCCTGGCCACGCTGTACGCCGGCCTGGGCTGGGCGCTGATCAAGCGCGAGCGGTATGCCGCGTTGGGGCAGTCGCATGCGGTGCTCGCGGTGGGCTTTGCCACCCTGGCGGTGCCGTTGGCGCTTTCCGCACGTGCCACCGCCAGTGTGTTCGCGCTGGAAGGTGCGGCGCTGGCATGGCTGGGCCTGCGCCAGCAGCGCTGGTTGCCGCAGATTGCCGGCGCGTTGCTGACCCTGGGCGCGGCGTTCGGCTTCGTGGTCGGCGCCGACTACTGGCACCTGGATACCACCGCCATCGCCAACCCGACCTTCATGAGCGGCGTGCTGCTTGCGGTGGCCGGCTTCGCCGCGGCCTTCAGCTATCGGCGCGCGCAGCAGGACGCGCCCGCCATCGTGTACTACCTGTGGGGCCTGCTGTGGTGGCTGGGCAGCATCAGCCACGAGATCCTGCGCTTCGTCGCGCTTCGCACCGAGCCCGATGCGCTGCTTGCCGCCGCGGCGGTGACCGGCTGGCTGGCGGCGGAGATGCATCGCCGCTGGCCTGCGCGCGCGCTGGTGCTGACCACCCTGGCCATGCTGCTGGCGGCATTCCCTCTGGCCCTGTGGCAGGTCGATCTGCACGGCCAGCCGTTTGCCGGGTACGGGGCGCCGGCCTGGGCTGTGTTCGCCGTGCTGGGCCTGCGCAGCCTGTGGTGCCTGCGTGCCGGTCAGGACCGCAGCGCGCTTGCCGCGCAGTTCGTGTGGTGGCTGCTGTGGCCGAGCGTACTGTCGCTGGCGGCGAGCTGGCTGGCCGAGCGCTTCGCGCTGGCACAGGGCTGGACGGTGGCGCTGGCGGTGATGCCGTGGCTGGCGGTCGCCGCGGTGGCGCTGCTGCGCTGGCCGTGGCTGGCGATGCCGCTGGGGGAACGCTTCAACGGCGCCCGCAGTGCGCTGACCGCAACCGTCTTCGTCGTGCTTGCCGGCTGCTGGGCGGCCCTGCTGCTGGTGCCCGGCGCCGCAACGCCGCTGCCCTGGCTGCCGTTGCTCAATCCGATGGAGCTGGTGCAGGCGGCGGTGCTGGTGCTGGCGGCGCGCTGGTTGTGGTCCGATCTGGCACCGGACGGGTTGCGCGCCGTGCGCATTGCGCTGCTGGCCGTGGCCGGCTTCATCACGCTGACCAGCATCACCCTGCATGCCGTGCATCACTGGGGCGGCGTGGCATGGGATGCACGCCTGTGGTCCTCCACCCTGGCCCAGACCAGCCTGACGGTGGTGTGGAGCGTGCTGGGCGTGATCAGCTGGGTGTGGGGCTCGCGACGCGGCCAACGCGCGCTGTGGCTGGTGGGCGCGGTGTTGATGGGCGTGGTGCTGGCCAAGCTGGTGCTGATCGACCGCCAGCACCTGGGCAACCTGCTCGGAATTTCTTCCTTCATTGCTTACGGCCTGCTGTGTACGGTCGTGGGCTATCTGGCCCCGGCACCGCCGCGGGCGCCGGAACCTGCCGTGGAGCACCACCCATGAATGCCCTCCGGATCCTGATCGTCACGCTGTCGCTGGCCGCCGTGCCCGCCATCACCCTCGCGGCCGATGCACGGCAGGCGTATCGCCAGCAATGGGCGCTGCAGCTGGCCGAGCCCGACGCCGGCGCCTATCGGCTGATGCTCGATGAAGCGATCTATCGCAGCGCCGTGTCGCCGCAGCTGGCCGATGTGCAGGTGTTCAACGCGCAGGGCCAGGCCCTGCCGGCGGCATTGCTGGCCGCCGACCAGCCGCTGGCGCAGGCCGCGCAGTGGGCGACACTGCCGTGGTTTCCATTGCCGCCGCTGGCCGGCAGCGCGGCCGATGACCTGCAACTGCTGACCGAACGCAACACCGATGGCAGCGTGCGCCGGGTCGAAGCGCGGCTGGGCCGCCGTGGCGGCACGGTGCAGCCGGCCGGTTGGCTGGTGGACGCCAGCGCGCTGAAGACCGGCGTACACGCGCTGCGCCTGGATTGGCAGGCGCAATCGGCGTTGCAGGCCCGCGTGCGGGTGGATGCCAGTGACGATCTGCGCGACTGGCAGCGCGTGGCCGATGACGTGCCGCTGGTGGATCTGCAGCATGATGGGCGCCGCCTGCAGCAGCGCCGGATCGAGATCGGTCGGCAGGCGAAGTACTTCCGCATCCTGCCGATCGGCGCTGATGCGCTGCCGCCGTTGTCCACCGTGCAGGCCGAGCAGATGCAGGCCGCGCAGGCGATCCACTGGCACTGGCAGTCGCTCACCGGTGCAGCGGGCAAGCCGGGTGAATTCGAGTACACGCTCGAAGGCCGGTTCCCGATCGGCCAGGCCGACATCACCACCGCGGAAAACAGCGTGGTGCAGTGGACGCTGCTCAGCCGCGATGACCCCGGCCAGCCATGGCAGGTACGGGCCGGGCCGTGGGTGGCCTACCAGTTGCAGGATGCGGCACGTCGCCGCCAGTCGCAGGCGCAGTCATTGCCGGGCAGCACCCGCGACCGCTACTGGAAGCTGGTGGCCGATCAGGCGCAGGACCTGCCCGCACCGACCCTCAAGCTGGGCTACCAGCCCGAAGCGCTGGTGTTCCTGAGCCAGGGCGCGCCGCCGTACACCGTGGCCGCCGGCAGTGTGCGTGCGCTGCGCCGCGATGCGCCGGTGGGCACCGTGATCGCCCAGCTGCGCGAGCAGCAGGGCGCGCAGTGGCAGCCGGCCTTGGCGAGCGTGCAGGGACCCGCGCAGGTGCTGGCCGGCGATGCAGCGCTGACCGCGCCGCGCGACTGGAAGCAGTGGCTGCTGTGGGGCCTGCTGGTACTCGGCGTGCTGGTGGTCGGTGGTTTCGCGGTGAGCCTGCTGCGGCAGAAGCCCGAAGCGCCCTAGGCCGGCGCGGGGCCCGCACGCAGCGCCACGGCGCGCGGGCAGGCGGCCTGCAGGTTCCATCGGCGCCGCCGGATTTGCGATGCATCCACACACCCCGGACAATGGGCGCCTGCGTCGTACGCGGCGCCCTTCCTTTTCCAGAGCCAAAGAGTGCCCATGTCCATTGTTCGCATGACCGACCTCGATCTCTCCGGCAAGCGTGTGCTGATCCGCCAGGACCTCAATGTTCCGATCGAAGACGGCCGCATCACCTCCGAACAACGCATCACCGCCTCGTTGCCGACCCTGAAGCTGGCGCTGGAGAAGGGCGCTGCCGTGATGGTCACCTCGCACCTGGGCCGTCCGAAGGAAGGCGTGTGGAGCGAGGCCGAATCGCTGGCGCCGGTGGCGCAGCGTCTGTCGCAGCTGCTGGGCGTGGAGGTGCCGCTGGTACGTGATTGGGTCGATGGCGTGGCCGTCGCGCCGGGCGCGATCGTGCTGCTGGAAAACTGCCGCATGAACGTGGGCGAAGGCAAGGACGATGAAGCGCTGGCGAAGAAGTACGCCGCGCTGTGCGATGTGTTCGTGATGGATGCCTTCGGCACCGCGCACCGCGCGCAGGCCTCCACCCATGGCGTGATCCGCTTCGCCCCGGTCGCCGCCGGCGGTCCGCTGCTGATGGCCGAACTGGACGCGCTGGCCAAGGCGCTGCTCGCCCCGGCCCAGCCGTTGCTGGCGATCGTGGCCGGCAGCAAGGTCAGCACCAAGCTGGAGCTGCTGTCCAGCCTGGTCGGCAAGGTCGACCAGCTGATCGTCGGCGGTGGCATCGCCAACACCTTCATCGCCGCCGCCGGTTACCCGGTCGGCAAGTCGCTGTATGAGCCGGACCTGCTGGAGACCGCGAAGAAGATCGTGGCCGATGCCAAGGCGCGCGGCGCCGACATTCCGCTGCCGAGCGACGTGGTCGTGGCCAAGCAGTTCCTGCCGGACGCCGAAGCCACGGTGAAGGCGCTGGCCGACGTGGCCGAGGATGACCTGATCCTGGACATCGGCCCGGATACCGCCCAGCGCTATGCGGGCCTGATCGCCAAGGCCGGCACCGTGGTCTGGAACGGTCCGGTCGGCGTGTTCGAGTTCGAGGCCTTCAGCCATGGCACCGAAGCACTGGCCCGCGCCATCGCGGCCTCGCCGGCGTTCTCGATCGCCGGCGGCGGCGACACCCTGGCCGCGGTCGACAAGTACGACATCGCGGGCGAGGTGAGCTACATCTCCACCGGCGGCGGCGCGTTCCTGGAGTTCCTGGAAGGCAAGACCCTGCCGGCCGTCGCCGCGCTGGAGGCCCGCGGCGCGTGAGCCGCGACGTGCTGTTCTTCGATCTCGACGGCACGCTGATCGATTCGGCCGTCGGGATCACCCAGTGCGTGACGCATGCGCTCACGCAGATGGGCCAGCCGGTCCCGCCGCAGGCCGAACTGCGGCGCTGGATCGGGCCGTCGCTGCGGACCAGCTTCGCGCCGCTGTTCAACGATCCGGCCCAGGTCGAGCAGGCGGTGACGTACTACCGCGAGCGCTTCGACGTGGTCGGCTGGCGCGAGCATGCGGTCTACCCGCGGATCGGCCAGGTCGTGCAGGCGTTGAAGGCGCGCGGCCATCGGCTGGCGATCGTCACTGCCAAGAACGAGCCGCATGCACGCCGCATCGTGGAACACCTGCCGTTTGGCGACTGCTTCGAGGACGTGATCGGCGCCACCCCCGATGGCAGCCGCAGCGAGAAGCCGCAGCTGGTGGCCGAAGCGCTGCAGCGGCTGTCCCTGCAGCCGGCGCAGTGCTGGATGATCGGTGACCGCCGCATGGACATCGAAGGCGCGCGCCATCACGGCCTGCGCAACATCGGGGTGCTGTGGGGCTTTGGCGGTGCCGGGGAACTGACCGCCGCCGGGGCCGGGCAGCTGGCACAGGCACCGGATGATCTGCTTTCGCTGATCGATTGAGGGCGGTGGCGGCGTCCCGTACGCCGCCGCATGTCCTGCGCGGGTCCAGGCCCCGTCCCGGCTTGTCCATGAGACAACGGCGAAACCCAGACACTGCAATGGTGTAATCGTATTCATGGGATGCCGCGCGGTGTGTTAATTTCGCTCCTTTAACGGGAGCCCATTAACCATGATTGAGCGTCAGCGTCGTACCAAGATCCTTGCCACCCTCGGACCGGCAACCGACCCGCCGGGCGTACTGGAGGATCTCTTCCGCGCTGGCGTGAACGTGGTGCGTCTGAACTTCAGTCACGGCGATCCGTCCGGCCAGGCCAAGCGTGCCGCCGACGTGCGTGCCGCTGCCGCGCGGGTGGGCGTGGAAGTGGGCATCCTGGCCGACCTGCCGGGCCCGAAGATCCGCATCGAGCGTTTCGCCGAAGGCAAGATCAAGCTCAAGGCGGGCGACCGCTTCGACCTGGTGGCCTCGCCGGACGCACCGGCCGGCGACACCACCCAGGTGGGCGTGAGCTACCTGGGCCTGCCGCAGGACGTGGTGGCCGGTGACATCCTGCTGCTCGACGATGGCCTGATGCAGCTGCAGGTCACCGAAGTGCAGGGCGAGCGCATCATCAACACCGTGCTCAACGATGGCGTGCTGTCCGACCGCAAGGGCCTGAACAAGCAGGGCGGTGGCCTTTCGCTGGGCGCGCTGACCGAGCGTGACAAGGAACTGATCGGCATCGTGGCCAAGATCGGCGTCGACTTCATCGCTGTCTCGTTCTGCCGCAACGCGCAGGACATGAACGACGCGCGCGCGATCGCCGAATCGCACGGCTGCTACGCCGCGCTGGTCTCCAAGATCGAGCGCACCGAAGCGATCGAGAACCTGGAAGAGATCGTCGACGCCAGCGACGTGGTGATGGTGGCGCGTGGCGATCTGGGCGTGGAAATCGGCGATGCCGAACTGCCGGGCCTGCAGAAGAAGATCATCAAGGCCTCGCTGGCGCAGAACAAGGTGGTGATCACCGCCACCCAGATGCTGCAGTCGATGG
>Ga0308171_1000910_pt1 | contig 48425 bp, 40 predicted proteins | sample PhyGR1_FD_202135 | JGI IMG/M metagenome (GOLD analysis project Ga0308171, IMG submission 202135) | Phyllosphere microbial communities from UC Gill Tract Community Farm, Albany, California, United States - DLSLSG.R1 | ecosystem: Host-associated > Plants > Phyllosphere > Unclassified | place: USA... | reverse complement strand
CCTGGCCGGTACCGAAGTATCCGCACTGCTGGGCCGTATGCCTTCGGCAGTAGGTTACCAGCCGACCCTGGCCGAAGAGATGGGCGTTCTGCAAGAGCGCATCACTTCGACCAAAGAAGGTTCGATCACCTCCGTTCAGGCCGTATACGTACCTGCGGACGACCTGACCGACCCGTCGCCAGCGACCACCTTCGCCCACTTGGACGCCACCGTCGTTCTGTCCCGTGACATCGCCTCCCTGGGTATCTACCCAGCGGTCGACCCACTGGACTCGACTTCGCGCCAGCTGGACCCGAACGTGATCGGCACCGAGCACTACGAGACCGCTCGTGGCGTTCAGTATGTTCTGCAGCGCTACAAAGAGCTGAAGGACATCATCGCGATCCTGGGTATGGACGAACTGTCCGAAGCCGACAAGCAACTGGTTGCCCGCGCTCGTAAGATCCAGCGCTTCCTGTCGCAGCCGTTCTTCGTGGCCGAAGTCTTCACCGGCTCGCCAGGCAAGTACGTTTCGCTCAAAGACACCATCGCTGGCTTCAGCGGCATCCTCAAAGGTGACTACGACCACCTGCCAGAACAAGCGTTCTACATGGTCGGCAGCATCGACGAAGCGATCGAGAAAGCCAAGAAACTGTAATCCCGGCGCCCCGAAAGGGGCGCTAATCAGGTTGAGGCAAGCAGATGGCTATGACAGTCCATTGCGACATCGTCAGCGCAGAGGGAGAGATCTTCTCCGGCCTGGTCGAGATGGTAGTAGCGCACGGCAACCTGGGCGATCTGGGTATCGCTCCAGGCCACGCGCCGCTGATCACCAATCTCAAGCCGGGTCCGATCACGCTGACCAAGCAGGGTGGCACTCAAGAGGTGTTCTACATCTCCGGTGGCTTCCTCGAAGTGCAGCCGAACATGGTCAAGGTTCTTGCCGACACCGTGCAACGTGCTGCCGACCTGGACGAAGCTCAGGCTCAGGAAGCCCTCAAGGCTGCCGAGAACGCGCTGAACACTAAGGGCTCGGACTTCGACTACGGCGCTGCTGCCGCACGTCTGGCCGAGGCTGCAGCTCAGCTGCGTACTGTCCAGCAATTGCGCAAGGGCAAGTGATCCGGTCCTACCGGTAACCTGCGTTGCGATTGAGTTAAAGGGTAGCCTCGGCTACCCTTTTTCTTTTTCCGATTTTTCCCCTTCGGTCACATCCCTGACCGCCCAGGATTGGTAGCCAGTCAATGTCACTCGATATCGTTATTCTCGCCGCAGGCCAAGGCACCCGCATGCGCTCTTCGCTGCCCAAGGTACTGCATCCGGTCGCCGGTAACTCCATGCTTGGCCATGTTATCCACAGCGCGCGACAGTTGCAGCCGAAGGGTATCCATGTGGTCATCGGCCATGGTGCAGAGCTGGTGCGTGAACGCCTGGCGGCTGACGATCTGAATTTCGTCATGCAGGACAAGCAGCTTGGCACCGGCCATGCCGTCGCCCAGGCACTGCCGGCGATCACTGCCGATACTGTGCTGGTGCTCTATGGCGACGTGCCGTTGATCGAGGTGGGCACGCTCGAGCGGCTTCTGGCCAAGGTCAATGAACAGCAACTCGGCCTGCTGACCGTTACCCTGCAGGATCCGACCGGTTACGGCCGCATCGTGCGTGATGCCCAAGGCCAGGTAGCGGCCATCGTCGAGCACAAGGACGCCAGCGAAGCGCAGCGGGCGATCAAGGAAGGCAACACGGGCATCCTCGCGCTGCCGGCTGCGCGCCTGGCAGACTGGATGGGGCGTCTGTCCAACAACAACGCCCAGGGCGAGTACTACCTCACCGACGTGATTGCCATGGCCGTGGCCGATGGCCTGGTGGTTGCCACCGAGCAGCCGCATGACGCCATGGAAGTGCAGGGCGCCAACGACCGCCTGCAATTGTCAGAGCTTGAGCGTCACTACCAGTTGCGCGAGGGACGCCGACTGTTGGCCCAGGGCGTGACCCTGCGTGACCCCGCGCGTTTCGATGTGCGTGGCGAGGTGATCGTGGGGCGCGATGTGCTGATCGACATCAACGTCATCCTCGAAGGCAAGGTGATCATCGAAGACGATGTGCAGATCGGCCCTAACTGTGTGATCAAGAACAGCACCCTGCGCAAGGGCGCTGTGGTCAAGGCCAACAGCCATCTCGAAGGTGCGGTGATGGGCGAGGGCAGCGATGCCGGCCCGTTCGCTCGCCTGCGCCCAGGCAGCGTATTGGAGGCCAAGGCCCATGTAGGTAACTTCGTCGAGCTGAAGAACGCCCATCTGGGCGAGGGCGCCAAGGCCGGTCACCTGACGTATCTGGGTGACGCCGAGATCGGTGCGCGCACCAACATCGGCGCGGGTACCATCACCTGCAACTACGATGGCGCGAACAAGTTCAAGACCGTGCTGGGCGAAGATGTGTTCATCGGTTCGAACAACTCGCTGGTCGCACCTGTGGAAATCAAGGATGGCGCTACCACGGCTGCCGGCTCGACCATCAATCAGTCTGTCGAAGCTGGCCAGTTGGCCGTTGCTCGCGCACGCCAACGCAATATCGATGGCTGGAAACGGCCGGAGAAGATCAAGAAGAGTTGAGTTATCCACAGATGTTTCGATCGAAAGCCGACTTGTGAATAAGTCGGCTTTTTTTATTGCCGGACAAGCCCGCTACACAGCGAACAGCGTTGTCAGTGAATCTATCCGCTGCTTGACGAATCCTTCATCTTAGGTTTTGATTGCAACCATTATCTTTCGAATCGAAACTTAACCTCACATGTCGAAACGAAACACCCCCCAACGTCGCCACAATATCCTGGCCTTGCTCGCCGAGCAGGGTGAGGTAAGCGTGGACGCCCTGGCCAAGCGTTTCGAAACCTCGGAAGTGACCATTCGCAAGGATCTCGCCGCGCTTGAAGCCAATGGCTTGTTATTGCGTCGTTACGGCGGTGCGGTACCGGTGCCGCAGGAGATGCTGGGCGAGGCAGCTCAGCCCGTTTCCAGCTACAAGAAAGCCATCGCCCGCGCAGCTGTCGGACGCATTCGCGAACATGCACGCATCATCATCGACAGTGGCAGTACCACTGCAGCAATGATCCCTGAACTCGGGCGCCAGCCCGGCTTGGTCGTGATGACAAACTCCTTGAACGTGGCCCGAGCCATCAGCGAACTCGAGCACGAGCCGGTGCTGCTGATGACCGGTGGTACCTGGGACCCGCACTCCGAGTCGTTCCAGGGTCAGGTCGCCGAGCAGGTACTACGCTCATACGATTTCGACCAGTTGTTCATTGGTGCCGACGGCATCGACCTGAACCGCGGCACCACCACCTTCAACGAACTGCTCGGCCTGAGCCGGGTGATGGCGGAAGTGGCCCGGGAAGTGATCGTGATGGTCGAGTCGGACAAGGTCGGGCGCAAGATCCCCAACCTCGAGCTGCCCTGGAGCAGCGTTACCACCCTTATTACAGATGATCGCCTGCCCGCTGCGGCACGCGAACAGATTCAAGCCCGCGGCATCAACCTGATCTGCGCCGCGATCAGCCAGGAGCAATGACCATGTGTGGAATCGTCGGTGCAGTCGCCGAGCGCAACATCACCTCCATCCTTATCGAAGGCCTCAAGCGCCTGGAATACCGTGGCTACGACAGCGCGGGCCTGGCGGTAGTCACCCAGCAGGGCGAGCTTGATCGTCGTCGCCGCATCGGCAAGGTGAGTGAGCTGGAAGCCGCGGTGGCTGCCGAGCCGCTCAACGGCCACCTGGGCATCGCTCACACCCGTTGGGCCACCCACGGTGCGCCGACCGAGCACAATGCCCACCCGCACTTCTCCGGCCAGGAAGTGGCCGTGGTGCACAACGGCATCATCGAGAACCACGAAGAACTGCGTGAAGAACTCAAGGGCCTTGGCTACGTGTTCACCTCGCAGACCGACACCGAGGTGATCGTCCACCTGATCCACCACACCCTCAAGAGCATTCCCGACCTGACCGACGCCTTCAAGACCGTGGTCAAGCGCCTGCATGGTGCCTACGGTCTGTCGGTGATCAGCGTCAAGCAGCCGGACCGTCTGGTTGCCGCGCGCAGCGGTAGCCCGCTGGTGATCGGCCTGGGTCATGGCGAGAACTTCCTGGCCTCCGACCAGCTCGCGTTGCGTCAGGTCACCGACCGCTTCATGTACCTTGAGGAAGGCGATATCGCCGAAATCCGCCGCGATCAGGTGAACATCTGGGATCAGGCCGGCAGCAAGGTCCAGCGCGAAACCGTGCAGTACCACGAAGGCGCCGAGGCTGCCGACAAGGGCACCTATCGCCACTTCATGCTCAAGGAAATTCACGAGCAGCCTTCCGTGGTACAGCGCACCCTCGAAGGCCGTCTGGGCAGCGACCACGTCATGGTCCAGGCCTTCGGCCCGCAAGCTGCCGAGCTGTTCGCCAAGGTGCGCAATGTACAGATCGTCGCCTGCGGCACCAGCTATCACGCCGGCATGGTCGCGCGTTACTGGCTGGAAAGCCTGGCCGGCATCCCCTGCCAGGTCGAGGTCGCCAGCGAATTCCGCTACCGCAAAGTTGTGGTGCAGCCAGACACCCTGTTCGTGTCCATCTCCCAGTCCGGCGAAACCGCCGACACCCTGGCTGCCCTGCGCAACGCCAAGGAGCTGGGCTTCCTCGGCAGCCTGGCGATCTGCAACGTCGGTATCAGCTCGCTGGTACGTGAATCCGACCTGACCCTGCTGACCCTGGCCGGCCCGGAAATCGGCGTTGCTTCGACCAAGGCCTTCACCACCCAGCTGGTCTCGCTGATGCTGCTGACCCTGGCCCTGGGCCAGGTACGCGGCAGCCTCGAAGCTGGCGTCGAAGCCGAGCTGGTCGAAGAGCTGCGCCGTCTGCCCGCGCGTCTGGGCGAAGCCCTGGCGATGGACAGCGTGGTCGAGAAGACCGCCGAACTGTTCGCCGACAAACACCACACCCTGTTCCTCGGCCGTGGTGCCCAGTACCCGGTGGCGATGGAAGGTGCGCTCAAGCTCAAGGAGATTTCCTACATTCACGCCGAAGCCTATCCGGCAGGTGAGCTCAAGCACGGCCCGCTGGCGCTGGTCGATGCCGACATGCCGGTGGTTACCGTCGCGCCGAACAACGAGCTGCTGGAAAAGCTCAAGTCGAACCTGCAGGAGGTCCGTGCCCGTGGCGGCGAGCTGGTGGTGTTCGCCGACGAGAACGCCGGCATGAGCAATGGTGAAGGCACCCATGTGATCAAGGTGCCGCACATCATCGATGCCCTGGCGCCGATCCTGTACACCATTCCGCTGCAGCTGCTGTCGTACTACGTGGCCGTGCTCAAGGGCACTGACGTTGACCAGCCGCGTAACCTGGCGAAGTCGGTGACGGTAGAGTAAGCGGTTGCGCTGAGCGGGGGCTGGTTTTTGCGAATTAGAACTGTCGCACCGCAATAAAAACTGTCGCTGACGAAGGGAGCCTTAACCGGCTCCCTTTTTTCGTTGCGCACCTCGTTTCAGCTGAATCGCCCCTGGTTTCGTGAGCCACATCCAGCGCTTTGACCACGCTGTCTCCATCCGGCTTTTCTGATAAAGCCGCAGCCCGCGTACGCCCGAACCCTCGATCGCGATACCCGCGACCTCGGCCCAGTAGCCCACCCGTCGAAAGACGCACGAGGCGACGATACCGGAGGCGACCTTGTTCAGTTCACATTTTGCAATTGATTCTTATTTCTTAAATTGCTGTTCATCTATACAGTGCTCTGGTGGCTTGCTTCACCTCACATCCCGAATGCGCAGGAAGGCGAACCGCTCATTTCATCGAACACGAGTTATGGAGCGACATCATGGTACAAGGACCTATTGAATTACCCGCAACGCCTGTTACAGCCCCTGGAATTGACCCCCCTATTGGTGAGCCAGTCTATCTCGGACCAAAATTTGTTGGTGAGCCCACCGCTCCCATCAATATCCCTGGGCTACCGTCAGTAAATTTTGGCCCAATTACAAGTCAAGTGCAGTATCGAAGGGCCATGGCAGCTTACCTGTCTTCGGTTTATGAAAAAGAAACAAAACGCATTCATGAGGAATATCTTGCAAGTGCTGCGGGTTTGGCATCAACGCTACAAAAAGAGCTTGATGTCGCGCGGGGCGGTTCGTACATAAGTGACGCTGCCTCTGTCGCGAGCTTGCTTAGAGAAATACAGTTGCGCGAAAGCTCGATAAACCAAAAAGCGACTGAACGTCAAACTCAGCAAACGAAGTCAAACAGCTTTTACTCTGCCGATTTTTCGAGCAAAGGGAGTATTGATTTCATCCGGACAGTGACAGACCTCGCCATCAGTGGCAGCGCTGCAGTGAATGTCATTCCCAGATGGCAGGAGTCTCTGGCTGCGACATATCAGGCCCGCTATCTTGGCGACCAAATCTCTCTGCTCAATGCTCAGGCGGCGGCGTTGCGCGAACAGTTGGCCGTCGCTCAAGCTGCACAACGAGAAGCACAAGCCGTTATTCAGTCAGTCAGCAGTGAGCTATCAGCCATTACGGCACCTGCGCAGCAGCACCTGGCTACGCAAAGACAATCGCTGGAAAGTCAGTTTTCCGACTCATCGACTCTGACCCATGCTGAACGACAAGCCGCTACGCAGGCTGTCCAACAGTCGGCTCAGCAAAGTGATCAGCAGATTGATGCCCTTGCTGCAGCGGCCAGTAGTCAAATCAATGCGAACGAACTCGCTCAGATCAGTCAATCAGTAAAAGCACAGGCGAACCTCCTCGCCTCAACGTTCACGGACGTGGTAAATCAGCTAGTGGCTGACGCCGATACGCTTATCGCTTCTCAACGCAATACGATCATTCAAGCAAGTGGTAACGCAGCTAGCCTAGTTAACGCTCGCATGGTCGAACTCATTGCACAAGTTCAAGCTAACCCAACACATGCAGCCGCCGCTGCAGCCCGGCAGAGCCTGCAGCAAACAACGAACAGCACTTATGCCATCGTAACTGACCAGCTTGACCAGGCATCCCTTGCTGACAGCGCTAAACGACAACAAGTAATTGCTGGCATCCAGACTGCGCGAACTAACGCTCAGACGCAGTTACAGGGCGTGACTGCTCTCACTCAGAATGCCATCGCCCAGGCGGCCAGCACCTACCGGTTTGCAGGCAGTGCTGCTGTGCTGAGCATACCCGGACAAGGCGTAGTGCCTTTGGCCGAAGCAACTCTTGCTGCTCTGCGCCAAGGGATCGCGAGTGCGATCACCGCATTGGGCGGGATCGCTTCTGCTACGGTCGGTGCTCCCTTAGCAGCAGGGCTTGCCGCCTTGGTTTACCCCAGTTCCACGGCCAGTCAAGCTCAAGACCAGACTCCAGCCCGTTTCCGATATGGTATGGGAGTCGAAGCCCGAGATCTTGGTCTTGCGCCGGGCGCCAATCTCAATGCTATCGCTGCTGCACAGGGTAAAGTCGAGTTGGCCTATCGATTGGCCAACGAAACACGCGGGGATGGTCGCTCTTACATTTTGGTCGTCGCTGCCGATGGGATCAACGTAACAAAGAACGTACCCGTCCGAGCGGCCACATTGGACCCGCAGACTGGGCGCTACACGGTTGCAGTGCCAAGCCTGGTGCCTGACCAGCCTCCTATCACTCTAACTTGGACGCCAGGTCGCGCCCCCGGCGAACAGTCCTCAACAACCACTACACCCGCGGCGACACAGACTGTGCCAATCTACACGGGGGTAGAGCTACAGCCGCTTGAGATTGAGGCGCTGTCGTACCCAGGTGAAGTGCTGGATGCCAATGACCTGATCATCATATTCCCAATTGACTCGGGAATTGAACCGGGTCTACTTGATGTTCAGTACTACAGGATATCATCAGGCGCCCAAAAACTTAATTGCTTTTCCTGATGCAAAACCTGTGAGAGCTAAAAGCAGCGTTCGTGGGGGCGGTAAGCTTAGAAGGCGCTGGGTGGATAGTAAAGGCAGAATTTATGAGTGGGATAGCCAGCACGGTAAGGTTGAATTATATGATAAACAGGGCAAGCATTTAGGAGAGTTTGACTCTGTATCTGGCAGTCAAACAAAGTCAGCTGTTCCTGGTCGAACTACCGAAAAGTGAGATATATAATATGTTTATTAATTTAACTGGCTTTCTGAAAGAGTATGAGCTTGATGACTCCTTGAAGTATGATCTTGATATTCCATCGGAACATGAAAAAGATATTATGAGTATTTTGAATTGGCAGTCTCTTGAGGCTGAATCAGACGGTGAACTTCCTCTGTCTGATGAGCAAGCAGAGAAAATATTTTCTCTACTTGGAAATCCGAAACCTGAAGGGTTGGATTTTTTTGTTGGCGTTCGAGCTTAGCGGCTAGCATCTGCCTTGCTTACTTAGCCTGCACGGTGGAGCACAGGGCCTGGCTATCTTCTATGCCAAGTCCATGTTCCGTGCTCAGGAAGGCAAGAAGAGGTAACGCCTTCTGACGTTTGCCCCGCGTTAGAACAAAAAATATCGGAGGCATGAGTGATTGCCTCCGATTTCTATTTACTTAAAAGTTAAGTATTCGATTCATTTCAAGTCCGCGCCAGCTCCCGCACTTCGCCACCCCGGCGCTTGCGCACCATGAAGTACGCCGCCACGATCACCAGCAAGGTCACCAGCACCAGCCAGAATTGAAAACGCGTCGCGGGGTCGATCGCCTGTGTTGCCAGCACCGACACCAGCGCCAGCAGCGCAATGACGTTGGTCAGCGGGAAGCCCCAGGCCCTGAATGACGTTGGGTCCACCACCTCATACCGGGTTTTCAGGCGCATGCCGACGTGGGCGAAAATGATGAAGATCCAGACGAAGATGATGAACGCGCCGGTACTCCTGGCCAGGGTCAGGAAGAGATCGCCGCCGCTGATGAAGTGCAAGGTCAGAATCGTCACGCAAATGCAGAACGCCAGCGCCAGTGCATTGATCGGAACGCCCTTGGCGTTGGTACGGGCGAACAGCGCCGGGGCATGTCCGCGTTGGCTGAGCGAGAACAGCATGCGCGAGTTGGAAAACATGAACGAGTTCATCACCGACATGAACGACACGAACAACACCAGTTTCATTGCCACCGCCGCGCCCTTGAAACCGGCGAGGGTGAACAGCGCGACGTAGGGCGAGGCGAGGTTGGCCTTGTCGGTCCAGGGCAGGCAGAGCACCAGGATCGACACGGAACCGACATAGAACAGCATCACCCGCACGATCACGCTCTTGATCGCGCGGATCACGTTCCGGCGCGGGTTCTCCGATTCACCGGCAGCTACAGCGGCAATTTCGCTGCCGCCCAGCGAGAAGATCGCCACGATCACCCCGGCCATCACTGGCGACAGGCCGTTGGGCATGAAGCCGCCATGGTCGGTGAGGTTGACCAGGCCGGGAGCGGGGATGTTTTCCTGCCAGCCCAATAGGATTGAGGCGCCTAGCAGCATGAAGATGAGGATGGTGACCACCTTCAGCGCCGCCAGCCAGTACTCCACTTCGGCGAACGAACGCACCGAGTAGGCGTTGCTGGCGATCAGCGTCACCAGCATGATGAACGCGCCGATCCAGATCGGCAGCCAGGGCATGAAATCGTTGAGGATCGCGCCCAGCAACACGGCTTCGAGGGTGATGGTCATCATCGACTTAAGCCAGTACAGCCAGCCCACGGTGAAGCCCGCCCAGTTGCCGAGGTAGATGTTGGCGTAGGTCGAGAAGGAGCCTGCGTCAGGATTGCGCGAGGCCATCTCGCCGAGCATGAACATCACCAGGGTGACGATGATGCCGCCGATCACGTAGGACAGAATCGCGGCTGGGCCGGCCGAGGCGATCAGGCTGCCGGAGCCGACGAACAACCCGGCGCCGATCACACCGCCAAGCGCGATCATGGTGATATGCCGCTGCTTGAGGCTTTGCTTCAATCCGTTGTCTTGCATGTCCAGACTTCTCTTATTATTGGAAGAAACCGGCGCGTCCTGCGAGCGGCAAGTGCTCGCGGATCTACCTGCACGGGCGGCGCCATCAATCGAGGTCTTGCTTCAGGCAATGCCTATCCGAGCCGACACCTTGGGCAAAGCGGCGCGTCATCTCAAACGAATTCTGCGCACAACATCCTGCGGATTTTTCCTGAGGTCAGTTTCGACGCCGATGCGCTTGAGACCATCGATGAATAACTTGAGCTACCCGGAAGCGTCGTGGCGAGGGGGGGCATAGCATGTTCCTCAAAGGGATGGGTGGCTAACCTGGGCGATGCGCAGTATGGATTTCCCTACCTCGACGGGTACTGCATCAGAAAAAACCAGGTCATACGCTGACAAAATCCTAGGAAGCTTCCTTCAATTCCTACGGCTTAGGTCAATATCTCCTCACAGTGCTTTGGCGTACCGTCGAGTCCTCTTCAAACAAGGACGAAGCCCATGCAATCACTGGAGCGAGTGCTCGACATACAGCCTGTCGTGCAGGCTGACATCACCTTTCAGATCAATGGCCAGACGGTGCAGGCCGCACAAGGCGAGACGGTACTCAGCGTGCTCAATGCCGTTGGCCTGCGTCAGCTGGCGCGCAACGACCACGGTCAGCCAGCTGGCGCCTTCTGCGGTATGGGCGTTTGCCATTGCTGCCTGGTGGCGATAGACGGGCGGCCCAAGCGCCGAGCCTGCCAGACCGTGGTTCGGCAGGGGATGCGGGTGGAGACCGAGGTCAATCGCCTGGCCCTGGAGGTGCAGTCATGAGTCTGCGACCGGTGATAGTGGGAGGCGGCTCGGCGGGCATGGCCGCGGCCATCGAGTTGGCCGAGCATGGCGTCGACTGCCTGCTGTTCGATGAAGCCTCGCGCCCGGGTGGCGTGGTCTATCGCGGGCCGCTGCGTGCCGGTGTCGACCTCGGTTACCTCGGCGCGCGCTACAGCAAGGCCCTGCACACGCTGCACGAAGACTTCGCCAGCAGCGCCGAACACGTCGACTTGCGCCTGAACAACCGTGTGGTTGGCGGCGATCATGAGCGCCTGATGGTGCTGGATGCCGACGAGCAACTGCATGAGATCGACTATTCCCATCTGCTGCTGTCGGCCGGCTGCCACGAGCGCAATGTGCCATTCCCCGGCTGGACACTGCCTGGCGTGATGCTGCTGGGCGGGCTGCAGTTGCAGATCAAGAGCGGTGTGGTCAAGCCGCTGGGCAGCACCTTGATCGCAGGTACTGGCCCGCTGCTGCCACTGGTGGCCTGCCAACTGCATGCGGCTGGCGCCAAGGTTGCCGGCGTTTACGAGGCCTGCGCCTTCAACCGTATCGCCAAGGAAAGCCTGGCGCTGCTGAACAAACCGCAGCTGTTTCTCGACGGCCTCAGCATGCTGGCGTACATGAAGCTCAACGGTATTGCGATGCACTATGGCTGGGGTGTGGTCAGCGCCAGTGGTGAAGGTGAACTGCGCGAAGTCAGCCTTGCGCCCTATGGCCAGGATTGGAAAGCCGACATGAGTCGTGTGCGGCGCGAGCCGGTGGACACCTTGGCGGTCGGTTATGGATTTATCCCGCGCACCCAGCTCAGTCAACAGTTGGGGCTGGCGCACGGGTTCAGCGACGACGGCTACCTGCGCGCGACATGCAATGTCTGGCAGCAGAGCAGCCAGGCGCATATCCACCTAGCCGGCGACATGGGCGGTATCCGTGGTGGCGAGGCAGCGATGCTGACCGGGCGCATCGCTGCGGTGTCGATCCTGCAGCAACGTGGCGTGCTCGACCCCGCCCAGGCCATCGAGCGGCGCGAGCAGTACTTGGGCAAGCTGGCCGCGATCACGCGGTTCAGGGCGGGTGTCGAGCGCTATACCCAACGTGGCGCAGCGCAAATCGAGCTGCCGCAGGCCGACACGGTGATCTGCCGCTGCGAGCACGTCACCCGTAGCGATATCGACCTGGCGCTTGAGCAAGGCGTGCAGGACATGGCCAGCCTGAAGATGCGCACCCGGGTGAGCATGGGCGACTGCCAGGGGCGCATGTGTGTGGGCTACTGCAGCGATCGCCTGCGCGCCAGCACCGGGCGAGCGGATGTCGGCTGGCTGCGACCGCGTTTCCCGATCGATCCCATCCCATTTTCCGCATTCCAGCACCTGGCCACGGAGGCCTGAGCATGAACAAGACCTATGACATCGTCATCGCCGGCGGTGGGGTGATCGGCGCCTCCTGTGCCTATCAGTTGTCCAAGCGCAAGGGGCTGAAAATCGCCCTGATCGACAGCAAGCGCCCGGGCAATGCGACACGTGCCTCGGCTGGCGGCCTGTGGGCCATCGGCGAGTCGGTGGGCCTGGGGTGTGGCGTGATCTTCTTTCGCATGATGTCCTCGCGCAACAAACGCGAGGCCCATGGCGCAGCAGTGGCGGTGGATTCGAGCACGCCGCATATCCTGCCGCAGTGCTTCTTCGATCTGGCACTGCAATCCAACGCGCTTTATCCACAGCTGCACCAGGAATTGATCGAGCGCCATGGCATGGACTTCAAGTTCGAGCGCACCGGATTGAAGTACATCATCCAGGACGATGAGGACCAGCTGTACGCCGAGCACATCGTCGCGCAGATCCCGCACCTGGCGGACCAGGTGCGCTGGCTGGATCGCCAGGCACTGCGTGAGCGCGAGCCCGCGGTGACCCTGCAGGCCAAGGGGGCGCTGGAGTTCCTCTGCGATCACCAGGTCAGCCCGTTCCGCCTGGGCGACGCCTACCTGGAAGCTGCGCGCCAGAACGGCGTCGATCTGTATCTGAACACCAACATCACTGATGTGCTGCAGGTGAACTCGCAGATCAAGGGTGTGCGCACTGCCGAGGCGGGGGTTTTCCATTGTCACACCTTGCTCAATGCCGCTGGGGCTTGGGCGGGCGAGCTCAGTGAGTGGGCTACCGGTACTTCGATTCCGGTCAAGCCGGTGAAAGGTCAGATCGTTCTCACCGAACGTTTGCCCAAGCTGCTCGAGGGCTGCCTGACCACCAGTGATTGCTACATGGCGCAAAAGGATAATGGCGAGGTACTGATTGGCAGCACGACGGAAGACAAGGGGTTCGATGTTAGCACTACCTTCCCCGAAATTGCCGGGTTGGTTCAGGGGGCGGTGCGTTGTGTGCCGGAGCTGGCGCAGGTGAGCCTGAAGCGTACCTGGGCGGGGTTGCGTCCCGGGTCGCCGGACGAACTGCCTATTCTTGGCCCTGTGGACGAGGTGACGGGTTACTTCAACGCCTGTGGACATTTCCGTACCGGGATTCTCACCTCGGCAATCACCGGCGTGATGCTGGACAAGGTTATCCACAACGAGCCACTGCCGCTGGATATCACACCTTTCCTGGCGAGACGTTTCGGGCGGGCTGTGGATAAGAACTGGGCGGTGGGGTAGGGCATGGGGGGCCGCTCCTGCAGGCTTGGTAGCCGCTGCAGGAGCAACTGTCTTGTCCAAAATCTAAGGGTGAGGCCAATCCCTGCGAGAGCGGCGGTTCGGCGCCCCGACTTGTCCCGCGAACACGGGCGTAGCCCGTGCCAGGCAGCGCGGTGTCCTTTTCGCGGGTAAACCCGCTCCCACAGGGGCCTGCGCTGCTTTTGTTGGACTTAGATCTGCATCGCCATCCCTTCCACGTTCATCGCTGCCTGGCGTAAGGCTTCGGAGCGAGTCGGGTGTGGGTGGCAGGTCAGGGCGATATCCTCGGCCGACGCGCTGAACTCCATGGCCACGCAAAACTCGCCGATCATCTCGCTGACGCTCGGCCCGACCAGATGCACACCTAGCACCTCGTCGGTCTCGGCATCGGCCAGCACCTTGGCGAAGCCTTCGGTCTCATGGTTGATCTTGGCGCGGCTGTTGGCGGTGAAGGGGAACTTGCCGACCTTGTAGGCACGGCCCTCTGCCTTGAGCTGCTCTTCGGTCTTGCCAACGCTGGCCAGTTCCGGTCGTGTATAGATGACGCCGGGGATCAGGTTGTAGTTGACCTCATGGGCCTTACCGGCAATACGCTCGATGCACGACACCGCTTCGTCTTCGGCCTTGTGCGCGAGCATCGGGCCGGAGGTGACGTCGCCGATCACCCAGATGCCGGGCACTTGGGAGCGGTGGTGGTCATTGGCGAGCATGCCGCGTTTGTCGGTCTGCAGGCCGACGCTCTCCAGGTTCAGGCCCTGGGTGTACGGGCGGCGGCCGATGGCGACCAGCACATAGTCGGCCTCCAGGGTTTGCGCATCGCCGCCGGCGGCAGGCTCAAGCGTCAGGCTGACGCTGCTCGCCGAAGGCGTGGCCTGGGTCACCTTGCTGCCGAGCTTGAAGCTCATGCCCTGCTTGGCCAGGGCCTTTTGCAGGGTCCTGGCCGTTTCCTCGTCGGTGCCGGGGCAGATGCGGTCGAGGTATTCGATCACGGTCACCTCGGCCCCCAGGCGACGCCAGACCGAACCCAGTTCAAGGCCGATCACGCCTGCGCCGATGACCACCAGGTGCTTGGGGACCTGCGGCAGCGCCAAGGCGCCAGTGGAGTCGATGATACGTTGGTTATCGATATTCACCCCTGGCAGCGGGGTTGGCTCGGAGCCGGTGGCGATCACGATATCTTTGGCCTGAAGAGTGGTTTCGCTGCCATCCTCGGCCTTGACGATGACCTTGCCGACGCCGTCGAGGCGGCCCCAGCCCTTGACCCAGTCGACCTTGTTCTTGCGGAACAGGTACTCGATACCCTTGGTCAGGCCGCTCACGCTTTCGTCTTTCTGCTTCATCATCTGCGCCAGGTTCAGGGTCGGCTTGACCTCGATGCCCAGGTGCGCGAACTCGCTGCCGCTGGCCGCTTCGTACAGCTCGGAGGCGTGCAGCAGCGCCTTGGAGGGCATGCAGCCGACGTTCAGGCAGGTGCCGCCGAGAGTCGAACGTCCTTCGACGCAGGCCACGCTCAGGCCCAACTGACCGGCACGGATGGCCGCGTTATAGCCGCCAGGGCCGCCACCGATGATCACCACATCATAGGATTTCATGGGATTCACTCCAGGGAAGAAGAATGCGCGAGAGGGGCACAAGGTTAGTCGCTGAATGGAGGATTGTATACAATCTGTCGATCGCGGCATGGCCGATAGCGTTGGACTATGGTCGCTATAAAAGGAAACTTCCAATGAATGAACTACCCTGATCCGGTGACGCTCGAATTCTTGTACGGCGTCCGTAATTGAAAGGGGGTCTTTCATGCTTGCGCAACTTCCACCTGCGTTGCAGAGCCTGCACTTGCCTTTACGTCTTAAGCTGTGGGACGGCAACCAGTTCGATCTAGGGCCTAGCCCGCAGGTCACCATCCTGGTCAAGGAGCCTCAGTTGATCAGTCAGCTGACACACCCGAGCATGGATGAACTGGGCACAGCCTTTGTCGAGGGCAAGCTTGAACTCGAGGGGAACATTGGCGAAGTCATCCGCGTTTGCGACGAGCTCAGCGAGGCTTTGCTCAAAGACGATGAAGATGTAGTCCCGGTGCGCACCTCGCACGACAAGAAAACCGACGCCGAAGCCATTTCCTACCATTACGACCTGTCCAACGAGTTCTACCAACTGTGGCTCGATCCGGACATGGCTTATTCCTGCGCCTACTTCAAGGAGCCGGACAACACCCTCGCCCAGGCCCAGCAAGACAAGTTCGACCATCTGTGTCGCAAGCTGCGGCTGCAGGCCGGCGATTACTTGCTGGATGTCGGCTGCGGTTGGGGCGGCCTGGCGCGTTTTGCCGCACGCGAATATGGCGCCAAGGTGTTCGGCATCACCCTGAGCAAGGAGCAATTGACGCTGGGGCGCCAGCGGGTCAAGGATGAGGGGCTGGCCGACAAGGTCGACCTGCAGATTCTCGACTACCGCGACCTGCCCCAGGATGGCCGTTTCGACAAGGCGGTCAGCGTCGGTATGTTCGAGCACGTCGGCCATGCCAACCTCGAACTGTACTGCCAGCGACTGTTCGGCGCCGTACGTGAAGGCGGCCTGGTGATGAACCATGGCATCACCGCCAAGCATGTGGATGGTCGGCCGGTTGGGCGAGGTGCTGGGGATTTCATCGATCGTTATGTATTCCCGCACGGCGAGCTGCCGCACATCTCGATGATTACCGCGCGTATCTGCGAGGCAGGGCTGGAGGTGGTAGACGTGGAAAGCCTGCGTCTGCACTACGCCAAGACCCTCAATCACTGGAGCGAAAATCTCGAGAACCAGCTGCATCGCGCTGCGGCGCTGGTGCCGGAGAAGACGCTGCGGATCTGGCGGCTGTACCTGGCCGGATGCGCCTATGCCTTCACCAAGGGCTGGATCAATCTGCATCAGATTCTTGCAGTGAAGCCGTATGCGGATGGCCACCACGACCTGCCGTGGACGCGAGAGGATCTCTATCGTTGATCAAGACGGGGCCGCCTTTGCGGCCCCGCTTCTTTTCTGGCTACAGAATCGGTGAAATCAAGCGCGCGATGCGCATCCCCAGCTGCTGCAGCCGATGAGTGTCGCGGCTGTCTTCGGCGGTTATCTCCCGCGATTGCTCGAAGTCGCACAGCAGCATGGCCTCGACCTGATCGGCAAAGGCGCGGTCGATGGTCAGCAAGGTGATCTCGAAATTCAGCCGGAACGAGCGATTGTCCATGTTGGCGCTGCCGATAGCGCTGACATCATCGTCCACCAGGATCACCTTCTGATGCACGAAGCCCGGCTGATAACGGAATATGCGCACCCCGGCCCGCACAGCTTCGAAGGCGAACAGGCTGGAGGCGGCATAGACGATCTTGTGGTCGGGCCGTGACGGAATCAGTATCCGCACATCGACGCCGCGCAGCACTGCTAGGCGCAGTGCCGCGAAGACGGCTTCGTCTGGAATGAAGTAGGGGCTGGTGATCCAGATACGCCGTGTTGCCGACTGAATCGCTTCGACGAAGAACAGTTGGCAGGTCTCCTGTGGATCCGCCGGGCCGCTGGCAAGCACCTGACACAGTACGCCATCTTCTGGATAGGCATCGGGCAGGATCAGCGGTGGCAGCTCACGGGTGGCCCAATACCAGTCTTCGGCGAACGACTCCTGCAGACAGGCCAGCACCGGTCCGCTGACCTGCACGTGGGTATCGCGCCAGGGTGACAGGCGTGGATTGCCGCCCAGGTACTCATCACCGACGTTGTGCCCACCGACGAAACCCTGGAGTCCGTCAACCACGACAATCTTGCGGTGGTTGCGGAAGTTGACCTGGAAGCGGTTGAACCACCCACGGCGCGAGGAGAAGGCCTGGATCTGTACACCGCCCTCGCGCAGCACCTGGCTGTAGCGCGCCGGCAGGGCATGGCTGCCGACCTGATCGAACAATACGTAAATCCTTACCCCTTCGGCGGCCTTGCGCAGCAGCAGTTGTTGCAGCTCCTGACCGATGGCGTCGTCGTGGATGATGAAGAACTGCACCAGCACCGTGTCCCGCGCCTCGCCGATGGCAGCGAAGATCGCGTCGAAGGTCGCAGTGCCATCGATCAGCAATTTCACCTGGTTGTTGGCCAGGCAGGGCATGCGACCAAGCTTGGGCATGGCACGCAGTGCCGCGTAGCTTTCCGACTCCCGGGCGGTCAGGGCTTCCTCCACCCAGGGGCGCCAGTTGAGGTCGGCCATCGCCACGTGCATCTCCTGGTTGGCTTGTCGCCGCGCCTGTATATAGGCGTAAAAGGAGCGGGCGCCAAAGATCAGATAGGGCACCAGGGTCAGGTAGGGAATGAAGAACAATGACATTGCCCAGGCGATTGCGCCCTGAGCGGTACGCACAGTGAACACCGCATGCAGCGCAGCGATGATGCCCAGGAAGTGAATCAGTCCGAGCAGGTAACCGAAGAAGTAGGGGCTGTGGTAATCCATACGCATCCTGCATTCCAAGAGCACTGCCGCCTAACAGAGCATGTTCCCGGGGCCACTTGCAACCCGCGGGCGAAAAAGACGTCTAAGGCTCTGTCCGGCCTGAAGCCGGTATTTCGAGGAGCACTGATCCATGAAGATTCGTCTGCCACTGATTGCCCTGGCACTGGGCCTGGGCAGCCCGCTGCTGGCGCAAGCGCAGATGCTGCAACCCGGTCTTTGGGAGTTGACCACCAGCAACATGCAGGTCGACGGCAAGCCATTGCCCGACATGGCATTCATGCTCGGCCAACTGAAGAACCTGCCGCCGGAGCAGCGCGCCATGATGGAGGGTGCCTTGGCCAAGCAAGGCATTACCGTGGGGGGCAATGGAGTGCGCTCGTGCCTGACGCCAGAGCAGGTGGCTACCAATGATATTCCGTTGCAGGATCCGCAGTCGGGTTGCACGCAGAAGATCACCGACCGTCAAGGCAACGTCTGGAAGTTCCAGTTCAGTTGCCCCAAAGCCCAAGGCACCGGTCAGGCAACCTTCCTCAGTGATCGCGAATTCACCACCCAGGTCAGCGGCACCTTCAATGCCTCGGGCGTTCAGCAGCAGGGCAGCATGAACACCCGGGCGGTGTGGCTGGGTAATGATTGCGGGAACGTACGTCCACGCAGCTAGCGCCTCACCATTGCCACTGGCTGGCAGCCACTGCGTCGTGGGCATGCAGGCTTTCCGCATGTTCCACGCGCAGATCGAAGCCGGTGGCCCATTCCAGTTCGCGCAGCGCCAGGTGCACGCGACGCGCAGCATCTTCACAGAACATCAGGTTCTGACCATTGGCCAGGGCGAACGCCTGTTCGTCGGCTCTTTTCACGGCCGTCTGCACGGCGGTACCCAATGCGTTTTCCACGGTATCGATCAGCGCGTTGAGCGGAAGCGTTTGCAGGTTGTCCCGCAGACGCACCTTGATGAAGGCCTGGCTGCGCTGGCTGTGGGGCGTCGCAACGATACCTGCACTGCTGCCCAGCCATTGCAGGATGGCCTGTGGATCGAGCGTCTGGTTGGCGAAGTCCGTGAGAAACTGCTGCTGGATGAGCTGGCGCGCCAGCGCAGCGGAGCATGGGCAGGTGGATGAATAGGGGATTTCCACGTGTTGTTCCACGTGGAACATTTCGTTTTCGATGCGTGCATCAAGGGTGATCGGGTAGCGCTTCCAGCCCTCCAACGGGCTGACAAGCGCTGGACGCTTAAGCAGGTAGTCGAATTTCAGGCGCAGGTAGGCGCTGGACGAAAGCCCTTCATGGCTGTCGAGAAAGCGGTCCAGGAGCTGGCGCAATGCCAAGGGCGTCAGTTCGGTGTGCTCCAGTGCCTCCAGCGCAAGGTAAAGGCGCGACATATGGATGCCGCGCGATTCACCATCATCCAGGCTCACGCCGGCATCAGCCCAGGCGCTCAGGCGGTACCCGTTCAGTTGCACAGGCAGGGCGATACCGCGCATACCGACCCAATCCAGGGGTTGGAGCTTGTGGCTGGTTTGTGCGGCGATGTCGGGAAGCATCAGGCTGGTCATCGATAGAGTCCATGAAGAAGGGGCTTCAGCGGCAACCTCCGATCAAGCTGCAATGCAGGTTGAAACGTTGGCCGCTTGAGCTGGATACGCGGTTCAGGGTGGTCCAGCCGACGCGCCGGCTGTAGCCCACCCAGGCTTCGCCGTCGCTGGCCAGGCCGGTGAAAAAGGTCATCTGTCCATAGCGGCTGTTGGTCTGCGCCCAGAGTCGTCGACTGTTGCTGTCATACCCGCGCAGATGAAAGTCTCGGCCTTCGGTTCGCACACTGTAGTAACTGCCTTTGCCGTCTTCGCACGCCAACAGCGTGGCGCTGCGGGTGCACAACGCCAGGCCGGGCTGTGGGATCGCAGCGTAGAGCGGGATGGGCACGGCAAGTGCCAGCAGCAATAGGGCGAGGTTCGAGTGCTTCATGTCCATCCTCTCGAGCAGCCGTTCGACAGACGCGGCTTGGCGAAATTGTATTGTTATATTATAACGTTGTGCAATGCATCGTTTCGAATGCGCTTTGCCCGATGAGGTTCACCATGACCAACCGTCTTCCCGTTACCGTGCTGTCCGGCTTCCTCGGGGCCGGCAAGAGCACGCTGCTCAACCATGTCCTGCGCAACCGTGAAAACCTGCGGGTTGCGGTGATCGTCAACGACATGAGCGAAATCAATATCGATGCCAGCGAGGTACAGCGTAATGTGAGCCTCAATCGCGCCGAAGAAAAGCTCGTCGAGATGAGCAATGGCTGCATCTGCTGCACCCTGCGCGAAGACCTGCTCGAGGAAGTGGCCCGGCTCGCCGACGAAGGCCGCTTCGATTACCTGCTGATCGAATCCACCGGTATTTCCGAACCACTGCCGGTGGCCGAAACCTTCACCTTCCGCGACGAACAGGGCCGCAGTCTCTCCGACTTGGCGCGCCTGGATACCATGGTCACGGTGGTCGACGGCCTTAACTTCCTGCGGGATTACCAGGCGGCGGACAGCCTGGCCAGTCGTGGCGAAACCCTGGGTGAGCAGGACGAACGCTCCATCAGCGACTTGCTGATCGAGCAGATCGAATTCGCCGACGTGTTGCTGCTGAGCAAGATCGACCTCATCAGTCAGCACGAACGCGAGGAACTGACCGCGATCCTGCGCAGCCTCAACGCCCGTGCCCAGATCGTGCCAATGGTGATGGGCCAAGTGCCGCTGGAGCGTATTCTCGATACCGGGCTGTTCGACTTCGAGCAAGCGTCCCAGGCGCCGGGATGGTTGCAGGAACTGCGCGGCGAGCATGTGCCGGAAACCGAGGAGTACGGCATCGCCTCGACCACCTGGCAGGCACGCAGGCCGTTTCATCCACAGCGCTTTTTCGACTTTATCCACAACAGCTGGAGCAATGGTCGGCTGCTGCGTTCGAAAGGATTTTTCTGGTTGGCCAGCAAGTACCAGGAAGCGGGCAGTTGGTCGCAGGCAGGCGGCATGATGCGTCATGGGCTGGCGGGTCGCTGGTGGCGTTTCGTGCCGCGTGAGCAGTGGCCGCAAGATGAAGAGAACCTCGAAGCGATCCTCAAGCAGTGGACGGTCGATTCGGGCGACTGTCGCCAGGAGCTGGTGTTCATCGGTCAGAACATCGACTTCGCACGGTTATCCACAGAGCTTGAAGCGTGTCTGCTGACGGACGAGGAGATGGAACTGGGGCCGATGGCCTGGTTGCGCCTGAATGATCCGTTCGGCCCCTGGTATGAAGAGGCGGCAGCATGAAGGCGGCACCTCGGCCTGTGGATATCCGCCAGGCGTTCGGCGAGTCGCCGCAGGTGATGACAGAAATCCTGCAGGATGGCGTCAACCTGGCGGTGTGGCAGCGACGCTTACCGGCGCAGGTCGAGGACTTCGCGGCCCTGCTGCTCAATCTTGGCCAGCCGATGTCGGATGAGCGTGTGATGGAGGTGGATGAGCGTGAGCCACCGGTGTTGCATCGCTTGCTGCCCGAGGCGGCCGATCTGCACGGTTACGAAGGTTTTGTGGCTGACGTGTCGTGGTTGGTGGCGGCCTATACCTGCCTGCTGGGCGCGCGCCGCGTGGGCTTGCGGCTGAGGCTGCTCGACGGGGCGATGTGCCCGCGCTTTCATGTGGATCATGTCCCACTGCGTCTGCTGACCACCTATGCGGGCGCCGGCAGTGAGTGGTTGGAAGAAGGCGACATCGACCGCAGCCGCTTGCAGCTGGCCGAAGCACCTGTGGATAACATTCGGCGCTTGCAGGCAGGGGACGTGGCCTTGCTCAAGGGCGAGAAGTGGTTGGGTAACGAGGGGGCGGGGCTGGTGCACCGCTCGCCGCCGACGCCGCCGGGAGAGAAGCGGCTGTTGTTGAGTCTTGATTGGTTGGGGTGAGGGTTTTGCCCGCGAAGAGGTCCGTAAAGGCAACGAACCTGCATCCACGATAGACTGGCATCACGTCCACCTAGACTCTGAGCCATGTTGCAGCACATTCCCACCTACGTCATCGCCGGCCCACTGGGCGCAGGCAAGACCAGCCTGATTCGTCACCTGCTCGGTCAGCGCCCGGAAAGCGAGCGCTGGGCGGTGCTGGTCAATGAGTTCGGCCAGATTGGCCTCGACGCTGCGCTGCTCAGCACCGATGCGTCCGGCGTTGCCATTGGCGAGGTCGCAGGCGGTTGCTTGTGTTGTGTCAACGGGGCGCCATTCCAGGTCGGCCTGGGGCGTCTGCTACGCAAGGCCAAGCCCGACAGGCTGTTCATCGAGCCTTCCGGCCTCGGTCATCCCGTGCAATTGCTGGAGCAGTTGAGGCACGCGCCCTGGATTGGTGTGCTGGATGTCCAGCCCCTGCTGATGGTGCTGGATGCTGCTGCCCTGGCGCGGGGTGAACCGCTGCCCGATGCGCAACAGCGCGCAGTGGCGCAGGCGGGGTTGTTGATTTTCAACAAGTCAGAGGATGTGGATGATGCACAGCGTCTGTTGATAACTGCGCCGTTTGGCGAAATCAGGGCGGTGTGGACGGATCATGCTGCGCTTGCCCTGGATAATCTGCCCATTCTGTCCACAGAGCCTTTACCCTCAGGGGTTCTTTCCAGCCTGCCTGTGGACAGCTCACCCGTCAGCTTGGCTGCCCTGTGGACAGATCCGCGCCAACCCATCTGCCAGGCGCAGCAAGGTGAGGGTGGGTGGAGTGTTGGCTGGCGCTGGCATCCGAGCCAGCGCTTCGATGAGGCTGCATTGCGTGGCGTGCTCGCGCAATGGGCGTGGCGGCGAGCCAAAGGGGTTATCCACAGCACCCAGGGTTGGCAATCATTCAACGGCCTGGAGCGCGGTGTGCCTGAGTGGCGTTCAAGCGAATGGCGCAGGGACTCGCGTATCGAGCTGATCTTTGATGAGCCCCAGCCGTTGCAGCCCCTTCAAGCAGCCATCGAGCACTGCCGCGTAAACGGCTGATCAGTTGCGCCAGCGGTTGTGCTCCTGGCGCCATTGCTGCATTTCGATAACGTTGTCGGTGCGCGGCGGGGTCTTGATCTCGAACGGGTAGGGTGCCAGTTCGATCTGTACGGTATGGGCGCCGAACTGGGTCACGGTGCCGGGGTGACGCTGTTCGCCGGTAACGGTGAACTCGAAGGCATAGACCCGTGCCAGACGCTTGCGGCCATTGGCATCGCGTATGAAGGCGATGCGCTTGAGGGCCACGGCGTCGTCTAGCAGCTCCAGGTCGAGCTTCGCACAATGCTGCTTGACCCGTTCCAGCGCCTTCTCTCGCAAGCCATGGTTGTGCCACAGCCAGGCGCCAGCCGTCGCCAACAGCATCAGGACGAACAGGTTCTCCAGGGTCAACATTTGCATATGCTCCAGACAGGTGGCTTCAGCTTAACTGCGTGCCTGGCCTGTCGTATAGGTGGCTTTCGGGTTCATACTGATCGACTTTCACTTATCCACACAGCTTCGGAAGTCTCCTGCATGAAACGTACACCGCACTTGCTCGCGATCCAGTCCCATGTGGTCTTTGGCCATGCCGGAAACAGCGCCGCGGTGTTTCCCATGCAGCGCATCGGCGTCAATGTCTGGCCGCTCAACACTGTGCAGTTCTCCAACCACACTCAGTATGGCCAGTGGGCTGGCGAAGTGCTTGCTCCGGAGCAAATTCCTGCGTTGGTGGAAGGCATTTCCAATATCGGCGAGCTGGGCCATTGCGATGCAGTGCTCTCGGGTTACCTGGGCAGTGCCGAGCAGGGGCGGGCGATCCTGGCCGGCGTCGAACGGATCAAGGCGGTCAACCCGCATGCGCTGTACCTGTGCGACCCGGTGATGGGGCACGCCGAGAAGGGCTGCATCGTGCCCCAGGAGGTCAGCGACTTCCTGCTTGAGCAGGCGGCGTCGGTGGCCGACATCCTCTGCCCGAACCAGCTCGAGCTCGACAGTTTCTGTGGTCGGCATGCGCAGTCGCTGGAAGATTGCGTGGCCATGGCGCGCAGCCTGCTGGCACGTGGGCCGCAGGCGGTACTGGTCAAGCACCTGGCCTACCCGGGGCGCGGCGAGGATGCTTTCGAGATGCTGCTGGTGACCCGCGAGCAGAGCTGGCACCTGCGTCGCCCGCTGCTGGCGTTTCCGCGTCAGCCGGTTGGAGTCGGTGACCTGACCTCGGGGCTGTTCCTGGCGCGGGTACTGCTGGGCGATTCGTGGCTGCAGGCCTTCGAGTTCACCGCGGCGGCGGTGCACGAAGTGCTGCTGGAAACCCAGGCCTGCGCCAGCTACGAGTTGCAGCTGGTGCGGGCGCAGGACCGCATCGCCCATCCGCGGGTGCGCTTCGAAGCACAGGTGCTGGCGTTCTAGATCACTCGGTCTTCAGGTCCTGGTAGCGCTTCTCCAGCTCCTGGCGGATCTGGCGGCGCTGCTGGCCCTGCAGGAAGCGGCGCTTCTCTTCGCTGTTCTGTGGCTGACGTGGCGGCACCGCGACCGGGCGGCGATTGTCGTCGACCGCGACCATGGTGAAGAAGCAGCTGTTGGAGTGGCGAACGGAGCGCTCGCGGATGTTCTCGGTCACCACCTTGATGCCCACTTCCATGGAGGTGTTGCCGGTGTAGTTGACCGAGGCGAGGAAAGTCACCAGTTCGCCGACGTGCACCGGCTCGCGGAAGATCACCTGGTCCACCGACAGGGTCACGACATAAGTACCGGCATAGCGGCTGGCGCAGGCATAGGCCACTTCGTCGAGGTATTTCAGCAGGGTGCCGCCATGTACGTTGCCCGAGAAGTTGGCCATGTCCGGCGTCATCAGGACGGTCATGCTCAGCTGGGCGTTTCCAGGTTCCATAGTGTGCTCACGGTGAGGTTGCGCTGAAACGGGGCGGGTATCTGCAGACACTTCTGTTCCCCTCTGTTGAGGTTTCCCATCCTGGAAACGGACGTCGCTCGACGGTCCGTCGTCACGCCGATCATGCCATTACCTCGCGCGCTTTTGCCGATCTGTTTCTACATATTGCACGGGCGTTTGACGAGCGGACGCGATGTTACCCTGAGTACGCCCATGCAACATGGGTGTTCCACCTTTCAACACAATTCGTACTAGCTGCTCGATCGGGGATGGCCTGGCAGAGGAGCGGTCTGCCCCCGTGCGTAGAGAAAAGGAGTGCCACGCCATGCATGCCATAAGCTTCATCCAGGATCTGGCCGTGATCATGCTGGTCGCAGGGGTGGTAACCATTCTTTTCCACAGGCTGCGCCAACCGGTGGTGCTCGGCTACATCGTCGCCGGTTTCATCATCGGCCCTCACACGCCGCCGTTCGGCCTCATCCACGACGAAGACACGATCAAGACCCTGGCCGAGCTCGGGGTGATCTTCCTGATGTTCTGCCTGGGCTTGGAGTTCAGCCTGCGCAAGCTGTTCAAGGTGGGGGCGACCGCCTTCATCGCTGCCTTCCTCGAAATCGTGCTGATGATCTGGATCGGCTTCGAGATCGGCCGCTGGTTCGGCTGGAGCACCATGGACTCGTTGTTCCTCGGCGCCATCCTGGCGATCTCCTCGACGACAATCATCGTCAAGGCGCTCAACGACCTGAAGATGAAGAACGAGCGGTTCGCGCAGTTGATCTTCGGCGTGCTGATCGTCGAGGACATCCTCGGCATCGGCATCATCGCCCTGCTCTCAGGCATTGCGGTCAGCGGTACGGTCAGTTCCGGCGAGGTGTTCTCCACCGTCGGCAAGCTGTCGCTGTTCATGATCGTGGCGTTGGTCATCGGCATCCTGCTGGTGCCACGGCTGCTGGCCTACGTGGCGAAGTTCGAGAGCAACGAGATGTTGCTGATTACCGTACTGGGGCTGTGCTTCGGCTTCTGCCTGCTGGTGGTCAAGCTGGAGTACAGCATGGTGTTGGGCGCCTTCCTGATCGGTGCGATCATGGCCGAATCGCGCCAGTTGCTGAAGATCGAGCGCCTGATCGAGCCGGTACGCGACCTGTTCAGCGCCATCTTCTTCGTCGCCATTGGCCTGATGATCGATCCGCAGGTGTTGATCGACTACGCTTGGCCGATCGTGGTGATCACCCTGGCTGTGGTGTTGGGCAAGATGCTGTCTTGCGGCATGGGCGCCTTCATTGCGGGCAACGATGGACGTACCTCATTGCGTGTGGGGATGGGGCTTTCACAGATTGGCGAATTCTCCTTCATCATCGCTGCCCTGGGCATGACCTTGCAGGTCACCAGCGACTTCCTCTATCCAGTCGCAGTGGCCGTCTCGGCCATCACCACCTTGCTCACGCCTTACCTGATTCGTGCTGCGGATCCCCTGTCGATTCGCCTGGGCAAGGTGGTACCGCAGCGCTTGTCGCGGGTGCTGTCGCTGTATGGCGAGTGGTTGCGCAACATTCAGCCTCAAGGCGAGGGCGCCATGCTGGCGGCGATGATCCGGCGCATCCTGCTGCAAGTGGGGGTGAACCTGGCACTGGTGATCGCCATCTTCTTCAGCGGTGGTTACTTCGCGGTACGCATCGGCACCTGGTTGAGCGAATGGATCGGTGATGTCGGGCAGCAGAAGGCGGTGATCTGGGGTGCGGCATTGTTGTTGTCACTGCCATTCCTGATCGCCGCTTATCGCAAGCTCAAGGCGCTGTCGATGCTGTTGGCGGAGATGGGGGTCAAGCCGGAGATGGCCGGGCGACACACTCAGCGCGTGCGCCGCGTGATTGCCGAAGTGATTCCGCTGTTGTCGCTGCTGGTGATCTTCCTGCTGCTGTCGGCACTGTCGGCGAGTATCCTGCCGACCAACGAGCTTTTGCTGGTCATCGCCGTGGTCGCGGCCGTGGTGGTCGCGCTGCTGTGGCGTTGGTTCGTGCGCGTGCATACGCGCATGCAGATCGCCCTGCTGGAAACGTTGGAGAACAGCCGCGATCACTCGCATTGAGGGGTGATCGCTCCCTGCGCAAGACTTCATGGTAGTCCGAGGGGATCAGGCGGTAACGATGTCGCCAGGCGCAGAAAGCCTGGCGATTCTACGAGTAGTTAATGGCGGTATGCCATTACTTTGCGTGTTCGGGTTCAGCTTTCCAGCCAGACGTCCCGCGCCCAGTGCCACACCGACTCCCAGCTTTCCTCGCCAACGATTTCTTCGTCGCCATCCCACAGCACCACCGTGCCGTCTTCCTCGACGCAGTAGTAACTGTCGCCGTCCTGGCAAAGGGGGATCAGGTCGCGTGGTACGCCGGCATCCCAGGCATTGGCGGCAACATCAGGCAAGTAGGTGTGCGACTGCGGGTCGGTGACAGTGACCGGCTCGAGGGAGCCGTATACCACGTCGCTGACGGTCAGCAGGAATTCCTTGAAGACGAAGGGAATGTTGATGAACAGTTGTTCTTCGATTTCGACCAGTTGGTCTTCGTCGGGAAGCTCCAGGGGCACGGGTACTGGCTCATTGGCTTCACGGAGTTGTTCGATCACTTCTTCCACAGTTCACTTCCTCTTACCTTGATGACAACGCTGCGCGTTATACCCTAGTAGCCCAGTGTGGCAAAAGCAAAAACCCCGGGACAGGCCCGGGGTTTTTCTGTGAAGCGCGTCAGAATCAGCCGTTCTGGCGGATACCGGCGAGCATCCAGGGCTGGTTCTCGCCCTGTGCACGCTCCATGTGCCAGCTTTCGCTGAAGGCCTCGCCCTGATCGAAGCGCGAGTTCTTCGATACGCCACGGAAGGTCAGGGTAGCGATGGTCTTGTCGGCGCGGTCGTCGACGCCTTCCAGTTGCACATCGAGGTCGTCGATGTAGGTGGACTGGAAGCCATCACCTTGCTCGGCACGCTCACGCTTGAGGAACTCGAGCATTTGCGGGGTAACGAACTCGGCGATCTTGTCCATCTCGTTCGCATCCCAGTGCTGCTGAAGCGTCTGGAAGTGGTTGCGGGCAGCGGCCAGGAAGCTCTGCTCGTTGAACCAGGCCGGGGCGTTGATGACCGGCGCGGTGGCGACAGGGGCGGCCGAACCACCGAAGATCGATTGCGCAGGCTGTTGTTGCACTTCACGCTGGTAGGGAGCGTGGCCGGCGGCTGCGGCAGCTTGCGGCTGCTGCTGGCGACGGCGCGCAGCGATGAAGCGGAAGACCAGGAAGGCGATCAGGCCCATGATCAGGAAGTCGAGGATCTGCATGCCCTGGAAGCCGTCTCCCATGAACATGGAGGCGAGCAGGCCACCGGCGGCGAGGCCGGCCAGAGGGCCCAGCCAGCGCGAAGCACCGCTGGCAGCGGCCGGTGCACGGCCTGGAGCGGTCGGCGCGGCGGCAGGCGTGGTTGGGGAGGCCTGGCGGGTCTGGTGCATAGGCGCAGCGCCCGAGCTCTTGCCACCGCCGAAGCGCTTGGCGTTGGCGTCGAGGCTCAGCGTCAGGCCGACGCAGAGCGCCAGTGCGATGCTAAGAAAACGTTGCATAAGATGGGATTTCCCGTTTTGTGGATTGCACGCGCGTCATGGTGCACATGATCTAGGAGACATGGCTAGCGCAAGAATGTTTCGAGCTTTTGCCTGATCCTGTAATCCGCGTCTGAATCTGGCGTCTGAAAGAGCGTTGCAGGACGAGTCAGCGCGACTCGTCCTCAGATCGCTTCCAGCTTGGCATACCCAAGCATCAGCCACTTGCTGCCTTCGTCGAAGTTCACTTGCACGCGAGCCTGTGCCCCGGACCCTTCAAAGTTGAGGATGACGCCTTCACCAAACACCGAGTGCTGCACGCGCTGGCCAAGGCTGAACGCCGTCTGCGGGATGTTGGCGTTGGCGAACAGGCTGCTGGCCTGGGTCTGCGCACCGCCGAAAGGACGGCTGACCGAATTGGACAAGCGTACTTCCTGAACCAGACCTGCCGGAATTTCCCGTACGAAACGCGACACCTTGTTGTACGTCTCGCTGCCATACAGGCGCCGGGTCTCGGCGTAGGTCATGATCAGCTGGCGCATCGCGCGGGTGATCCCGACGTAGGCCAGGCGGCGCTCCTCCTCAAGGCGGCCAGGTTCTTCCAGGCTCATCTTGTGCGGGAACAGACCTTCTTCCAGGCCGACCAGGAACACGTAGGGGAACTCCAGGCCCTTGGCGCTGTGCAGGGTCATCAACTGCACACTGTCTTCGTGCTCGTCTGCCTGGGCGTCGCCGGCCTCTAACGAGGCGTGACCGAGGAATGCCGACAGCGGCGAAAGATCGGCATCTTCCTCAGTGGATTCGAAGTTGCGCGCAGCGCTGACCAGTTCCTCAAGGTTTTCTACCCGAGCCTGGCCCTTTTCACCCTTTTCTTCCTGGTGGTAGATGATCAGCCCGGACTGCTCGATGACGGTCTGGGTCATGGTGTGCAGTGGCATCTCCATGACCTTGTTCGCAAGGTTTTCCATCAACTCGATGAAGCCGCCCAGGGCACTGGCCGCACGGCCTTTGAGTGCTTTGGCAGCGAGCAGCTGGCACATGGCATCCCACATCGACAGCTGGCTGTGGCGGGCATGTTCGCGGATGGCTTCGACCGTCTTCTCGCCGATGCCGCGGGGCGGTACGTTGATCACCCGCTCGAGTGCTGCATCGTTGCCGCGGCCTTCGAGCAGACGAAGGTAGGCCATGGCGTTCTTGATCTCGGCGCGCTCGAAGAAGCGCTGGCCACCATAGATGCGGTAGGGGATGCGCTCACGCAGCAGGGCTTCTTCGAGCACCCGCGACTGGGCGTTGGAGCGATAGAGGATGGCGATGTCGCTGCGCGAATTGCCGTCCTTGATGATGCGCTCGATGCTTTCGACCACGTAGCGTGCTTCGTCGTGCTCGTTGTATGCCGCGTACAGGGTGAGGGGTTCGCCTTCGCCCAGATCGGTCCACAGCTCCTTGCCCAGGCGCCCGCTGTTATTGGCGATCAGGGCGTTGGCGGCCTTGAGGATGCCACTGGTGGAGCGGTAGTTCTGCTCCAGGCGGATCAGTTCGGCGTCGGGGAAGTCGGCGGTGTATTGATGGATGTTCTCGATCTTCGCACCGCGCCAGCCATAGATCGACTGGTCGTCGTCGCCCACAGCCATCAGGCTTTCGCCACCGCCGGCCAGCAGGCGCAGCCAGGCATACTGCACGGCGTTGGTGTCCTGGAATTCGTCCACCAGCAGGTGGCGGAAACGGCGCTGGTAGTGCTCGAGCAGGCCGGGGTTGTCGCGCCACAGGTCGAGGGCGCGCAGCAGCAGCTCGGAGAAGTCGATGACCCCGGCGCGCTCGCAGGCCTGCTCATAGGCTTCGTAGATGCCGCGCATGGTCGCCAGGAACAGGTCGCCGCTGGCCTGGATGTGCTGCGGGCGCAGGCCTTCGTCCTTCTGGCCGTTGATGAACCACTGGGCCTGGCGTGCCGGCCAGCGCTGCTCATCCAGGCCCATCTCGCGGATCACTCGCTTGATCAGCCGCTGCTGATCGTCGCCGTCGAGGATCTGGAAATTCTGCGCCAGGCGCGCTTCCTGCCAGTGGGCACGCAGCAGGCGGTGGGCCAGGCCGTGGAAGGTGCCGACCCACATGCCAGCCGGGTTGATGCCCAGCAACTGCTCGATACGGTGACGCATCTCCGCGGCGGCCTTGTTGGTGAAGGTCACCGACAGAATCGAATGCGGCGAGGCCTGTTCGACCTGGATCAGCCAGGCGATGCGGTGCACCAGCACGCGGGTCTTGCCCGAGCCGGCGCCCGCGAGCACCAGTTGACGCCCACGCGGGGCTGCTACGGCCTGGCGTTGGGCATCGTTGAGGGAATTGAGCAGTAGGGAGAGGTCATCAGTGTGCATCCGGCCATTCTAGGTTGGCGCGGGGGCTGCGGGCAAATGGTCGGGCATTTGTGAAATCATGACACACAGCAGTTTGGCCCGGCCTCGCGCTTGTGTATGCTCCGTGCACGTTCGCGGCTGACCATTATAAGAACACTGCCATATGACCCAGAATTGCGTGGTGATCGACGCATCACCCGAATCGACAAGGAGCGTTCGCAGGCAATTCGCAACCCAGCTCTCCATCGAGCGGACCCGCCTGCTTTACCAGGGCTCCTTGCTGCCCACCCTGTTCATGTTGCTCAACGGCCTGCTTTGCGCCTGGCTGCTGTGGAGCCCTGCCCGCTATCTGCTGGTCGGCGTGTGGATGGTCTGGTTACTGGCGCTGGTGGCCTTGCGGGTGATCCAGGTGGCGGCCTTCGATGCGGCCTCGCCGGAGCGTCAGGCCAAGCCGACCTGGTGGCGGATGTTTCTCGGTGGTTCGGCCTTCAGTGGCCTGACGCTTGGCTGTGCCGCCCTCGCGCTGGTACCGGTGGACAGTTTCGTCCAGCAGGCCTGGGTTTTCGGCCTGCTGGGCGCAGCGGCGCTGTCGGCGAGCGTCGCCTACGCGGTCAGCCTGCCGGCCTTTCTCAGCTTCGTGTTACCCGGCCTGTTGCCGCCGATCGGATTTCTGTTCTTTTATCAGGACGGGTTGCAGCGCGGCTGGGGCTGGCTTGGCCTGATCCTGCTCGGCGCCCTGATGGTGGTGGCCTGGCAGGTCAATCGTCTGATCGAGCGCGGTCTGCTTCGGCGCTTCCAGAACCAGGCATTGATCGAGCATCTGCAGGGTGCGCAACGCCATGGCGAGCAATTGAACCAGGCCTTGAGTGCAGAGATCCGCCACCGTCGTCACGCCGAAGAGCAATTGCGCCAGGCGCAGGCCGGCCTCGAGCTGCGGGTGAGCGAGCGAGGCCGTGAGCTGGCGCTTGCCACCCAGGCCCTGGGTGCGAGCGAGCAGCGCCTGAGCCTGGCGCTGGAGGCTAGCGAACTGGGACTGTGGGACTGGGACCTGCAAACCGACGAAGTCCATCACACCCAGTTGCATGCCTTGTTCGGCCTGGAGCCTGGGCAGGTGCGCTCGGTGCGTGCCGACCTCAAGCCGCGCTTGCATCCCGACGATCTGCCGCTGCTGCGTCGCACGCTGGTCGAGCACCTCAAGGGCCGCAGCGACGACTATCGTGTCGAATACCGGGTGCGCCACACGCAAGGTCGCTGGTGCTGGATCGAGGACCGGGGACGGGCGGTCGAGCGTGATGCCGACGGCAAGGTCCTGCGCATGCTGGGTACCCGTCGTGACATCACCGCACAGAAGGAACAGGAAGAACAGCAGCGGCTGGCTGCCACCGTGTTCGAAGCGGCGAGTGAAGGCATCGCCATCCTCGATGCGCACTACCAGTTGCTGGCGGTCAACCAGCGATTCTGCGATCTCACCGGCTATGGGCGCGAAGACCTGATCCTGCGTGACCTGCTGGAGCTGCCCTGCAGCCGCGACGCCCGTCGGCACAGCCAATCGATTCACCAGGCCCTCGAGCAGCAAGGGCGCTGGGAGGGCGAGCTGGTCGAGGCGCGCAGTAATGGCGAGCTCTACCCGCAATGGTTGCAGCTCAATGGCGTGAGCGATGGACGGGGCAACATCAGCAATATCGTGGCGTTCTTCACGGACCTGTCGGCGCGCCGTGAGTCGGAGGAGCGCCTGCGCTATCTCGCCCACTACGATGACCTCACAGGCCTTGCCAACCGAGCGCTGTTCCGCCTGCGCCTGCATGAGGCGGTGCAGCGTGTGCGCTTGAACGGCCGCAGCCTGGCGCTGCTGCATGTCGATCTGGACCGCTTCAAGCTGCTCAATGAAAGCCTTGGGCACGAACTGGCCGACCAGTTGCTGAAGAAAATGGCCCAGCGCCTGGCCAATGCGGTGCCGGAGGCCGACACCGTGGCGCGTATTTCCGGCGACGAGTTCGCCGTGCTGTTCGATGGCTACAGCAATCTTTCCAGCCTGGTGCGGGTCACCACACGCCTGCTCGACAAGCTGCGGGTGCCGCAGCGAGTGGGCGGTCATGAGGTGGTGATCAGTGCATCGGTGGGCATCAGTGTGTTGTCGGAGGCCACTTTCGACCTCAACGCTTTGGTCAGTCAGGCCGACATGGCCAAGCAACACGCCAAGCACCTGGGGGGCGACAGCTTCCAGTTCTATACCGAAAGCCTGCGTGCCAGTACCCTGGAACGCCTGCAACTGGAAAACGATCTGCGCAAGGCTCTCGACGAAAACCAGCTGCGGGTCTACTTCCAGCCCAAGCTGTGCCTGCGTTCCGGCCGTCTGCATGCCGCCGAGGCGCTGGTGCGCTGGCAGCATCCGCAGTGGGGCATGGTGCCGCCGGGCGAGTTCATCGGGCTGGCCGAAGAAACCGGGTTGATTGCGCCGATGGGTGAGTTCGTCCTGCGTCAGGCGTGTTGGCAGGCATGTGAATGGTTGCGCCAGGGCTGGGAGATCCGTGTGTCGGTCAACCTGTCGGTCTACCAGTTGCGCCAGGGCAAGGTGGTCAGCCTGGTGCGTCAGGTACTGCAGGAGACCGGACTGGCGCCGCACCTGCTGGAGCTGGAGCTGACCGAAAGCCAGTTGCTCGACAATGTCGAGCACATCATCGCCACCTTCCAGCAACTGCACGCATTGGGCGTGAAGCTGGCGATCGACGATTTTGGTACCGGCTATTCATCGCTGAGTTACCTCAAGCGCTTTCCGGTGGACTACGTGAAGATCGACCAGGCGTTCATTCGGGGCCTGCAGGAGGGCAGCCAGGATGCCGCGATCATCCGGGCGATCATCGCCATGGCCAAGAGCCTGGGGCTGGAGGTGGTGGCCGAGGGGGTGGAAACCCAGGAGCAGCTGGCATTCCTGCGTGAGCAGGGGTGCGACGAGGCGCAGGGTTACCTGATCAGTCGACCGATCGATGCCGCAGCGTTCAAGGCATTGCTGGAGCGCTCGCGAAGATGACCTGCGCCCCGGCGGCAAGTGCCGGGGCGGGAAATGGTCAGAGGTGCCAGTGTCGGCCCTGATGCGCCAGGAGGCTATTGGCCTGCTCCGGCCCATTGCTGCCTGCCGGGTAGGTCCGCGGTGCCTGGAAGTGGTCCTCCCAGCCTTTGAGGATCGGGTCGATCCAGGCCCACGCAGCTTCCACTTCATCGCGGCGCATGAACAGCGTCGAGTCACCATCCAGTACATCCAGCAGCAGGCGCTCGTAGGCCTCCCAGCGGCGTGTCTGGGCGAAGGCCTGGGCCAGGTTCAGGTCCAGCTCGACCGGCGCCAGACGCATGCCGCGGCCGGGGCTCTTGGTCATCATGCGCAGGCTGATGTGCTCGTCGGGTTGCAACTGGATCAGCAACTGGTTGACCTGGCCGCCGGCGAACAGCTCATGGGGCACCGGTTTGAACTGGATGACGATCTGCGACGAGCGCCGAGCCATGCGCTTGCCGGTGCGCAGGTAGAACGGCACCCCGGCCCAGCGCCAGTTCTCGATATGGGCCTGCACGGCGACGAAGGTTTCGGTATCGCTGTCGTTGTCGACATCTTTCTCGAAGTAGTAGGCCGGGACCTCCTGACCGCCAATCTTGCCGGCGCTGTACTGGCCGCGTACGGTCTTGTCCTGCACGTCCTGGCCGGTGATGGGGCGCAGCGCACGAAGGATCTTCACCTTCTCGTCGCGCACCGCCTCGGCCTCAAACTGTGCCGGTGGCTCCATCGCCACCAGGCAGAGCAGTTGCAGCAGATGGTTCTGCAGCATGTCGCGGGTAGCGCCGGCGCGATCATAGTAGGCGCCGCGGTTCTCGACCCCGAGGGTTTCGCAGACGCTGATCTGCACATGATCGACCTGGCTGTTGCGCCATACAGGCTCCAGCAGGGCATTGGCGAAGCGCAGGGCCATGAGGTTCTGCACCGTCTCCTTGCCCAGGTAGTGATCGATGCGAAACACCTGGGATTCGTCGAATACCGCGCCGATGGCTTCGTTGATCGCCGTGGCCGATTCCAGTGAATGGCCGATGGGCTTTTCCAGCACGATGCGCGCTTCGCTGTCGGCAAGCCCGGCCAGGCGCAGGTTGTTGGCGATGGGCACGAACAGGTTGGGGGCGGTGGCGAGATAGAAGATCCGGGTCAGGCCACCGGGCTCGCCGAGGTAACGGGCCAGGCGCCCGAAATCGGCGCCTTGGGAGGCGTCCATGGCGAAGTAGTCAAGGCGTGCCGAGAAGCGCTGCCAGACCTCCTCGTCGAAGTCGTTGCGGGCGATCTGTGCCCGGCAATGACGCTCGGTGAGCTTGAGGTAGTCGTTGCGCGGCAGGGAGCGGCGGGCCAGGGCGATGATCCGCACGGCGTTGTGCAGGCGACCCTCGCGGTAGAGCTGATAAAGCGCCGGCAGCAGCTTGTGCAGGGCCAGGTCGCCCGTGCCGCCGAAAACCAGAATGTCGCAAGGGATACTCAAGCCACCACTCTCCCACGTTCGTTTAGCTGGGCGGTCAGCCGGTCATGTAGTATAACTACAAGATAGCTACATCCCGGCCAGCCGATCATAACCGAGTCCAGCCTGTGAATCTGTTGCAACATATCGCTCAATCGCGCCACCTGCTGCGCAAATCGGAACTGAAAGTGGCCGACCACGTGCTGCTCGATCCGGCTGCCGTCATGCACAGCTCGATGGCCGATCTTGCCCACAGTGTTGGTATCAGCGAGCCGACCATCGTGCGTTTCTGCCGCGCCATCGGCTGTTCGGGCTTCCAGGACCTCAAGCTCAAGCTGGCGCAAAGTCTGGCGGCAGGCGCCAGCTTCGGCCAGTTCGCCATCCATGAAGACGATTCGGTCGCCGACTACAGCCTGAAGATTTTCGACACCACCTTGCACACGCTGATGGAAGTGCGCGAGCACCTCGACCCGCAGGCGCTGCAGCAGGCGGTCAGTGCCATGGCCCAGGCGCAGCGCGTGGAGTTCTATGGCTTCGGGGCTTCCGGTGCGGTCGCCGCCGATGCCCAGCACAAATTCTTCCGCCTGCTGCTCAGCGCCGCAGCCTATTCCGACCCGCACATGCAGGCGATGTCGGCGGTGACCCTCAAGCCGGGTGATGTCGCCGTGTGCATCTCGCAGTCGGGGCGTTCGAAGGACTTGCTGATCACCGCCAACCTGGTGCGTGAAAGCGGCGCCAATCTCATCACCCTGTGCCCGAGCCAGACGCCGCTGGCGGAGCTGTCAACCGTCAACCTGGCGATTGATGTGCACGAAGACACCGAGATCTACACCCCGCTGACTTCGCGCATTGCCCACCTGGTGGTGATCGATGTGCTGGCGATGGGCGTGGCCATGGCCCGTGGCCCGAGCCTGGTCAACCACCTCAAGAGCGTCAAGCGCAGCTTGCGCAGCCTGCGCTTGTCGCCCAAGTCGATCAAGGCTACCGACGACTGATCGCGCTGCCACCGCACCGGCCGCTGTGGGAGCGGGTTTACCCGCGAAAGGGCCGGTACGGGCAATTAAAATTCACGATTCTGTCACCATTTCTCAGCCAAACCGTAAACCCTCGGGGCCACCCTGAAACTCCCGCACCCGATCTGGGAGACAGGCAATGGCAAACGATCATTTCGGTTCGTACCAACCCAACGCCAAGGCTCGCAAGCAGGCTGAGAAGGATCAACGTCGCATGGAATATCGACGTGCGATCGAAAGCTACTGCGACCAGCGTCAACTGTTGCGTGATATCGCCGACTACCCTGAGCTGCAAGACATCACGGTATGGCAGGTGGCGACGGCAGCTTCCCAGAAAATCGCTCCACAAGCCCGCTGATTTTCGCGCGTTCGCTACGAATGAACGCAAGAAATGCCAAGGCCACCGGCGATTGCCGCTTGGCCTTGGACTGCACCACGCACCAGCTGCGGTACAGTGGCAGTTCCTCGACGGGCAATTCCCTGAGCATCCCGGTGGCCAGCTCCATGTTCACTGCATGGCGAGTCAGCAGGGCGATGCCCAAACCGGCGATCACGCATTCGCGCTGGGCGTCGGCCGAGGCCACTTCCAGGGTCTGGGTGAAGTGCACGCGCTTGTCCTTGAAGTACTCCTCGCAGGCTTTGCGCGTGCCCGAGCCTTGTTCGCGGATGAGCAGGGTATGAGGCTCCAGGTCCTGCAGGCGCAAGCGGTCGAGCTTGCACAACGGGTGTTCCGGTGGCGCCACCGCGATGATCGGGTTGTTGAGAAACGGCAGGAACTCCAGACCCATGTCCTGCGGCACCATCGACATGATGATCAGGTCGTCGCGGTTGTCGGACAGGCGTCGGATGGCCTGGGCGCGATTGACCACCGTGAGGGTGAGGTTGACCTCCGGGTGTCGTTGCTTGAAGGCGGCGAACAGGTGTGGCACGAAGTACTTCGCACTGGATTCGATCGCCAGTTTCAATTGCCCCTGCAGTGAGCCCTGCATGTCCGACAGCTGCATGTCGAGGTTTTCCAGGCGCCCGAAGATGTCGCGGCTGGCACGTTGCAGTGCCTCGGCGGCTTCGGTCAGGTAGAGCTTTTTGCCGACGTACTCGAACAGCGGCTGGCCGACCAGCTCTTCGAGCTGGCGGATCTGTAGACTTACGGCGGGTTGCGTAAGCGCCATCTCTTCTGCCGCGCGGCTGTACGAGCGCAAATCACACACTTCGTTAAAGATCTGCAGCTGACGCAAAGTCATACGCATCAAGGACTTACGCATTTATGCCCAGGCTCCGGCAAAACCTTGTTACCCCACTATAAGCTTTTGCTAATACAGCCCCTAACAAATATTGATTTTTGTTTATTCACCGGTGGCGCTAGTTTGAAGGTGCGACTGGCCAGCGACGTCTGGTCACGCGCCGACCGGTGTAACCGGATCGTCTGTTCCTACGGCTTTGGGAAGACTCCAGTGATAAAAAAAATCCTGATCGCCAACCGGGGTGAAATCGCAGTTCGGATCGTGCGTGCCTGCGCCGAGATGGGCATTCGCTCTGTCGCGATCTTTTCCGACGCCGACCGTCACGCGTTGCACGTCAAGCGCGCCGACGAGGCCTACAGCATCGGTGCCGAGCCTCTGGCCGGTTACCTGAACCCGCGCAAGCTGGTGAACCTTGCTGTGGAAACCGGCTGTGACGCCTTGCATCCGGGCTACGGTTTTCTATCGGAAAACGCCGAACTTGCGGAAATCTGCGCCGAGCGTGGCATCAAGTTCATCGGCCCTGCCGCCGAGGTCATCCGTCGCATGGGCGACAAGACCGAAGCGCGCCGCACGATGATCCAGGCCGGTGTCCCGGTGACCCCAGGTACCGAAGGCAACGTGGCCGACATCCACGAAGCCCTGAGCGAAGGCGAGCGCATCGGTTATCCGGTGATGCTCAAGGCCACCTCCGGTGGCGGCGGGCGTGGTATTCGCCGCTGCAACAGCCGCGAAGAGCTGGAACAGAACTTCCCGCGGGTGATTTCCGAAGCCACCAAGGCGTTCGGTTCCGCCGAGGTGTTTCTCGAGAAATGCATCGTCAATCCCAAACACATCGAGGCGCAGATTCTCGGTGACAGCTTCGGCAACGTGGTGCATCTGTTCGAGCGCGACTGCTCGATCCAGCGCCGCAATCAGAAGCTCATCGAAATCGCCCCGAGCCCGCAGCTGACGCCGGAACAGCGCGCCTACATCGGCGACCTAGCCGTACGGGCCGCCAAGGCAGTCAACTACGAGAACGCCGGTACCGTGGAGTTCCTGCTTGCCGATGGCGAGGTGTACTTCATGGAGATGAACACCCGAGTGCAGGTGGAACACACCATCACCGAGGAAATCACCGGCATCGATATCGTGCGTGAGCAGATCCGCATCGCCTCGGGCCTGCCGCTGTCGGTCAAACAGGAAGACATCCAGCATCGCGGCTACGCGTTGCAGTTCCGGATCAACGCCGAAGACCCGAAGAACAATTTCCTGCCCAGCTTCGGCAAGATCACCCGTTACTACGCCCCCGGCGGCCCGGGCGTACGTACCGACACGGCAATCTATACCGGCTACACCATTACACCGTTCTACGACTCCATGTGCCTGAAACTGGTGGTCTGGGCGCTGACCTGGGAAGAAGCCATGGACCGTGGACTGCGAGCCCTGGATGACATGCGCCTGCAGGGGGTCAAGACCACCGCCGCGTATTACCAGGAAATCCTGCGCAACCCGGAATTCCGTAGCGGCCAGTTCAATACCAGCTTCGTGGAAAGCCATCCGGAACTGACCAACTACTCGATCAAGCGCAAACCCGAAGAGCTGGCCCTGGCCATCGCCGCCGCCATCGCCGCCCACGCAGGCCTGTGAGGAATTCAACAATGTCCAAGAAAATCCATGTAACCGACACAATCCTGCGCGACGCCCACCAGTCCTTGCTGGCCACCCGCATGCGCACCGAAGACATGCTGCCGATCTGCGAAAAGCTCGACAAGGTCGGCTACTGGTCGCTCGAAGTCTGGGGCGGCGCGACCTTCGATGCCTGTGTGCGCTTCCTCAAGGAAGATCCGTGGGAGCGCCTGCGCCAACTGCGCGCCGCGCTGCCCAATACGCGCCTGCAAATGCTGCTGCGCGGTCAGAACCTGCTGGGCTACCGTCATTACAGCGATGATGTGGTCAAGGCCTTCGTGGCCAAGGCTGCAGTCAATGGTATCGACGTATTCCGTATTTTCGACGCCATGAACGATGTGCGTAACCTGCGCGTGGCCATCGAAGCGGTGAAGGCCGCCGGTAAGCACGCCCAGGGCACCATCGCCTACACCACCAGCCCCGTGCACACCATCGAGGCCTTCGTGAACCAGGCCAAGCAGATGGAATCCATGGGTTGCGACTCGGTCGCGATCAAGGACATGGCCGGCCTGTTGACGCCGTACGCCACCGGCGAGCTGGTCAAGGCGCTGAAAGCCGAGCAGTCGCTGCCGGTGTTCATCCACTCCCATGACACCGCCGGCCTGGCCGCCATGTGCCAGCTCAAGGCTGTGGAGAACGGCGCCGACCATATCGACACCGCCATCTCCAGCTTCGCCTGGGGCACCAGCCACCCGGGCACCGAGTCGATGGTTGCCGCGCTCAAGGGCAGTGAGTTCGACACCGGGCTGGACCTGGAGCTGCTGCAGGAAATCGGCCTGTACTTCTACGCCGTGCGCAAGAAGTACCACCAGTTCGAGAGCGAGTTCACCGCCGTGGATACCCGCGTGCAGGTCAACCAGGTACCCGGCGGGATGATTTCCAACCTGGCCAACCAGCTCAAGGAGCAGGGCGCCCTCAACCGTATGAACGAAGTGCTGGCGGAGATCCCGCGTGTGCGCGAAGACCTCGGCTTCCCGCCGCTGGTCACCCCGACCTCGCAGATCGTAGGCACCCAGGCGTTCTTCAACGTGCTGGCCGGTGAGCGCTACAAGACCATCACCAACGAAGTGAAGCTGTACCTGCAAGGTGGCTACGGCAAGGCGCCAGGTGTGGTTGACGAGAAGCTGCGCCGCCAGGCGATCGGCAGCGAAGACGTCATCGATGTGCGCCCGGCCGACCTGCTCAAGCCGGAAATGGCCAAGCTGCGCGCCGAAATCGGCAGCCTGGCGCACAGCGAGGAAGACGTGCTGACCTTCGCCATGTTCCCGGACATCGGGCGCAAGTTCCTCGAAGAGCGTGAAGCCGGAACCCTCAAGCCCGAAGTCCTGCTGCCGATCCCGGAAGCCGGTGCTGCAGCCTCCGTGGGCGGTGAGGGTGTACCGACCGAGTTCGTCATCGACGTGCACGGCGAGACCTACCGCGTCGACATCACCGGCGTGGGCGTCAAGGCCGAAGGCAAGCGTCACTTCTACCTGTCCATCGACGGCATGCCGGAAGAAGTGGTGTTCGAGCCGCTCAACGATTTCGTCGGCGGCGGCAGCAGCAAGCGCAAGCAGGCCAGCGCGCCGGGTCACGTCAGCACCACCATGCCGGGCAACATCGTCGATGTACTGGTCAAGGAGGGCGATGTGGTCAAGGCCGGGCAGGCAGTGCTGATTACCGAAGCCATGAAGATGGAGACCGAGGTGCAGGCGGCCATCGCCGGCAAGGTCGTTGCCATCCACGTAGCCAAGGGCGACCGGGTGACCCCGGGCGAGATCCTGATCGAGATCGAAGGCTGATCGACAGCCTTCGAATACAAGCGGTTTACCTCATGGGGAGCGGTTGCTCCCCTTTTTTTATGTTGGGTTCAAGGCCCGATCGCGGGGCACCCCGCTGGTTCTGAAACTGGCGGGGTACCGGTGGGAGCGGGCTTGCCCCGCGATTGCGTCAGGCCAGGCGACACGCTTCCAGGGTTTTCACCTGACCTTCAGGCCGCTGGTTCTCCACGCTCAACCAGCGCTCGAACCCCGCCGCCACTGCTGGCCACTCCCCGTCGGTGATCGAATACCAGGCGGTGTCGCGGTTCTGGTCCTTCACCACCATGTGCTGGCGGAACACGCCTTCGAAGACAAAACCGAAGCGCAGCGCCGCGCGCTTGGAGCGGGCGTTGGCATCGTTGCATTTCCACTCCAGGCGTCGATTGCCCAGCTCGAAACCGAGCTTGCTCAACAGGTAGACCGCCTCGGTACCCTTGGGCGTGCGCTGCATGGCCGCGCCAAAGGCGATGTGGCCGATCTCGAAGCGCCCCTGCTCGGGGACGATCGACATGTAGCTGAGGATGCCCTGCACCTGCCCGTTGTGTTTGTCGATGACGCTATAGAACAGCGGATCGCGGCCCGCTGCGTTGCCTTGCAGCCAGCAGTCGAAGTCGGCGCGTTCGGCGAACGGGCCGTAGGGCAGGTAGTTCCACAGCACCGGGTCCGATCCCGGGCCTTGCAGGACTTCCCACAGGTCGTCGCTATGGCGCGCCGGGTCGAGTTTCTCCAGGCGGATGAAGCGGCCATCGAGGGGGGAGGCGTCCGGTGTCGCAGCGGGTTTCCAGTTCAGGGTCATGGTCGGCCTACAGTGCTTTGCGAAATTGAATGAAGCCCGGGCGCTCGGCGACCTGCTCGTACAGACTGATGGCCGTGGCGTTGGTCTCGTGGGTCAGCCAGTGCACCTTGATGCAGCCAGTGGTCTTGGCGGTGGCGTAGACGTGTTCGATCAGCTGGCGGCCGATACCCAGGCCGCGCTGCTCGCCGTCGACGTAGAGGTCTTGCAGGTAGCAGGAGTTCTCGATGCTCCAGTTGGAACGATGATAGATGTAGTTGACCATCCCCACCGCCTTGCCATCGACCCAGGCAAGGGCCGAGTGGGTGGGTTCGCTGGGGTCGAGCAGGCGCTGCCAGGTATTGGCCGTGACCTCGTCGGCGAGGGTGGTCTGGTAGAAGCGCAAGTAGGCCTGCCACAGGGGCAGCCAGGCGGCGTGGTCTTCGAGAGTGACCGGGCGCAAGGTGACGTTGGACATGGTGGTTTCCTTCAGAGCGAACGCATCTGCGCCGCGAGTTGGTTGTCGAGTGGGTCGGGGCTGTTGGCCAGGCCTTCGCGCACGCCTTGGACATCTTCGGCGCTACGGTTCTGGCTGAGCTTGCGGGCGCCCTGGATGCGGGTGATGGGCAGGCGGATGCCGACGATGGCGCGGAGCATGCCATCGATGTAGTCGGCGGGGGCGTCGGAGACCTTCCAGGGGGTGGCGCGGCCTTGTTCATGCAGGTCGGTCAGGCGGCTGACGATCTCCAGCAGGGGCGCCGGGTCATGAATGACCTCGACCGGGCCGTGGGCATGCACCGCGACGTAGTTCCACGTGGGCACCACCTTTGGATTCTCCAGCTTGCTCGGGTAGTAGCCGGGGCTCACGTAGGCATCGGCGCCCTGGAAAACCAGCAGGGCTTCACCGCCTCGCTCCAGGTCCTGCCACTGGTGGTTGGCGCGGGCCAGGTGGCCGTATACCGTACCGAACTCGCCTTCGCGGGTGTCCACCAGCACTGGCAGGTGGGTCGCCAGCAGGCCGTGCTCTCCGTGGCTGACCAGCGTGGCCAGGCGCGTCTGCAACATCTGCTGGTGCAGACGTTGAAGATCGTGTTCCTGATGAGGCTTGGCGTTGTACATGGCGAAGTCCTTGTTTGATGACATCATCCTAGGCAGGCTATTGGTTCTGTGTAAGAGCCATTTACCGCTGATTTGACAGGTCCAATGTCATGAGTGAGCGTCCTCTCGTTTTGCCTTTCGACCCCTCCGGCATCGTGCTGGACCGCCGCCGCGGCCTCAGCCAGCAGCTTTACCAGGCACTGCGCGCGCGGGTTTTGGACGGCCGGCTGAGCAGTGGCACGCGGCTGCCGGCCACTCGTGACCTGGCTTCGGTGCTGGCGCTGTCGCGCAACAGCGTGGTGCGTGCCTATGACCAGTTGTACGCTGAAGGCTTCATCGAAAGCCGAGTCGGGGATGGCACCTACGTGAGTCGGCTGGCAAAACTGTCCACACAGTTATCAACAAGGTTATCCCAGGGGTTATCAACAGAGTTATCCACATTTCCACCCGATGACACTGAGGATTTATCCAGTTCAACGCGTTCCAGCGCACCCTTGGAGCGCTTGAAATCACACCATCTTTCACCGCCTAGAACCGGGGCTCCGAGGGCTTTTCGGGTCGGTATTCCCGCGTTCGATCTGTTCCCGTTCGACGTCTGGGCCAAGCTGCAAGCGGGTTTCTGGCGTGATCCCGATCCTGCGCTGCTTGGTTACGGCGACCCGGCCGGGGAGCCTGTGCTGCGCGAACTGATTGCGGCCTACATGCGTCGCTCGCGAGGGCTTTCGTGCACCGCTGAACAAATTGTGATCACCAGTGGTGCACAGCAGGCCATCAGCCTTTGTGCACAGCTGCTGCTGCAACCGGGCGAGGAGGTGGCTGTGGAAAACCCGGGCTATCGCGCCGCGGGGCATGCCTTTGCCCTGGCCGGAGCGAAGGTGCGCGGTGTGGCGATAGACGAGGAAGGGCTGGTGTGCGAGCAGCTCGCCCAGTTGCGCGACTGTCGCCTGGCCTACGTGACGCCTGCGCACCAATACCCGACCGGCGTCACCATGAGCCTGGCGCGACGCTTGTCGTTGCTGGCCTGGGCCGAACGCCAGGATGGCTGGATCATCGAGGACGACTACGACGGCGAATACCGCTACAGCGGCGCACCGCTGGCGCCCCTTGCAGCGCTGGATCGCCAGCAGCGGGTGATCTACGTCGGCACATTCGGCAAGATCGCCTTCCCCGCGTTGCGCCTGGGTTACCTGGTGCTGCCGCCGCGACTGGTGCAGGCCTTCAGCCAGGCGCGTGCATTGGCGGTGCGGCATTCCGAAGTCGGGACGCAGTGCGTGATGGCGCAATTCATGGCTCAGGGGCACTTCCAGCGGCATATACGCCGCATGCGTCGGGCGGCGCTGGCGCGGCGCAATGTGCTCAAGGCCGGCTGGCCGCTGGATGTGCCGGGGCTGGGCGCAATGCCGGAAGTGGCCGCGGGGCTGCATGTGAAAGTGGATGTGGATAACTTCGCGCGGGAGCAAGCGCTGGTGGCCAGGGCAGAGGCGGTGGGAGTGGAAGTGCACCCGCTGAGTGCTTACTGGCTGGAAGACAGCGAGGTGCCTGTGGATAAGCGGGCAGGGCTGGTGCTGGGTTTCGCTGCGGTGCCCGAGGAGGAGATTGCCGGGGCGTTGATGCGATTGCGCCGGGCTTGGCGATAAGGCGTTGGATCGCGTTGTCTGTTTCGGGGGCAAGCCAGCTCCTACTAAAGAGCCTGTAGGCGCTGGCTTTGCGCGCGAAGCAGGCGGCTCAGGTACCGGACTTGATCCGCGTCCAGGCCCGGGTTCGTGCCCGTTCGGCTTCTTTGCTCAGCGGCTTGAGGGTATACAGCGTGGTCATCGCCTCAGCCGTCGGGTACAGGTTCGGGTTGTTGCGAATCTGTGGGCTGACCTTTTCGGTCGCGTCCTTGTTCGGGTTGGGGTAGCCGACGAAGTCGCTGATCGGCGCGATCACCTCTGGACGCAGCAGGTAGTTGATGAAGGTGTGGGCGTCGTCCGGGTTCGCTGCATTTTTCGGAATGGCCAGCATGTCGAACCAGATCGGCGCGCCTTCCTTGGGCAGGCGCATGTCCACCACCACGCCATTCTTGGCTTCGCGCGCACGGTTGGCGGCCTGCGAGAAGCTGCCGGAGTAGCCCACTGCCACGCAGATGTCGCCGTTGGCGATATCGGCCATGTACTTCGAGGAATGGAAGTAGGTGACGTGCGGGCGGATCTTCATCAGCAGCGCCTCGGCCTTCTTGTAGTCCTCGGGCTTGTCGCTGTTGGGTGACAGGCCCAGGTACTGCAGGGCCAGCGGCAGGATTTCCGACGGCGAATCAAGCAGCGCCACGCCGCACTGCTTGAGTTTGGCGATGTTCTCTTCCTTGAAGATCAGGTCCCAGCTGTCCACCGGTGCGTTGTCACCCAGCGCGGCCTTCACCTTGGCTGGGTTGAAGCCGATCAGGATGGTGCCGTACATGTAGGGCACGGCGAACTTGTTGCCTGGGTCGTTGGCCTCGATCAGCTTCATCAGCGTTGGGTCCAGGTGCTGCCAGTTCGGCAGCTTGCTGCGGTCCAGGGGTTGGAAGACCCCTGCCTCGATCTGCTTGGCGAGGAACACGTTGGAGGGCACTACCACGTCATAGCCGGAGTTGCCGGTCAGCAGCTTGGCTTCCAGTGCTTCGTTGGTGTCGAAGATGTCGTAGATCAGTTTGACCTGGGCATCCTTCTGGAAGTCGACCAGGGTCTGCGGAGTGATGTAGTCGAACCAGTTGTACACCCGCAGGGTGCGTTGTTCGGCATGGACCTGAAGGCCACCAGCCAGCAGGCCGGCAGCAACGAGCGGGGCTAACAGACGCTTGAATGGACGCATGATCAGGCTCCTGGCTGAGCGCGCTGGAACCCTTCCAGCACATTGACCGCATTGATGCCGATTTCCTCGACGGCATAACCACCTTCCATCACGAACAGGGTCGGCTTGCCGAGTTGGGCGATGCGCTTGCCCATCTCCAGGTAGTCCGGGCTGTCGAGCTTGAACTGGGAGATCGGATCGTCCTTGAAGGTGTCTACACCGAGCGAGATCACCAGCACATCGGCGTCGAAGGCGGCAATGCGTTGGCAGGCATCTTCGAGGGCGGCACTCCAGGTGGCCCAGTCGCTACCTGCCGGCAGAGGATAGTTGACGTTGCAGCCCTCGCCCGCGCCCTCGCCGGTTTCGTCGGCATAGCCGAGGAAGAACGGGAACTCGTCGGTCGGGTCGCCGTGGATCGAGGCGAAGAACACGTCGTTACGGTCGTAGAAGATGTCCTGGGTGCCGTTGCCGTGGTGGTAGTCGACATCGAGGATCGCAACCTTGCGCCGGCCCTGGTCGAGGAAGGCCTGGGCAGCGATGGCGGCGTTGTTCAGGTAGCAGTAGCCGCCCATCACTTCGGCGGCAGCGTGGTGCCCTGGCGGACGGCACAGGGCAAAGGCGGCATGGGCGCCGTTCTGGATCGCGGCCTGCCCGGTCAGTGCGACTTGCGCTGCGCTGTAGGCGGCCTGCCAGGTGCCGGCGGTGATCGGTGCGCCGCCGTCGAAGCTGTAGTAGCCCAGTTCGCCGTGCAGGCCGGTGGGTTTGATCTGGCGCAGGGTGCGTGCTGGCCAGGTGAAGGGCAGCAGGTCGCCCTCCTGGTTCATGGCCGCCCAGCGCGCCCAGGCGCCTTCGAAGAAGTCCAGGTAGGCGGCGCTGTGGATGCGCAGCAGCGGCGCGCGGCCGAAGTCGGTCGGGCCCTGGATCGGGCCGATGTCGCGGTGCTGGACGCGGGCGAGCACATGGTCGGCGCGCGAGGGCATCTCGAAACACGGCATCAGCTTGCCGTCGATCAGCTCGCAGCGGCCGTGGTGCAGGCGATGGTCATCGGAATAGATCGTCAGCATTTGTTGTTCTCCGAAGGTGACTGGCGTGGGTCCATTGTGGTGGGCGGGCCAGGTGGAGAGAACGTTGCAAACGGCCAAAAGGGGATCGATATGGCCACTGGCGATGGCCGGATCGGGTGGTTTGGGGATATTTCCGGCCTATTGCCCCGCGGCTGGACGGGTGCCGACTACCCCCGAAAATGGCTGGGCGCCACGCCACTCCAGCGCTGGAACGCGTGCCGGAAGCTTGCCGTCTCGCTGAATCCAAGGGTTTCGGCGATCCGGTAGATCGGCATCTGGTCTTCGGCGAGCAACTGTTTGGCCCGTTCGAAGCGCAGCTCATCGAGCAGCTGTTGATAACTGCTGCCCAACGCCTGCAAGTGTCGCCGCAAGGTGCGCGACGAGCAGTTCATCTGCCGCGCCAGGCCCTCGAGCCCAGGTGCCGCATCGAGCTGCTGCATCAGCAGCTGGCGAATGCGCCCCAGCCAGGCTTGGCGACCAGTGAACTCCAGGTTCAGGCGCCTGCAGCGTTCGGCCATGGCTTTGTGGGTGATGGGGTCGGCCAGGGGCAGTGGCATATCGAGCCAGCGCCGTTCGAAGGCAAAGGCGTTGTCTCGCGATTCGAAGCCCGTCGGGCAGGGGAATGCACCGGCGTAGAGCAGATGGTAGGCAGGGCGTGCGTGTTCGAAGCGTGCCGCCAGCAAGGGTAGCGGCCGGCCAAGCAGGTCATCGCAGATGACTTTCAGCGAGACCAGGCAGAATTCGGCATTGAACGCTGCCAGTGCTGGCCCCTCGCGATAATCGCTGGCGCTCAGCCAGACACGCTGGCCATCGTCGACCAGGCGCAACTGGAAGATTGTTCCCAGCAGTGCCGGATAACGCAGCGCCAAGCGCAGGGCGTCACCCAAAGTGGCACTCGAGAGCAAGGCGTAACCGAGCATGCCGTAGCACGACACATGCATCCGCCGCCCCAGCTCCAGGCCGATCTCCTCGCGTCGGGCGACTGCATTGGCACACACCTGCAGCTCTTGCTGGGTGGTGATGCGTGCATCGGGATGGCCCAGGTCTGCCGGGCCTATGCCGCTGCCGGCGAGCAGTTGCGAGGCGGTACAGCCCTCTTCCTGGAAGACGTTGAGAATCAACGAAACTGCGTTGAGGGTGGTGAGGTGGCTGTGCAGCATGCTCGGCATCCCGTGGGGGTGAGGGGCATTATCGAGCAAGGAGTGTGCCGGGAACCGTTTGCCGGTGCTGGGTATAAAAAAAGGGCCCGGAGCGTGCGCTCGGGCCCTTGAAAGGTTGAGAGGTGTCTAGTCCCTCGACCTGGTGAGACAGGTTGCAGCGTTCGGGTTACGCCTTCAGCGGAACCAGACGTGGAGCGATCATGTTTTCTGGGCGCAGGATGTCGTTGAGCATCGCTTCGTCCAGCAGCTTCTCTTCGCGCACCAGTTCCAGCACGCCGCGGCCGGTTTCCAGGGCGACGCGGGCGATACGGGTGGCGTTTTCGTAGCCGATGTACGGGTTCAAGGCGGTGACCAGGCCGATCGAGTGCTCGACCAGTTCACGGCAGCGCTGTTCGTTGGCAGTGATACCGACGATGCAGTGTTCGCGCAGCATGTCCATGGCGCGTTGCAGCAGGCGGATCGAGTCGAAGATCTTGTAGGCGATCAGCGGTTCCATCACGTTCAGCTGCAGCTGGCCACCTTCGGCGGCGACGGTCAGGGCCAGGTCGTTGCCCATGATGGCGAAGGCGACTTGGTTGACCGCTTCCGGGATAACCGGGTTGACCTTGCCTGGCATGATCGAGCTGCCTGGCTGGCGCGCCGGCAGGTTGATCTCGTTGATGCCGGTGCGCGGGCCGCTGGACAGCAGGCGCAGGTCGTTGCA
>Ga0308171_1000906_pt1 | contig 48693 bp, 43 predicted proteins | sample PhyGR1_FD_202135 | JGI IMG/M metagenome (GOLD analysis project Ga0308171, IMG submission 202135) | Phyllosphere microbial communities from UC Gill Tract Community Farm, Albany, California, United States - DLSLSG.R1 | ecosystem: Host-associated > Plants > Phyllosphere > Unclassified | place: USA... | reverse complement strand
CACGTCGGGCAGCGCACGCGCCACGATCACGCTCATCGCATAGTCGAGATAGCTCGACTTCATCTCGTCGACGATGGAGATCGTCGAAATATCGGAAGGTTCCGCGAGGGTCGTCTCGTCGGCCAAGTCTTGTGCTTTCCGGGTTGGTGGTCAGATGGGAAGCGTTGTTCCTAGCCCAGCAAAAGCCGCCTGACCACCCCCGCGCAACCCATTCGCGAGGGGCCGTTCGGGAGCGAAGACGGACGCGCGAAGGGGGTGGCGGGGATGGGCCCGGCGCTCATGCTCCCCCCTCGGCAGCGGATCGCGGGACTTTGGAGGCGCTGGCCGCCGACGGGAGTGGAACGGCGACCAGCCCGGTTCTTATCGCTTTTCAACGGTTTCGAGTGAATGTCTCGGATGTTACGATGTTGTAATCCGAATGACACGATATCCTCCCCGGCACGGGGAGGGGGACCGCCGCGAAGCGGTGGTGAAGGGGGAGTGTCACAAAGGATATGCTATGCGGAAGCCCCCCTCCGTCAGTCCTTCGGACTGCCACCTCCCCGTGCCGGGGAGGATCAGGGCTGGACCTCTTTGCCCTCCCAGTCGAACAGCTTGCCGCTGTCCGGCGCCTTCAGTCCGTCGATCACGTCGAGCAACTGCACCGCCGCCCGGTCGGGTGCGAACAGGCCGCCGGGGCGGACATTGCCCTGAAACGGCCGGGACAGCGCGGTATCCACCGTGCCGGGATGGAGGGCGACGACGATCGAACGGTCATTGCGTCGCTTATGCTCGATGGCGAGCGTGCGGATGAACTGGTTGAGCGCGGCCTTGGACGCCCGGTAGCCGTACCAGCCGCCCATTCGATTGTCAGAGATCGACCCGACCCGCGCCGACAGCGCCGCGAAGATCGTCCGGCCGGTGCGCGGCATCAGCGGGAGCAGATGCTTGGCGACCAGCGCCGGGCCGATGGCGTTGACCGCGAAATTACGGGCGAGCCAGGCGGCATCGAGTTGGTCGATCGCCTTTTCCGGGCCGTGGTCTCCGTCATGGAGCAGGCCGGTGGCGACGATGACGAGATCGGGGGCGGTGCCTTTCGCGATGCGTCGCGCCGCCGCCGCGATGCTGCTCTCGTCCTCCAGATCGAGATGCGCTTCCCCGGCCATGGACCGGGCAAAGCGGGTGACCGCCACGCCCTCCTCGTCCAGCGCATCGGCGATGGCCGCGCCGATTCCGCCCGATGCGCCGATGACGACCGCCTGCTTCCACTCGGTCATCGCACGAACCTCCATGTCGTCGGCGTGCTCGCCTCGGCATCGAAGGCATAGCCGTCGCTGTCGAAGCCGCGCATCGCGTCGGTGTCGGTGATGGCATGTTCGATCATCCAGCGCGCCATCGCCCCGCGTGCCTTCTTCGCGTGGAAGCTGATGAAGCGGTCGCCTTCGCGGAAATCGACCGCGATGACGCGGATCGCGGGAGGCAGCTTGCCCTCGATCGAATGCCAATATTCTTGGCTGGCGAGGTTCAGGATGGTGCCCGATCCCTCCGCCTCGACCTCCTTCGCCAGGTGCTCGGCGATCCGGTTCCCCCACCAGTCGGTCAGCTTGTCGCCACGCGGAGCCCACCGGGTTCCCATCTCCAGGCGATAGGGCCGCATCGCGTCCAGCGGGCGGAGAAGGCCGTAAAGACCCGACAGCATCCGCAAATGATCTTGCGCGAACAGGATCGCGGGTTCGTCCAGCGTCTTGGCCTCCAGTCCCGTGTAGACGTCCCCGGCAAAGGCGAACATGGCGGGACGTTCGGGCGCGGTCGCGAAGTCGCGGAACCGATCGGCATTCAGCTTGGCGAGCGCGGGCGAAATGCGCATCAGCGCACTCAGCTTCTCTTCGCCCAGCCCGGCGGCGGCACCGGCCAGCATATCGGCCTCGGCGGCGAAATGGGGCTTGGTGGGGGCGAGGTCGGGCAGGGGGCTCTTGTAATCGAGCGTCTTGGCGGGGGAGATGACGGCAATCATGATGGCCGCCGCGCTAGCGCCGGGAGCGTTCGCGTTCAATCCGCGTTCAGCGGTTGAGGGGTAGGGAGGACCGGATCATCGCATTGCTTGAACGGGACGCGCGCTGTCCCTATCAAGCCCGTCAGATACGGTTCTGGACCCGACAGGCTCTATTCTTGGAGAAAATTCGCATGAAGATCATCCCGAAGCTCGCGCTTGCGGCTGTGCTGGCGACGAGTGTGAGTGGAGTTGCCCTGACCGTTCCGGCTGCGGCACAGAAGAAGAAGGAAGAAGCGGGCGGCCTGAAGCTGAGCCCCGAGGCGCTGAAGGCCGCGCAGGCCGCCCAGCCCGTGCTTCAGCAGAAGAACTACGCCGCCGCCGAACCGCTGGTCGCCGCCGTCGAAACCGCCGCCAAGACCGAGGACGACAAGTATATCGCGGCGGCGCTGCGCTACGAACTCGAATCGGGCAAGCTGTTCGCGGCCCAGCAGGCGAATCCGAATGCACCGGTCGATGAGGCCGCACTCGCCAAGCCGCTCGACGCGCTGATCGCCAGCCCCTCGACCCCGGCGGCGGACAAGCCGCGCTACGTCTTCCGTCGGGGCGCGCTGGCCTATAACGGCAAGCAGTATCCGATCGCCCTGCAATATTTCAACCAGGCCAAGCAGCTCGGCTATAACGATCCGAACCTGCCGATGCTGATCGTCAAGGCGAAGATGGACTCGGGCGACGTCGCCGGCGCCAATGCCGAACTGGCGAGCGCGATCGACCAGATGACCGCGTCGGGCCAGAAGGCGCCGGAGGACTATTACAAGTACGCCATCGGTCGCGCGAACAAGGCCAAGATGGTCCCCGAGACGCTGTCCTGGATGCGCAAGTGGATCATTGCCTATCCGACCGCGCAGAACTGGCGCAACTCGCTGGTCATCTATGGCTTGCAGCCGGGTTCGCTGGCGACGCTGGACAAGAACCAGCGCCTCGACCTGTTCCGCCTGATGCGCGCCACCAAGTCGCTGGCCGACCAGAACGACTATATGGAATATGCGCAGTATGCGACGGACAAGGGCCTGCCGGCGGAAGCCGAGACGGTGCTGAAGGAAGGCATTGCTTCGGGCAAGATTCCCGCCGGTAATGCCACCGCCAAGGCGATGCTGACCGCCGCCGCGGCCAAGAGCCGCCAGGAGGGCTCGCTCGCTCCGACCGAGGCGCGCGCCAAGTCCGCCGCCGACGGCAAGCTCGCCGCGCTGACCGCCGAGGCCTATTATGGCCAGGGCAATTACGCCAAGGCCGCCGAACTGTACCGCGCCGCGCTGCAAAAGGGCGGTGTTGATGCGAACGAGGTGAACACCCGCCTCGGCATCGCGCTGGCCGCGCAGGGCGACAAGGCCGGTGCCAAGGCCGCTTTCGACGCAGTTCAGGGCCAGCCGCGCGCCGACCTGGCAGGCTTCTGGAAGACCTATCTGGACGCCCAGGCGTAAGGCCCACGACCCTCGCGCCGATGAGGCGCGGGGGTTTTTGATGGTGGCCCGTTGACGACGCGGGTCAGCCCAACGAACGCTGCCTCCGTTCCGCTTGAGTGAAGTCGAAGGCCACGGGTTTTACTCCGCCAAGGGCAAGCGGCGGGGCGTGCACTTCGACCTCGCTCAGTGCGAACGGAGAGTGGGGTTCGAGGCCAGCAGGTGACGTACTTACGTACACCTCCTGACGTCCGTTCAGCCTGAGCGAAGTCGAAGGCAAAGGGATCACACCGCCCAGATGGCGTTGAGACCTCCTTCCCGGCTCGGTCGACATTCCGACGGAAGGGCATCACTCCTTGAAGGCTCAATGTCGATCGGCCCTGGACGGCCGCCGTATCGCCGGGAAATAGGCCTTCCGGCTCGACCCCATGAAAAAAGCCGACCATCCCCACGGACGATCGGCTCTTCATTGCGCAAGAAAACCCCGTTCAGTCCGCTTCGATCGGTATTCCCGACACCTGCTTGGCGGTGCGGATGGTCAGCGAGGTCTTGACGCTCGCGACATTGGGGGCGGGCGTCAGGTGGGTGGTCAGGATTTCCTGGAAGCTCTTCAGATCCGATGCGACGATCTTCAGGATGAAGTCGATCTCGCCGTTCAGCATGTGACATTCGCGCACTTCGGGGATGCCCGCGACATGCGCCTCGAACGTCGCGAGATCGTGCTCGGCTTGGCTGCGCAGCGACACCATCGCAAAAACGGTGATCGGGAAACCCAATCGCGCGGCATCCAGATCGGCATGATAGCCCCGGATCGCGCCTGCTTCCTCCAGCGCGCGGACGCGGCGCAAACAGGGTGGCGCGGTCAGTCCGACGCGTTCGGCCAGTTCGACATTGGTCATACGGCCGTCGGCCTGCAACAGCGCCAGGATTTGCCGATCGATGCGATCGAGCGCCATTACACGATACTCCACATAAAAAGCCGATTCCCTATGCTCTGATCCGGCGGACTATAAGAAAATTACGCACTACCGCAATTCTCCCATATTGCAACGCCATGGATATCGATATTTGCAGGTTACCAGTTGGAAGGATAAGGACGTTAAGACAGGCTGATTACGGCGATACAGCGATGCGTGAAGGGAGCTCAGTGCGGTTCGACGATAGCCTGACGACGATTTTATCGGCCGACATGCGCTCGCCCTTCGGCGCACAGACCGCCTGGCGGCAGCTTGTCGACCTGATGGCGCGTGGCCGTGTTCCGGCCGACCCGCCGATGTTGAACCGGCTTCACCAGTTGCGCGATTCGGTGCCGGAGGATGTCCGTGCGGCCAGCGGGCGCATGTTGAGCATCGGTCATCCGCCCGCCGAACTGGTCGCCTTCTTCTCGCAGGATAGCTTGTCGGTCGCGGCTCCGGTGCTTCGCGGCGTCACGCTGACCGATGACGAATGGCTTGCGCTCCTGCCGCTGCTATCGCCCGGCGCGCGGTCGGTGCTGCGCCATCGGCGCGATCTGTCGGACAAGGTGGAGCGCGGGTTGGAGAGCTTCGGCGCGGTCGATTTCGTCCTTCCCAATCTCGCTGAACCGATGCCGGTGGACGGAGAAGAGCCGGTATCCAAGAACGCGCCGGTGGTGGCCGAACCTGGCATCGGAACGTCGACCGAACCCGAGCCGGTGAACCCGGCGTCGCTCTCCGACGATGCGTTTCCCGAGGAAGACAGCCTGCCATTGTCCGTGCTGCTCGATCCGGTGCCGACCCAGGCGGCCACGCCTTTCGTCGCCTTGGGCCAAGTGGCACGTGGACTGCCCTTCATGGCGGAGGCGCTGCGCCATGCCGAGGCGCCCGCCGCGCCGCCACGCTATGAGATTGCCGATCTGGTCGCCCGGATCGAAGCCTTCAACCAGCGACGCGAAGAAGCGACCGACACGCCGCATGGCGATGCGGGCCCCGCGCATTTCGATTTCGAAACCGATGTCCATGGCCAGATCCTGGGCGTCGATGGCGTCACCCGCGGCCCGCTGGTGGGGGTGAGCATTGCGGAGACCGCCGCGCAAGGACTGGCGCAGTTCGATGGCGTGGCGATGGGGGCATTTCGTCGCCGCTCGCCCTTCCGCGACGCGCGACTGGAGATCGGCGGGTCTTCGGCGGCGGCGGGATCGTGGCGGGTGTCGGCCATGCCCTATTTCGACCCGGCGACGGGCAGCTTTGCGGGCTATCGCGGCAGTGGCCGGCGACCACGCCGGGATGAGATCGCCAATGTCCGCGAGGCGGCGGCCGTGACCGAGACGGCTTCGTCCGATTCGCTCCGGCAATTGGTGCATGAGTTGCGCACCCCGGCCAATGCGGTGGCGGGCTTTGCCGAGCTGATCGAAAGCGAACTCCTGGGCCCCGTCGCCCCCGTCTATCGGGACCGGGCCAGCGCCATCCGGTCGATGGCGGCGGACCTGCTCGCCTCGGTCGAGGACCTCGACACGGCGGCGCGGATTGAGGGGCGGGTGCTGGAGCTTCGCCCGACGCTCGTACCGCTTGCACCGTTGATCCAGCGCATTCTGGTCGAGTTGAAGCCGCTGGCCGAGTTGCGGCGCGCGGAGATCCGGTTCGATCCGCCCTCCCTGGCCATCGCCGCATTGGCCGACGACCGTGCGAGCGAGCGGCTGGTGACGCGGCTGTTCTCGGTGTTGCTGTCCAACTGTGTGGTCGGCGAACGGCTGACGGCCGGACTGTCGGTGGAGCAGGGCATGGCCGTTCTGCGCGTCGATCGCCCACTGTCGCTGACGGTCGAGACGGAGGCGGCGTTGCTGAGCGAGGCGGGGGACGAGGACCAGCGTGACGGCGCGCCGTTGCTGGGCACCGGCTTCTCGCTGCGCCTGATCGACAAGCTGGGGGCCGAGATGGGCGGGGGGCTGACCATCGGGCTGCACCGGGTCGTTCTCGCTTTGCCTCTGGGCGACGATCAGCGCGCGGGGCAGGCCTCGATCCTCTGACCGTGCCTATGGCTACTCGCCCCTGGCGTCCCGATCCCGCAAGAGCGGCGGAACGCATAGACTGGCCGGAGGAGTTCGGTCGCCGTTTCCTGGTCACCGTCGATGTCGAGGAGGAATTCGACTGGACGGCTCCGCTCGACCGGCGACATCGATCGACCAAGGCGATGCGTGCGTTCGCGCCGGCGCATCGTCGCTTTGCACAGGCCGGGGTCGGGCTGACCTGCATGGTCGACTATCCGGTCGCGGTCGATGCGGCGTCGATCGCGGCGCTGTCCGAATGTCTGGACGATGGCCGGTCAGAGATCGGAGCACAGCTTCACGCCTGGGTCACGCCCCCGCATGAGGAGGTGGTCGATCCCTTCACCAGCCATGCGGGCAATCTGCCACCCGCATTGGAGGCGGCGAAGCTCGATCGGTTGACCGACGCCATCACCGCCTCCTTCAGGCGGGCGCCGCGCATCTTCCGCTCGGGGCGTTATGGGCTGGGGCCATCCTCGCTGCCGCTGCTGGCCGAGCGGGGTTATCGGATCGACAGCTCGATGCGGGCGCTGCACGATTATGGCGGCGGTGGCGGCATGGATTTCAGCGGGATCGGCCCGCATGGCTTTCGCCGTGACGGGCTGATCGAGCTGCCGTTGACCAGCGTCTATACAGGCTTGCTGCGCGGACGGGGGCAGGCGCTCTATCCATGTGCGGGGCGGCTTCCCCATGGTCGGGGCGCGATGGCGCGGTTGGGGCTGCTGTCCCGTATTCCCCTGACGCCCGAAGGGGTGGGTATCGGGGATGCTCTCGCCGCGATCGACCGGGCGCTGGCGGATGGCGTGCGGCTGCTGACCTTTTCCTTCCACTCGCCGACCCTGGAGCCGGGGCACACCCCCTATGTCCGCAATGCGCGGGACCGGGAGATGTTCGACCGTTGGTGGGATGCGGTGTTCGAGCGCCTGGCGCGGCACGGGGTGACCACGACCACCGTTTCCGAGATTCTCGCGGTGCTGGAGCGCCCGAAAGGTTGAGCCGGGCGGCGGTCGGACCGCCCGGCTCGTCTGACGTCAGCGCTTCATCGCCTCGATCAGCTTCTTCACGTCCTGGCTGCGGCCGCGCGGCAGGATCAGGACGTCGTCGCCGCTCGCCACGATGATGAGGTCCTCGACATCCACCGCCGCGACGCGGACCCGGTCGGTGCGGATCAGGCAGTTGCGGGTGTCGATGGCCAGCACCTCGCCACGATGGCTGTTGCCGAACACGTCCAGATCGCTGATCGCGTGCAGCGCGTCCCAGCTTCCGACATCGTTCCACCCCATCGACACGGGCACCACGGCCACGCGGTCCGCGCGCTCCATAACGGCATAGTCGATCGAATCGGACGGGCAGGCGGCGAACTCTGCCTCATCGGGGACCAGGCGTTTGCCCTCGCGCCGAGCCGCCCGCATCGCCTTTTCCGCGGCGACGAGCATTTCCGATGCATGCTGGCCCAACTCCTCCAGATAGCGATCGGCGCGGAACAGGAAGATGCCGCCGTTCCAGGCATAGTCGCCGCGGGCAAGCATCGCCTCGGCGCGCTCCAGCCGGGGCTTCTCGACGAAGCGTGCCACCTGGTGCACACCCTTGGCGATCTCGCGACCGACCTGGATATAGCCGTAACCCGTTTCGGGCTTGTCGGGGGCGATGCCGAAGGTCGCGAGCCACCCCTGCGACACCATGGGAAGCGCCGAGCGGATCGCGGCGTGGAAGGCGTCGAGATCGGCGATCACATGGTCGGAGGGCATGACCAGCAGCACTTCTTCGGGCCGGGCGGCGAGCGCGGCCAGCGCGATGGCGGGTGCGGTGTTGCGGGCCACCGGCTCCAGGATCAGCAGTTGCGGTGCGGTTCCGGCCTCGACCAGCTGCTGCTCGACCAGGTCGGCGTGACGCTGTCCGGCGACGACGATGGGGGCGGCGAAACCGTTGGAATTGGTCCGCTGCGCCGTCAGCTGCAGCATGGTTTCATCGGAGGTGATGGGAAGAAGCTGCTTGGGCATCTCCGGTTTGGACATCGGCCACAACCGGGTGCCGGACCCGCCGGAGAGGATTACCGGCACGATCTGATTATTCATGAATGCCCCTTCAAATTGCCGTACAACCCGTGGAACCGGTGTGTACGATCGTCTCGTCACGCGCCACAACGCATTTCTTCACGTTTCGTTTGTCATTTATTGCAAAAATTATGGACGGTTGCGCGACGGGGCGCATGGGGACGATCGCCAGATAGATGATCCGCCTGTTTAAACATTATGTCCCACATGCCGCGCTGCTGCTCGGGTTGGTCGATTTCCTGCTGCTGATCGTGGCGGCGGAGCTGGGCTGGTTGATCCGCGCGCGGCAGATCGGCTTCCCCCCCGGAACGCTGGTCGAGCGCTTGCCCCAAGTGCTCAGCTTCGCCATCCCGCTCCAGATCGCGTTGCTGGCGGTGGGAGGCTATGCGGCGGCGTCGTTCCTGTCCTTGCGCTTCGCGGCGGCACGGCTGATGGTCGCCGTGTCGATGGGGGTGATCCTCCTGTCGCTGATCTTCTTCTTCTTTCCGGGGCTGTCCTATTGGCGGTCCAGCCTGTTCTTCTCGATGTTGATCGCCATCGTCCTGCTGGTGCTGGAGCGGGCGTTGATGGGGCGGATGCTGGGCGGCGATCGGTTCAAGCAGCGGGTCATCCTGATGGGCGCGGGCGACCGGGCCGCCGCGATCATGGCACTGGCGCGCCAGCCGGGATCGAATTTCGTGGTCGCCGGGGCGATCGCGATGAACGAGGCGGAGACGGCGGTTCCCGAAGCCACGCCGCGCAGCGCCATTCCCAATCTGCAGGAATTCGTCATCGAGCGAGAGGCGACGGAGGTCGTGCTGGCCTTACAGGAACGTCGCAACGCCTTGCCCTATCAGGACCTGCTGCGCGTTCGTACGACCGGGGTGCAGGTCTATGAACTCTCCAGCTTTCTGGAGCGGCAGACGGGGCGCATCGATCTCGCCTCGGTCAGCCATAGCTGGCTGATCTTTTCGGAGGGTTTCGCCTCGGGCCGGATGTGGTCCGCGATGTTCAAGCGCACCTTCGATATCACGGTCAGCCTGATCCTGCTGGTCTTCGCGGTGCCGGTGATCCTGTTGACCGGGATCGCCATCCGGCTGGAATCCAGGGGCCCCGCCTTTTATCGCCAGCGCCGGATCGGCCTGTTCAACCAGCCCTTCGACATATTAAAGCTGCGTTCGATGCGTCAGGATGCGGAAATCGCCGGGCAAGCCGTCTGGGCCGAGAAGGACGATCCGCGCATCACGCGGATTGGGCGGTTCATCCGCAAGGTTCGGATCGACGAATTGCCGCAAATCTGGTCGGTGCTGATGGGCGAGATGAGCTTCGTCGGCCCGCGCCCCGAACGCCCGCAATTCGTCGAGCAGTTGGAACAACAAATCCCCTTCTATGCCGAGCGGCATATGGTGAAGCCGGGGATCACCGGCTGGGCGCAGCTCAACTATCCCTATGGCGCGTCGATCGAGGATGCGCGGCACAAGCTGGAATATGATCTGTATTACGCCAAGAATTATTCGCCCTTCCTCGACGCGCTGATCCTGTTGCAGACGCTGCGGGTCATCCTCTGGCCGACGGGCGCGCGATAGGCGTGAGCGAGGCGACGAAGCCGCCTTATGCCGGGCGTGATCGGCGTCGCTCGACCCCCTATCCGATGCTGCGGCGCAAGCGTCGCATCTGGCGACGGCGTTCGATCCGGCGACGGATCAGGATCGTCGCGGTCCTGGCGGCCATCGCCCTGGCGATCGCGGGGCTGCTGACCCTGCTTTACAGCGGCAGTCCGCCGGTCGATCCGGTGCAGGCGCTGCGGCGCGCGACCCTGGCGCTGGAGGCGGGAAATTACCATGCCGCGTACGATCAGGCGCGGCAGGCCGCCGGAGCCGCGCCTCGCTCAGGCCAGGCGCAAATGATGCTCGCACGGACCAGCCTGTTGCTGGGGCAGGGGGTGACGGCGGAGGCCGCGCTCGACCGGGCGCTGGCCGATGGGGTGCCGAGGGTTCGGACGCTCGCCTATCGGGCGGAGGCCCGGCTGCTGCTGGGCAATGTGGCCGGGGCGCAGGATGCGGTGGACCGGATGCCCGCCGAGCGCGATGCCGCGATGATGCGTGTCGCCGCACAGCTTCGCGCCGCGCAGGGGAAGGGCGGTGCCGCGCTTCGCCGAAGCCTGGAGCAACTGATCGCCCGCTTTCCCAATGATGCGCGCGGCTGGACCGATCTGGGACGCAGTCGCTTCGGGGCGGGGGACATGGACGGCGCGACGCAGGCGGCGGCGCGGGCGGTGGCCCTAGCCCCCGCCGACCCCGCCGCGCTGACCTTGCAGGGGGAGGTGGTGCGGGCCCGCTACGGCCTGACCGCCGGTCTTCCCTGGTTCCGGGCGGCCCTGGCGCGCGATGCCTATTATCATCCCGCCCTCATCCAATATGCCGCGACACTGGGCGATTTGGGTCGGGCGTCCGATGCGGTGGCGGCGACGCGGACCGCCCTGGTCTCCGAACCCGGCAGTCCCGAGGCCCTGTATCAGCAAGCGGTGATCGCTGCGCGGGCGGGCCAATATGCGCTGGCGCAGCATGCGCTGCAATTGACTGGGGGCGCCTTGGCCGCCCGGCCTTCGGTCGCCTTGCTGGACGGCGCGCTGGCCTATGCGCAGGGCCGCCCGCAGCGAGCCGTGCGGGTCTGGTCGCGGCTGGTGACGATGCAGCCGATGAACGTCGCGGCACGACGCTTGCTGGCCTTGGCGCAGATCGGGATCGGCGACCGCGCGGCGGCGCTGGCGACGCTTCGCCCCATCCTGTCGCGTGCGGACGCCGATGGCTATGCGCTCCGCCTCGCCGCCATGGCGCAAGCGGGGGATGGCACCGCACTGATCGACCGGATCGCCAAGGGGCAGCGGGGCGATGCCGCCATCTTCCGTTCGGACCGTCCGGTCGGCGACCTGGCGCTCGCCGCCGCCGGCTCGCCGACCGACCCGACCTATGCGCTGGGGCTGATCCGGGGGCTCGCGAGCCATGGCGATAAAGCGGCCGCGCTGCAAAAGGCGCAGGCGCTGGTCCGTGCCAGCCCCGGCGCGCCGGTCGCGCAAACGGCCTATGGCGACATGCTCGCGGTGACGGGACGCATGACCGAGGCGGTCGGGCCCTATGCGCGAGCGGCGAATCTCACCTTTGACGAGCCCGCCATGCTGCGCCTGATCGATGCCTATCAGCGTATCGGCCAGTCCCGCGCGGCGGCGACGGCGCTGGGGGTGTATCTGTCGCAAAACCCGCAAAGCGTGCCCGCCCGCCGGCTGTTGGCGGCGTGGCAGATGGCGGCGGGACAGTGGGACGACGCCATCGAGACGCTGGAAGGGTTGCGGACGCAACTGGGGGCAGGCGACATTGCGTTGCTGCACGATCTGGCCATCGCCTATGCCGAGAGCGGCGACGGGGTGGTGGCGCGGCGTTATGCTGCGGCGGCCTATCGGCTCGACCCGATGAATGCCGGGGTGGCGGATGCTTACTGTGTCGCGCTCGCCGCCAATGGCGAGGAAGCGGGCGCGCGGCAGTTGTTCGACAAGGCACTGGCATTAGCGCCCGGCGATCCCGTCATCCTGAAGCATCGCGCCGCGCTATAGGTCCCGCGCTTGGCAGGAGGCGGGGGGCGTGGTTAGAGGCATGCCATGACCGACCTCGACCCCAGAATATTCGAACGCATCGCCGCCGCGCTCGAACGTCTCGCTCCGCCGCCTCAGCCTTCCGCCGATCCGCTCGCGCATCCGGCCTATCTTTGGAGGAACGGCGTGCTGACCGCCGCACGCGGCTTCGCGCCGGTGCCTCTGTCGCTTCTTCAGGGACTGGATCGCCAGCGCGAATCGCTGATCGCCAATCTGGAGCGATTGGCGGACGGCCATGCGGCACAGGACGTACTGCTCTGGGGCGCGCGGGGTACGGGCAAGTCCGCGCTGGTCAAGGCGGGCGTCGCCGCCGTGCAGCAGCAGCGCCCCGGTCGGCTGGCGCTGGTATCCGTCGATACGCTCGACAGCCTGCCCGAACTGTTCGGCGTTCTGGAGGGCGTGGACCGCGCCTTTGCGGTGTTCATCGACGATCTGGGGTTCGACGGCGCAAGCGAGGCGCGGGCGCTGCGCTCGCTGCTCGACGGCGGGGCGGAGGCGCGCCCCGCACACGTCCGGTTGCTGGTCACGTCGAACCGGCGCCACCTGCTGCCCCGCGATCTGGGCGAGCAGGACAGTGCGATCAATCCGCGCGACGTGGTGGACGACCAACTGGCGCTGTCCGACCGGTTCGGGTTGAGCCTGGGTTTCCATACGCTCGACCAGGACGGCTATCTGGCGATCGTACGGGCCTATGCCGATCGCCACGACCTGCCGTTCGACGGGGCGGAAGCGGTCAACTGGGCAACGCGCCGGGGCAACCGTTCGGGGCGTGTCGCCTGGCAATATGTGGTCGATCTGGCGGGCCGGATGGGGCGGTCGCTGTAATAATTTCAGCGACAGATGAAAAAGCGCTTGCGCCCGTCCGAACCGCTGGCTATTGGCGCGCCTCCAGCACGGATCGGCCTTCCCGAAAGGCTTAGAAAACCGATCCGTACTCTCTAGTCGGGGAGTAGCTCAGCCTGGTAGAGCACTGCCTTCGGGAGGCAGGGGCCGGAGGTTCGAATCCTCTCTCCCCGACCATTCATACGCCCTTGTAACCACCTCCAAAAGGAGGTCCCACCGACACCTCGGCCAATCGGCTCATTCCGGTGTAAATCCGGTGCGATGGGCAAGCCGTCCCCATTCGCCACTGATATGTTCGCTCGCGGCGTTGCGCGCTCATATGCGAAGAGGGCGACCTTCCGGTCGCCCTCCCGCTTGATGCTGTGTCCTGGATACGGTCGATATGAACCGGTGGGCCCGTTGTCGCACGCCGGGGCCTCCTAGTCAGGAACGGTGCCGATCCCCGTCAGCCATCAAGTATCTTAGAGATCGTCAGAGCTTGGGACCGCCCATGCTGCGTTCGAAAAGCGGAATACGGCCAGTTCGTAGTCAGGCTCGACCGCTGCGACGATTGGCATCAGGTAATTCCTCACGGCTTCGGAACTGTCCGTCGGCATAAGGCCACAATATAGCCCCTTCGGGAGCTTATAGATATGACCGCTATCGCCTCGGATCTTCCGGTCGAAGCCAGCACCCCCCATCAAGTCGTGCAGGTCATTGTAGGCCTCACCAGGCGGTGGCCCATTAAGCTCGATGCGCACTGCAAACATGTTCATCAATGTATCCTTCTGTGAGGTCGGGATATTTCCGACCAACAAAAGAATAATTGAGAGGTGGCCTCGTCCGCATGTATAGTAATTTTGTCACATCGCCGCGGTGACCGGCGGTGGAATCCCGATATGGTACGGGGTTGGGCTAATCAGAAAAATTCGGCCTTCCAGAGCGACGAGAAAATTCGACGAATCACTCGATTAACAGTCGAGTGAAAATGGCTGTTTTCTGCGGGCCTTCCCAGCCGTCATGTAAAGAAAAACCGCCCCGCAACGGTGTTGCGAGGCGGTCACGATCGAAGCGGGCCAGGGCCTAGAATGCCCCGTTCACGCTCCACTGCGGATCGATCAATGCGTGCTGTGCAGCGACGGACGGTCGGCGGACAGGCCAGCCGGGGCGAGCTTGGTGTTCAGAACCCACCCGACATTGTCATTCTCATCCGCGACTTCCCACCACAGGCCGTTCTTCGTACCGGTCGGATAGACGGTCGACCCGGCCGGGATCGTGCGGATCACCTTGCCCGACGCTGCCGCGCTGCTCCGCAAAGCGATATCGGCCTGCGCCGTGAAGGTCTTGGCGGGCGCGGCCTCGGCGGTTCCGGCGGCCCCGGGCGTAATGAGGCCCAGGCCGCTCACCAGCTTCGAATAGGCCTGGATGAACGACAGGGTCACGATGCGGCCGATATCGGTATTGTCATAGCCGCCACCCACGGCCCCGGCGACCGCGAAGAAGCCGCCACCGCCCAACGACAGATTGTTCTTGGCCGCATAGCCCTCTTCGGTGGCGATCGTCTCGGTGGTGCGGACATTGGTCAGCGAGAGGACGGTGTTGGCCTCCATCTTCTTCGACTTGATGCCCCCCAGCAGGCCGCCGACGCGCCCGCCCAGCAAGCCGCCGATCCCCGCCGCCGCGCCGCTGCCGCTGGTATTGGAATTGGCGCCCTGAACCTCGGCGACCAACACATAGTCCGCCGCCTTCACCTGACCCTGGCCGACATTCGATCCGCGTTGCAGGCCCAGATTGCCGCCGAGCGCACGTTCGCGTTCCGCCGCATTCAGGCCCGCACCGCGATCGACGAGGTTGAAGCAGCCGGACCGCTGGACCAGCACCTTCAGCAGCTTGGACGGAGGTGCGAGGTTCCAGGCGCCGGTCACGCTCGACGTGTCGCCATCGACGATCGACAGCGTGCCCAGCTTGCGAGCGCAATGCGGCACGTCATTCGCGGTGGCTTCCTGCAAACGCTGCCCACTGCTCGGCTTGGCCAGCTTCTGGGCGGCGACGGGGCCGGAGACGATCAGGCCAAGGCTGGCGATGACGGTGGCGACGGACGATTTGATCACGGTAAGCTCCCCAACAAACCGCACGGCCTTCAGGGATTGCCGCCCCCATGACCGTGCATCCTGCGCAGGCGTCTAGCACTCCGGCGCAGGACAGGCTAGGCGCTGCGGGATCATGACCACGCCGCTCGACAAGATTCGCAATTTCTCCATCATCGCGCATATCGACCATGGCAAGTCGACGCTCGCCGATCGCCTGATCCAGTTCACCGGCGGCCTGACCGACCGCGAGATGAGCGAGCAGGTTCTCGATAATATGGAGATCGAGAAGGAACGCGGCATCACCATCAAGGCGCAGACCGTGCGCCTGGCGTATAAGGCGCAGGACGGCGAGACCTATACGCTGAACCTGATGGACACGCCGGGCCATGTCGACTTCGCCTATGAAGTCAGCCGCTCGCTGGCGGCGTGCGAAGGCGCGCTGCTGGTCGTCGACGCGGCACAGGGCGTCGAGGCGCAGACGCTGGCTAACGTCTATCAGTCGATCGAGCACGACCATGAGATCGTGCCCGTCATCAATAAGATCGATCTTCCCGCCGCCGAGCCCGAAAAGGTCCGCGCCGAGATCGAGGACGTGATCGGCATCGACGCCTCGGGCGCGGTGCTGGCCAGTGCCAAGTCGGGCATCGGCATCGGCGACATCCTGGAAGCGATCGTCAAGAACATCCCCGCGCCCAAGGGCGACGCGACCGCGCCGCTCAAGGCGATGCTGGTCGATAGCTGGTACGACCCGTATCTGGGCGTCGTGATCCTGGTCCGCGTCATGGAAGGCACCCTGAAAAAGGGTCAGCAGATCAAGTTCATGCAGGCGGGCACCACCCATCTGATCGACCGGGTCGGTTGCTTCCGGCCCAAGATCGAGCAACTGACCGAGCTAGGCGTCGGCGAGATCGGCTTCATCACCGCGCAGATCAAGGACGTGGCGCAGGCCCGCGTCGGCGACACGCTGACCGATGCCAAGAGGCCGACCGAGCAGGCGCTGCCGGGCTTCAAGGAAGTCCAGCCGGTGGTGTTCTGCGGCCTGTTTCCGGTCGACGCCAACGACTTCGAGAAGCTGCGCGAGTCGATCAGCAAGCTGCGGCTGAACGACGCCTCGTTCAGCTTCGAGATGGAGACCTCGGCGGCGCTCGGCTTCGGTTTCCGCTGCGGCTTCCTGGGGCTGCTGCATCTGGAGATCATCCAAGAGCGGCTGACCCGAGAGTACGACCTGGACCTGATCACCACCGCGCCTTCGGTGGTCTACCAGATCGAGCTGACGCATGGCGGCGGGCAGATCGACCTCCACAACCCGGCCGACATGCCCGATCCCAACAAGATCGAGTCGATCAGCGAGCCGTGGATCGAGGCGACCATCTATGTTCCCGACGAGTATCTCGGCAGCATCCTGAAGCTGTGTCAGGACCGGCGCGGTATCCAGAAGAATCTGACCTATGTCGGGGGCCGGGCGCAGGCGACCTATGAGCTGCCGCTCAACGAGGTCGTGTTCGATTTCTACGACCGGCTGAAGTCGCTATCCAAGGGCTATGCCAGCTTCGACTATCACCAGATCGGCTATCGCGAAGGCGATCTCGTGAAGATGTCGATCCTGGTCAACGAAGAGCCGGTCGATGCGCTGTCGATGATCGTCCATCGCGGCACCGCCGAGACGCGCGGGCGCGGCATGTGCGAGCGGTTGAAGGAACTGATTCCGCGCCACCTGTTCAAGATCCCGATCCAGGCGGCGATCGGGGGCAAGGTGATCGCGCGCGAGACGATCAGCGCGATGCGCAAGGACGTGACCGCCAAATGCTATGGCGGCGACGCAACACGTAAGCGCAAGCTGCTGGAGAAGCAGAAAAAGGGTAAGGCGAAGATGCGCGAGTACGGCTCGGTCAGCATCCCGCAGGAAGCCTTCATCGCCGCCCTTCGCATGGGCGACGAAGCGTAGACCCTTCATTCCTCCCCAAGCTCTGTTTGGGGAGGAATGAAGCAGCCTTCAGACTCCCCAAACGGGAGAAAATCGTTCCTTGCGCGTTACAGCCAAAAGCCGCCATCACGGCGCTTCAGGGGAACGCCGTCGATGAATGCATTTTCCATCCTCGCGCTATTCGGCGCGTTGAGTGTGTCGGTGCCCGCCGTCGCGCAGAATCGCGCGCCCCTGGTTCTTGCCGCCGCCAGCCTTCAGGAATCGATGACCGCCGCCGCCGATAGCTGGGCGAAGAAGGGGCATCCCCGGCCCGTCATCTCCTTCGCCGCCTCTTCGGCCTTGGCGCGGCAGGTGCAGGCCGGAGGCAAGGCCGATCTGTTCGCCTCGGCGGACGAGGAATGGATGGACGTTCTGCAGAAGGACGGGCTGCTCGCCGACCGGACCCGCAGCGCCTTTCTGGGCAATCGGCTGGTCGTCATCGCACCAGCGGGCAAGGGCGGTCAGGTGACCACGCGGACGCTGGCAAAGACGCTGTCCGCCGGCCCGCTCGCCATGGCCGATACCGAGAGCGTACCGGCGGGCAAATATGGCAAGGCCGCGCTCGAAAAGCTGGGCGCTTGGAGCACCGTCGCCCCGCATGTCGTGCGGGCGGAAAATGTCCGCGCCGCGCTTGCCTTGGTCGAGCGCGGGGCCGCGCCTTACGGGATCGTCTATGCGACGGATGCCAAGGCGTCGCCGCGCGTCCATGTCGTCGGCCTGTTCCCGGCGGCCAGCCATAGCCCGATCACCTATCCGCTCGCCCGGTTGAAGGCCTCCACCAACCCCCAGGCCGAAGGTTTCCGCCGCTTCCTGCTGTCGAGCGAGGGCAAGGCGATCTTCCGGCGCTACGGTTTCTCGACGCGATGATCGCCTGATGCTGTCACCCGAAGAATGGGGAATCGTCCGGCTATCGTTGCTCGTGGGCGGCACGGCGATGCTGGCGACCCTGCCGATCGCGTTCGTCCTAGCGTGGCTGTTGGCGCGGGGGCGGTTTCCGGGGCGGGTGCTGCTCGACGGCATCGTACATCTGCCATTGGTGGTGCCGCCCGTCGTGACCGGCTGGGTGCTGCTCCTCGCTTTCGGGCCAGAGGGACCGATCGGTCGCTGGTTGAGCGAATGGTTCGGGGTGACCGTGCTGTTCCGCTGGACCGGGGCGGCGATCGCGGCGGCGGTCATGGCCCTGCCGCTGGTCGTGCGCGCCATCCGCCTTTCGATCGAGGCGGTCGATCCGCGTCTGGAACAGGCCGCGCGGACGCTGGGCGCGGGGCGGGCCCGGGTCTTCGCGACGATCACCCTGCCGCTGTGCGCGCCGGGCCTATTGGCAGGCCTGGTGCTCGGCTTCGCCCGTTCGATCGGTGAGTTCGGGGCGACGATCACCTTCGTCTCCAACGTGCCGGGGGAGACGGCCACCCTGCCGCTCGCCATCTATTCCGCGCTCCAGCGGCCCGGTGGCGAGGATATGGTGTTGCGGCTCGCGACCGTGTCGGTGGTGTTGTCGCTGATCGCGCTGGTCGCGTCCGAATGGCTGGCGCGGCGAATGGGGCGGGGCCTGCATGTCCTTTGACGTCGACGTTTCCGTCCTGCGTGGGGATAGCCGGATCGCGGCGCGCTTCGCGACCGGCCCTGGTGCCACCGTGCTGTTCGGTCCGTCGGGCGTGGGCAAGACCAGCATCCTGCAAATGGTGGCAGGGCTGCTCCGTCCCGAAACCGGCCATGTCCGCGTTGCGGGGGAGACGCTGTTCGATGCGGACGCGCGTATCGATGTGCGGCCGGAGCGGCGGCGGATCGGCTATGTCTTTCAGGAGCCGCGACTATTCCCGCATATGCGGGTCGCGGCCAATTTGCGTTACGGACAGGGGCGCGGGGAGGGCGATAGCGACGGGATCGTCGCGATGCTGGGTATCGGCCATCTGCTCGACCGCTGGCCGCGCAGTTTGTCGGGTGGGGAGGCTCGCCGGGTGGCGATCGGGCGGGCACTGCTCAGCGGTCCGCGTGTGCTGTTGCTCGATGAGCCGCTATCGTCGCTCGACCGTGCGCGCCGAGGGGACATACTCGACGCGCTGGTGTCCGTGCGGGACCGGACGGGTATCCCGATCCTGATGGTGACGCACGACCCGGACGAAGCCGAACGCATCGCCACCGATATCGTCCGGCTTTAGATCAGCTCGAACGTCTTGCGATCGCCATCGACCGAACTGGTCGCGACCCACAGATCATATTCTCCCGGCTCGACCACCCAGTCATCCTCGCCCCAGAAGCGCAGGTCGTCGCGGGTCAGCGACAGGCGGACGGTCCGCGATTGGCCGGGGTTCAGGGTCACCCGCTCGAACCCCTTCAATTCGCGCACCGGACGGGTCCGGCTGGCGGCCTTGTCGTGGACATAGAGTTGCACCACCTGCGACCCCGCCCGTGAGCCGGTGTTGGTAATGGTCGCGCTCACCTCCATCCTGTCGGTCATGCGCGGCGGCACCGTGACGTCGGAAACCTGCCACTGGGTATAGCTGAGGCCATAGCCGAAGGGATAAAGCGCCTCGTTCTTCGTCTCGCGGTAGCGGGCCTTATAGTCCTGAGCCCCGGTGTCGGGCGCGGGGCGGCCGGTATTCTTGTGATTGTAGAAATAGGGCTGCTGCCCGCTCTCGTGCGGGAAGCTGACCGAGAGTTTGGCCGAAGGGTTCACATCGCCGAACAGCACATCGGCGATCGCGTTGCCGCTCTCCGACCCCAGGAACCAGGTGGCGAGGATTGCGGGAGCATCCTTGACGGCACCGTGCAGCGCCAGTGCGCGACCATGGCGGAGCAGGACGACCACCGGCTTGCCGGTCGCGGCGACGGCTTCGGCGAGGTCCATCTGCGCTTGTGGAATGGTGATCTCCGCTCGCGACTGCGCCTCGCCCGACATGAGTTGCGTCTCCCCGACAGCGAGCAACACCACGTCCGCCGCCCGCGCCGCCGCCACCGCCGCGTCGATCCCGCCGGGGATGGCCGCCTCGACATCCGAACCCTTGACCACATCGACCGCCAGCTTGCGATTTCGAAGCCCCTGCGCGACCGAGACGTTCAGCCGGGCATCCGACATGAAGGCCCAGGTGCCGACGACATTGTCCCGGTCCTCACCGAACGGGCCGATCAGCGCGATGCGCCCCGGATCGGCCTTGAGCGGCAGCAGATCGCCTTCATTCTTCAACAGTACGATCGAGCGCGCGCCCGCCTCGCGCGAAAGCTTCAGCATGGCGGGTGTCGATACCTGGCTCCGCTCCGCCTTTCGGCTGATCGAGCGATAGGGATTGTCGAACAGCCCGATGGCGTCCTTCAGCGAAAGGACACGCCGCACCGCCTCGTCCAGTCGGGCCATGGGCACCTCGCCCTTCTCGACCAGATCGGGCAGCCACAGGTTGAACAGGTTGGAGGCCATGGCCATGTCCATCCCCGCCAGGAACGCCTTCTTCGCGGCGTCGCGGCCGTCGGCGGCATAGCCATGCGCGATCAATTCCTCATCGGCGGTGTAATCGCCGACGACCATCCCCTTGAAACCCCATTGCTTGTGAAGAAGGTCGGTCAGCAGCCAGCGATTCCCCGACGACGGCACGCCGTGGATGTCGTTGAACGCCGACATGATCGTCGCGACCCCGGCATCGACACAGGCCTTGAAGGAGGCGAGGTGAACTTCATGCAGGGTTTGGGGTGAAATCTCGGTATAGTTGTAATCCATGCCGCCGCTGACCGCGCCATAGGCGGCGAAATGCTTGGCGCAGGCGGCGACGCTGGTTGGGTCGCGCAGGTCACGCCCCTGAAAGCCGCGTACCCGCGCGACGGCGAGCCTGGTGCCCAGATACACATCCTCGCCTGAACCCTCCGCGACGCGCCCCCAGCGCTGGTCGCGCGCGACATCGACCATGGGGGCGAAGGTCCATTGCATGCCCAGCGCGGTCGTCTCGATCGCCGCCGCTCGGGCGGTGCGCTCGGCCAGGTCGGGGTCGAAGGCGCAGGCCTCCGCGATCGGCAGCGGATAGGCGGTGCGAAGGCCATGGATCACATCGCCCGCGAAGATCAGCGGGATCTTCAACCGCGTCTGCATCATGGCATCCTGTGCCGCCTTCGCTCCCGCATAGCCGACGCCGTTGAACAGCATCCCGATCTCGCCCTTGCGGATGCGCGCCAATTGCGCGGCGGCGTCGTTACGCGCGGGCAGGCCGGGGTTGAAGGGCAGGCCGATGGGCCGGATCTGATCGGAGAAGCAGGACAATTGCCCGGCCTTCTCGGCCAGGGTCATCCGCCCGATCAGCGTTTCGATCCGGTCGGATTGCGCGAGCGCCCGACCCCCCAAGGACAGCCCGGCGATGGTCGCGCCAGCCTTGAGCATCTGGCGACGATCCAGGGTGGGGGACATGGCACGCTCTCCTGCAACATGATGATTTTGTCATGTCGCTACCGCCGAGGGGCGGCGGGGGCAAGGTCGCCGCACCAGAGTGCGCCGTGGATCAGGCGCGGGGTGCTGCAATGGGCGGGATGGGGAGACGGGGTGCCGGGCGCCCATAGTTTCAGGCGGCGCAGCGTCTCGGGCATGTCGGAGTCGATCACGGGCAGGGGATTGCCGTCGCCATAGCGCGTCACACTGCGATAGCGCAGCACGGGGGCATAGCGCTGCGACGTGCCGAGCCGGTCCACCGTGATCCAGAAGACGAAGGGCGCGTCCGACGTCGGTTCGACGGAGATGATCGCGCCGCGCAAGGGCCCGCTTTCGATATAGCGAACCGCCTGATTGTTGTTGCGACCGGTTTTCAGATCATAGACCGGCACGAACCGGTCACCTGCTTGGTCATAGCCGAGGACCATGGTTCCCACGACCTGATCCCCATTGCCGCCGTGAAGGCTGGCGGCTTGCACCCATAGCAAAGGATGATTGGGTTCGGGCCGGATGATGCGCACGTCTTCGAGATAATGCGGTCGGTCATAGATGGTCGCCTGTCCGGCTCTGACCAGCATCGTGTCGAGCGACGGGCGACAGCTTTCGCCGCCGTCGCCGGTGATGCAAAGATGGAGTTCGCCGGGGACCTTCTCCGTGCCTGCGCCGAACGGGTCGGGGGTCTCCGGCCCCTGGGTTACGAGCAATTGCCAGCCCGGTTTCAGGCCGAAGGGTCGTGAAAGCTCGACTGAAGGCGGGGCGGTGTTGGCGGTCATCGCCAGGGCGAGGAGGGAGAGCATAGAAAACAGGCGACGATAGCTCATGCCGATGACCCCTGGTGAACGCGGCGTCGGACGACGACCTGCTGGCGTTGTCAGGGGGAGTCTGCGCCGAGGCGAATGGCCAACGGATGAAGTCGGGGTGACATTCGCCAGTCAAAGGCTGACATTGGGCGGGGAGCGACGTTTCCTCCCTTGGAAGGGGAGGAATGAAGATTATGCAGCTTGAATGTCGATGGGGCCTATAACAGCGTCGTCAGCAGAACCCCGCCAATGATGGCGACACCCGACAGGATCTGCCGCGCGCCCAGAGCCTCACGGAACAGCCGGTGCCCGGCCATGGCGGCGATCGGAGCTTCGATGATGCCCAGCGCCCGGACCGGCGCGGCGGGCGACAGGGCGAGCGCGACGAACCAGCCCGCCGAGGCGCAGGCGCCGCACAGCCCGGCCCCCAGGGACGGACGCCATCGGCGTAGCACCTCGGTCAAGGTGGCGGGATCGCGCCAGGCCAGGATCAGGCCGAGCGCGAGACTCTGCATCGCCTGCACCACCGCGACACAGACCAGCGCGGCGAACACCGGGTGCGAGGAGTCCAGCGCGAGCGCTGCATGGCGGAACGCGTTGAGCGAGAAACCGAAGAAAAGGCCCGACGCCAGTCCCATCGCGGCCCCGATCAGCGAGGCGCGACGCTGTTCGGGTGGTGGCCAGGACAGGGCGACCAGACCGATGGTGGTGATGACGACACCGACCCATGCGATGGCGCTGATCCGGTCGTGATAGACGATGAGGCCGAGCAGGGCGGCCAGCGGCAGCGAGCTTTGCTGAAGCGCGGTGCCGACCGCGAAGCCCGAGCGGCGCATGGCGTCGAGCAGCGCGGCGGTGGCGAGTACCTGCGCCGTCGCGCCGACGATGGCCGACAACCAGAAAGCCCCGGACCAGTGGAGATCCGCACCCGACGTGAAGTGACGGGCGACGGTGACGAACAGGATCGAGAAGGGCAGCCCGAACAGGAACCGCACCAGCGTCGCACCCCAGGGCCCCGACGATGACATGACCCCGCGTTGCAGGGCGTTGCGACCGACTTGAAAAGTCGCGGCGGCGACCGTGGCGGGTATCCATAACGGATTGGACATGGGTTATTCGTCCTGAACTTGCCTCGAACGAAAAAGAGCGGCCCGTTGCCGGACCGCTCCTTCGGTAGCAAAGCCTTGCCACGCCGTCGGACATCGTCGGCTGTGCCGACCCTGTCGCCCACCGTGGCAAGTCCGTGGATCGCTTGTGCAATCCACGGCTGCCCGCACTTAGCGCTTCGAGAACTGGAAGCTGCGACGCGCCTTGGCGCGGCCATACTTCTTACGCTCGACCGTGCGGCTGTCGCGGGTCAGGAAGCCAGCGGCCTTGACCGGAGCACGGAGAACCGGCTCGTACTTGGTCAGCGCCTGGCTGATGCCGTGCTTGACCGCGCCGGCCTGGCCCGACAGACCGCCGCCCTTGACGGTGCAGATCACGTCATACTGACCTTCGCGCTCGGTGATACCGAACACCTGGTTGATGACGAGACGCAGCGTCGGACGCGCGAAATAGACTTCCTGATCGCGGCCGTTGATCGTGATCTTGCCCGAACCCGGCTTCAGCCAGACGCGAGCCACGGCGTCCTTGCGACGGCCGGTGGCATAGGCGCGGCCGAACTTGTCCAGTTCCTGCTGACGCAGCGGGGTGGTGCTGACGCGCTCGACGGGAGCGGCGGCGGGGGCTTCCCCCTCGACGGCGGGCTGCGCGGTCGCGGCAGCGGCCTGCTGGTTCAGCGTGGCGCCGAGATCGGCGAGCGACTGGCGGTTGTCGGACATTATGCGCCCACCTTGTTCTTGCGGTTCATCGACGCGATGTCGAGGACTTCGGGGTTCTGAGCGGCGTGCGGATGCTCGGTGCCGGCGAAGATGCGCAGGTTGCGCATCTGCTGACGACCCAGCGGACCACGGGGGATCATGCGCTCGACGGCCTTTTCCAGGACGCGCTCGGGGAAGCGGCCTTCCAGGACCTTGGCGGCGGTGATGCCCTTGATACCACCGGCATAGCCGGTGTGCTTGTAATACACCTTCTGGCCCAGCTTGTTGCCGGTGAAGCGCACCTTGTCCGCATTGATGACGATGACATTGTCACCGCAATCCACGTGCGGGGTGAAGCTCGGCTTGTGCTTGCCGCGCAGGATGTTCGCGATGATGGTGGCGGCGCGGCCGACAACCAGGCCGTCGGCGTCGACGATATGCCACTTCTTCTCCACCTCGTGCGGCTTGGCCGCCTTGGTGGTCTTCATGAGCGCCTTCATGGGCGTGAGACCTTTCGGTTTGAAATGCAACACGCCGCCCCTTGTCTCGGGCGGCGCGAACGAGGGTCCAATGCTGTTCGGCGCTCAAAATGTCAAGCAAAGTGCGGCTTTGCTGACGGGTATTATGATACCTTGATGGTGTGCGCGCCGCTGCCGACCCGGTGTGCGGCGGCGGCGGCGGCGATCAGCAGCAGCGCGGCATTGGCCTGATGCGATACCGCGATATCGATCTGCACGCCCGAGAGCAGGGTCGCGACGCCGAGGGCGATCTGGACCAGCACCAGCGCGATGACCAGCCATCCGGCACGCAGCGCACCCGCCCGGATCGCCCGCACCGCCAGCCAGATCAGCCCGGCGGCGGCGGCGAAGGCGAACCAGCGGTGGATGAACTGCACGACCACCGGATTGTCGAAGGCATTGGCGATGGCCGGGCTCATCATCGGCACCCCCGCCGGGAACCATGCATCGCCCATCAGCGGCCAGCTTGAAAAGGCATAGCCCGCGTCCAGCCCGGCGGTCAGCGCGCCGAACATCAACTGTATGAATAGTAGCGCCAGCGCGACGATCCCCGGCATGGTCAGCCGGGCAGGGGCCGATAGCGGGTTCCGGTGAAGCGCCATCAGGTCCAGCGCGGTCCAGACGATCCCGGCAAGAATGACCAGCGCGGTCAGCAGATGGACGGTAAGGCGGATATGGCTGACATCGGTCCGCTCGACCAGGCCCGAGGCAACCATCCACCACCCGATCGCGCCTTGCAGCCCACCCAGTGCAAGCAGCGCGATCAAGCGCGGCTTATACCCCATGGGAATGGCCTTCCGCGCCCAGAACCAGATCAGCGGCAGGGCGAAGGCCATGCCGATCACCCGCCCCAGGACGCGGTGCAGATATTCCCAGAAGAAGATCGCCTTGAACCCGGCCAGTGTCATGTCGCGGTTAAAGGTCCAATATTCCGGAATACGCTTATAGTTGTCGAACTCCGCCTGCCATTGCGCCTCGGTCAGCGGGGGGACGATGCCGGTGATCGGCTTCCATTCGGTGATCGACAGGCCGCTATTGGTCAGTCGCGTGATCCCGCCGACCACGACCATGGCGACGATCAGACCGGCGACCGCGAGCAGCCAGCGGGCCAGGGCGCGGGGGCGGGCGGTGATCATGAAGGCAGGGCTCGGTTGCAGCATGATCCCGTCATAGAAGCCCGCGCGGTCGTGCGATAGTGGACCGAATGCCTCGTGCGGCGGCGGCGGCGGACCTTGCTCCACCGGTCCACAGAGCCTAAATCCCGATCATGGCGCATATGCATAACCATCACGAGCCCGAAGGGGCCGATCTGGCCGACGCGGCAAAGGCGACGCTGGAGCGCGCGGGCGAGCAGTGGACGGCAATGCGCGCCAGCGTGTTCGAGGCGCTGGCCGGGTTCGAAAAGCCCGCCTCGGCCTATGACATCGCCGATGTCATGTCGAAGTCGCAGGGGCGACGGGTCGCAGCGAACAGCGTCTATCGCATCCTGGACCTGTTCGTCGGCGCCAATCTCGCCCGGCGGGTCGAAAGCGCCAATGCCTATGTCGCCAATGCGCATCCCAATTGCATGCACGACTGCATCTTTCTGGTCTGCGACAAGTGCGGACAGACGACCCATATCGATGACGACCGCCTGACCGGCGCGGTGCGCGAAGCCGCGAAGGGCGCTGGCTTCAGCCCCGAGCGACCCGTAATCGAGGTGAGGGGACGCTGTGCTGCCTGTGCGGCGAACTGAACCGTCCGGTTAAAACGGGAAGTTAGCACGATCGATACTCCTGCTGGATAGCGCAGCTTGGGGGAGGGGCTGAGCGAGCCATAGGCTCGCGCGCTCTTCGAATGGGTGCCCTTCAACCAGTTCAACTAAGTTCCCGCTTTGCAAAGGCAAAGTCTGCGCCACTCTTTCCACTCACGGAGGAGGGAGGGAGGAGAATGCCGCGCTGAACGCCGGTCTGTCCTGGGCGCCTACCTCCATTCCGCCCGGCGACGGCGCATCTGAAACTTTCGGATCGATACGGGGCATTGACTTGCGCGCCGAAACGCGGAATGAGTCTGGTAACGTTACCAGATAAAACGGAACGAAAAGGGAGAGGATCGAGATGATGACGGGATCGCATACCCGCAGCCTGCGTCGGCGCAGTCTTGGCGCGGCCAGCTTCGCGGTGCTTGCCGTGGCCACGGTCGCAGCTCCGGCCTGGGCGCAGACGACGCCCGAGGTAGCGGCACAGGCCACTCCGGCGCAGGATGCGGCGGCCATTCCACCCAATCAGGCGTCCGAACCGAGCGAAGAGGTCAACAGCCGCGACATCATCGTCACGGGCTCGCGAATCACGACCGGCGGCTTCACCGCGCCGACCCCGACGACGGTGATCGGCGAGGAGCAGATCGCCGCGAACGCGCAGCCCAACATCTTCACCACCGTCGCCCAGCTTCCCTCGTTGCAAGGCTCGACGGGCACCGCGACCAACACCTTCAGCACGTCGAGCGGGCAGCAGGGCCTCAGTTCCTTCTCGCTGCGTGGTGTGGGCGCGATCCGCACACTGACCCTGCTCGACGGGCAGCGGGTGGTCGGCGCGAACGTCACCGGCGTGCCGGACATCAGCCTGTTCCCGCAGCTGCTGATCAAGCGGGTCGATGTGGTCAATGGCGGTGCCTCGGCCTCCTATGGTTCGGATGCGGTCGGCGGCGTCGTCAACTTCATCACCGATACCCGGTTCAAGGGGATCAAGGGCAATATCCAGGGCGGCCTGACCACCTATGGCGATGACGAGCAGGTGCTCATCCAACTGGCGGGCGGAACCAGCCTGTTGAACGATACGCTGCATGTGATCGCCAGCACCGAATATGCGCATGAGGAAGGCGTCGGCGGCGGCGATTTCGGCATCGGCCTGGCGGGCGGGCGCGACTGGTTCCGTCAGTCGACGCTGATCAACCGCAACGTCCTGAACGACGGGACGCCGCAATATCTGTTCCGCGACTATGCGCAGCCCTATAACTATACCAAGTACGGCCTCATCACCGCCGGGCCGCTTCAGGGCATAGCCTTCGACCAGTCGGGCAATCCGTTCCAGTTCCAATATGGTTCGGGCGGGGTGCCCGCGCGCGACGCGGCGGGCAATGTCCGCGGCTGTTTCCCCGGCTTCTGCCTGGGCGGCGACCTGTCGGGCAATGTCGATGCCGGGCGTTCGCTCCAGTCGAAGATCCAACGGGTGAACAGCTATGGCCGTATCGGCTATGACTTCGCACCCAATGGCGAGATCTATGGCACGATCAACATCGGCCAGGTGAAGACCAACAACCAGCCGGTCGGAGGCGCGAATCGCCCGAACCTGACCATTCAGTGCGCCAATCCCTTCGTCCCCGCGCTGATCAAGACCGCCTGCGCGACCGCCGGCATTACCAACTTCCAATATGGCACGAGCAATGCGGCGCTGGGGAATACACAGGTCTTCACCGATCGTCGCCAGTATCGCTTCGTCGCGGGCGCCAAGGGACGCGAGGCGGTCGCCGGGTCCGACTGGTCCTACGACATCTATTATGAGCACGGGACCAACTATACCGATGTCGATGTCAGCAACATCATGCTGTCGCGGCGTTTCAATCAGGCGATCAACGCGACGACGCTGAACGGCGCGATCGTCTGCGCCGATCCGACCGCGCGGGCCAATGGGTGCCAGCCGCTCAACATCTTCGGCGGCAACCCGTCCCAGGCGGCGCTCAACTACATCATCCCGCAGAACGGCCCGTTCCAGCGCACTCGCCAGACGCAGGACGTGATCAGCCTCAACTTCTCGGGCTCGCCCTTCTCGTCCTGGGCGGGACCGGTGTCGATCGCGTTCGGCGGCGAGTTCCGCCACGAATATTACCGCGTTCGCGCCGACCCTTATGGCGCGGGTTTCGCCAACAGCCCGGCCACTGGCGCCTATCCCGCGGACCCGGTCCTGCTGGCCGACGGTAACAACTGGTATGCCGGCAATTACAAGAATGGCGGCGGCGCCTATAGCGTGAAGGAGGCCTTTCTGGAGGCCGACCTGCCGATCATCAATTCGGAAGCCGGGGGCCGTGCTAATATCAATGGCGCGGTGCGCGTCACCGACTACAGCACCTCGGGCACCGTCTGGGCGTGGAAGATCGGCGGGACCTGGGACCTGCCGGTCGATGGCCTGCGCATTCGCGGCGTGACCTCACGCGATGTCCGCGCGCCCAACCTGTCGGAACTGTTCGCCGCGCCCGTCACGACGACGCTGCCGGGCTTTTTCGATCCGTTCAACAACGTCAACGTGCTGGCGCTTCAGAACACGATCGGCAACGTCAACCTGACCCCCGAAATCGCGCGCAACACCACGCTGGGCATCGCCTTCTCCAACTCGCAGGCGATCCCTGGGCTGAGCCTGTCGGTCGACTACTATAAGATTAAGATCACCGACGTCATCTCCAGCCTGGGTGCGCAGGACATCGTCAACCTGTGCTTCCTGAACATCGCGCCCGAAACCTGCGGCGTGTTCAACCTGAACAACCCCAACGGCCCCAACTTCATCAACGTCCAGTCGTTCAACCTGGCCTCGATCCTGACCGACGGCTTCGATATCGAGGCGAGCTATCGCTGGCGCAATCCGCTGGGCCTGCCGGGCAGCCTGACGCTGCGCGCGCTGGCAACCAATATCCGGCGGTTCATCACCGATACCGGCCTGCCGAACACGATCCCCAACGACACGGCGGGTGTCAATATCGGCAACACGCCCAAGTGGAAGTGGCTGGCGGTCCAGACCTATGCCACCGACGACTGGTCGCTGCTGCTCCAGGAACGCTGGTTCAGCGACGGGAAGCTGGGCAATCAATATATCGAATGCACCACGGGCTGCCCGGCCTCGACCGCCAACCGCCCGACGATCGACAATAATTTCATCCCCGGCGCCTTCTATTTCGACGTGGGCGGCACCTATAACGTGACCAAGGCGGTCACCGCCTATTTCAAGGTCGACAATGTGTTCAATCGCGATCCGGCGCGGTCGCCCTTCTTCGTGAACCCGGCGCTCTATGACGTGCTCGGTCGCGTGTACCGGGCGGGTGTGCGGTTCAACTTCTGAGGGGGGATGTGATGAAGACGGCGCGGATTATCGGGGCGGCGCTGCTCGCCGCCCTGCCGGTGGCGGTCATGGCGGCGGATACGCCGCCGGCCGCGCCGGGATCGAACCCGATCATCCGGGACAAGTTCACGGCGGACCCCGCGCCTTTGGTCGTGGGGGACCGGCTGTACCTCTATGTCGGCCATGATGAGGCGCAGCGGGACGAGATGTTCAACATGAAGGAGTGGCTGGTCTATTCCACGACCGACATGCGAACTTGGACCCCGCACGGGCCCATCATGAACGTGCGCGACTTCAAATGGGCCAAGAAGGACGCCTGGGCCAGCCAGACCATCTACAAACACGGCAAATACTGGTTCTACGCCGCGGTCGAGCATGACGACAGCCATCCGGGCAAGGCGATCGCGGTCGCCGTCTCCGACACGCCGACCGGCCCGTTCGTCGATGCGAAGGGGTCAGCGCTCATCACCAACCAGATGACGCCCAAGGGCACGCATAGCTGGGAGGATATCGACCCGACCGTCATGACCGATGACGACGGGACGACCTGGATATCCTGGGGCAACCGGCAATGCTATATCGCCAAGCTGAAGCCCAACATGATCGAGATCGACGGCCCGATCACCGAGATCACTCCGCCGCATTTCGAGGAGGGGCCCTGGCTGCACAAGCGGGGCAAGCTCTATTACCTGACCTATGCCTCGCTCGACCGGACGACGCAGCGGGACGAGCATATCTCCTATGCCACCGCACCGTCGCCGAAGGGGCCTTGGACCTATCGCGGGTTGCTGACGGGGTCGGGCAAGTACAGCTTCACCATCCATCCGGGCATCGCGGAGTTTAAGGGCAAGTCCTATCTGTTCCTGCACAACGCGAACCTGGCGATCGGCGACCAGAGCGGTGCCATCGGCAGGCGCGCCGTGACGGTCGAGCGACTATACTATAATCCCGACGGCACGATGAAGCCGGTCGTCCAGACCGCCGCCGGCGTGACGGCATCGGTGCGATAGAGCGGGTGAATCCATCCTTTCCATACCCCGGCTTTCGCCGGGGCGGTCCGGTCGCGATTGTCATGCCATCGGCCTACGCACGATTCCTCCCCTGCAAGGGGAGGGGGACCATGCGAAGCATGGTGGAGGGGTGTCACGGGCCGCGAGGAACGTCTTCCATCTCCGACCGCGACACCCCTCCGTCGGGCCTTCGGCCTGCCACCTCCCCTTGCAGGGGAGGAATGGGGGGGCGCCTATTTGGCCGGAGATCGCGGCGGAGCGGTGGAGTCGCGTTCGATCAGCGCATGCTCAAGGACCATGACGCGCGGCTTGCCATCGACCTTCGGAGCGGCGCCGCGGATATCCTGGATCAGCATCTGGAGCGCCGCCGTCGCCAGGGCGCGGACGGGCTGGTGGATGGTGGTCAGCGGTGGCCACAGCGTCGTCGCGGCGGTGCTGTCGTCGAACCCGGCCACGGTCAGGTCGCCCGGGACGTCGAGATGACGGCGATGCGCGACCGAGACCACGGCGGCGGCCATATCGTCGTTGCTGGCGAAGATCGCGGTCGGCGGTCGCTCGCTGCCCAGCAGTTCCTCCCCCGCCCGCAGGCCCGAGGCATAGCTATAGTCGCCCTGGACGATCTGGGTCTCCAGACCTTCTTCCTCCTCGACCGCCCGCCGGAACCCGGCCAGACGCTCGATACTGGCGGTCTGGTCCGGGTTGCCATGGACGAAGCCGATGCGGCGATGGCCGAGCCCGATCAGGTGGCGGGTCATGTCATAGGCGGCGCGGTCATTGTCGATCCAGACGCAGACGGCATCGGGCGCGACGCCACCGACGACCGCCACGGGCAGTCCGGCCTCGCGGATGATCTCACGAACGAAGCTCGATTCGCCCAGCGGCGGCGCCAGGATCAGTCCAGCGATGCGCTGCGCGATCAGTCCCTGGATCGCCTCGCGTGTCGGCGGGCGGCCTTGTTCGCCCTTCAGCAGGAAGAGCTGCGCCGCGCGGGTCGAGGCTTCCTCGAACACGCCGACCAGCAATTCGCTCATGAAGGCGGCGCTGGGGTTGGAATAGATGACGCCGATCCGGATCTCGCGCGAGGTCACGAGACTGCGCGCCATCAGATTGGGCGTGTAGTTCAACTGCGCGATGACCTCGCGGACATGGGCGCGCACCTCGTCGCGCACGCCCGCATCGCCGTTGATGACGCGCGACACGGTCATGGGCGAGACACCGGCCTGTTTGGCCACGTCGATGATCGTCACGCCGCGCGGGCGTCCTTTGCTACGCGTCAAGGGCATCCTGTCCTGTCGTCGGCGCATTCGCCGCGCCGAAGCTTGCGGATAGCGGGGCGACGGGATCGGGTGAAGGGGGCATGGATGACAAGGATGACGCCGGGATGTCGGGCATGAAGCGCTTTCCCTATATCCGCTGGACGATCATCGGCCTGTTCGTCGCGGCGATGGTCATCAACTATCTGACGCGCAGCATCCTGGGCGTCGCCGCGCCCGCGATCATGGCCGAGCAGCATATCTCGTCCGCGCAATATAGCTGGATCACCGGCGCGTTTCAGTTCGGCATCATGTTCCAGCCGGTGGCGGGCTATCTGCTCGACCTGTTCGGCCTGAAATTCGGGTTCAGCCTGTTCGTCGCGGTCTGGTCGCTGATCACGTTGGGCCATGGTTTCGCCAATGGCTGGCTGGGCTTCGCCGGGCTTCGTGGCGCGCTGGGGCTGGTCGAGGGATCGGCGCAACCGGCGGGGATGAAGGTCGTCGCCGAATGGTTTCCGGCGCGCGAGCGCGGCGTGGCCGGCGGCATCTATCAGATAGGCGCGTCGTTCGGCGCGGTCTTCGCGCCGCCGCTGGTCGCCTGGGCGGTGTTCCATCATAGCTGGCGAGCGGCGTTCTTCGTCGCGGGCGGGCTGGGCCTGCTGTGGGTCCTGGCCTGGCTGTTCTGGTATGCGCCACCCGCGCGGCACCGCTCGCTGTCGAGGGACGAGCGCAACCTGATCGTCGGAGGGCAGGAAGCCTCGCTCGCCAAGCATCGCCGTCGTCCGCCTTTGGGCGAGTTGCTCCGCCGCCGGAACCTGTGGGCAATCGCGGCGGCACGATTCCTGGCCGATCCGGTCTGGGGTATGCTGTCGCTGTGGATGCCGCTCTACCTCGTCCAGGCGCGGCATTTCGATCTGACCCAGATCGCGCTGTTCGCCTGGCTGCCCTTTCTGGCCGCCGATCTGGGGTGCCTGTTCGGGCCCGCCGTGGTCGCCTTCCTGCAACGGCGCGGCATCAACCTGATCGACGCGCGGCGCGGCGCCTTCACGCTCGGCGCGGTGCTGATGACCGGCATGATGTTCGTCGGCAGCGTGAACAGCCCGGTCGCCGCCGTCGCGCTCCTGTGCCTGGGCGGTTTCGCGCACCAGACGCTGTCGGTGACGGTCATCACCCTGTGCTCCGACCTGTTCCCGCAGGATCAGGTGGCGACCGCGACCGGCGTGTCGGGGACGGCGGCCAATCTGGGCGTGCTGCTCTTCACCCTGACGCTCGGCACGCTGGTCGATCAGGTCGGCTATCAACCCTTCTTCATCTTGCTCGGCCTGCTCGATCTGGCAGGCGCGGCGCTCCTCTGGACCTTGGTGCGAAAACCCGCATGACCCCGACCAATCCGATTTTGCGCGGCTTCAACCCCGACCCCTCGATCGTGCGCGTGGGCGAGGACTATTATATCGCGACGTCGACCTTCGAATGGTATCCGGGCGTCCAGATCCATCACAGCCGCGATCTTGTGAACTGGACTTTGGTCGCGCGCCCGCTGAACCGGGCGAGCCAACTCGACATGCGCGGCAATCCCGATGGCTGCGGCGTATGGGCGCCCGATCTGAGTTACAAGGACGGGCGCTTCCACCTGATCTTCACCGATGTGAAGCGCTATGGCCGCACCACGGTCGACGGGGCGAAGGGCGCTTCGTTGCGCGACTTCCACAATTACTGGGTATCGTGCGACCGGATCGACGGCGAATGGACCGACGCCGTGCATCTCAACAGCAGCGGCTTTGACCCGGCGCTGTTCCATGACGATGACGGGCGGAGCTGGCTGCTCAACATGCTGTGGGACCATCGCCCGGACCGCAAGCGCTTCGCCGGGATCGTCATCCAGCAGATGGACCTGTCGAGCGGTCGGTTGCTGGGCGAGCGTCGGCTTATCTTCGCGGGCACCGAGCTGGGCTTTACCGAGGGGCCGCATCTCTACAAGCGCGATGGCTGGTATCATCTGCTTGTGGCGGAGGGCGGGACCGAGCGGGGCCATGCCGTGGTGATGGCCCGCTCTAGTACCCTGTTCGGACCCTATGAGGTCCACCCGGACGGTCCCGTCCTGACCGCGCGCCATGATCCCGCCGCGCCGCTGCAACGCACGGGCCATGGTGATCTGGTCGAAACGTCGGAGGGCGAGACGTGGATGGCCTATCTGTGCGGCCGTCCGCTACCCGACAGCGATCGCTGCGTGTTGGGGCGCGAGACCGCGATCCGGCGGATGCGCTGGGATGCGGATGGCTGGTTGCGCTGTGCCGAGCCCAAGGCCGAGGTCGGTGGCTTCGCGTCGGTGGACGAGTGCGACGGGTTCGACGGGCCGATACTGCCGCCCGCTTTCCAGTGGCTCCGCACGCCCGAACCCGATCGCCTCTTCAGCCTGATTGAGCGGCCCGGTCATTTGCGGCTCTATGGACGCGATACGATCGGCAGCCATTTCGAGCAGGCGTTGGTGGCGCGGCGGCCGACCGGGTTTCGCTATGAGGCCACCACGCTGGTCGCGTTCGAGCCCGAGCATTTCCAGCAGGCGGCGGGGCTCGTCTGCTACTATAACAGCACCAAATATCATTATCTGCACATTACCGCCGGGGATGAGGGCGAGAAGCTGATCCAGCTTCTGTCCGTCCTGCCGACGGGCGAGGGACAGAGCCTGATCACGCCGCCGCTGGCCGCGCCTGCCGGGCGGGTCGAACTCCGCGCCTCGGTCGACCATGAGACGCTCCGCTTCGCCTTCCGGGCAGAGGGCGCGGGGGACTGGCAGTGGCTGCCCGGGACATGCGATGCCAGCCTGTTGTCGGACGAGGCGACGCTGGCGGGCCTGCCCAATTTCACCGGAACGTTCGTCGGTATGGCGTGTCAGGATATGGCCGGGACGGGCCACCCCGCCGACTTCCGCTATTTCCGCTATCGGGAAGAATGATGGGGGACGGCATCGTCGCGATGGGTGGCGAACCTGCGACAGTCGCTTTAGGCTAACCGGAAATACGGCCGAACCGGGGAGAGTGAAGCGATGGGCAGGACGGGTTTCGCACGCATCATGGCCGGCATGATGCTGACCCTGGCTACGCCATGCTTCGCTCAGGATGCACCTCCCTCGCGAGGCCCATTACTCGTCGCCGCCGACCTGCGCGAAGGCGTGGATCTGTCGGGGCCATGGCATTATTCGATCGACCCGTTCCGTTCGGGCATTTCGGGCTTTCACGGCGGCATGCCCGATACGGGGCAACAGCGCTGGCGCGACGTCGATGTCCGTGCGGCGATGGCGAAGGACAGCCGGGTCCTTTACGAATTCGACCTCGCCCATTCGCCGCTCGCATCCTTGCCCTCCTCCTGGCTCACCCATGCGCCGGAACTGCGCCACTATGACGGGCTGATGTGGTATCAGCGGACCTTTGTGGCGCCCGAGACGCGAAAGGGCCGCTATTTCCTCCGCTTCGGCGCGGCCAATTACGCGACCATCGTCTATCTGAACGGCAAGGAGATCGGCCGGCACGAGGGCGGCTTTACCCCCTTCGCCTTCGAGGTGACGCGAGCCCTGCGCGACGGTCAGAACCAGATCACCGTCGGCGTCGACTCGCAGGCCAACGAAACCACCGTCCCGCCGCCCGTCACCGATTGGGAGAATTATGGCGGTATTACCCGCCCGGTCCGGCTGATCGCAACGCCCGATACCTATGTCGACGATGCCTGGGTGCGGTTGACCCGCGACAGGCGGATGGCGGTGGACGTGCATCTCGACGGTCCGCAGGCCGCCAATCGCCCCGTGCGTCTGAAGATCGCCGAACTCGGGCTGGACCGGGCGGGGACGACCGATGCCCATGGCGACTGGCGCGCGACCATCGCCGCCCCGCGCGCCCTGATCCGCTGGTCGCCCGAAAGCCCCAAGCTTTATGACGTCACCATCACGTCCGGCGAGGATCGGTGGCACGACCGGATCGGTTTTCGCACGATCGAGCGGCGCGGGGCGGGTATCCTGCTCAACGGCAAGCCGATCTTCCTGCGCGGCATTTCGATGCATGAGGAGGAACTCGGCGTCGATCCCACCCGCGCGATCACCCCGGCGGTATCCCGCGCGCTGCTCAGCGAGATCAAGGACGGGCTGCACGGCAATTTCGTCCGCCTGGCCCATTATCCGCATTCCGACGTCACCGTGCGGATGGCCGACGAACTGGGGCTGATCGTGTGGAGCGAGGTGCCCGTCTATTGGCGCGTGGCCTGGTCCAATCCCGATACCCTGATCCGCGCGCGGACCATGCTCGCCGAGAATATCCTGCGCGACCGCAACCGTGCTTCGGTCGCGATCTGGAGCGTCGCCAACGAAACCCCGGTGACCGATGCGCGCAACAGCTTCCTGCGCACGCTGGTCGCCGATGTCCGCCGTCTGGACGATACGCGGCTGGTCAGCGCGGCGTTGCTGGTCGAGCGGGGGCAGGGGGCGGACCACCCGGTCATGACCTTGGCCGATCCGCTGGCCGAGGTGCTCGATGTCATGGCTATCAACACCTATAATGGCTGGTATTCGCAGGATCGCCTGTCCGATCTGGGTCGCAGCGAATGGCATGTCCCGGCGGACAAGCCTCTAATATTCTCCGAATTCGGCGCGGATGCGCGGGCGGGCTTCCATGATCCCGCCAACAAACAGAAATTCTCCGAGGAGTTCCAGGCCGACTACTACCGTGCGACGCTGGGCATGGCCGATCGCGTTCCGACGCTTCGTGGCATGTCGCCCTGGATCCTGAAGGATTTTCGCTCGCCCCGCCGCCAGAACCCCGATTTCCAGCAGGGCTGGAACCGCAAGGGCCTGATCTCCGAAACCGGGCAGCGCAAGGAGGCCTTCGATGTGCTGGGCGACTATTATGCGCGCAAGGCATCGTCTCGATAGGCGGCGTTTCGATCCGTTGAACCCATAACCTATGTCACGGCGTTGAGCCCGCCATGACCCAGGAAGACGAAAAATGGATGCGCATGGCGATCGAGGTGGCGCGGTCGAAAGGCTCCGATCCCTCGACCTCGCCGCTCGGCTCGGTGATCGTGCTGGACGGCCGCGTCATTGCCGCCGAGCGTAACCAGACGCACGAACTGCCCGACGCCACCGCTCATGCCGAGATGATGGCGATCCGGCGTGGCTGCGAAGGAGAGGGGGCGTTGGAACTGCGCGGCGCGACGCTCTATTCGACGCTCCAGCCCTGCGGCATGTGCACCATGGCGTCGATTTGGTCGAAGGTCGGCCGCGTCGTGTACGGTGCGGGTCGCGATGACGTGCATCCGATGTATTTCGAGGCAAAGCACGTCGACACGCTCGGCTTCATCGCCGACGCCTATCGCGACGACATCGTGATCGAGGGCGGATGCCTGCGGGCGGAATGCGCCGAGCTCTACTACCCGCCGGACGCCGACCTGCCCGTCGAGGAACAGGCGAACCTGTAATCCCCCGAAATACCCCTTGCCCCCACCGCCCCGCTTCCCCTAAGGGCAACCCCCTGTCGGGGAGTGGCGCAGTCTGGTAGCGCGCCTGCTTTGGGAGCAGGATGTCGCAGGTTCGAATCCTGTCTCCCCGACCATGCGCTTGCAAGTCTCCGATTTCGCGTCTTAACGACGGCGATCAGGGACGGTTGTACCCCCGGCTGTACCCTTTGGGGTGGCGGAATGGGCTTTTCGAATGTGGCGCTGCGCTGGCAACTGCAGCGCGTCCTTGAGGATCAGGTCGCCAGCAACATCCCCGCCGTCGATCATGCCAGCCTCAACTCTCCCCATGCCGAGGCATGGCCCTTTCTCTCAAAGCGCGGCGTCGAGGCGAAATGGTCGCTTGATGACCATGAGCGCCTGATCGACGACGGCTGGGACACACGAGAAGCGAAGGCTGTCGCCGATACGGTCTTCGATCTCCAGAGCGGTAGCCAAGGAGGAAGCATTGAAGATCGGAGTGATTGCCGACGCTCATGGAAATCTGGCCGCGCTGGAGGCCGTTCGTGACGCGATTACCGCCGCCGCGCCCGACTTGGTCGTCAATCTGGGCGATCTTGTGTCCGGCCCGTTCGATCCTGCGGGACGCGCGGAGCTTCAGATGCGCTCTGGCTATCTCACCATCGCCGGCAATCACGAGCGCCAGTTGCAGGACGACAGCCAAGGGGCCTTCGACGTTCTGGCGCGACCGATCCTCACGCAGGAGCATTGGACATGGATCGAAGGCCTGCCCGCGACGCTCAGCCTCTGTAACGGCGACGTCTTCGCCTGCCATGGGAGCCCGGCCGGCGGGGATCTGGAATATCTGCTCGAAGACGTGACCTCCGTCCGCGCGACGCTCGACGCCGACGCCGCCATCCGGCCACGCCTGAATGGGATCGGGTCGGCCAGTTTGGTCCTGTGCGGGCATACGCATACGCCGCGCATGGTAGCGGTTGATGACGTGCTGATCGTCAACCCAGGCAGCGTCGGAATGCCGTGCTACCGGGACCGGGGGGGCGCCCCCGCATATCATGGAGGCAGGCAGCCCGCTGGCGCGCTACGCCATCGTCGAGCGTCTTGACGCCGGATGGGCGGCCCAACTGCACGGTGTGCCCTATGACTATGAGATCGCAGCGCGTCAGGCGGAGGCTTTCGGCTTTCCGGCCTTCGCCCATGCCGCCCGTAGAGGCCGGATCCTGCCTGGGTGATCCGCTGCCCCTCCGGACGGACGATCGGAGCGGCGGGACAGTAATGAAACCGTCCCGCCGAACCTGCGACGGTCAGGCGCGATAGCCGCCCTGGCGCTCCAGCATCCAACCGGGATATTCCGCCGGCAGCTTCGTCACCGCATCGAGCGCGGCGAGGTCGTCCGCGTCGAGCGACACCTGGGTCGCGGCGATATTGTCGGCGAGCTGGTCGACCCGCTTGGCGCCGACGATCACGCTCGTCACCACCGGTTGGTGGAGCAACCAGGCGAGCGCGACCTGTGCGACGGTGCAGCCCTTCGCCTCGGCGATGCGGCGCATCTCGGGGATCACCACCGAACCGCGGGTGCGGTCGACCGGCGGAAAGTCGAACGTCGCGCGCCGTCCGCCCGCCCCTTGATCCTCGCCATCATATTTGCCCGACAGATAGCCGCCTGCCAGCGGGCTCCATACCATCAGGCCGATCTTCTCCGATCGCAGCATCGGCACGATCTCGCGCTCCAGGTCGCGGCCGACCAGCGTGTAATAGGCCTGGAGCGACAGGATCGGCGCGAGCCGCCGTGCCTCGGTGATGCCGACCGCCTTCACCACCTGCCACGCCGCCCAGTTGGACAGGCCGAGATAGCGAACGTGACCATGACGGACGAGCGTGTCGAGCGCCTCCAGCGTCTCCTCGATCGGCGTGGCGGGATCGAAGCCGTGGATCTGATAGAGGTCGATATGGTCGAGGCCGAGCCGCTGGAGGCTCTGCTTGCACTGGCTGAGGATATGGCTGCGAGAGGCACCCCGCGCATTGGGACCGTCGCCCATCGGCCCCAGTACCTTGGTCGCGATCACGACATCGTCGCGGGCGACGCCCAGCTGCTTGAGCGACTGGCCCAGGATCCGTTCACTCTCGCCGCCCGCATAGACATTGGCGGTGTCGATGAAGTTGATCCCGGCGTCGAGCGCGGTCTTCACCAACGTGTCCGCTTCTTCCTGACGAAGCTGTCCGATCTGGCCCCACATGCCCTCGCTGCCGCCGAAGGTCATGGTGCCGAGGCAGAGTTCGGACACGAACAGGCCGCTGTGGCCGAGCTGGCGCATACGCATGGGAATGGTTCTCCTGTAGGAATGGGATGAGCGTGAAATACCCCACGAACACCCGGCCCGGCGACGCCGATCCGATCAATGTCCTGCCCGATCCTATCAAATGCTGTGTGCGACGGTGCATTCGGTCCAGGGCGACGCTAATGTGCGCTCCATGACGACGCTGTCCGACCTTGCCCGGCTGATCGAGCGCCATTGGTTCGTCCATGGTCGCGAGACGCCGATCCCGGGCCTGCTCATCACCCGCGCGGAGGAGCCGACCGGCATCATCCGCTCGGTCTATCGGCCGTCCTTCTGTCTGGTCGTGCAGGGCGCGAAGATGTCGATGCTGGGGCCCACGCCCTATCATTATGCCGAGGGGCAGTGTCTGCTGGCTTCGGTCGACCTGCCGGTGACGTCGCGCATCGTGCGGGCGAGCGCTGGCGCGCCCTATCTGGCGTTATCGCTGGCGATCGAGCCGGTGACCGTGGCCGAACTGGTGGCGGAGCAGGTGAGCGTGCCAGGCTCGGCCGCCGCCTTCAACGCACTGGCGACCAGCGATCATGACCCGGCGTTGCGCGATCCTCTCAGGCGGTTGTTCGATCTGCTCGACCATCCGGCCGACCAGGCGGTGCTCGCCCCGCTGATCCGGCACGAGATCGTCTGGCGGCTGCTCGGCGGCGCGCTGGGACCGGCCCTGCGCCAGATGGGCCTTGTCGACACCCATGCCGCCCGGATCGGTCGGGCCACGGCGCATATCCGCGATCATTTTGCCGAAACGCTGCGGGTGGCGGACCTCGCCGCGCTGGCGGGCATGAGCGTCCCCGGCTTCCACCGCCACTTCAAGGCGGTGACGACGATGACGCCGGTCCAGTTCCAGAAGCAGGTGCGGTTGCAGGAGGCGCGCCGCCGCCTGATCGCCGCCGAGGAGGTGGCACGTGTCGGCTTCGCGATCGGCTATGAGAGCCTGTCGCAGTTCAGCCGCGACTATCGCCGCCTGTTCGGGGCGCCACCGGGGCGCGATGCGGCGGCTCTGCGCGCGCAACTGGTGCCGGAGCCAGTGTTGCCATAATACTTGACTCAGTCAACCAATATGCTTCAGCATGGTGGATATGGAAGATGCAGACGTCACCGCCATCCGCCGGTTCAACCGCTTCTACACCCAGACGATCGGTGCGCTCGACGCGCGCTTCCTGAGCACCGAGGCGAGCCTTCCCGAAGCGCGCCTCCTGTTCGAGATCGCCACGCGCGAGCCGGTGACCGCCAGCGTGTTGCAGGACGCGCTCGGCATGGATGCGGGCTATCTCAGCCGTGTGGTGGCGCGGTTCGAGAAACGTGGCTGGGTCGTACGTGTGCGTCGCGACGATGATGCCCGCGTACGCGACCTGCGGCTGACCGAGACAGGGCGCGCGGCATTCGCGACGCTCGACCAGCGGCAGAGCGGCGCGGTTGGCGACCTGCTCGGCATGGTGGGAGGGCAGGGGCGGCGCGATCTTGTCGAGGCGTTGACGCGGGCGCGGCTGCTGCTCGATCCGGCGTCGGGCGGGCCGTTCGTCATCCGACCCTTCCGCACCGGCGAACCCGCACTGGTCGCCGCGCGCCAGTCGATGCTCTATGCCGAGAGCCATGGCTGGGGCCGCGAACTGGAGACGATTGAGAGCGAGGTGACGGCGGCCTTTCTCCGCGACTTCGATCCGGCACGCGAGCAATGCTGGATCGCCGAGATCGACGGCGGGATGGCAGGCGCGGTGTTCGTCACCGACGAAGGGGAGGGGATCGCACGGCTGCGGCTGCTCCATGTCGAGCCCTTCGCGCGCCGCCGGGGTATCGGCGATGCGCTGGTCGGCGCTTGCGTCAGCTTCGCGCAGAAAACCGGCTACCGCGCGCTGGTGCTGTGGACGCAGACGGTGCTGGAGTCCGCTCGTCGCATCTATGCCGCGCACGGCTTCGTGTGTGTCGAGACGGCGATGCACGAGCGGTTCGGCGCTCCGCTTCAGGGGGAAACGTGGCGACTGGAGTTGGCGGCATGAGCGGTGACCTGACCATCCGCCTTGCGACCGAAGCCGATCTGGGCGCGCTCCGCGAATTGATGATGCTGTCGATCGATCGCGGGCAGGCAGCGGTGCTCACCCCCGAGCAGATCGTGGCCAGCCGGGCGGTGATGGGGCTCGACACGCAACTGGTGCGCGACCGCACCTATTTCGTGGTCGAGGACCATGGGGTGCCGGTCGGCTGCGGCGGGTGGAGCCGACGCGCGACGCTCTACGGCGGCGATCATAGCACCGACTTGCGCGACCCGGCGCTGCTCGATCCGGCGAAGGACGCCGCCCGCATCCGGGCCATGTACACGCACCCGGATCACGTCCGGCGCGGGATTGGCCGGATGATCCTCGACGCTTGCGAACAGGCGGCGCAGGGCGAAGGCTTCACCGCCGTCGAACTGATGGGTACGGCTGGCGGCGTACCGCTCTATGCGGCTTGCGGCTACGAACCGATCGAACGCGCCGATACGCACGTCGACGGGGTGGTCGTGCCGCTCACCCGCATGCGCAAACCGTTGCGCGGCGCGCGATAGCGGGCGCTTGCCCGATTTTCGCAGCGGCATGTCACACCGGCGATCGCTGTCTCGTCATGGTGTCGGAGCCCAAGGAGATCGACCATGACATCCCGTATCGCCAACCCACACGCTCTGGCTCCGGAAGCAATCAAGGCCATGATGGCGCTGGAGCAGAGTTTTGCGAAGAGTGGCCTCGACCACAATCTGCTCGAACTGGTGAAGTACCGCGTGTCGCAGATCAACGGCTGCGCCTTCTGCCTGCATATGCACTCGACCGATCTGCGCCGTCATGGCGAAAGCGAGATGCGGCTATACATGCTGAGCGCATGGCGGGAATCGACGCGTTATTCGGATCGCGAGCGCGCCGCGCTTGGCTGGGCGGAGGCGTTGACGCGGCTGCCGGAGACGGGTGCACCCGATGCGGACTATGATGCGCTCAAGGGGGCGTTTTCGGATGTGGAGCAGGTCTGGCTGACCATGGCAATCGGGGCGATCAACACTTGGAACCGCTTGCAGGTGGCTTTCCGCGTTGCGCATCCGGTCGACGATGCTTGACGCCGCGCTGTTCGAGGCGGAGCGGTCGCGGCTTCTCCGGCTGGCCTATCGCATGACCGGTTCGCTCGCCGAGGCGGAGGATCTGGTGCAGGATGCGTGGCTGCGCTGGTCACGGGCGAAGGGCGTCGACGTGCCCGCCGCCTGGCTGACGCAGGTGGTGACGCGGCTGTGCCTCGATCACCTAAAGTCGGCGCGGGTGCGACGCGAGACCTATGTCGGCGCGTGGCTGCCCGAGCCATTGCTCGGCACGACCGAGCCGGATGATTTGGCCGACGGCCTGACGGTCACGCTGATGCTGGCGATGGAGCGGCTGTCGCCCTTGGAGCGGGCGGCGTTCCTGCTGCACGACATATTCGACGTCGGCTTGCCCGAGGTGGCGAAGACGCTCGACCGCGCGCCCGCGACCGTGCGGCAACTCGCTTCACGCGCCCGGCGGCATGTCGCCGAAGCGCGACCGCGCTACCGGGTCGATGCGAAGGAGGCAGCGCGGATCACCAGCGCCTTCTTCGCGGCGTCACGGGACGGCGATCCACGCGCGCTGTCGGACCTGTTGGCGGAGGATGTCGCGATCCATTCGGATGGCGGCGGGCGGGTCCCGGCGTTCCACAACGTCATCCGGGGCCTGGCGAAAGCACAGCGGCTGTTCGCTGGGTTGCGGCGCAAATATCCCGACGAGCCTGCCGAACTGATCCGCTTCGCCTCAATCGACGGCCTGCCCGGCTATGTCAGCCGCGCGGGAGGCGGGGTGCTCCAGACCACCGCGCTCGACATCCGCGATGGCCGGATCGCGGCGATCTACATCGTCCGCAATCCAGACAAGCTCATCCGCGTCATAACCGCTCTTCAGGCCGGACAGGCCGCCGCACGCGGCTGACGCCGGATTGCCATCAGCATCACCAGCGCCGCCGCCGCCATCGCTGCCCCGGCCAGCGACACCACCGGCAATCCCAGTCCGGCGCCTATCACGCCGCCGCCCAACGCCGCGCCAAAGGCATTGCCGAGGTTGAACGCCCCGACGTTCATCGCCGAGGCAAGGTTCGGCGCGTCCGCCGCCGCGACCATCACCCGCATCTGAAGGGGCGGCACGATCGCGAAGCTGGCGATGCCCCAGATCAGGATGGCGACGGCGGCTGGCCATGGCCATTGCATCACCGCCGCGAACGCGACCAGCACCGTGGCGAGGACGGCGAAGCTGCCGATCAGCGTCCGCTCGATCGACCGATCGGCCAGTCGCCCGCCCAAGGTGTTCCCGATCGTCAGCCCGATGCCGTACAGCACCAGCATCGCGGTCACGAAGCCGCTCGATGCGTGGGTTTCCTCTCGCAGGATCGGGACGATATAGGTGAAGACGGTGAACATCGCGCTCGCCCCGACCACGGTCAGCGCCAGCGCCGCCAACACCGGACCGCGCCGCAACACGCGCAATTCCGCGCGAATGTCGCCGTCCTCCGCTGGCGGGAGGGAAGGGAGGGCGAGGCGGAGCGACAGCATGGCGATCGCGCCCACGCCCGCGATCCCGGCAAAGGCGGTGCGCCAGCCGATCGCCTCGCTGACCCAGGTTGCCGCCGGCACGCCGCCGATGGTGGCGACGGTCAGCCCGGTGAACATCGCGGCCACCGCGCCCGCACGCTTGTCCGGCGGCACAAGGCTGGCGGCCACCACCGATCCGACGCCGAAGAAGGCGCCATGGTTGAACGAGGTGACGACCCGCGCCGCCATCAGCATCCAGTATCCGCCCGCCATCGCCGACAGCGCATTGCCGAGCGTAAAGATGCCCATCAACGCGATCAGCAGCGTCCGCCGGTCGATCCGTCCGGTGGTGAGCGTCATCAGCGGCGCGCCGACCAGCACGCCCATAGCATAGGCGCTGACCAGCAGCCCGGCGGCGGGGATCGACACATGCAGGTCGCCCGCGATCACGGGCAACATGCCCATCGGCGCGAACTCGGTCACGCCGATGCCGAAGGCACCGACCGCCAGCGCGAGCAATCCGAGGTTGAACTTCATGATCCTGGCTCCTCAAACCATCGGCGGCGCGAGGCGGGCGAAACCCTCCTGCTGCCGGTATGGGGTATGTGGATAGGGCGGCAGCACGTCGCTCGCCGCGTCTAGCGCGGCCACCTGCTCGGGCGTCAGCGCCCAGCCGACCGCACCCAGATTGTCGCGCAGCTGCGCCTCGTCGCGCGCGCCGATGATGACCGACGACACAGTCGGTCGCCGCAACAGCCAGTTGATGGCGACCTGCGGCACCGTCTTGCCCGTCTCGGCCGCCACCGCCTCCAGCGCATCGACGACGCGGTAGAGATGCTCGTCCTCGACCGGCGGCGCGAACTGGGCCGTTTCGTGGAGGCGGCTACCCGCCGGGATCGGACGTCCGCGCCCGATCTTGCCGGTCAGCCGCCCCCAGCCGAGCGGGCTCCAGACCAGCGCGCCGACGCCCTGATCCGCCCCAGCGGCATCAGATACCACTCATAAGCTCGGCCGATTAGCGAGTAATTGACCTGATGCGCAGCGAGGCGCGGCCAGCCATGACGATCGGCCAGCGCTTGCGCCTTCATGATTTGCCAGCCGGGATAGTTGGAGACGCCGGCATAGCGGACCTTGCCGTCGGCGATGAGCCGGTCGAGCGTGCCCATCACCTCCTCGGTCGGCGTCGAGGCGTCGAAGGCATGAAGCTGGAGCAGGTCGATCCGGTCGGTGCCGAGCCGCCGCAACGCCGCCTCGACCGCGCCGATCAGCCGTGCCCGCGACGCACCCCAGTCCTGCGGGCTGTCACCCATGGGCAGGCCGGTCTTGGTCGAGATGAGCACGGCGTCGCGCCGCCCCTTGATCGCCTCGCCCAACACCTGTTCCGACGCGCCGTCCGAATAGACGTCGGCGGTGTCGAACAGCGTCACGCCGGCGTCGAGGCAGATGTCGACCAGCCGCCGCGCCTCGGTGGCGTCGCTTGTGCCCCAGGCGCTGAACAGCGGCCCCTTGCCGCCGAACGTGCCCGCGCCGAACGACAGAGCGGACACGCGCAGGCCGGACGATCCCAATTGCCGATATTCCATGACACGTCCTTTGCGAATGTCATTGTCAGGCGCATAGATGGCCGGTGAAGGGGGGCGGCGGAACCGCCCGCCGGTGCAAAGGATCTATGCCTTGGACGCAAAGGTAATTGGGAACGACGATCGCGCCCGCTCCCTCGCCCTCTTCGCCAGCGTCGTGGAGGAGGGCAGCTTCTCCGCCGCTGGCTGCACGCTTGGGTTGACGCCGTCGGCGGTGGCGCGGGCGATCGACCGGATCGAGGCGCGGCTCGGCGTCCGGCTGCTGCTCCGCTCTACCCGCGCGCTGACGCTCACCGCAGAGGGGAAGGCCTATCTGCTCGCAGCCCGGCGCATCTTGGCCGATCTCGACGATGCCGAGCAGCAGATCGCAGACCAGGGGGCACCGCGCGGGCGGCTGCGAATCAGTGCGGCGCTGGCGCATGGCCGGCTGTGTGTCGTGCCGCTGCTTGGCGACTTCGCGCGGGCTTATCCGCATATCTTGATCGATATCGCGCTGACCGACACGCTGGTCGATGTCGCAGCGGGTCAGGCCGATGTCGCGATCCGCTTCGGCCCGCTTGCCGATAGCGGGCTGACGGCGCGCAAGCTGGGCGAGTCCCGGCGGGTGATCGTCGCGTCGCCCGACTATCTGGCGCGGGCGGGTACGCCGAAAGTCCCGGAGGACCTGCACGGCCACAACTGCCTGAACTTCAGCTTCCGCCGCGCCGAACCGATCTGGCCGTTCCGCCGTGACGGCAAGGACTTCACGCTGTCCGTCGAGGGCGGGATCGTCGCAAACAATGGCGAGACGCTGGGCCAGCTCGCCGCCGCCGGGGTCGGCATCACCCGTGTCGGTCGCTTTAGCGTCGCGGCCGAGATCGCGGACGGGCGGCTCGTACCGGTGCTGGAGGACTATAATCCGGGCGATGTCGAGCTGATCCACGCCGTCTTCGTCGGCGGCTCGACCACGCCCGCGCGGGTGCGGGTGTTCGTCGACTTTCTGGTCGAGCGCCTAGCCAGCCGGTTCGAGTAGCGGGCGCGACACGGCCTTTTCCAGAAAGGCATAGAGCCGGTCGTCATCGCTCATCGCGACATTGAATCGCATATGGTCGCGCCATCGGCCGCTGGGACTGAACACGGGTCCCGGCGCCAGCACGATACCCTCTCTGACCGCCTGTCGGGCAAGTTCAACGGCGTCGACGCGGTCTGGCAATCGGGCCCATAGGAATATCCCGGCCGCCGGATCGGTCCACGGCTCGATACCGATGGCCCGCAGGCGTTTCGCGACATGGGAGGTGGCCCGGGCCAGCCGGGTCCGAACGCCGTCGACGTGACGCCGATAGCTGCCATCAGTCAGCGCCGCATGGAGAAGCTTGGCGGCGAGCGGGCTGCCCGCCATCGATGTCGCGATGCGAAGGTCGGCCAGCCCTTCGATCCAGTCCGGTCGCGCCGCGATATGGCCGCAGCGCACCGCCGCCGACAGCGACTTGGAGAAGCTGCCGATGCGGATCGTCCGGTCGAGCCCATCGAACGCCGCCAGTCGTGGGGACGGCGTATGTTCGAAGTCGGCGAAGATATCGTCCTCGACGACGACCATGTCATGCGCCTCGGCGATCTTGAGCAGCCGGTGCGCGGTGGCGGCGGCGAGCGACGCGCCGGTCGGGTTATGGACGGCCGAGTTCGTCAGGTAGAAGCGTGGGCGATGCACTGCGGCAGCCTCTGCAAAGGCAGTGACGTCCGGCCCGGTGGGCGTCATCGGCACGCCGACTACCGTTGCCCGGTGCGCCCGCAGAAGCGCCAGAAAGTTGAAGTAGCACGGGTCGTCGACCAGCACAGTATCGCCCGGCTGGAGCAGAAAGCGGCACACCAGATCAAGGGCGTGGGTACCGCTGTCGGTCAGCAGGATCTGGTCGGGTCCGGCCTCGATCCCCTGATCCGCCATTCGCCGCGCGAGCAACGCCCGGAGCGGCGGCGAGCCCAGGGGGGAAGCGTAGCCCGCGAGCGTGCCCTCATCGTCCGATCGCGCCACCCCGCGCATTGCCTTGCGCAGCGCGTCGCCCGCCAACCAGTCGTCGGGCAACCAGCCGCATCCCGGCATCAGTTCGTGTCGCCGCTCGCCCAGCGACTGGCGCAGCATCCAGAGCGGATCGACCTCGCGTTCCTTCGTACTGGCCAGCCGATCCAACGCCAGCGGGGCCAAGGGCGCCGCGACATAAAAGCCCGATCCCGGTCGCGACCGGATCACGCCTTCGGCGGTGAGGCGATCATAGGCCTCGACCACCGTCGAGCGGGCAACGCCGCTGATCTCGGCCATGGCGCGGATCGACGGCAGTCGTGCGCCCGGCGTCAGCGCGCGGGCATCAATCCGGTCGCGGATCGCGCGGACCACCATGCCTGTGCGGGTTTCGTCGGGCGCGCTCACCATCGTACCATCATTATCACCAATACAGTTCGGCTCGATCATACCGATGTGTATCTGTCGGCGCCAGTCGCCGCGCGATAGGACGAGCCATCATCAACAGGAGATGCCCGTGACCCGCCCCTTCCGCCTCGTCGACGTATTCGGCACCGATCCGCTGACCGGCAACCCGCTGGCCGTCATCGCCGATGCCGATGGCCTGACGACAGACGAGATGCAGGCGATCGCGAGCTGGTTGAACTTCTCGGAGACGACCTTCCTGCTGCCACCGACCGATCCATCGGCCGACTATCGCGTCCGCATCTTCACCATGGCGCACGAACTGCCCTTCGCCGGGCACCCGACCTTGGGGAGCTCCCATGCTTGGCTCGAAGCGGGCGGACAGCCGAAGCAGGACGGCGTGATCGTGCAGGAATGCGGCGTCGGGTTGGTGACCATCCGGCGCGATGGCGATCAGCTTGCCTTTGCCGCTCCACCGCTGCTGCGCGGCGGCACGCCGACCGAGGCCGAGATCGCACAGGTCGCC
>Ga0308171_1000903_pt1 | contig 48834 bp, 44 predicted proteins | sample PhyGR1_FD_202135 | JGI IMG/M metagenome (GOLD analysis project Ga0308171, IMG submission 202135) | Phyllosphere microbial communities from UC Gill Tract Community Farm, Albany, California, United States - DLSLSG.R1 | ecosystem: Host-associated > Plants > Phyllosphere > Unclassified | place: USA... | reverse complement strand
CAGGCTAGTTTGTCAGTGGCGTGTCTGTCCGCAGCTGGCCGGCGAATGTAAAGACTGACTAAGCATGTAGTGCCGACGGTGTAGTAATTTCGGACGCGGGTTCAACTCCCGCCAGCTCCACCAAAATCCTTCGAAGATGATTCCAGAGTCATCCGTAGAAGTCCTGAAAGCCCGCATGGCACAAGCCCTGCGGGCTTTTTTGTGTCTCTAACCTTCCGAGACGATCCGCCTGAATCCAGAGATAATTGGTACACGAATTGGTACACGTTATAATGTGTACCAAAAACGTGTACCAATTATGGACGGAAACCAGTCATGGCGCGGATGACACGCCCCCTCACCAATAACGAAATCCTTAAAGCTAAGCCTCAAGAGAAAGACTTCACCCTGCACGATGGCGATGGCCTTTTCCTGCTCGTCAAAACATCAGGCAAGAAGCTGTGGCGTTTTCGCTACCAACGGCCAAATAGCAGCAGTCGCACAAATCTCAGCCTAGGCTCTTACCCCGCCCTTACGCTCGCTGTCGCACGCCAAATGCGTGACCAATATCTGTCGCTGCTTGCGCAAGGGATTGACCCGCAGAAGCAGCAAGAGGAAGTTTCAGAGCAACGGCAAATTGAGCTGGATAGCATTTTCTCAGTTGTAGCTGTGAGATGGTTCCAGCTGAAAAGCAAAAGCGTCACCGAAGATTATGCGAAGGATATTTGGCGATCGCTGGAAAAGGACATCTTCCCTACTATCGGTGAGATCCCTGTTCAAGCGCTCAAGGCTAGAACGATCGTTGAAGCACTGGAGCCGATTAAAGCTCGAGGGGCACTTGAGACAGTTCGCCGGTTGATACAGCGCATCAACGAGATCATGATTTATGCCGTCAATATAGGGTTGATTGACGCGAATCCTGCTTCGGGTGTCGGTATGGCTTTTGAAAAGCCCAAGAAGCAGAACATGCCAACGTTGCGGCCAGAAGAGTTGCCCAAGCTGATGCGTTCTTTGACTATGTCTAATCTTTCCGTTACTACGCGTTGCCTTATTGAATGGCAGCTTCTTACACTCGTGCGACCATCCGAGGCTTCTGGCGCTCGGTGGGCAGAAATTGATCTCGATGCCAAGCTCTGGACAATTCCTGCGCAGCGAATGAAGGCTAAGCGTGAACACATTATTCCACTATCTCATAAAGCCTTAGAAATTCTGGAAGTGATGGAATCTATCAGTAATCATCGTGAACATGTTTTTCCAAGTAGAAATGATCCCAAAAAAGCGATGAATAGCCAAACTGCAAACGCGGCTTTGAAAAGAATTGGTTACGGCAAAAGATTAGTTGCACATGGTTTGCGCTCCATTGCGAGTACAGCTATGAATGAAGCAGGAATAAATCCAGATGTAATAGAAGCTGCTTTGGCTCATACTGATAAAAATGAAGTACGAAGAGCTTATAATCGCAGTATTTATTTAGAGCAAAGAAAAGAGCTTATGGATTGGTGGGCACTATTTGTCTCTAAAAATTAACTATAAGCCTAATGTATAATCATTAGGCCATTAAGCTATTTCTTTGAAATGGTTATTGTTGGATTTTTGGGGTCATAATCGAAACTAACCACTCTTTCTTTAGAAACTGAATCTTTATTTAAAAAACTCAAATCCAACTTAGCAGCCTTGACATCCTCCCACCTCAGAGGATTTTCTTTGAGCAAGCTCATTTTTGCAAAATAATAAATAATTGCGGGTTCCTTTTTTGAGTTAAAGTTAATTACCTCATTACTCATTTTATCAAAGAGTTCATCAGCCCATGGCGACTTTGATATTACTGATTCTCTATAGTGATTCATCAGTGCAACTAAATAAGATGTGCTTTTTATTTTTGCGAAAGTCTCTGATGCCATATCATAGTATTCCCTACCAAGATCAGGCTGATTGGCTTTATAATGAAGAAGCCCTAAATTTGCATATGCTTGCCCAACCGTAACTTTATCTTCTTTTTTAGTTAAGAATTTTAGCAATATTTCATGCTCGTGAAAAAACTCATCAATTTCGTATTGGTTTTCGGTGGTTAGCAAGCACAATTCCGAAAAAACTTTATTAAGCTGAAGGATTTCATTGTTTTTATCAATATTCAAACCGAGCTTGGTAATTCTCAAGCACAAAACATAATCATCTAACAGCGAAGCTAAATAACTCACCATGATTGCTGGTTGTACTGAATATGGCTCTTCATTGAACCATTTAAGCCCTAACTCAATTGCCTCAGGTATTTCATATTTATAGTATTTCTCCCAAAACTTTGCCTCATATGCCCCTTGATGATTCGCAAGTAGGTCGCTGCTAACTAAATTTGGTATATGGGAACTCCTTTCGGCCCATTTAGCTTGAGCAAGTGAATTGTCAGTAGGTTTCTCTAGTGAGCTAACATACAGTTTCCTTGCTTTTTTAATTAGACCATTAGACAACTCCAATGTAGCAATTGAACTTTCGAGCTCTGTTAAATGTGACGCAGCGTACTTTCTCGAATCAATAATTCTCCTTGCATGATTAACTAACTTTTGCGGCCTATTATAACTTTCAGCAACAGCTATTTCTGCAGAAAGAAGCCAAGGATCTTCTTTAAGATTAGGTTGTTTTAACAAAATCTTGTGAGCAATGTCATTTTGATTGCGGTTAACAAAAAACCTTGATGCATTTCTTACAACTAAACGATGGTGTGGTTGTAAGTTTAAACTAACAGTAATAGCTTTCTCAGCTGCGTCCATTTTTCCAATAGCCGCATATTCTCTCGCGAGATCAAGCCACCCAAGAGTATCTTTCGGATTTTCTCGAAGCCAGTCTCTGGTCAAACCTATAGCGGTTTTTTTTTCATCTTGCTCCTCATCAAACTCCATTCCTCCTTTGAGAACATACTTTGCTAGATTAAGGATCTGAGGAGGTAAATCGAAACCCTGAACAACATATTTAGCTGCTATTCTTGATTCAGCCTCTCTATTCTCGATAAATGAAATATTTAATAACTCAATTGCTTTATCCAGTGATTTGTTATTAGAAAACTCTTCATATAACATATCAGTATTATCTTCTAGCGGCTCCGATCTTACGTCACTGAATGGTTTAACTTCATAAGAGTTCAAAGCATTGCCAGTCTTTAACCACTCAGGAAGAAGCAACCTTTCGTCTTTGTCAAAGAAACTCATTTGTCCCCCTTCGAATTACTCATTCCATAAACCTTTAGCTTTTGGATTAAAAAGTCAAACTGGCTGACAAGTCTTTCCAATCCTAAGTCCGCTTTAGGTTTATTACCTGGTTTATGCATGCTTCTCATTTCATAGCTTGGATGGCTACATTGCATGACTATTTTTTTTATACCCTCACCAAGCCAATCAGGATGAATCCCGTCAAAAACCTCTAATGAATTTGAAAATGCTTTCTCAAGATATGGTAACGCCAGTTCATATTGGTTTCCGCTCCCTCCCCACCTTGACGGAGCAATCTCAATTGGAACAAACTCTTTCATTAAATTATTAACTGTTCTACCTGTAAATAGGAAAGATGCTATCGAACCCAATTGATACAGATCACAGCGCTGTCTTCTATCAACCCATTCAGGTGCAATAAATCCATATAATTGTTCCGGCGGGGCATAATTTTGATCACCAGAGATAGTTAGGTTATCAAACCGATGCGAAACCCCCTGCATACTTGCCCTACCTAAATCACCAACCTTTGCACCCAGCGACTTAAAAACCATGACATTTGAAGGTTTAAGATCCTGATGCGCTATGTTCGCAGAATGTAATTGTCTAATCCCTAATGTTACATCCTTTAAATACCCTAACTTCATAGCCAAACTAACATCTTTCGTTCTTTCGACATACATTCTAATGTCGCCAGCCTCTGCTAGCTCCATAATCAAATATGGAACAATTCTTGAATCAATAATACATTGCCCTTTATTCATCACCTTGATTACATTTCGCATCCTCTTCTCAACGCAAATTTCATTGAGTCTATCCTCAAATTGATAATCAGATGTTAATGCCGACATCACCTTCATAAAGTCATGGCCTTTTGCCATAGCTTCTTGCATTGTTTTTTCAAAATCAAAAGCCTTCAAAAAAGCTATTTTCTTTGTGTTAATATTCTCAACTTCATAAGATGCAGAAAAGTTCCCACCTGTTCCAACACCTGTTTTAGCACCTACAGGTATTAGTTTTTTCACTTCCCACTCATCGTTTAGAATCAGCCCTACCATCTTGTTTGCCGGGGTAATCGAAGTCATCTTATTCCTTAAGTATTTGTGATCTCTGTGTAGTAAAAGGGCATAAGCATTAATTTTTTTGTACAATTCAATTAAAGCATTAAAACAAAAGAAACTGAATTACAAAAAACACATAAAAAACATATAGTTATTTTTTTTACTGCACATATTTTAATCCAATGCTTTTATAGGTTTACTTTTTCAATGCTCGCATTGGCGCGCAATGCTATCCCCCCCTCGCCTGCCCGCTTTATGCACCGCTTTTCATGCAGGTGCATAAAGCCATCTGAGCCACACCCTGTATAGCCTCAGCGCATACTGTTGGCGCATGATCTTGCATGCAAATCCATGCACCCTATGCATGCACGGCTCTTTACAAACCGGCTTGCCAGAAAAAAGACTTTCGAATGGCGAATAGCAGATACAAAAAAGCCGCTGTTTGATTAGCGGCTTTGAGAGTTAGTGAGTAATACGAAATCCTGAGCCGTATCGGCCTAGCGTCTGCCGTTCTTTAACCGGCATTGCCGCAACTTCCTCAACTGTTTCCTGTGGTGGCGGCGAGGTTATGACTTTCGTGATGCTTTCGTTCGTCTTAAACGTGCAGGAACAATCCAGATTTGTGCACTGGTGATAGCGCTCTTTTACCTGCTCAGACATATAGCGGCTTGATTTCGCATGCGCCGGGCTTTTGCAATAAGGACAGTGCATCATTTCTGATCTCCTCCCTGCAGTTCAGCACGCTGATCACGGATTGACTCGGCCAATTTGCTTCGGCGCATAGTAGAATTGTAGAGGCTCATATCGACACCTGTCAGCGCTGGCCGGTAAAGACCAATATTTTCCAGAAGCGGGGCTTCATTCAGTGCATTATCAGGCAACGCCGCAGCAGCCCGCGTTAGAGCCTCACCGACAAGCCAGGCAATGTCGCGCATAATGTTGCGATCATCTCCAACAAATGTCGGTGCGATTGTTTCGCGCTGAATGCGCAGTTTGATTGCCCATAGCAGCGAAGGGCTTATGTTTCGCAGCGCCGACTGCCAGTGTAAATCCGCAAATTCCGTAAAGGCCGCACTGTGTGACTCGACTAACTCTTTACCACTAGTGCAGCAGCACAGCATGGCGTATTGCTTATCTAACTCCAGTTCTTTCAACAATCCCGCAAACTCATCGGCCAGCTCGCGGCTGGCGATGCGCTGTGTATGTTCGGCGCGAAGTTCGTCAGTGAGATTACCTCGCAATTTTCGAAAATTAGTTCGCCAGTTGCTTTCCGCTTCCTTACCTGCCTCGATAGCGGCCTGACGCTCTTTTTCGCAACGGGTGATATTAGCGACAACACTATTAAATTCCGTCATCTGCGCAGTGTGTTCCGCTCGCGCTTTCTCAAATCGAATCAGTGAGGCTGGTTTGTTTTCTGCTGTGCTCATCGTTGTCTCGCATCGTCTGTAAAGGATGAGGACATTCTGTCGTGCACCAACGGACAAATCATTTCATTGCTTTCTGCCTGTCGCTCAGCAAACAAACCCAAAATTGCGGCTGGAACATACTTCAAAGACTTTTAATTCTTATAAAACTATTCACTACTGTTCACTAAAGAAAAAAAGATAATAAATACAGTAAGTAAAGTAGTGAGCAGTTACTGACAAAGTCTTCACTCGGTGTTCACTAGTCTTCACTGCTCTTATAAATCCAGCCTTTTTCTGGCAAGCCTATTCCACAGTTTTTTTCTATTAATAAACCTTAATCAATTGCTTTTACTTCTTAATAAAGGCTCCGAAAGCACTCAAATACCCATATTGACCTATATTGACCTATATTAACCAACCGATGAATTTTTGATCACTTCTTAGCCAGAGACCACCGTACAAGGGGTTGTTTACATTAGGTAAAATATTCTCAAAATAGGGAGTTACCCAAAGACACACCCGGAACCGGACAACACCGGCCGGACTCATTATGAGGTAACACCATGCACGCAGCTTCATCCACTTCAACCCCACTGCCGCCATTTACTGGTGAGGTTTCTTATCCCCGCGATCGCTTTATGCGCCTGCCGGAAGTGATCAACACCTGCGGCCTTTCCCGCTCAACTATTTATGACTTAATCAGCCGTGAGCAGTTTCCGGCGCAGATTTCCCTCAGCGGCAAAAACGTTGGATGGCTGGCCTCTGAAATTGATCGCTGGATGCAGTCACGCATCGCTCAGCGCGACGGAGGTAGAGCATGATCACGCTGAATTTCAACACCAGCTCATTTCCTCTGACCAAAGATGAAGCAGCCTTCATTGCTGAAAGCCTAAAAAACGCACTCAGTGATAAGCCACCAACCTCACCTTCTTTTAGCAGCGGGATGCACGGCCATATTTCGGTAATGGGCAAAAAAGCTCACTCGAGAAAACACATAACGGGCAAAGCTGACAGCAAACGCCGATCAAATCCGCAGCAGTCCGATCAAGGCCTGACCGATTGCTAGGGAAAATGCTCCAATGAACGAAAAAAGCCTTTTCTCTGGCGAGCGGTCGTTATACAGTTTTCGCGCTGCCGCAAAATCGGCAGCCGGGCGTAGGAACCCGAGTTACTTCAAGGCGACAATACACGCGCCATGCGTGTTTTTTTATGTCGTTGCCTTAGTGCACCAGCTTTCAGCGTGGCGGTCTGTGAACCGTCATGCCTATCAGGCAATGGTGGCTCAGGCGGGGCAGCCTTCGGGCTGGCCGGTGTCCTTGAAGGCCGGTATTCCTACCCCCGTCTGGGCTACCACCATTGAGTGTAGGAACTCCGGTGGTAGTTATTACAACTACTTCAAGGAGACTGCCATCTTGGCTACGGTTATTAACACCGCTCATCCCAAATTCACCTTTATTTTCGCCGCTGTGCGCCGCACCGATCGCGCTGCCCGTCCCTGTATGCTGCGCTTTGCGGCAAAAGACGAGCGCACAGCCCGCGCCAACTTCATTCGCGACTATGTCCTGTGCTTCGCTGGCCGCGTGCCAGTAAAGGCGGTGATCGCATGAACACCCTTTCTCAGCGCCTGAATAATCAAGACACCTATCCCATTCCACACGCTGACTTTCTTCGTTTGCAGCACGCGCACTCTGTTGGAGTCACCGTTCTCGACATGTTCGAGTCGGTTAACAGCATGAGCGCCAGCGACTGTGTTCCGGATGGTGTTGCACTCGCGTCTGTCGTTGCCCTTCTCACCGACCAGCTCGGTAAAGTCGTTGAAACCTGTGAATCCCTTATGTTTGCCACGGAGGCTCGCCATGATGTCCGCTAATAATTCCTGCTTACCTGTTGAAGTCCGCACTGCCGTTTACCGTCGTGCGCTGGCGCAGGGTTATCTCAACGCCTGCAAAACCCTGGGTATCACCGTTTCGGCAACGCTCGACGAGCTGCAGATGACCATCGCGCTCGAGCTGGAAGGATTTTACGTGCGTCGCCACGGCGCAGAAGCCGGAATGGAAATGGCCTGCACCATGCTGGGCGATATGGTTGAACCTGACCTGCTGACCGCGCCGCCGCGACTGACACGACTCGGCGCAACCATGATGGATGAGCTGTTTTGCAGCCAGCTTGCGGCAACTCGCCGCGCCACGTTGCACTGAGGGAGATCCAGCAGATGAAGCACATTGTCTCAGACACAGTAAAAGCGGCCGCCGGATTCTGGCCGCAACTGCTGCCCGCGCTCGGCATCAGCATTCACGTCAGCGGCAGACACGGCGCATGCCCGGTTTGCGGCGGTAAAGATCGTTTCCGCTTTGATAATCAGGACGGTCGCGGGACGTGGCACTGCAACCAGTGCGGAGCAGGTGACGGCCTAAATCTGGTCGAAAAGGCGCTCGACGTCAGCGCCAAAGAGGCGGCAATCAAAATCGCCGATATGCTCGGCGCGCTGCCACCGGTATCAACAGCAACGGTGAACACAGTTGATAAAGCAGTCGCACAATCTGAGGCCGCCGCACGGGCGCAGAAGTTGCTCGCCGCCGCCTTCAGCCGCACGGATAACGCCTACCTTTTATCGAAAGGGCTGCACAGCACTCAGGCGTTAACGCTGGCTGCTGGTCTGCGCTGTGGCGGTATAAGTTTTGCAGTTGGCGACCTGGTTGTGCCGCTAACCGACGAAACCGGCCACACAGTTAACGCCCAGCTAATCAGCGCCTCTGGTGACAAGCGCACCCTGCCCGGCGGTCAGGTTAAAGGCGCTTATCACCTTGCAGGCGAGCCTGACGGCAAAACGCTGTGGCTCACCGAAGGTTATGCAACCGGCCTGACGGTTCAGCGCCTGACAGGGCAACCGGTTTATGTCGCGCTCAGCGCCAATAATCTGCCGGCGCTTGCCGCGCAACTGCGCAAAACCAATCCTGATGCACTGATGCTGATTGCCGCCGATCGCGACGACAACGGCATAGGCCAGCTTAAGGCAGAGGAAGCCGCGAAAGCATGTAAGGGCAAGGCCGCTTTACCGCCTGAAACCGGCGACTGGAACGACGTCTGGCTGGCACAGGGCGACATCGCGACGCAGGCTCTACTTACCGCCTTCACTCAACCTCACAAGCCAAGCCCGTTTGAGTCCGTCAGCGAAGCCGATCTCAAAGCCATGAGCGCCAGCGAAAAAGCGGAGCTGCTGGTCGATCACTACGGGCAGGCGCTGGCCGTGCCGCCTGTAGGCGAGGAAATCTGCCGCTATGATAACGGCGCTTGGCAGGTGATGCCGGTGCAGATGCTACGCCGCGAGATCGCCGCGCTGTTTCAGAAGGTGCGCGCACCGTTTTCAGCAGCCGGAATTGGCAGTGTCCTCGATACGCTTAAACTGATGGTGCCGCAAATGGGCGAACCGGCGCGCCGCCTGATTGGTTTTCGTAACGGCGTATTTGATACGACGAACGGCACTTTTAGCCCGCACCGCCGCGAGAACTGGCTGCGCACGGTAAACAGCGTTGATTACTCCGCGCCGCGCCCCGGTGAAAATCTCGCAGATCACGCACCTAACTTTTACCGCTGGTTAACGCGGGCGGCAGGAAACAATGACGACAAGCAGGAGCGCATCCTCGCGGCGTTATTTATGGTGCTGGCAAACCGCTACGACTGGCAGATGTTCCTCGAGGTGACTGGTCCCGGTGGAAGCGGGAAAAGCGTGTTAGCCTCGATAGCCACGCTGCTCGCTGGCCGCGATAACACCACGTCCGCCACGATCGACACGCTGGAATCATCGCGGGAACGCGCCAGCGTAGTGGGATTCTCGCTGATTATTCTGCCCGATCAGGAGAAATGGAGCGGCGACGGTGCGGGCATTAAGGCGATTACCGGCGGTGATGCGGTATCCATCGATCCCAAATATCGCGATGCCTATTCAACCCAAATCCCGGCAGTGATTCTGGCGGTGAATAACAACCCGATGCGTTTCAGCGATCGCAGCGGCGGTGTATCACGTCGCCGGGTAATCCTTACCTTCCCGGAAGTGATACCGGCTAAAGAGCGCGACCCGCAGCTACTGGACAAAATCAGTACTGAGTTGGCCGTGATTGTTCGTCACCTGATGCAGCGCTTCGCGTCACCGGATGAAGCGCGCGAGCTGTTACAGGCACAGCAATCATCCGGCGAAGCGCTGGAGATAAAACGCCAGGCCGATCCGCTGGTCGATTTCTGTGGCTACCTGATGCCGTTGAGCACGCCAAACGGGCTGTTTATCGGCAACGCCAACATTCGTCCGATAAATCCGAAGCGCTATCTCTATCATGCGTACTTGTCGTTTATGGAATCGCGAGGGCATCAGCATCCGCTGAGCCTGACGGCCTTCGGTCAGGCGGTGCCACAGACGCTGAAAGAGTATGAGCGCGTACTGCTTAAGAGACGAACTAATAACGGCGTACAAACCAATCTAATGTTGCATGAGGACAGCGAGGCAGATTGGTTGCCTGCATGTAGCGCCTGATAACATCATTTGATCTAAACCGGTTTAGGCCGGTTTTTTATTTCTTATCGAAGAAATTTGATAGCACTCTTAATGTCAAAAAATTTAGCATTGATCGACAAGATAATATTCCTCTCAGAGAAATTAAATTTAGACACTTCAACCTTTACATTAGCAATGAAAATAAACCCCAGCACTAACCAAACACCTAAACAGTTGAGTTAGAATTAGCAGGCACAGGGTTAATTAATATCATCATTACATCACACCCCCTTCACACTTTCATTTAGAAACATTAATTTTCGCATTGACAAAAAAACATCAAGAAGGATAATAAATAAAACAATCAAACATCAAGGAATAAAGAAATGAAACCAGCGTGCGTTTTTTGTGGCAACCAACCTAACGATAAAAACAAAGAACATGTATTCCCAAAATGGTTATTAAAAATGACTGAGTTTGATAAAAAAGAAATGTCAGTAGGCTCAAACTGGGACACAAAAAAAGAGATAGTATTTAACTCACTTTCATACACTTTCCCAGCATGTAAATCATGCAATGATGCCTTTGCGGTAATTGAGGGGAAAGTTAAACCTATCATGGAAAAACTACTACTTGACCAAGATGTAACTGGCCTGGACATTGAATTACTACTTGATTGGTTTGATAAAATCCGCATAAGTGCTTGGCTAGGGGTAAAGTATCTTAACAAAGACTTTTTCACAATGACTCCAAAGTATTATATCAATCAGCGAAAAGGAATAAAAGACAGATACCTTTCAATTACCAACACCTACCAAGAAGGTAAAACGCTCAACATTTCAGGAATTAATACAATTGGTTTTATGCTTAGCCCTACTGCGCTGACTCTTAGAGTTAATAATTTAATTTTTGTAAATTGCTCTTCAGACCTTATAGTCTCTAGAAAACTAGGATTTCCATATAAAAAACTCGAAATCCCAACTCCAGATTTGGAAACAGTAGATGTTATTCTAGGTAGAGCAACAAAGAAAAGATCGCCAAAAATATTTAGTTCTAAATTATACACTCCTTGCATTTTTATAGCTCAACCAATTTTCAAGATTTACAAAGAATCTCAACCTAGTTTCTATGATGATGACTACGTGAAAGATAATTCTTATGATCATGAAAATGGCGTGGGTAAGTTATTCATGGGAAAACGAGGCGAAATAAAGACTGTTGAGCGTGATGACACATTAAACTTTGCGATGCCTGAAGCAAAAACTAACCTAGGTAAAATTAAAGTCGTTCAACCTATTATTGATTTACAAATCGAACTACTATTAGAGCCTAAAAAAAACCTAAAAAACTTAACTGCCGAGCAAAAAGTAAATGAATTTAAAGTTAAAAAACTAATTTTAGATTCATTGATTGAAACAGCTAAGATTTACAATTATTAATCGACCATAATTTATTACCCACATACCATATACGATTACACCGAGGCAGGTACTGCCAATTAGCATTACCTGCCTCTCAGAAACCGGAGCAGCTCGGTTTTTATCATCTCGGTCAAGGTGATCACCCTTAGTGCACACCCCGACTCAACCCCTTCACTACCTAACACCATGAATTTAATAAAAAATAACCTATAGTGAACAGTGTGAACACTTTTCCTTAAAATCATTTTATTTTGGATTTTAGGCTGACCATTGGTTATCCTAGCAAAGCCGTTCCGGGGTATGAGATCTAATAATTGGTACACGTTTAGGTACACAACACAAAGTTGAATTAGATAAAGTCACCTAAATACATGAGTTTGCGGATTATGTTCAGATTCCGCCAGCCCACCAAAATTCTCCATCGATGATTACCAGAGTCATTCGATGAAGTCCTAAGAGCCCGTATGGCGCAAGCCTTACGGGCTTTTTTGTATCTGGACTCTTTCAAGGCGACTCGCATGAAAATCCCAAACCGACTCCAGCCTCTCGTCGATGATGGCCTGGTAGATGAAGTACTACAAAGACTAAGAAGCGGCAAAGAAGCTGACGTTTATACCGTGTTAACGGGCGGCAAAATCCAGTGTGCGAAAGTGTACAAGGACGCCACACAACGAAGTTTCAAGCAGGCCGTGCATTATCAGGAAGGGCGCAAAGTCCGCAACAGCCGTAATTCACGTGCGATGCAAAAAGGGTCGAAATTCGGGCGCAAGCAGCAAGAAGAGACCTGGCAAAGCGCGGAAGTTGATGCGTTATTCCGCCTGGCGAATGCTGGCGTACGCGTCCCGCAGCCCTACATTTGCATCGACGGCGTTTTGTTGATGGAGCTGGTCACAGACGCAGAAGGTCTGGTTGCGCCACGCCTGAGCGATGTGTTCCTGACCGAAGAGAACGCCCTGAAGGATTTCGATACCATGATCCGCAATATCGTGCGCATGCTGTGCGCCGGCATTGTTCATGGCGACCTGTCGGAATTCAACGTGCTGCAGGATGCCAACGGACCGGTGATTATCGACTTGCCACAAGCGGTTGATGCCGCGGCAAACAACCACGCGGAATCGATGTTTGAGCGCGATGTGAACAACATCACCGCCTATTACGGGCAATATGCTCCGCAGATTTTGCAAACGCGCTATGCGAAAGAGATCTGGCAGTTATATGAAGATGGAAAGCTGACGCCAGAAACGCCACTCACCGGTCTCTTCGTAGAAGAGGTGCATGAAGTGGATATGAACTCATTGATGGATGAGATCATCGCCGCCGAAGATGAGTTCTATGATCGTCAGCGCGCCGCTAAAGAGCGCGACGAAGAGTAGAGGCGGCTCCACAGCTCAGGCAGGCTGGCGATAAACGCCTCGACTATCGCGTGTTTATTGCCACCCGGATTCCACAACGTTACCAGCGTAACGTTCAATCCCTGATTGCCAACCTCGGTACGCAACCGTTGCACGTTGCGCCACTGCTATGCTGCGCCAGGCAGATAGCAGATTAATATTGCAGAGCCACCGCTCAGGTGGCTCTTATCCCTTCCTGCAACAACCTAAAATGCTATCTACTGGTGATTTTGCCAGCGAAACTAGACCTTTTTCATTCCTGGTTTATTCTTAAATCTTTCCATCCCGGCCTGTGCCAGGATGATTACCTGAGACGACATATTTCATGAAAGAGGGAATTATGAAAAAGACCATTATTGCACTGTCAGCCATTCTGATGGCATCTTCGGCTTTTGCCGCGACCACACATGCAACTGATGAAACTGTCGCTAACGCGCAGGCCGGTGCGAATACCGCTAAAGAAAAACTGCATCAGGCGCAGAACGAAGGTAAAGAGCAGCAGCTGAAAGCGAAGCATGCGGCAGAAGGTAAAAGCGATAACCTGACCAGCAAAGCCAGCGAAGGTACGCAGAAAGCCTGGAACAAAACCAAAGAAGGTTCTGAGAAAGGTTGGGATGCCACCAAAGAAGGCACGCAGAAAGGCTGGAATAAAACCAAAGAAGGTGCCAGCGATCTGAAAAAGAAAGTGACTGAATAACGTTCGTCGCTCAATCCAGGGGCCGCGTTTGCGGCCTTTTTTATTGCCTGTTTTCCTCAACTTTGCATCTTTAACGCTATCCCCTTAGACTTTACCCAACACTCCATTAACCAATAATGCTCATGTCTGACACCTTTACCCGCCAGCCGCTGCCCTTACCCAACGGTCATAATAAGGTCCTGTTGCACTCCTGCTGTGCGCCCTGCTCGGGCGAAGTGATGGAAGCGATGCTGGCTTCCGGCATCGATTACACCATCTTCTTCTACAACCCAAACATTCATCCGCTGAAAGAGTATGAGCTGCGTAAAGAGGAGAATATCCGCTTTGCCGAGCAGTTTGGCGTGCCCTTTGTTGATGCCGATTATGATAAAGACAATTGGTTTGAGCGGGCGCGTGGCATGGAGTGGGAACCGGAACGTGGCGTGCGCTGCACCATGTGTTTCGACATGCGCTTTGAACGCACCGCGCTGTATGCACATGAGAACGGTTTCCCGGTGATCACCAGTTCACTCGGTATTTCGCGCTGGAAGAATATGCAGCAGATCAACGACTGCGGCGTGCGCGCGGCGGCGCACTATCCCGATATGCTCTACTGGGAATTTAACTGGCGGAAAGGTGGCGGTTCGTCACGCATGATTGAAATCAGCAAGCGCGAACGTTTCTATCAGCAGGAGTATTGCGGCTGCATCTATTCGCTGCGCGACAGCAATCGTCATCGCGTAGCTAGCGGCCGCGAGCGCATTGAGATCGGCGTGCAGTATTACCAGCCCGACGAAGAGTAAAGAAAAGGGCAGGAAATCCTGCCCTTTTTTCATTAACGAAACACCAGCGTTAACACCACCATGACAACCATCATCATTATCAGGTGAAACACCACCTTATTGAGATTGCGGTTACGCATTTCACCTCCATGTGTTTAAAACCACTGACCAAAGCGCTTGATGTAGAGCATTTTCATGCCCTGCGCGACCACGCAATACCCGAGCAGCGTTGCCACCAGCCATGGGAAGTAAGACCATGGCAGCGGCACCAATCCCACCATCGCGCCCAGCGGTGAGAACGGCAGCAGAATGCCGGCGATCATCACACACGCAGTGGTCAGCAGCACCGGCAGCGCCGCACGGCTCTGGATAAACGGAATCTTTTGCGTGCGCAGCATGTGCACCACCAGCGTTTGCGACAGCAAGCCTTCAATAAACCAGCCGGACTGGAACAGCGACTGCATTTCTGGCGTATTCGCCGCGAACACGTACCACATCAGCGCAAAAGTGGTGATATCGAAAATCGACGACGTTGGCCCAATCCACAGCATAAAGCGTTTGATATTACGCGCGTCCCATTTACGCGGCTTACGCAGGAACTCGCGGTCCATTTTGTCCCACGGCAGTGCCAGCTGGGACAGATCGTACATCAGGTTCTGAATCAGCAGATGAATCGCCAGCATCGGCAGGAACGGAATAAAGGCGCTCGCCACCAACACCGAGAACACGTTGCCGAAGTTCGAGCTGGCGGTCATGTTCAGGTACTTAATGATGTTGCCGAAGGTTTCGCGTCCCTTCATTACGCCCTCTTCCAGCACCATCAAATCTTTTTCCAGCAGGATGATATCGGAGGACTCTTTAGCGATGTCCGCCGCGCTATCAACGGAAATCCCGACATCAGCATCACGCAGCGCCGGCGCATCATTAATCCCGTCGCCAAGGAAGCCAACGGTGTGGCCCTGCTGCTGTAGCGCGCGCAGGATGCGTGATTTCTGCAGCGGCGTGAGTTTAGCGAATACCGCACTCTGTGCGGCGGCGTCTGCCAACTGCTCGTCGCTCATCAGGGCAATTTGGTCGCCGGTGACGATCGCGCCGCTGTCGATGCCAACCTGCTGGCAAATGCGCGCGGTCACCACCGGATTATCACCGGTCAAGACTTTGACGCTAACGCCATTGTCGCGCAGCGCGCCGATGGCTTTGGCGGCGCTCTCTTTCGGTGGATCGAGGAAGGTCAGCAGCCCTTCTACCGTTAAGCCTTGCTCATCCGCCACGCTCAGCGGCTGCTGTAAACCCGGATCCGCCAGCACGCGGCTCGCCACCAGCAGCACGCGGAAACCCTGCTCATTGTATTGATGAGCCAGCGCCAGCAGTTCTGCACGACGCGTTTCGTTCAGCGGCTGCACCAGTTTGCCTTCACGCTCGGCAGTCGCGATGCTCAGCATCTCTTCCACCGCGCCTTTACAAATCAGCATCTGTTGATTGAGACGACGATCGCGCACCACCACCGAGACGCGACGGCGAATGAAATCAAATGGCAGCTCATCCACTTTGATATAGGTATCACTCACCGCTTCGCTGACGCGGTTTTTGCCGTACTGCAAAATGGCGCGATCCATCAGATTCAGCGTGCCGCTTTGATAGTGGCTGTTGAGCCAGCTCAGCATCAGTACGCGTGAGTTCTCCACGCCAGCACAATCCAGATGATGCTCCAGAATGATGTTGTCCTGCGTCAGCGTGCCGGTTTTGTCGGTGCAGAGAATATCCATCGCGCCGAGGTTTTGAATCGCATTCAGACGTTTGACGATCACTTTACGCCGCGACATGGCGATGGCACCTTTCGCCAGATTGGAGCTGACGATCATCGGCAACATTTCCGGCGTTAAACCTACCGCTACCGCCAGCGCAAACAGTGAAGCATCCAGCCAGTCGCCTTTGGTTAGGCCATTAATCAGCAACACCACCGGCACCATCACCAACATGAAGCGGATCAGCAGCCAGCTCACGCTGTTGACGCCGCGGTCAAAGGCGGTTTGTGCGCGATTACCCACAATCGATTTCGCCAGGCTACCGAAGTAAGTTTCGCTGCCGGTTGCCACTACCACCGCTTTGGCGCTGCCGCTGGACACGTTGGTGCCCATCAGGCAGACGCTGCCCAGTTCCAACAGCGATGTGCCCTGTTCGCTGGCCCCGCTGCTTTTGCTGGTGACGTGGCCGGTGACGTCATATTTCTCAACCGGTAACGATTCGCCAGTCAAAATCGCCTGGCTGATAAACAGATCGCGTGAATCCAGCAGCCGCACATCGGCTGGCACCAAATCCCCCGCCGACAGATAGATGATGTCACCCGGCACCAGCGTGGCGATATCGACTTCCTGTTTGAGCGGCGCTTGCTGCGCTGACTCACGACGCAGCACCGTGGCGGTGGTGCGCACCATCGATTTCAGCGCCTGCGCCGCTTTATTGGTACGGAACTCCTGCCAGAAGCGCAGCAAACCGCTGAGCGTTACCATCGTCACAATGATGATGACACCGGTCAGATCGGTCTCCTCGCCGTTGCGCAGCGGCAGCCAGAAATCAGTGAAAAAGCTCACCAGCGCCAGCGCCATCAGGACATAGATAAACGGATTGTTGAATGCCTGCAGCAACTGCAACAATGCCGGCGGCGCTTTGTCGTGTTCGACCTGATTACGGCCATATACATTCAGGCGCGCCTCGGCTTCACGTTCACTCAGGCCAAGCGCATCGCTGCGCAGACGCACCAGCGTTTCGTCGGCGGTAAAACCGGCTTCATCTTCAATCAGGTAACGCGGTGTTTTTTGACGCGGCTGGCGCGTGGTGTTCCAGGCTTTTTTGTCCTGGTTGAGTTTCATGTCAGTCATAGTGACATTCCTCTTTATTACGGCAATAAAAATCCCTGCGTGCGAGGCACACAAATTAAATTAACGGCAATGCGTTTGTTAAATTAAAAATAACCTGTCGGGAATTTCCATATCACCTCCCGGAAATTAAAGACGAAAAGAGTCGCTCGCAAAATAACGAGTAATAAATAAAGACGAAGGTAAACACCACGCAATCGAACAGCGAAAAGCCGTCTAATGTGCAGCGCCAATCAGCACGCTGAAGTTCAGCGCGCGTATCGAGGCGGAGGGAAAAGTGTGTTAAAAATCATGTGCATGATGATATCCCTACAGGCTTTGGCCCGTTACAATGTCGTTTAAAGGGAACAATCATCAGAAAAGAGAGGATTGCTGCCCGCCGTGTTGGCAAGCAGCGACAAAAAAGTTCGCGCGTCAGCTTGCCTTGTGATGCCAACTAAAAGGGTGACTGTCCAACTGAACTCTCCTGCTTTGAAATTGCGGCCATTATATTCTGGCAAGTAACGAAGTAAAGTTAATTATCGGTTAGTCACCAATCATTTATATTCCGTTGCAGTTGAGTTGATATTACCTCACATGCACATTCCGTAGCGGCGTGATTAATCGCGCGATTTTGCGTTAACGATCCTGCACCCAAAGCCCGTCCACACATTGCGCAATGAATTGCGCCGCTACGGATTGTGCGGTTTTCCCTTATAACTGAACCATGCGTCTTAGATCATTAATGCATATGCATAGCCTGAAATTGACTATTCTTCACTGCTGCGCTCTCGTAAACTCGCGTTACTTTTTTTAGGCAAGGAAACAACATGAAAAAAATTATTCCATCACTGCTGGCGTTATCGCTGGTAGCCGCCTTCTCGGTTCAGGCAGCGACGCCGAAAGATACGCTGGTGATCGCCCAGTCTACCGATGATGCCGACAGCTTCGACCCTGCGCAGGGCTTCGAGCTCACCACGGTGCAAGCGTTCACTAACATTTATCAGCGCCTGGTTCAGTCCGATCCCACCAATCCAACCGATTTGCAGCCAACGCTGGCCACGTCCTGGCAAGCGGGCAGCGATAATCGCAGCCTGACGTTTGAACTACGCAAAGGCGCTCAGTTCGCCAGCGGCAATCCGCTGCGTCCAGAGGATGTGATCTTCTCACTGGGCCGCGTGGTGAAACTCAATCTCGATCCCTCCTTTATTCTTACCCAACTTGGCTGGAATAAAGATAACGTCGATACCTTCCTGAAAAAGGTTGATGACAACCACGTACAGATCAGCTGGAGCGCCAACGTCAGCCCGGCGTATGTGCTCAGCCTGCTCTCCGCGCCGGTCTCTTCGATTGTTGATGAGAAAACCGCGCAGGCCAACGCGAAGAACGGTGACTTCGGCCACGCGTGGCTCGGTACTCACTCTGCCGGTAGCGGCCCGTATCAGATTCGTAAAGTGGTGCTGCACGAAGCGGTTCTGCTGAGCGCGAATCCAACTTCGCCAGCGGGCGCTCCGAAGCTGAAAAATATCCTGATTAAAAACGTTCCGGAACCGGCTGCGCGTCGTCTGCTGCTGGAACAGGGCGATGTGGATATCGCGCGTAACCTCGGTGCGGATCAGATCGCCTCGCTGAAAGGCAAAGCGGGCGTGAAGACCGAAGCGATTCCGATGGCTTCTCTCTATTACATCCAGTTCAACATCGGTGAAAACCCGGTGCTGAAGAACCCGGCGCTGTGGGAAGCCGCTCGATATCTGTTCGACTATAAAGGTATCGCTAACGACCTGCTGAAAGGCCAGTTCGACGTGCATCAAACCTTCCTGCCGAAAGGCTTCCTCGGCGCAATCAACGACACGCCATACACTTACGATCCTGAAAAAGCCAAAGCGATTCTGAAGAAAGCCGGTCTGACCAACGTCAGCTTCACGCTTTCCACCAGTAACCAGCCGCCTTACCTCGATATCGCGCAGGCGCTGCAGGGCAGCTTTGCCAAAGGCGGCGTGAAGGTGGAAGTGCAACCTGGCCTGAGCTCTGAAGTCTCGACCCGCGTGAAGGCGCACAAATACGAAGCCACCCTGAACGCCTGGGGCGCAGACTATTTCGATCCCAACACCAACGCCGCGTCCTTCGCTTACAACCCGGAAGATGGCAGCAAAACCGTGGCTTACCGTTCTGACTGGCACATCCCGGAGCTGAACAAGCAAACGCTGGCTGCCACCGCCGAGAGCGATAACAACAAGCGCGTCGAACTCTATCAGGCGATGCAGCGTGAAGTGCTGAAGAACTCGCCGTACGTGATTGGCTTGCAGGCGAAAAACCTGATTGCGCTGCGCGACAATCTGCAAGGCTATGTGCAGGGCATCAACCCGGACATGGTGTATTACTCGCAGGTTTCTAAGTAATGGCAGTGTCAGCTTCACAGGCCGGGTTCGCCCGGCCACTCTGGCAACGCATTAGCCACATCGTCACCAGCCTGCTCTCGCTGCTGGTGACGATGGTTGGTTTGTTAGCGTTCACTTTTATGCTGTCGCACCTGTCGCCAGTCGATCCGGTGCAACAGATCGCTGGCGATCACGCCAGCGAAGCCACCTACGTGCAGGTGCGCCACGATCTCGGTCTTGATCAGCCGGTGCTGGTGCAGTTCTGGCGCTATATCAGCCATTTGGCGCGCGGCGATCTCGGCTTATCGCATCTGACCAATCAACCGGTCAGCGCCGACCTGATGCGCACCTTCCCGGCCACCATTGAGCTGGCCACCTGCGCGATGATTTTTGCCGCGGTGTTCGGCATTGCCTTAGCGCTGCTGGCGGCGTGGAAGCCGGGTAGCATCATCGATAACGTGGCGCGTTTTGTTTCGCTGCTCGGCTACTCGGTGCCGGTGTTCTGGCTCGGCTTGCTGGGTTTGCTGCTGTTTTATGCCGTGCTGCACTGGTCCGCCGGACCGGGCCAGCTTGATGACATCTGGATCTACACGCTAGAGCCAAAAACCGGCTTTGTACTGATTGATAGCTGGATGTCCGGCGATCCCGAGATGTTCCACAATGCGATTGCCCACTTGTGGCTGCCGGTGGTGATTCTCGGCCTGCTGGCGATGGCGGGCATTACGCGCCTGCTGCGCGCGGCGCTGCTGGAAGAGAGCAGTAAAGAGTATGTGGTGCTGGCGCGTGCGAAAGGTGCCAGCCGTGGCCGCATTTTACTGCGTCATATTTTCCCCAACGTGCTGGGCACGCTGATTACCGTTATCGCCCTCTCCTACGCCACGCTGCTGGAAGGTTCGGTACTCACCGAAACGGTATTTGCCTGGCCGGGCGTTGGTCGCTACATGACTAACGCGCTGTTTTCCTCCGATGTACCGGCGATTCTCGGCTCGACCTTGCTAATTGGCAGCTGCTTTATTCTGCTCAACGCGCTGGCCGATGCCCTGACCTGGTTAACCGATCCGAGAACCCGATGACTCAACAACTCTCTGAACTGGAAACGCTGCGTCCGCGCCGCCGCCGCGCGCGCGTGACCTCGCTTTCCATCGGCCTGACGCTGGTGCTGATTGTGGTGGCGATGGCGTTGTTCGCGCCATTGCTGGCGCCTTTCGATCCCAATGCGCAGATCATCTCCCAGCGTTTGCAGGCGCCGTCGACACTGCACTGGTTTGGCACCGATGGCTTTGGCCGCGATCTGCTGTCACGCGTGATTTATGGCGCGCGCCCCACGCTGCTGTTGGTGTCACTGATTCTGGTGCTGACCATTCCGGTTGGCCTGCTGGTCGGCATCACCGCCGGTTACGTGGGCGGCTGGACCGAGCGCGTGTTGATGCGCATAACCGATATCTTCCTGTCGCTGCCGAATCTGGTGATCGCGCTGGCGCTGGTCGCCATGCTCGGCCCCGGCTTGATGAATGGCGCACTGGCGCTGGCGCTCACCAGCTGGCCGCCATTTGCCCGTCAGGCGCGCGCGGAAACGCTGGCGCTGCGCCGCAGTGATTACCTCGCCGCCGCGCGCATGCAGGGCATCACCGGTTTACGCCTGATGTTCGGCCACATTCTGCCGCTGTGTATGCCAACGGCGGTGGTGCGTGCCGCGCTGAGCCTCGGCGGAATCATTCTTTCAGCGGCGGGCCTCGGCTTCCTTGGCATGGGCGTGCAACCGCCTACCGCTGAATGGGGTTCGATGGTGGCAGAAGGCAGTAAAGTGATCTTTGACCAATGGTGGGTTGCCGCCGCACCCGGCGGCGCGATTCTGTTCGCCAGCCTGGCGTTTAACCTGACAGGCGATGGCCTGCGTGACCGACTGGATACTCGTCATGCCAAATGATCTGTTAATTGATGTACAAGGCCTGACGATTCGCAGCGATGATGCGCTGCTGGTCGATAACATCGGCTTTCAAATTGGCCGCGAGCGCGTAGCGCTGGTGGGTGAATCTGGTTCCGGTAAATCACTCACCGCGCGCACGCTGATGGGCTTGCTGTCACCTTCGCTGCACTTGCAGGCCGACCGTTTGCAGATTGTCGGCACCGATGCGTTGAGCCTGCGCGAGCGTGACTGGATTCAACTGCGCGGCAGCAAAGTAGCGATGGTGATGCAGGATCCGAAATATGCGCTTAATCCCACGCGCACCATTGGCTGGCAGGTGGAAGAACCGCTGGTGCTGCACCACACATTGAGCCGCGCTGAACGTAAAGAGAAAGTGTGCGAGATGCTGGATGCGGTGGGCTTGCCCGACCCGCGTCAGCTGATGAAACGCTATCCGCATCAACTTTCTGGCGGCATGGGGCAACGCGTGATGCTGGCGATCGCCCTGATCACCGATCCTGAACTGCTGATCGCCGATGAACCTACGTCGGCGCTCGATCACGCGATGCGCGATCAGGTGCTGGCGCTGATTCGTCGTCTGGTTGAGCAGCGCAACATGGGTTTGCTGCTGATCAGCCACGATCTGCAACAGGTTTCCGAGCACTGCGAACGTGTGGTGGTGATGTATCAGGGCCGCGTGCTGGATACCTTGCCGGCGTCCGAACTCTCCAACGCCAGCCATCCTTACACCAGCACCTTGTGGGCCTGTCGCCCGAGTAAAGCCACGCACGGCGAGCGTTTGCCGGTGCTGGATCGTGCCGCGCTGGAGAAGAATTATGATTGAGTTAGCGAACCTCAACGTTTCGCACAAACAAGGTTACGAGCTGCGCACCGTGGTGCACGATGTGTCGCTGCAGGTCGCGGCCGGTGAGTGTTTTGGTCTGGTTGGTCCGTCCGGCTGCGGCAAGTCGTCGCTGCTGTGGGTGCTGGCGGGATTGAATCCGCACTGGAGCGGCAGCATGTCGCTGGCGGGCACCGCCGTGCAGCCCGGCAAAGCGTTTACTGGCCAGCTGCGCCGCGATGTGCAGATGGTGTTTCAGGATCCCTACGCTTCGCTGCATCCGCGCCATCGCCTGCGTCGCACGCTGGCGGAACCGCTGAAAATGCTCAAACGTGATAACATCGACGACCGCATTAATGCCGGGTTCCGCCATGTCGGGCTCGATCCGGCGCTGGCGGATCGCTATCCGCATCAGCTTTCAGGCGGTCAGCGTCAGCGCGTAGCGATTGTGCGCGCCCTGCTGCTGGAACCCAAGATCCTGCTGCTGGATGAGCCGACCTCGGCGCTGGACATGTCGGTGCAGGCTGAGATCCTCAACCTGCTCAACGATCTAAAGCAAAAAGATGGTTTAACCATGGTGCTGGTCAGCCACGATCCGGATGTGATCGATCACATGTGCGATCGCGCGGCGCGTATGGCGCAGGGCCGCATCGTGGAGCAACATTCAACAACAAGGAACACCGTATGACGGTTAAGTTACGTCCGCTGGAGCGGGAAGATTTACGCTTTGTGCACCAATTAGATAACAACGCCAGCGTGATGCGTTACTGGTTTGAAGAACCGTACGAAGCGTTTGTCGAGCTTTCAGACCTGTATGACAAACATATCCATGACCAAACCGAGCGTCGCTTTGTGGTGGAGCATGATGGACACAAAGCCGGGTTGGTGGAGTTGGTCGAGATTAATCACGTGCATCGCCGCGCTGAGTTTCAAATCATTATCGATCCTTCCCATCAGGGCAAAGGCTTAGCCACCAAAGCGGCAAAGCTGGCGATGGATTACGGCTTTTCGGTGCTGAATCTCTACAAACTCTATCTGATTGTCGATGAAGAGAATAAGAAGGCGGTGCATATCTACACCAAGCTGGGTTTTGAGGTGGAAGGCGTACTGAAGCACGAATTTTTCATCAACGGCGAATACCGCAACACCATCCGCATGTGCATTTTCCAGCAGCAACATCTGGCGCAGCATAAAAGCGCCAATGCGATGGTGAAGCCTACCGCGCAGTAACTCAAACTGTTGAATGATTTGTAGCGGCGCAATTAATTGCGCTGTTTTTTTTCGCGGCAAGATTGCGCAATAAATTGCGCCGCTACGATCGGTGCGGGCTTATTAACCCCGCGCGCCGACGACGTTCAGCTTCGGCTGTGGATGTTCTGGTTTGAGATCGTACATGCCGCCGTAGAAGGGATCGACCAGCAGCCAGCCGGGGAAGCCCAACAGCGGAATATTGCCGAGCAAATACCACAGATTGGCATTGGCCTCGATCGGCAAGGTTAGCGGCACGTAGCCCGGGCTCTCAAGCATCACCTGATAGTGCTTCTTACCAAAGTAATTCCCGGTCGATTTCGCCAGCTCGACGGTTTGCGGCGTATAGCCCTGCGCCACCGCGCGGCCGGTCTCATCCTGCACGGTGAAACGCGCGCCTTGCGGCAGGGAGTCGATTTTCACCGGTTGCGTTTCAGTGCCGAAAATGGTGGCGCAGCCGCTCAGCAGCAGCGCACAGGCAGGAAAAAGAGGTCGCAGGTTCATAGCAGGTCCGCTTCAGCATCAGATAGGACAGTGTAAACTGCCCTTCTGTTCTTAATCGCGCTATCACTGATGATTTTCTGCGCTTTATTACGGTTGACAACAGGCAGCAATCGCCGCGATATCCTGCGGCGTGGTTCGGCAGCAGCCGCCAATCAGACGTGCGCCCGCCTGCTGCCATTCAGCGAATTTGTCATGCAGCGTGCAGCCCGACGGCGCGGAGTGCCAGGTTTTGCTGCTGGCATCGTACTGCTCGCCGGAGTTCGGATAGACCAGCAGCGGCTTATCACACAGCGCCTGGAAGCGGCGCAGAGCGGGCGTTACGCTCTCCAGCGCCACGCAGTTGATGCCAACCGCCACCACCTGCGGTGCCGCATGCACCAGCTCAGCCACTTTGCTCAACGGCGTACCGTCGCTGATGTGTTCGGCATCGCGCAGGGTAAAGGAGAACCACGCGCTACTAGCAGGGAATTCAGCCAGTAAACTCACCAGCGCCTGCGCTTCGGCGAAGGACGGTAACGTCTCACAGGCCAGCAGATCGACACCCGCTTCCAGCAACGCCTTCACGCGCGGACGGTGGAACGCTTTCATCTCCTCTTCCGGCAGCGCGTAATCACCGCGATACTCCGCACCATTGGCCAGAAAAGCGCCATACGGCCCGACCGAACCGGCCACCAGCAAGGGCGCGGTGCTGGCGGAAGATGCGCGATAGTCATCACGCGCGCGCTGCGCCAGCTGTACGCTCTGGGTGATCAGTGCCAGCGCCTGCGCTTCATCTAAGCCGCGCGCGGCAAAACCCTGCGGCGTGGCCTGGTAGCTGGCGGTGATCGCCACATGCGCGCCGGCAGCAAAGTAGTCGTGATGCACCTGATAAATCAGCTCAGGATTTTCCATCAGCACTTTGGCCGACCACAGCGCATCGGCCAGATTGCAGCCGCGCGCCTCCAGCTCGGTCGCCAGCGCGCCATCCAGAATCAACGTGTCAGTTTGGGTTAGAGCCTGCGCGATAGGATTACGCGACATCGTTGGCCTCCTCAGCCTTAAGGGATGACTTGCGTCGTTGCGTGACATGGTATGCGGCATAGCAGAACAGCACAAACGGAATGCCGCACCACAGCGCAATACGCTGCGATGGATCGAATGCCAGTCCGACGCACGCCAGCAGGCATAACAGGAAGCCTAAAATCGGCGTCAGCGGATAGAGCGGCGCGCGATACGCCAGCTGTTGTAAGCTGCCGCCCGCCTGCAGATGGCGACGACGGAACACATAGTGTGAGGCGCAGATGCTGAGCCACACCGCCACCACGGCAAAACCGGAAATCGCCGACAGCGCCACAAACACTGTGTCCGGCGCAATCACACTGGAGAACAGCGCCAGCAAGCCGCCAATCATGCTCACGGTCAGCGCCAGCACCGGAATGCCACGACGGTTGACGCGCGCAAAACAGCGCGGCAGCGTCTTCTCATTAGCCAGCGACCACAACATACGGCCAGAAGCATACAGGCCAGAGTTGGCGGCGGAGAGAATGGCGGTGAGGATCACGAAGTTGAAAATATCCGCCGCGTACGGAATGCCGATCTTTTCAAACACCAGCACAAACGGGCTTTTGACGATCCCGGCCTGATCCATCGGGATCAGCGCCGCCAGCACAAATACCGTGCCGATAAAGAAGATGATCAACCGTGCGACGGTGGTGCGGATCGCCAGCGGCAGCGCTTTTTGTGGCTGCTCGGTTTCACCGGCGGCGATGCCGATCAATTCCGTGCCCGAGAAAGCGAAGTTGACCGCCACCATGGTCATCAGAATCGGCAGCGTGCCGTGCGGCAGCCAGCCGGAAGCGGTGAGATTGTGTAATCCCGGCGCAGCACTGCCGTCTTTCATCGGGATAAAACCAAAGATCGCGCCCGCACCGAGAATGATAAAGGCGATGATGGTGATCACTTTGATGATGGAGAACCAGAATTCACCTTCGGCAAAGAAGCGCGTTGAGACGATATTCAGCAGATAAATAGCGATGCAGAACACCAGACACCACGTCCACACCGGTACGCTCGGGAACCAGTACTGCATGCAGAACCCGGCGGCGGTCAGGCTGGAACCCAGCGCCACCGTCCAGGTGAGCCAGTAAAGCCAGGCGACGGTATAACCGGTGGCCGGGCTGAGATAGCGCGCGGCATAGACGTGGAACGCGCCGGTTTCCGGCATCGCCACAGCCAGTTCGCCAAGACAGACCATCACCAGCCACACCACCAGCGCACCGATCAGATAGGCCAGCAAAGTGCCGGCTGCACCGGTGGTTGAGATGATGTAGCCGGTATTGAAGAACAGTCCGGTTCCGATCACACCGCCCAGCGACAGCATCACCAGATGCCGTACTTTCATGGTGCGCTTAAAGTTTTCCTGTGGAGGCGTATCCTGAATTTGCATGATATTTATCCGTATGGACGTCTGAACATCTATATGGACACAGGGTTATACGCGTCAACGTGCGGATTTGCAACGGGGCAGAAGGAGAGGATTGAGTCAGGGTTTGCGGCCCCGCATGAAACGGGGCGCAAGTTCAGGCGCCAAATACGCCCTGCAGATAACGCTCAAGCGCAACGCGCGAGCTGAAGCCGTGCGGAATGCCGTAATGCTCCTGCGAATCGCCCATTAAGTAGAGTGGGAATTGCGTGTAGTGATCGCAGGTTTTCATCTCTGAAGCCGGTTCAGCAAAGCTCTGGCTTTTCTCTTTCAGCGTCGGGTGAATGATTAAGGCGGTCCGTCCCATACGCGCTTCGCGATTGACGTACACATAGTTTTCGCCGCGACGATAACCGTAAATTTTTGGCGTTTGGGTATCCATTTCGAAGCCCACTTTCTCAAGTACGCGCGCTACCTCATCTGGTCGTAAATACATGCTTGCTCCTCTCTTCTCACAGCCCCGCAACCTTACAGCAGCAGGATGGCATGGGCATTCGGAATTTTCCCTAAAGCCTGGCACATCCCTGCGTTTAATCACGCTTCGTCTACACTAAGTATTACGTGTTAAATCAAAGGGAGCTAAAAAATGTTTAATCGAAGCGCAAAAAACGATGACATTGATATCAATCAGGATGTAAACGAACTGGCCGATTCGCTAGAGGCGTTACTTAAATCTTATGGCAGTGAAGCTAAAGACGAAGTTGATAATGCTCGTAGCCAGGCGCAGGCGCTGTTGAAGCAGACGCGTGCCAAACTGAGCGGCGGACAGAGTCGCGTATCGCAAGCGGCGCGTGATGCGGGTACGCAGGTTGACGCCTATGTCCACGACAAGCCGTGGCACGGCGTGGGCGTCGGTGCGGCGATAGGCTTAGTGCTTGGCGCGCTACTGGTATCTTCACGCCGATAAGCCTGTGCTCGTTGATGCAATGAGCCTCGCTGATGCGGGGCTTTTTTGTGGGCGCGAGATAGTGCGCGCTTTCCCTCACCCTAACCCTCTCCCGCAGGCGGGAGAGGGAATGTTTAGGTGGCGTTCAACTGTAACACCTATGCTGGATCGGCGCCTTCTCCCGCTTGCGGGAGAAGGCTGGGATGAGGGTCAAATCGCACAAAATCCAACCACCCTTCCCACTCCATTCCCTTTACAAAAAATTTTTCCGGCCTGGAAGGCGCATGATCTCTGGCCTTAGCGAATATCCGAAGATCATAATCACAAAACCCTATATCTGGTGGGCTTGACCCTTTTACCCACTACATCTAGTATTCAACCCATCAACTAACTACCAAATGTCGTCAAGGACGAAGTTCGATGCAAACAGGAATTTGCTTCGTATCTCGCAATCTGACCGCAATCAAAGGGAAATACGAATCATGCGCATTATTATTTACACCAAAGACAACTGTGTCCAGTGCAATGCGACAAAAAATGCCATGGACCGCAAAGGTATCGACTATCAGCTGATCAACCTTGATACCCAACCTGAAGCCATCGACAACCTCAAATCTCTCGGCTATCGCCAGGTGCCAGTGGTGATGACGCAAGACGATCACTGGAGTGGCTTCCGTCCCGACAAAATTGCCAGCCTGAGCCAGCTCGCGGCCGTCGGGGGATAAGCCATGTTTCCACTGGTCTATTTCTCTAGCCAGTCGGAAAACACGCACCGATTCATCACGCGTCTTGGGCTGCCTGCCCGCCGCATTCCGGTTGACGGCAAGCAGCGCCTGGATATCGAACAGCCCTACATTTTAGTGGTGCCGAGCTACGGCGGCGGCAGTTCGCGCGGTGCGGTGCCGAGACAAGTGATTCAATTCCTCAATGATGATGCCAACCGACGCGGGATTCGCGGGGTGATCGCTGCCGGTAACCGCAACTTCGGTGAAGGCTATTGCCTGGCGGGCGACATCATTGCGCAGAAATGTCAGGTTCCCTATCTCTACCGCTTTGAGCTGATGGGAACCCCCGACGATATCGCTAATGTAAAAGCGGGAGTGACCCAATTTTGGCAACGACAGACACCCTAAACAGCTCGCTGACTGATTACCACGCGCTTAACGCGATGCTGAACCTGTATGACGCCGATGGCCGCATCCAGTTCAGTAAAGATCACGAAGCGGCGCGCCAGTTCTTCCTGCAGCATGTACAACCCAATACCGTGCAGTTTGCCTCGGCAGGCGAGCGCCTGCGCTATCTGGTGGCCGAAGGCTACTACGAAGCCGAGGTGCTGAATCAGTACGCTTTCGATTTCCTGTGTCAGCTGCACGATGAAGCTGATGCGGCAGGTTTCGCCTTTCACACCTTCCTCGGGGCGTGGAAGTTTTACACCAGCTACACGTTGAAAACCTTCGACGGCAAACGCTATCTGGAAACCTTCGAACAGCGCGCCTGCATGGTGGCGCTGACGCTGGCACGCGGCAATGAAACCTTAGCGCGCGAGCTGCTGGCGGAAATGCTGAGCGGTCGCTTCCAGCCGGCTACGCCAACTTTCCTTAACTGCGGTAAGCAGCAGCGCGGCGAGCTGGTCTCCTGCTTCCTGCTGCGCATCGAAGACAACATGGAATCGATTGGTCGCGCGGTGAACTCGGCGCTGCAACTGTCGAAACGCGGCGGCGGCGTAGCGTTCCTGCTCTCCAATTTGCGTGAATCAGGCGCGCCGATTAAGCGCATTGAGAACCAGTCGTCCGGCGTAATTCCGGTGATGAAGATGCTGGAAGATGCGTTCTCCTACGCTAACCAGCTGGGTGCACGTCAGGGCGCAGGTGCGGTGTGGCTGAATGCGCATCACCCGGATATTTTCCGCTTCCTCGATACCAAACGTGAAAACGCCGACGAGAAGATCCGCATCAAAACGCTGTCGCTCGGCGTGGTGATCCCGGATATCACCTTCCAACTGGCGAAAGAGAATCGCGATATGGCGCTATTCTCGCCGTACGATGTCGAGCGCATCTACGGCAAAGCCTTTGGTGATATCAGCATTAGCGAACATTACGACGAGATGCTGGCGGACGATCGCATCACCAAAACCTACATCAAGCCGCGCGATTTCTTCCAGACGCTGGCGGAGATTCAGTTTGAATCGGGCTACCCGTACATCATGTTTGAAGACAGCGTGAACCGCAGCAACCCGATTGCCGGGCGCATCAACATGAGTAATCTCTGTTCCGAAATTTTGCAGGTTAACAGCGCCAGCGAATTCAATGACGATCTTAGCTATCGTCGCGTCGGCAAAGATATCTCCTGCAACCTCGGCTCTCTCAACATTGCGCATGCCATGGATTCGCGCAATCTGGCGCAAACCGTGGAAACCGCCGTGCGTGCACTGACCGCCGTTTCCGAGATGAGTGAGATCAATTCGGTGCCTTCGGTGGCGGAAGGCAATCGCCGCTCGCACGCGATTGGCCTCGGTCAGATGAACCTGCATGGTTATCTGGCGCGCGAAGGCATGGCGTACGGTTCAGAAGAGGCGCTGGATTTCACCAATCTCTACTTCTATTGCGTCACCTATCACGCCGTGCGCACCTCGAATCTGCTGGCGCAGGAGCATCAGAAGAGTTTCGACGGTTTCGCCGAGTCGAAATACGCCAGCGGCAGTTACTTCGATAAATATGTCGAACAGCGCTGGCTGCCGCGCACCGCGCGCGTGGCAAAACTTTTTGCCGATGCCGGACTAACTCTGCCAACGCAGGCCGACTGGCAAGCGCTGCGTGCAGCGGTGATGCAGCATGGGCTGTACAACCAGAACCTGCAGGCGATTCCGCCCACCGGTTCGATCTCGTACATCAACCATGCGACCTCCAGCATTCACCCGATTGTGTCGCGCATTGAGATCCGTAAAGAGGGCAAAACCGGCCGCGTTTACTATCCGGCGCCGTTTATGACCAACGACAATCTCGACCTCTATCAGGATGCGTACTCCATTGGGCCGGAAGCGATTATTGATACCTACGCCGAAGCCACGCAGCACGTCGATCAAGGCCTGTCGCTGACGCTGTTCTTCCGCGACGACGTCACCACGCGCGATATCAACAAAGCGCAGATCTACGCGTGGAAAAAAGGCATCAAAACGCTCTATTACATCCGTCTGCGCCAGATGGCGCTTCAAGGCACCGAGGTGCAGGGCTGCGTCTCCTGCTCACTGTGATGAAAACTATGCAACTAAAACAAATTCAAGCCATTAACTGGAACCGCATCCAGGACGAAAAAGACCTCGAAGTGTGGAACCGACTGACTAGTAATTTCTGGCTGCCGGAAAAAGTGCCGCTCTCCAACGATTTGCCAGCGTGGCAGTCGCTGGACCACCAGCAACAGCAGCTGACTATTCGGGTGTTTACCGGATTGACGCTGCTCGACACCATCCAGAACGTGATTGGTGCGCCGGGCCTGATGGAAGATGCTATTACGCCACACGAGGAAGCTGTGCTGTCGAACATCTCCTTTATGGAAGCGGTGCATGCGCGTTCGTACAGTTCGATTTTCTCCACGCTGTGTAATACCGCAGATGTCGATGCGGCGTATCGCTGGAGTGAAGAGAATGAAGCCTTGCAGAACAAGGCGAAGATTGTGCTGGAGCACTATCGCGCCGAGGAGCCGCTCAAGAAGAAAATCGCCAGCGTGTTCCTTGAATCGTTCCTGTTCTACTCCGGTTTCTGGCTGCCGATGTATTGGTCGAGCCGTGGCAAGCTGACCAACACCGCAGATCTGATTCGCCTGATCATTCGCGACGAAGCGGTACACGGCTACTACATCGGCTATAAGTACCAAAAGTCGCTGGAAAACGTCGATGCTGGCCGCCGCGAGGAGTTGCAGCAGTTTGCGATTGATTTGCTGCTGGCGCTGTACGAAAACGAAGTGGTGTATACCGAAGCGTTGTACGGTGAAGTCGGTTGGGCGGAAGAGGTGAAAACCTTCCTGCACTACAACGCCAATAAAGCGCTAATGAACCTCGGCTACGAAGCGCTGTTCCCGGCCGAACTGACCGCCGTGAACCCGGCGATTTTGTCCGCGCTGTCGCCCAACGCCGATGAAAACCACGACTTCTTCTCAGGTTCAGGCTCCTCTTATGTAATGGGGAAAGCCGTGGAAACCGAAGACGAAGACTGGAATTTTTAATACGCGTCATAGTTCGCGTTGCCTGGAGGCACCTACTTTTGGCACAGCAGCGTTGACTGCGCCCACTCTTCCCAGTCCCATAGTTCACTATGCTGCTGGGTCGAGTGGGCTTGTCGCCTTGCTGTGACGCGAATTATTTAGCGTATTGATTCAGTGATAATTATTTTTTAAACCAATCTTATTTCCGCTCTTCTCACCCATTTATTTCACTTATATTTCTTCTTTTTGGATTGATTTTCGGCCGCTCTGCACCAGAAACAGTCTGAAACGCACATAAATTCACTTCTCAAATGCAAAAAATTAATCCGCGCGCATCCCTTGTGAGCACTGGCGATTTTAGCGATTGACTGCTGCGCGCGCCGCCGAATATCGCCCTTCAGGGTTGTCAGATAATTTCACTATGTTAGGGTATAGGGCGCTTAATTTTACTCAGGACCACAACAAGAAATAGTTAAACATTTAACCGGGAAATTAATTACTGCATGGCAATTAAACTCGAAGTAAAGAATTTATATAAGGTATTTGGGGATAATCCCGAAAAGGCATTTAAGCTGATCGATAAAGGCGAAAGCAAAGAGAGTATTCTGGCAAAAACCGGCCTCTCTGTTGGCGTCAAAAATGCCAGTCTGGCCATTGAAGAAGGCGAGATCTTCGTCATCATGGGGCTTTCAGGTTCAGGTAAGTCCACCATGGTTCGCCTTCTCAATCGTCTGATCGAGCCCACTCGCGGCCAGGTAATCATAGACGGTGTCGATATTGCCAAAATATCGGAATCAGAACTGCGTGAAGTCCGCAGAAATAAGATCAGTATGGTATTTCAATCCTTCGCGCTGATGCCACACATGACGGTGCTAAATAATGCCGCCTTTGGCATGGAATTAGCCGGCATTCCTTTAGCCGAACGTCAGGAAAAAGCGCTGGAAGCATTGCGTCAGGTTGGCCTGGATAATTACGCCCACTCTTATCCCGATGAACTTTCTGGCGGTATGCGTCAACGCGTTGGATTAGCCCGCGCATTGGCGATTAATCCTGATATTTTATTAATGGATGAAGCTTTCTCAGCACTTGATCCGTTGATTCGTACCGAAATGCAGGATGAACTGGTAAAACTGCAGGCCAAACATCAGCGTACCATTGTATTTATTTCTCACGACCTCGATGAAGCGATGCGTATTGGCGACCGCATTGCCATTATGCAGGGCGGCGAAGTGGTACAGGTCGGCACGCCGGATGAAATCCTCAATAATCCTGCCAATGATTATGTGCGCACCTTCTTCCGCGGCGTCGATATTAGTCACGTGTTTAGCGCCAAAGATATTGCGCGTCGCAGTGCGGGTTCACTGATCCGCAAAGCCGCCGGTTTTGGTCCGCGATCCGCCATCAAGCTGCTGCAGGATGAAGATCGCGAATATGGCTACGTGCTGGAGAAACAGAAGTTTGTTGGCGTGGTGTCCACCGATTCATTGAAAGCCGCGCTGGCGGCCGGTGAAGGGCTGGATAGCGCGCTGCTCGACACGCCCTTAGCGGTTCCTGCCGATACCTCCCTGAACGATCTGCTGTCGCATGTGGCACAAGCGCCCTGCGCCGTGCCGGTAGTCAGCGAAGAGAATCAGTACGTCGGTATCATTTCGAAAAGCATGCTGTTGCGTGCTTTAGACCGTGAAGGAGCCTAATCATGAGCGAACAAACAGCGAATCCGTGGGAAAGCGCCAGCCAAACCACCCAGCAACCAGCCACCACTGATACCAGCCCCGCCGCCAGCAGCAGCGATCCCTGGGCGAGTGGCGGTGCCGCGCCTGCAGATAGCAGCTCCGGCAGCGCCGATGCATGGGGTGATCCCTCCGCCGCCAGCAGCGGTGGCCACGATGCCGCCAGCAATGCTGCCAGCAGCAGCGACTGGCTGAGCAGCGCACCCGCTCCCGCGCCGGAACATTTCAACCTCATGGACCCGTTCCATAAAACCTGGATTCCGCTTGATAGCTGGGTGACTGAAGGCATTGATTGGGTGGTCAGCCATTTCCGCCCGGTGTTTCAGGGCATTCGCGTGCCGGTGGATTACATCCTCAGCGCGTTCCAGCAGTTACTGCTCGGCATGCCCGCGCCGGTAGCGATTGTGGTGTTCGCACTGATCGCCTGGCAGATCGCCAGCCCGGCGATGGGGATTGCTACGCTGGTCTCGCTGATTGCCATTGGCGCGATTGGTGCCTGGTCGCAGGCGATGGTGACGCTGGCGCTGGTGCTAACCGCCCTGCTGTTCTGCATCATCATCGGCTTGCCGCTCGGCATCTGGCTCGCGCGCAGTGAACGTGCCGCGCGCATTATTCGTCCGCTGCTGGATGCGATGCAGACCACGCCAGCCTTCGTCTATCTGGTGCCCATCGTCATGCTGTTTGGTATCGGCAACGTGCCGGGCGTAGTGGTGACCATTATCTTTGCGCTGCCGCCGATTGTGCGCCTCACCATTCTTGGGATTAAGCAGGTGCCAGCCGACCTGATTGAAGCGAGTGAATCCTTCGGTGCCAGCCCGCGTCAGATGCTGTTCAAAGTGCAGCTGCCGCTGGCGATGCCGACCATCATGGCTGGCGTAAACCAGACGCTGATGCTGGCGCTGTCGATGGTGGTGATCGCCTCAATGATCGCGGTTGGCGGTCTCGGTCAGATGGTGCTGCGCGGCATTGGTCGCCTGGATATGGGCCTCGCCACCGTCGGCGGCGTGGGCATTGTGATCCTCGCCATCATCCTCGATCGCTTGACGCAGTCGATGGGCCGCGACAGCCGCAGCCGTGGCAGCCGTCACTGGTACAGCACTGGCCCACTCGGTCTGCTGATGCGCCCTTTCAGTAAAAAAGCCTGATTTCAATGGGCGGTCCGCTGCGGCCGCCCGTCTTCGACGTAACACGTAAAATAAGGAATGACTATGCGCAAGACAGCTCTCATCGCCGCCGTCCTGACGACGTTCGCCGCGACGCACGTGTCCGCCGCCGACCTGCCCGGTAAAGGCATCACCGTTAAACCGACGCAGAGTACCATCTCTGAAGAGACCTTCCAGACGCTGCTGGTAAGCCGCGCGCTGGAGAAACTCGGCTATACCGTTGAGAAGCCAAGCGAGATTGATTACAACGTGGCGTACACCACCATCGCAGCCGGTGATGCCACCTTTATTGCCACCAACTGGAAACCGCTGCACGACGATATGTACAAAGCCGCGGGCGGCGATGCGAAGTTTTATCGCCAGGGCACTTACGTCGGTGGCGCGGCTCAGGGTTACCTGATTGATAAGAAAACCGCCGAGCAGTATCACATCACCAATATTGAACAGTTGAAAGATCCCAAGATCGCCAAACTGTTTGATACCAATGGTGATGGCAAAGCGGATTTGACCGGCTGTACGCCAGGCTGGGGCTGTGAAGCGGTGATTAATCACCAGATTGATGCCTACAAGCTGAGCAACACCGTGGAGCACAATCAGGGCAACTACTCGGCGATGATCGCCGATACCATCACGCGCTTTAAACAGGGCAAACCGGTGTTCTATTACACCTGGACGCCGTATTGGGTCAGCGACGTGCTGAAGCCAGGTAAAGATGTGGTATGGCTGCAGGTGCCGTTCTCTTCACTGCCGGGCGAGCAGAGCAAAGTCGATACTAAGCTGGCGAACGGGGCTAACTACGGTTTCCCGGTGAACACCATGCATATCGTCGCCAACAAAGCCTGGACCGAGAAAAATCCGGCCGCGGCAAAGCTGTTTGCTGAGATGAAGCTGCCGATTGGCGACATCAACGCCGAGAATGCGGCGATGCATGCGGGCCATGCTTCTGAAGCCGATATCAATGGCCACGTTGATGGCTGGATCAAAGGTCACCAGGCGGAATTCGATAAGTGGATTCAGGACGCACTGGCGGCAGCGAAGTAACACATTTACATTAGCGTTAGTATTGTAGCGGCGCGATTTATCGCGCCGTTTTTCATGGAATAATTCCACTTCAGGAACTCAGCGCAATAAATTGCGCCGCTACGGCAAATGGCTGCCTCCCCCTTTTCCTTTCCCCCGATAAGCGAAGCGTGCGCTATAGCGCACTGGTACGTCCTGTTAATTAACACACCATTGAAATAATTTTTTCGGTTACTATTACCTACAAATGATTATCTCTCTTATCCGCACGCAATGACTGCTTCCCGTTTAGCGATCAAATTCCATCACTTAGGCTGGTGTCGCATTCGCGCGGGCGTTGTTAAGAGCATGTTAATCAACACCTTGATTTACGTGGATAAGCGGCGCGCGAAAAGTGTTTAGAAATCGTAAAGATGGTTCTAAACCGCTGAGCAATACTATTCATTAATGATTGGGTTTGTTATGGTTAGCAGCGCAGTTATTCACCAGAGTTATTTTTTCTCGCGAAATTATTTATCTGTAAAAAGGTTTCCCGAGATGAATTGATGGCATCGGCTGCCTGTATGTTCAGGTGGGATGTCAGGGCAAAATGCCCAGGGTTAAGGAACAACCTGGAATGTCAGATGTTGACTATGTGATCGTGCTAACAATCACCTGCGGAAATTGTGACTACGCTTAATCTGTCACCATCATTACTATACCAGTTGCAACTAAGAGGTTTTTTTAAAATGGAAAGTTCGTTTACTCCCATTGAACAGATGCTCAACATCCGTGCTAACCGCCATAAAGATTTTCCGCTGCAGGAGATCATTCTGACCCGCTTGTGCATGCACATGCAGGGTAAACTGCTGGATAATCGCAACAAAATGTTGAAGGCGCAGGGAATTAACGAGACCTTATTCATGGCGCTGATTACCCTTGATGCACAGGAAAATCAGAGCATTCAGCCTTCAGAACTGAGTTCTGCCCTCGGCTCTTCACGCACCAATGCCACGCGTATCGCTGATGAGCTGGAGAAGCGCGGCTGGATCGAACGTCGTGAAAGCGAGAACGACCGTCGCTGCCTGCATCTGCATTTGACCGAAAAAGGCAATGAATTCCTGCGCCAGCTGCTGCCACCGCAGCATCAGAGCCTGCAATACCTGTGGTCTTCGCTCTCTACTAACGAGCAGGATCAGCTGGAATCGATTACCCGTAAGTTACTTAACCGTCTCGATAAAATGGACGAAGATCAGGTTATCGCTTCCCTGTCGCGCTAATAGCAAGAAGTGCGACACAATCACCTTCCGAAATCGCTATTTTAATCCCCTTTTGTCCGGCCAGCGCTTAAGTGCTGGCTTTTTTGACTCGGGCAACCGTGTTGAAGGATCGGCACATCCCGACTAAATGGAAAACGTGGAGAACGACATGAGTGCGACAGCGGAAGCTCAAAGCCCGCAACAGCCAGCGAATAAAAAGAAGAAGCGCAAAGGTGTGCTGATCCTGCTGGCTATCGTGTTTGTAATTATTGGTGTTTCGTATCTGGCTTACTGGTATTTGGTGCTGCGTCACTTCCAGGAAACCGATGATGCGTACGTGGCGGGCAACCAGGTGCAGGTGATGGCGCAGGTTTCTGGGAGCGTAAACAAAGTGTGGTTTGATAACACCGACGTGGTGAAGAAAGGCGACGTCCTGGTGTCGCTGGATAAAACCGATGCCGAGCAGGCGTTTGAAAAAGCGCAGACCGCGTTGGCCACCAGCGTGCGTCAAACCCACCAGCTGATGATCAATGGCAAGCAGTATCAAGCTACCATCAAACTGCAGCAAACTGCGCTGGAACAGGCCGAAGCTGACCTGAAACGCCGCGAGCCGCTGGGCGCGTCTAATCTGATTGGCCGCGAAGAGCTGCAACACTCGCGTGATGCCGTGGCGACAGCCAAAGCGCAGCTGGATGTGGCAGTGCAGCAATACAACGCTAACCAGGCGATGATTCTGAATACCTCGCTGGAAAAACAGCCTGCGGTGCAGCAGAGTGCGGCTGAGCTGCGCGATGCCTGGCTGGCGCTGCAGCGTACTGAAATCCGTAGCCCGATTGATGGCTTCATTTCACGTCGCAGCGTACAGGTTGGCTCGCAAATCTCCACCACCACCCCGCTGTTGGCGGTGGTGCCGTCCACTAATCTGTGGATCGATGCAAACTTCAAAGAGACCCAGCTTGCAGGTGTACGTATCGGCCAATCAGCCACGGTGATCAGTGATATCTACGGCGATGACGTCGAGTATCACGGCAAAGTGGTGGGTCTGGATATGGGTACCGGCAGCGCCTTCTCGCTGCTGCCTGCGCAGAACGCCACCGGTAACTGGATTAAAGTGGTCCAGCGTCTGCCGGTGCGTATCGAGCTGGATCCGAAACAAGTGGCGGAACATCCGCTGCGTATCGGCCTCTCCACGCTGGTGAAAGTGGATACCCAAAACAAAGAGGGTGCCACGCTGGCCAGCACCGTGCGTTCGCAAGCCGCGTATGAAAGTAATGCGTTGGCAATCGACCTCGCGCCGGTTAACCAGCTGATTACTGACATCGTTCGTGCCAACGCTGACTAACGCCGCGGGAGGCTGTTATGGCACAAAAACCGCTTGAAGGTGCGCCGTTAGTCCTGATGACCATCGCCCTGTCGCTGGCGACGTTCATGCAGGTACTCGACTCCACCATCGCTAACGTGGCGATTCCGACCATCGCCGGTAACCTCGGTGCCTCGAACTCGCAGGGCACCTGGGTGATTACCTCTTTCGGGGTGGCGAACGCCATCTCAATTCCGATTACCGGTTGGCTGGCCAAGCGCATCGGTGAAGTGAAGCTGTTTACCTGGTCGACCATCCTGTTTGTATTGGCGTCCTGGGCTTGCGGCATGTCCGAAAGCCTGGAGATGCTGATCTTCTTCCGCGTCATTCAGGGCGTGGTTGCCGGTCCGCTGATTCCGCTGTCGCAGAGTTTGCTGCTGAACAACTATCCGCCAGCGAAACGCAGCGTGGCGCTTTCGCTGTGGGCGATGACGGTGATTGTGGCACCGATCTGCGGTCCGATTCTCGGCGGCTGGATCAGCGATAACTATCACTGGGGCTGGATCTTCTTCATCAACGTACCGATTGGTTTGGTGGTGGTGTTGCTAACGCTGCAAACGCTGCGTGGGCGTGAAACCAAAACCGAAATCCGCCGGATCGATATGGTGGGGTTGATACTGCTGGTGGTGGGCATTGGCTCGCTGCAGGTGATGCTGGATCGCGGAAAAGAGCTCGACTGGTTTAGCTCAACCGAGATCATTGTGCTGATGGTGGTCGCCGTGGTGGCGCTGCTGGTGTTGCTGGTGTGGGAGCTCACCGACGACCATCCGATAGTCGATTTGTCGTTGTTCAAGATGCGCAACTTCACCATCGGCTGTTTGTCGATCAGCCTGGCCTATATGCTTTACTTCGGCTCGATAGTGTTGCTGCCGCAGCTGTTACAGGAGGTATATGGCTACACCGCCACCTGGGCCGGATTAGCGTCGGCACCGGTGGGGATTCTGCCGGTGATCCTGTCGCCGATCATTGGCCGCTTCGCCCACAAGCTGGATATGCGTAAGCTGGTGACCTTCAGCTTCATCATGTATGCCGTCTGTTTCTACTGGCGCGCCTACACGTTTGAGCCGGGAATGGATTTTGGTGCATCTGCGTGGCCGCAGTTTATTCAGGGCTTTGCGGTGGCGTGCTTCTTTATGCCGCTCACCACCATTACGCTGTCAGGCTTACCGCCAGAACGTATGGCGGCGGCATCAAGCCTGTCGAACTTCGTGCGTACGCTGGCGGGTTCCATCGGTACCTCAATTACTACCACCATGTGGAGTAACCGTGAATCGATGCATCATAGCTATCTGTCGGAGTCGGTGAATCCGTACAACGTCAATTCACAGCAGATGTATGACCAGTTGCAAAGCATGGGCATGACCCAGCAGCAGGCCTCGGCATATATCGCGCAGCAAATTACCAATCAGGGTCTGATTATTTCGGCGAATGAGATCTTCTGGGCATCGGCGGGCGTGTTCTTGATCTTGCTGGTGCTGGTGTGGTTTGCGCGTCCACCATTTAGTGCGGGCAGTGGCGGCGGTGGTGCTCACTAAGCGAGACAAACAAAAACGGGCCTTGCGGCCCGTTTTTTTATGCGTTCTGACGCCACCATTCGGCGAGCAGAATACCGGTCGCCACTGACACGTTGAGGCTTTCAACGTTGCCGGTGCCACCAATCGACAGGCTGAGATCGCCCTGCTGGAAAGCGCTGTCTGACAGACCTTCGCTCTCCTGACCCAACACCAGCACCATTTTGGCAGGCAGCTCAGCTTTCGCCAGCGGTGTGCCTTCGTGGCTTGAGGTGGTTACGATGGTGTAACCCGCTTTACGGAACGCTTCCAGGCCATCGGCAAAGCTTTCGCCGCTGATTGCCTGTACGTGTTCAGCGCCACCTTCGGCGGTACGTACTGCCGCACCTGACTCCAGCAGCGAAGCATCATTCACCAGCAAACCTTTCACACCGAAGTGCGCGCAGCTACGCATAATGCCGCCAAGGTTGTGCGGGTTGCTGACATCTTCCAGCGCCAGCACGCAATCTTTGGTGGGGGCCTTGGTCAGCCACTCGGTAACCGGCATGCCCATACGTTTTTTGATGATGAAGCACACGCCACCGTGGTGTTCAGTACCTGAAGCTTTGGTCAGCTCAGCATCTTCAACCACATGATAGGCTTTGCGGTTGGCCGCCAGCCAGCGCAGGGTTTCACGGAAACGCGGTGTTACGCTCTGAATAAACCAGGCACGCACGATGCTTTCCGGACGGCTCAGGAACAGCGCCTGACAGGCATTTTCACCGTAGACGCGCGTCTCTTCCTGACGCTGACGGCGAATCTGCTCGGGATCGATGACCGGCTTATTCGCGACATCATCCAGTTGGCTATCATCCGCGACCGGCGGACGAGAAACGGTGCGCCACGGCGAATCACCGAAGCTGCGGTTGTCGTCACCACGATCGTCACGACGACCAAAGCTGCGACCGCGTTCGGTATTACTCGCACCGCGCGGTGCCGAGCTGCGTGCGCCGCTACGGCCACCTTCTTCATTATTACGTGCACCGCTGCGAGGACCAGAACGACGATTATCTTCCTGGCGCGCAGCAGGACGGCCGCCTTTGCCGGTACGGGGATTCGGCTTTTGACCACTCTCCTCATCACGTACGTACATCACTTTTACCTTGCCGCTTTTGCCTTTAAATTCGTCGTTCATCTGTTCCTCCAGCATTGAGAGCGCGAAGATTACCTGATGTGTCGGTGCTTAGCTATCAACTATTGAACCTATTGGGCAATCCAGATTGAGCATAGCACTCAACCTTTTCATAATGTCCGGCAATCATCAGATTTACAGGTCCGGGTTGAGGTAAATATGAATACAGTTTGTGCCTCCTGTCAGGCAACCAACCGCGTGCCCGAGTCGCGCATGGCTGATGGAGCAAAATGTGGTCGTTGCGGCGGCGAGCTATTCAACGGTGAAGTCGCCAACGCGACCGCAGCCACGCTGGATAAGTATCTGCAAGACGATCTGCCGGTGGTGATCGACTTCTGGGCGCCGTGGTGCGGCCCGTGCGTTAACTTCGCACCGGTGTTTAAAGATGTCGCCGACGAGCGGCGCGGCAAGGTGCGCTTCGTGAAAGTGAATACCGAAGCCGAACCCGCGCTTAGCGCGCGTTTCCGCATTCGCAGCATTCCTACGATTATGCTGTTCAAGAACGGCGAGATGGTCGACATGCTGAATGGCGCAATGCCGAAAGCGCCCTTCAACGAGTGGCTCGACGAATCGCTGTAAACCGCTGATGGCCAGCCGCGAGCTGGCCTTCCTTATTACCTTTCCCGGCTAATTCCATTACACTGGCGTTTTTTCTCCTGCCTGCGAATTTATGTTTGAAAATGCCGTTCTGCGCTTACGTGCGCAACGTTTAGCGCGCGCCACGCGCCCGTTTCTTGCGCGCGGTAATCGTGTCATTCGTTGCCAACGCTGCCTGCTGCCGCAGAAAAACTGTCTGTGTGCCACCATCCAGCCTCAGCAAGCGCGCAGTCGCTTCTGTCTGGTGATGTTCGATACCGAGCCGATGAAGCCGAGCAATACCGGAAGGTTAATTGCCGATGTGCTGCCGGACACCGAGGCGTTTGGCTGGTCACGCACCGAGCCGGATGCCGCGCTGCTGGCGGCGGTGAAGAACGCGCATTATCAGCCGCTGGTGGTTTTCCCTGCGTCTTACGCAGATGCCGATCGCGAAGTGCTTACCAGCCCGCCTCTTACCGGCAAACCGCCGCTGTTTATTATGCTCGACGGCACCTGGACGGAAGCGCGCAAGATGTTCCGCAAAAGTCCGTGGCTGGATGCGTTGCCGGTGATGTCGCTCAACGTGTCTGCGCCCTCGCGCTACACGCTGCGCGAGGCCCACGGCGAAGGCCAGCACTGCACCGCCGAAGTCGCTGCCGCGCTGCTGGAACAGGCCGGCGATCTCGCCGCCGCCGCAGAATTGCAGCACTATTTCACCCGTTTCCGTCATGCTTATCTGGCGGGGAAACCGCATCATCCGATTCATGCTCTGGAAGAAGCATTGAGTAGCGGAATCTGAAGCTGGCTCTCAGCCTGCGATCGGTGAATCGGCACGCGCGCTAAAAAGCGTTTACAATCATGCCAATCTTGATAGCAGGAGCGGATGATGAGCCAACGCGGACTGGAAGCGCTGTTACGACCTAAATCAATCGCGGTAATCGGTGCGTCAATTACACCGGGGCGCGCCGGCTACTTTATGATGCGTAACCTGCTGGCCGGTGGATTTAGCGGCCCGGTATTGCCGGTGACGCCGAAGTATAAAGCGGTGAGCGGCGTGCTGGCCTGGCCGGATATCGCCAGCCTGCCCTTCGCGCCCGATCTCGCCATCATCTGTACCCACGCCAAACGTAATCTCGAACTGCTGCAACAACTGGGCGAAAAAGGTTGTAAGGCCTGTATTATTCTCTCGGCGCCATCCAGCCAGTTGGAAGAGCTGAAAGCCTGCGCCAGTCAATGGCAAATTCGCCTGCTTGGGCCCAACAGCTTAGGTTTGCTGGCGCCGTGGCAAGGGTTGAATGCCAGCTTCTCGCCGGTGCCGATTGCTAAAGGTCGCATTGCTTTTATTTCGCAATCCGCCGCGGTTTCAAACACCATTCTCGACTGGGCGCAGCAGCGTAACCTCGGTTTCTCCTGGTTTATCGCCTTGGGTGATAGCCTGGATATCGACGTTGATGATCTGCTGGATTTCCTCGCGCGCGACGGTAAAACCAGCGCCATTCTGCTCTACCTCGAACACCTCAGCGATGCGCGTCGCTTTGTTTCCGCTTCGCGCAGCGCCTCGCGTAATAAACCGATTCTGGTGATAAAAAGTGGTCGCAGTCATCAAGCGCAGGCGATGATCGGTACCCACAGCGGACTGGACGCTGCCTGGGATGCGGCGATTCAGCGCGCCGGTTTACTGCGCGTACAGGATACGCATGAACTGTTTACGGCGGTTGAGTCGCTGAGCCATATGCGTCCATTACGCGGCGATCGACTGATGATCATCAGCAACGGCGCGGCCCCGGCGGCGCTGGCCCTGGATGAACTGTATGCGCGCAACGGTAAGCTGGCGACGCTAAGTGACGAAACCTTGCAGGCGCTGGCCACACTGCTGCCAGAAGGCGTTGGCCGCGGCAATCCGCTGGATTTGAAAGATGACGCGACACCAGCGCGCTATGTCGCCTGCATTGAACGGCTGCTGGATAGCCATGAACTTGATGCACTGATGATCATTCATGCGCCAAGCGCCGTTTCACCTTCGAGCGAGACCGCCGAGCAGATTATCGCTGCGGTTGCCAAACATCCGCGTGGCAAGCAGGTTACTTTGCTGACGAACTGGTGCGGCGAATACTCTTCGCAGAGCGCACGACGCGCGTTTACTCAGGCTGGCATTCCCACCTGGCGCACACCGGAAGGTACCGTTACCGCTTTCATGCATCAGGTGGAATATCGCCGCAACCAGAAGCAACTGCGTGAGACGCCCGCGCTGCCGATTGGTTTGACGCAGAACAGCGCGCAGGCGCATCAGCTGATTCAGCAAGCGCTGGATAAAGGCATCACTACGCTGGACACCCACGAAGTGCAGCCGGTGTTGCAAGCTTATGGCCTGGCGACGCTGCCCACCTGGATTGCCAGCGACAGCGCCGCGGCTGCCAGCATCGCCGATCAGATTGGCTATCCGGTCGCGCTCAAGCTGCGTTCGCCGGATATTCCGCATAAGTCGGAGGTACAAGGCGTAATGCTGTATCTGCGCAGCGCCGCAGAGGTGGAACAAGCGGCTGAAGCCATTTTTGATCGCGTGCGTGAAACCCATCCACAGGCGCATATTGATGGTTTGCTGGTGCAGAGTATGGCGAATCGCGCCGGAGCGCAGGAGTTGCGTGTGGTGGTCGAACAGGATCCGCTGTTTGGTCCTATCATCCTGCTGGGCGAAGGCGGCGTGGAGTGGCAGCCCGACAAGCAAGCCGCCGTGGCTTTGCCGCCGCTGAATATGACGCTGGCGCGCTATCTGGTGATTCAGGCGATGAAAAGCGGCAAAGTCCGCAGCCGTAGCGCGTTGCGACCACTGGATATCACCGGGCTTAGCCAGCTGTTAGTGCAGGTTTCAAACCTGGTGGTCGATTGCCCGGAGATTCAGCGCCTGGATATTCATCCGCTGCTGGCATCAGCTGACGAATTCACGCTGCTGGATGTCACGCTGCAGCTGGCGCCTTTCAATGGTGATAACGAAACACGGCTGGCGATTCGTCCTTACCCGCATCATCTTGAAGAGCAGGTGCAGCTGAAAAATGGGCAATATTGCCTGTTCCGCCCGATCCTGCCGGAAGATGAACCGCAGCTGCGCGCCTTTATCGCCCAGGTAACGAAAGAAGATCTCTACTATCGTTACTTCAGTGAAATCAATGAATTCACCCATGAAGATTTGGCGAATATGACGCAAATTGATTACGACCGCGAAATGGCGATTGTCGCTATACGGCAGCACAACGGCGTCGACGAGATCATTGGCGTAACACGTGCGATCTCCGATGCCGATAATATCGATGCTGAATTCTCCGTGCTGGTGCGGTCTGACCTGAAAGGCTTGGGCATGGGCAGGCGCTTACTGGAGAAGATGATTCGCTATACGCGCGATCATGGCCTGCAACAATTGAACGGTATCACCATGCCAAACAATAGCGGCATGATCACGCTGGCGCGAAAGCTCAATTTTCGCGTGAATATTCAACTGGATGATGGCATTGTCAGCCTGAATTTGCCGCTCGGTGATGTCATCAGCTAACCTGTACAGAAAGGTAAAATTCCTCCTCTACAGGCCGGTTGATGGTATTATTTACCGTTAGGATCATGATTTGATGGCAAAAGGCCATGCAATGAACAGAGAAGAAGTGCACTGTGATGTTGTCTAAATTTAAACGTAATAAACACCAACAACACCTCGCACAGCTGCCTAAACTGTCACAATCCGTGTCGGATCTGACGACGCTTTACTCGCCTGCCGAGTTTCGCGAAACCCTGCTGACGAAAATTGCCGCAGCAGAAAAGCGTATCTGTATCACCGCGCTGTATCTGGAGAATGATGACGGCGGTCGGGGAATAATGCAGGCGCTGTACGCAGCGCGTCAGGCACGTCCGGAGCTGGATGTCTGTATTCTGGTTGACTGGCATCGTGCGCAGCGTGGTCGTATTGGCGCTGCTCGCGGCGTGACCAACGCTGACTGGTATTGCGAAATGGCGACTCAGCACCCGGATATCGCTATTCCGGTTTATGGCATTCCGGTTAACACCCGCGAAGCGCTCGGTGTGCTGCATCTGAAAGGGTTTATCATTGATGATACGCTGCTCTACAGCGGCGCGAGCCTGAACGATGTCTATTTGCATCAGCATGATAAATACCGTTATGACCGTTATCAGCTGATCCGCAATCCACAGCTTACCGATACCATGTATGCGTGGATCTGCGAAAATCTCAAGGATTCCGATGCGGTTAACCGGCTCGATAAAACTGAGCGCCCTTCCAGCCCGGAAATCAAAAACGAAACACGTCAGTTCCGTCAGGAGCTGCGCAGCTTTAACTATCAGTTTACCGGCAATGCAGATAATGATTGCCTTGCCGTCACGCCGTTGGTTGGCTTGGGCAAACGTAGCCTGCTGAACAAAACCATTTTCCATTTGATGCCCTGCGCCGAGCGCAAGCTGACGCTGTGTACGCCCTATTTTAACCTGCCGGCCATTCTGGTGCGTAACCTGATTCATTTACTGCGTCAGGGTAAAGAAGTTGAAATCATCATTGGCGACAAAACGGCCAATGACTTCTACATCCCGCCAGAACAGCCGTTCAAGATTATCGGAGCGCTGCCTTATCTTTATGAGATCAACCTGCGTCGCTTCCTGAGCCGGTTGCAGTATTACGTGAATAACGGTCAGCTGACGGTACGCTTGTGGAAAGATGGCGAAAACAGTTATCACCTGAAAGGCATTTGGGTAGATGACGAATGGATGATGATCACCGGTAACAACCTCAATCCACGCGCGTGGCGACTGGATCTGGAAAATGCGGTGCTGATTCACGATCCTCTCAATCAATTGGCCGAGCAGCGCGAAAAAGAGCTGGCGCTGATTCGTGAGCATACTTCCGTGGTGCAGCATTATCGCGAGCTGGAAAGTATCTCCGATTATCCGGCAAAGGTGCGCAAGCTGATTCGTCGCCTGCGCCGTATTCGCATCGATCGCTTGATTAGCCGTCTGCTTTAGCCAATGCGTGCGCCTATCCTCTGCGTGGTTTTGCTGTGTAGTGGATGTGCGCATGTCGCCCAGGATAACTGGACCGGCAAAGACAAAGCGCAACACTACTTCTCTTCTGCTGTTCTGGCTGCTGCAGGAAGCGAGATTTCTCAGCATCAAAATCACAGCCGCGGGCAGAATTTGCGTTTCGGCTTTCTGTTTTCGTTAAGTTTTGGTGTGGGGAAAGAGTTATATGACAGCCGCTCAGCGGGGAGCGGCTGGAGTTGGAAAGATCTTAGCTGGGATGTCGCCGGCGCCGCCAGCGGTATCGCACTGTGGAATCTCAGTCAGTAACTACAGTGCAATCCCCTTCCCTTTGCGATGCAGCATCAGCGATACCAGGAATGCTAAAGCGCCCATTGCCGAAACATACCAGAAGAAGCTGGTTTCAATACCTTCCCTTTTCAGCAGTAAGGCTACGTACTCTGCCGAACCACCAAAAATAGCATTCGCCACCGCATAGGAAAGCCCAACGCCCAGCGCGCGGACTTCCGGCGGGAACATCTCTGCTTTCAAAATGCCACTGATAGCGGTGTAGAAACTGGTGATGATTAGCGCCAGCATGATCAAGGCAAATGCCAGCCAACTGCTTTGCACATTTTGCAGCAGCAGCAGAATCGGAACCGTACAGATAGCTGCCCCGGCACCAAAAATCATCATTGAGGCACGACGACCAATCTTGTCTGACAGTGCGCCAACTATCGGCTGAATCAACATGAATACCAATAAGCAACCGGTCATTAATCCACTGGCACTGCGCGCATCCATCCCGGCAGTATTTACCAGATATTTTTGCATGTAGGTGGTGAAGGTATAGAAGCTTAGCGAACCGCCTGCGGTAAAGCCCAGCACCATCAGAAATGCACGGGTGTGATTGCGCAGTAATCCCGTAATGCTGCCGGCGTCACGATGTTCACGGTTTTTTTTCTCTGAAGTTTCGTTGAGAGAGCGACGTAACCACAATGCCACCACAGCGAGCGCCGCCCCGAGGAAGAACGGAATACGCCAGCCCCAGCTGCGAAGTTCTTCATCGCTGAGAATTTGCTGCAAGACTACAACGGTAAGCACCGCTAACAGTTGGCCGCCGATGAGCGTTACATACTGGAAAGAGGCATAAAATCCTTTTCGTCCTTCCAGTGCTACTTCGCTCATATAAGTGGCGCTGGTACCGTATTCCCCACCAACCGATAATCCCTGAAACATACGCGCCAGCAGAAGAATGACAGGCGCGGCCAGGCCAATTTCTCCGTAGCCCGGTAGACAGGCGATCACTAATGATCCCAGACACATCATGCACACTGAGATCAGCATTGAGGCTTTGCGACCGTGACGATCGGCAATATAGCCAAATAACCATCCGCCGATCGGGCGCATCAGAAAACCAGCTGCGAAGACGCCTGCTGTTTGCAGCAATTGGGTGGTGGTATCACCGCTTGGAAAGAAGACATGGGCAAAATAGAGTGAGAAGAAGGAGTAGACGTAGAAATCGAACCATTCGACTAAATTGCCAGACGATGCGCCGACAATCGACCAGATGCGCTTTTTACTGTCAGCTGCCGTTGCAGTTAGAGCCACTTTTTGTTGTTGTGAATCAGTCATGCTTACCTCTTTTCCTTGCGAATAATTAGCGCCAAAGGATTGAGTAAAGCATCTATTAACTGGTTGCGGGAATTGTCTCTGTTCCTGGATTGCAAAATGTGATTGCCGCGAAGTTTTTAGTGCAATTTATTACTGATTTTCATGCAAATTCAGCCATCTGCCGACTTTAATTCACTATATGCAGATGTAAAAAAGCCCCGGACTTTCGTCCGGGGCTTCTTCACTATTTGATGCCTGGCAGTTCCCTACTCTCGCATGGGGAGGCCCCACACTACCATCGGCGCTACGGCGTTTCACTTCTGAGTTCGGCATGGGGTCAGGTGGGACCACCGCGCTAAAGCCGCCAGGCAAATTCTTGCTGCACGAAACGAATATTTTTCACTGATGCCGCGTTGCTCTCCCTCGCGTAACTCAGTCACATACTTCAGTATGCTCCCTCGCTCCGTCTCGGTCGGCGCCTCGCCTCAGCGTAAAATCTTCGCTTCCGCTAATTCTTTATCCGGTAAAACAAGCTAAAAATCCGGTCTCTCAGACCAAAACGCCTCTGGCGTTGTAAGGTTAAGCCTCACGGGTCATTAGTACCGGTTAGCTCAACGCATCGCTGCGCTTACACATCCGGCCTATCAACGTCGTAGTCTTCAACGTCCCTTCAGGACCCTCAAGGGGTCAGGGAGAACTCATCTCGGGGCAAGTTTCGTGCTTAGATGCTTTCAGCACTTATCTTTTCCGCACTTAGCTACCG
>Ga0308171_1000900_pt1 | contig 48893 bp, 47 predicted proteins | sample PhyGR1_FD_202135 | JGI IMG/M metagenome (GOLD analysis project Ga0308171, IMG submission 202135) | Phyllosphere microbial communities from UC Gill Tract Community Farm, Albany, California, United States - DLSLSG.R1 | ecosystem: Host-associated > Plants > Phyllosphere > Unclassified | place: USA... | reverse complement strand
CATGCAAAAGGGAAGAAAGTTGTGGTAATTCTTAACATTGGTGGTGTAATCGAAACCGCTTCTTGGAAAGATAAAGCAGATGCTATTTTGTTGGCTTGGCAACCTGGACAAGAAGGCGGACATTCTGTGGCTGACGTAGTTTCAGGAAAAGTAAATCCTTCCGGAAAACTGACGATGACTTTCCCTGTGAATTATTCAGACCACGCATCAGCGAAAAATTTCCCGGGAATTCCTGCGGATAATCCGAAAGAGGTGACGTATCAGGAAGGCGTTTATGTTGGATACCGTTATTTCAATACGTTTGGCATGAAACCTTCGTATGAATTCGGTTATGGGAAATCTTACACGGATTTTGCCTATTCAAATATTAAAACCAATTCTAAAACTTTCAATAATAAATTAGAAGTTAGTGTTGAAGTTAAAAATACCGGAAAAGTTGCCGGAAAAGAAGTCGTAGAACTCTATCTTTCTGCGCCAAACCAATCCATCGACAAGCCAAAATCTGAGTTGAAAGCCTACGCCAAAACAAAAGATTTGAAACCGGGAGAATCTCAAACCATTACTTTGACCTTAAATCCGAAAGATTTAGCATCATTTGAAACGGCAAAATCAGCGTGGGTTGCAGAAGCCGGGAATTATAAAGTTTCTGTTGGAGCATCATCTTTAGATATTAAGCAAACGGCAGAATTCTCTGTTCCGAAAGAATTGGTTGTTGAAAAAGTTCAGCACGTTTTTCCTGCGGATACAAAGTTTGAAGATTTAAAACCTTAAAATTTTCTTTGGTTTTAAAATTTTCAATTATAAGGTAACTGTTCGTCAATTCGAGTGATTTTTGAAACGAAGTGAAAAAAATTGTATCGAGAATGGGTAATAATACAAAAACTTCTCGATACAAAATTCTTTTAGAATTTCACTCGAATTGACGGTCTTTAAAAAAAACATTGAGAATCCAAATAAATTCATTGTCTCAAATTAAAATATTATAAACAAAAGGGGCTATCTTTAGCCTCTTTTTAAATTAGATGTATATGATCAATAATGAAGTACAATCGAAGAGGAATTATACCGTTCCGCTGATTACCATTACGCTTTTATTTTTTATGTGGGGATTCATCACCTGTATGAATGACATCCTTATCCCCTATCTGAAACAGCTTTTCAAACTGACATTCTTCGAATCGATGTTGGTGCAGTTCTGTTTCTTCGGAGCTTATTTTATAGGTTCATTAATATATTTTCTTGTTTCCACATCAAGTGGAGATCCCATCAACAAAGTGGGGTACAAAAAAGGAATTCTTTTCGGAATTTTCCTTGCTGCATTTGGATGTATTCTGTTTTATCCGGCGGCAACTTTCTCTTCTTACGGATTGTTTTTAGGTGCTTTATTCGTTCTTGGATTAGGATTTACCGTTCTTCAGATTACCGCAAATGCTTATGTTTCGCTGTTGGGTTCAGAAGATTCTGCATCCAGCCGACTGAATATGACACAGGCTTTCAATGCATTCGGAACTACGATTGCACCGGTCTTAGGCGGACATTTGATTTTTGAATTTTTCTCAGCTGACGACGGTTCGTTTTCTGCGGTGGCAACAAGAATTCCTTATTTAATTTTTGCCGGAATTTTATTATTAGTGGCTTTGTTAATTTCGAGAGTAAAGCTTCCATCGTTCCAGACTGCAGAAGAAGAAATCGAAAAAGGTTTCGGAGCATTCAAATTTAATCATTTGAAATTCGGGGTTTTGGCGATGTTCTGTTATGTTGGTGGCGAAGTTGCCGTAGGAAGTTTCATCATCAGTTTTCTTGAGCAGCCACAAGTCATGAATCTGAATGAAGTGGTAAGCAAAAATTATCTTTCTCTGTATTGGGGAGGTGCGATGATCGGAAGATTTCTGGGAGCAATTTCTCTGAATCATTCGATCAGTCAGGGTAAAAAAGCCCTGTATATGCTCGGTGCGGCAGCAGCAGTTTTCCTGGTGATCTTCAGTATTGTTGATCTCACTTTTTCACAGATTAGCTTTTTCTTAGTATTTATCGCCCTGAATTTTGTCGCTTTCTTTATCGGAAAAGCAGCTCCGGCAAGAACGTTGTCGATCTTTGCATCTGTCAATGTTCTATTATTGATCTCAGCGATGCTGAACCACGGTGAACTGGCAATGTACAGCATTTTAGGAATCGGAATTTTCAACTCCATTATGTTCTCTAATATTTATACGCTGGCAATTTCAGGATTAGGAAAATACACGAGCCAAGGTTCATCATTGGTTGTAATGGCAATTTTGGGAGGTGCTATTGTTCCTATTTTTCAGGGATATCTGGCTGACCAGTTTGGCGTTCAGCATTCCTTTATTATTCCTGTGTTCTGTTATATTGTGATCTTGATCTTTGGTGCGTACTGTACTAAATATTTAAGTCATGTGAAACAGGATGGGGAGGCGAAATCGGGACATTAATCACTTTGAACTTTATAATAGAAAACCTGCTTTGGAGCAGGTTTTTTTGGGTTATAATAAAATTGGATTGCTTGAGTGACATAAATTGATTATAAATGCAAAAATTAAAACTTCTATTTTTATTTTTGAATCAGCAATTTCTTTGTCGTTTTTCGGATGATTTAAAGTTTGACCATGTATTATTTTATGTCTATCGTATAAAAAATCATTCAAAAATTCTTCAAATAATCCTTTTTTTCCTTTTGCTAAGGATTGATGAGAAAAATTATAAAAGTAACTTTTATCAACAGTATATGGAAACTCCTTAACTCCATTTTCCAAATATCTTTTTATTCTTTGAAGTTCTTTTAATGAAGCCCTTGCATCATTTTCGAAAACAATTTCAAGCCTAGTATTAATTAAAGAATTAAAAAATCTTTCTTCCCCAAATTTCTTCAAAATTTCTTCTAATATTTGTGGTGTCGGATTTTTATTGTCTATTCTTAAAAATGGTTCTAATATTAATTCAGTTTTATGCTTTTTAAATACATTCCACAATTTTTCTTTAATTAATTCTGATGTTTTATCAACATCCTTATGATGAATAAAGTGATTTGCATGAGTTTTAAAAATCACTTTTTTAATATCAATATAGTTCGTGTTTCTATTTAAGTCATCAATTATATCTCTTACTACATCTTTATAAATACCTTCAACATGACTTACTAAAAGTACGTGAGCCGATCTACATAAGGAGGAATATAGTGAATTGTTGGATATATTTTTTTTGGCTAATTGTAGTAAAGTATCAATTTCGCTAAACCTATTCTCTATAATCTCTAATCTGCTACCTATAAAAGTGTTTCCTGACATCCTAAAACTCTTTTAGCTGTTTCAATACGATATTTGAGTTTATTTGTATCTAAATAGCTTCCGGATATTGAATCATAAAACTCATTACTATAGAATAATTCTAAAAGATCTTGTTTTTTATTATTAATATTTATTCCTTCAGCAAGAGCATCATGTATAGCTATAGCAAACGAATCATAAACAGCTATATTAAATTTTGACTGTAAACGTAATTCTTGTGAATCTTCAGAAAACTTATATTTAGAAAACATTGTATTACCAAATACAGTATTTATAAAATGCATTGTTTTCTCAAAATCAATTTTCATTTTACTAATGATTTTATCACTATAATTATTAAATTCCTCTAAAGATTCATCAAGAAAATTAGAAAAGCCTTTTTCTTTAGTTTTTTTAAATCTATTATACCTATCATTTACCAAAGCAAAAAATCTTAAGACTATTTCTACATCTTCCATTTTTTTCACCTTATTATTATTTTCAGGAGAATCAGTATTAATTTGGAGTAGTTCTCTAAAATTTATATTCTGTGATAATTCTTTAATAAGATTGTTGAATTTTCCATTAAACACTGCATTTCGTAGTTCTTGTGATTCTAATTTCACAGAACCTGAATTAAGTCTTTCAAAAATATCAAGTTTGATTTGTGAATCTAAAGTAGAATCAATTCTCAAGCATTTGATACTTCTTTCTTCTAATCTTCTCGTAAGAAATGGAGGTAAATCTTTGTAAAAGCAGCCATTTAACTCATCTAAACTTTCTAATCCTTCTAAAGCATATTTATTCTTAAGAAAATTCTTAATAGCTGTTAGTCTTTGTTGCCCATCTATTACAGAATAACGAAATTCTTCACTATTAGTTTCAACATCAACATCAACATCTTGAGAAATATAAACTGTAGGAATAGGTATATTTAAAATTAAACTTTCAATAAGTCTTGATGAAGTTGTATTATCCCATCTATGTCTTCTTTGATATTCAGGGTCTAATTTTATAATGTTTTTTTCTATCTTTTTAACTAAAGTTTCAATATCATATTCTACACTTTGTGTTTTAACTGTTCTTTCCTTTGCTTTTTCTTGTAAAATAGAAAGATTATATTTTAAATTTTCCATCTCTTCTTTATAATTTTTTATTTAAATAAAATAAATTTATCAAATATAAGGACAAATATTAAGAGTGTATTTATTTACAGATATTTAAATCTATTTAAAATAATTGTTTACAGCCGCTCCATAATCTAATAAACTGTTTCAAACCAAACAACTTTTACTTTTATTTAAAACATAGCTGTTTGTAACAAAACACAATCTTAGGAAAATATAAACAAGTTGTTTAAACCAAATCAGAACTCTGTTTCAGTCCAAACAACCTGTTTTAATTAAAACAAAAAACTGTGCAAGCTCAAACATCATGTTTGGACTAAAACATAAATTTATTTTAATCTAAACATGATGTTTTGTTATAAATAAAAAAGTTTATATCTTTAAAACTTAGAATTAATAACAAAAACACATTAACTGATGAAAATTACACTATCCACGCTGAGTACAAAAGACTTGGCAACGTTTACTCAAAGATTGATCAATACTTCAACTTCCGGAAATTATTCTGTAATCAACAATCATCCCCTTATTAATGACATAAAAAGTAAGTATGCAGACTATGATGCTGTGTACACAAAACAAACCTTCAGCGGAAAAGGGCGTGATGTAAATAGCGCAGATAGAGAAAGGGACTCTGCTTTTATAAATTTAAAATCGTATCTGAGCAGCTACAGAAAAATGAGCTCACTGCCCAATCATCAATATGCAGAAGACCTGTATCAGATATTTAAAATGCATGGTCTTGATCTCGACCGCATGAGCTATTCTTCCCAAACGGCTCAAATGAAAAAACTGATTGAAACCCTGCAGACAACCGAGAATATACAGAAAATTACAGCTCTTTCTCTTCACACGGCTTTCAGTGAAATGAAAAGCAAGCAGAATGCTTTTGAAAGTATTTTTGCAGAGCAGGCAGGCGCCAACGCCGAACTCCGACAGATGAACAGTGCATCGTCTATCCGCAGAGATCTGGAGAAAACACTGAAATCTTTTCTCAGTCTTATTACCGCCATGAAGGATGTTCCGGACTGGCAGTTGCTATATTTCGATACCAACGAACTGGTGAAAGCGGCTAAAAATTCTACTACTGCAAAAGAGAAAAACTAAGAAAACATAAACAATACAAAGAGGTTAAAAATTTTAACCTCTTTTTTAATAGGTATTATTTAGTCCGCCATCCAGAGGAATGCTTGTTCCGGTAATGTAAGAAGCAAAATCTGAAGCCAGAAAGGAAACCAAATGACCGTATTCTTCAGGTTTTCCTAATCTTTTCATCGGGATTTTTTCTTCTCTGCCTTTTTTAATTTCCTCAACAGATTTTTTGGTTTGCTGAGCTTCATGATCGATGAGGTTTTTAATTCTTTCGGTATCAAAATATCCGGTCAGAATATTGTTGATGGTCACATTATGTTTTGCAACTTCAATGGAAAGTGTTTTCGACCAGGCAATTACCGCCGAACGAATAGAATTGGAAAGTGCCAGATTCGGAATCGGTTCTTTTACAGACAGCGAAGAAACATTGATGATGCGCCCACTCCCCTTTTTGATCATATTGGGTAAAGCGAGATTGGTTGTTTCACACACGGTTTTAAAGAGAAGATCAAATGCGGTCTGATAATCCTCAACCTCTTTATCCTTAGCCAAACCGGGACTTGGACCATTGGTATTATTAACTAAAATATCGACTCCATTTTCATTAAAATACTCTGTAATAATCTTTTTAAAATTTTCAAAATCAGAAAAATCTGCTACCAGATATTGATGTTTCTGCTGATCATTAATTATGGGAAGTGTTGATACAAAATCTTTTAATTTTTCTTCATTTCGAGCCATCACGGTTACGTTTGCTCCACATTTTGCGAGTTCAATGGCAATCCCTGCTCCTATTCCCTGTGTTGCAGCTCCTACCAAAGCGTTTTTTGAAGTTAATTGAATATTCATAAAAAGTTGATTTTACATTTTGTTGTTAGGTAGGATAAATTTACTTAAAATCGATCAGTTTTTGTATTAAAAATATACTTCAAATGGAGTAATAATTATCTTCAAAATTTTGCTTCTTGCTTTGAAACATTCTAAATTACTGCGTTTCATTAAATTTTATTCAAAATCATGTGAAAAAAAAATTAATTTTATCATTCATAATTTCATTATTAAAAAAAATTAAACATGAATTAAAACAATACAATAATAAAACGAAAACTTTAACCATAAAAATTCAACGTATGCAAATTAATCCGATCCTGAACGTCAGCGATTATTATTTTGACGTGTTTATGTCAATTTCAGAGGCACTCACCGGCTTTTCTGTCAACGAACTGCAATCAACCGGTCTGGCAACCGATTATTACACCCATATTCTGGGGAAAATTGAACTCGTCACTTTTACAGCATTCCTTAATACTTCAAGACGTATATTAGAATCTTCTTCTGACGAAGAACAACTTATCCATTCTATCAAAACAATTATTCTTTCGGCTCCCGCTACAAAAGGTATTGCAGATAATGTGATTACACTTTGGTATCTGGGAACCTGGGAAGGATCTTATGTAAATGACCGATCTTATAAAGAATGTCTGGTATGGAATGTCATGCATTCTCATCCACCGGGAGCAAAACAACCGGGCTACAAATCTTGGGCTATTCAACCTGTAAACAGCAAACTATGAATCCATTAGAAAAACTAGAAAAAAAAGATGTGATCATTGTCGGTACGGGTATCGCCGGGTCACTTATTGCTAAAATTTTGACCGATCATGTTTTTGATATATCGAAGGGAAAAATCATTCACCGGACAGAAATTGAAGACAGCAGCTTAGTTAGGGAATTACAAATCGTCATGTTCGAGGCAGGATTAGAGGCTGGTCTTGAATTGGAATCTGCCGATTCTGCAACAACTTACAATGAGTATATCCGCACTTTTTATATGAAAGAAGCCAAAGTTCCCAATTCACCTTATCCGAATTTAAAACAGGCTCCTTCGCCTGATGTTTTGGATATGCAGAAAATAATTCCGCCATTTCCTGGTAAAAAAGGTTATTTGGTACAGTTTGGTCCGATGCCGTTTGCAAGTGATGCTATTCGAATTGGTGGGGGAACTACCCTTCACTGGCTGGGAACTACGCCAAGAATGCTTCCGAATGATTTCAGATTAACCAAAGAATATGGAATTACCATAAATAAACCAAATTCTGAGGAACAAACACCTATCAACTGGCCGATTGATTATGAAACATTGAAGCCTTATTATGAAATGGCTGAGTTTGAAATCGGTGTTTCAGGGAATGTTTCAAAACAGGAATATCCTATTTCTGAAAGCATGGAAGAATATTATGGTGATTATGTTTTCCCGATGGAAGGAATTCCTCAAAGTTATATGGATCATAAAATTGCAAAAACATTAACGGGAACAAGTGTAGAACTAAAATCTGAAAACTTCCCTATTCTTTTGGTTCCATCTCCACAGGGAAGAAATTCTGTTCCCAATCCAGCATACGGAAAAACAAAAATCATAAAGGCAGAAACATCGGATAATCAATACAAATTAACTCTAAACGATTATAAAAAAGAAGATTACAAAGCGTTAGGCTCAGTCTGGAATCCGTATATGGGAGAACGTTGCGAAGGAAATGCATCTTGTGTTCCCATCTGTCCTGTTCAGGCAAAATATAATGCACTGAAAACATTAAAAAAGGCACTTTATAAATTCAATAAAAACGAAAACCTTGTCCCGAATAAAAACATTCAGGTGAGATCACAAAGTGTCGTGTACAGATTGAGCGTGGATCATGAAAAAATTTCAAAAGTACATATCAGAAGATATATTTCTGAAGAGAAAACAAATTTTGTGGAGGAAATTATTGAGACATCAGATTCTGTTGTTATTCTCGCAGCCAACGCCTTTGAAAATCCTAAAATCTTGCTTAATTCTAAATATACGGTTGAAGAAAACGGTGTAAAAGTTGAAAAAACCGTTGCTAACAAAAGCGATCAGGTAGGACGAAACCTGATGGATCATATGGTGATGCTGACTTGGGGATTATTTCCTGAAGCGGTTTATCCGTTCAGAGGTCCTGGTTCTACCACCAATATTTCGTCTTTCCGTGACGGAAAGTTCAGAAGTGAATATTCGGCATGGATTTCACCTCTTGACAATTGGGGCTGGGGCTGGCCGGCAAATTCACCATCATCCGACCTGCAGGAATTTATCGGAAATGGGCTTTTTGGAAAAGAACTGAAAGAAGCTTTGGCTGACAGACTTTCCAGACAGGTATTGTTTCATTTTGAAATCGAACAATTACCAAATCCAAATAACCGAGTAGTTATTAATAATGAATATCTGGATGTATTGGGAATTCCAAGACCTGTCGTTTATTATGAACTGACAGATTATGAAAAAATAGGAATGCAACAGGCAAAACTTGCTTCCGATCAGATGTTTAAAACACTTGATATTAAAGATTATACAGAATACAAAGCATCTGACAACAATACTTTTGTGTATGATGATGTGAGATATTCATATAATGGAGCCGGGCATATCGTGGGAACTCACAGAATGGGTGATTCACCGGAAGATTCGGTAACCAACAGCTATTGTAAATCCTGGGACCACCCGAATTTATACATCGTAGGCGCAGGAAACATGACGACGCTAGGAACATCAAACCCAACTTTAACATTATCAGCATTTGCCATCCGTTCTGTAGAATCTATTTTAACAGATCTTGAGCAAAAATTTAAAACAGAAAAACATGAGACAAAAGCTTATTAATAAAACAGAACCCCAACAACCTATTGTAGAAACCAATTCTTTCGCAAAAGGTGCAGCTGTAGCAGTGGCAGAAGATTCAACTTCATTACAATCAATCATTTTTGATTCATCCATCAGCAAAGAAGAATGGATCAAATCATTGAAATATCACAGCCAAATGGTTACGAGTTTACTGCTGAATAATGAAACTGAAAAATTCAATCAATATTTAAGTTTACAATTTAACGGAAAAATAGATTCTTCGGCGAAAAGCAGATTGGAAAATATAAACTATATTCCTATTTTACAGGATTTTCTGCAGACTGCCATTCTTATTGAACACTCAACCATTCCACCGTATCTTACAGCATTATATTCCATAAAAGACGGAACGAATCTTCTTGCATCACAGATTATCAGAAGTGTTGCCGTGGAAGAAATGCTTCACATGATCATGGTTTGTAATGTGATGAACGCGGTTAATATCCAACCAAGCGTTAATCAGAAACAAAATTATCCGACGTATCCGATGAAATTGCCTATGAATGTAGATTTCTTTGTCGGATTGGAAAAATTTTCGACGAACAGTATCGCAACATTTATCGCCATTGAAAGTCCGAGCAATCCTATGGTAAAAGCTCCTGAGTTTCATTTGGAACTTGAAAATGCGGTAATGCAGTCTAGAAAAATGATACAGGAAAATAATTTCTGGAATCTTGATGACATGAAAGATTTTATGATGAAAAACGTTCATACCATTGGTGAATATTATGATCTTGTGTTCTTTTATATTGTTATTTTCCAAATTATAGAATATTATAAAGTAAACGGTACCCTTCCGCAGACTTTTGAAGAATTAAACAAAGGTGGAATTTTCACAGGAGATCCTTCCAAACAAATTCGTCCGGAACAATATTACGGAAGCGGAGGGAAATTGCATTTTGTGGAAGCCTTATCTGGTGTTATCGAAGTTTTTCAGGAAATAAAAGGTCAGGGAGAAGGTGTTGATGACTCTGTTTTCACGGTAGATGCTTCTCAATTTGAAGAAGGTGCAGAACTGGCACATTACTTCCGTTTCAAAGAAGTTTTTCATGAGCATTTTTATGCGGGAGGAGATTATACACCATTCGCAGAAGATGGAATGATGCCTGTCACCACGCCACCTGTCGGAAAAGAACTTCCTGTCGACTGGAACGCCGCATATCCGATGAAAACCAATCCGAAAATAGAAGAATATAAATCCAATCCTCAGTTGTATGCTCAGGGGCAGGCATTTAACGCTACTTATAAAAAATTGCTTGATGCCATTCAGGCAGCGGTAGAAGGTCATTCAGAAGAACTGGAAAAATCAATCATGTATATGTATGCTTTAAAAGAACAGGCAGTGGAATTAATGAAACAACCATTAACTGCTCAGGAAAATGCAGGGCCAACTTTCGAATTCCCTTTAAATCAATAAATTATTCCTCAGATTTATATACCTTAAATTTGAGCTTATGGATAATAATTATCCCTTTAAATTTTATTTGAAGGGATTTTTCATTTCAGTAATTTACATACAACCTTCTTCGTTTTGCATACATTTATGTAATGGTTTCTTCTGAATTTTGTACTCAATAAAATCAACAATATGAGTTTAAAACACATTAAATTAGGAAGTCAAGGGTTGGAAATACCCAATATCGGATTAGGATGTATGGGAATGACAGGTTTTGAAGAAGGAAATATGTATGGCGAAGCTGATGAAAAAGAAGCTATTGCAACCATCCATCGTTCATTTGAATTAGGAGGTAATTTTCTTGATACAGCAGATCTGTACGGTCCTTTAAAAAATGAACAGCTTATCGCAAAAGCCATCGGAAACGATCGTGATAAATATATTATTGCCACAAAATTCGGGTGGGAAATTAATGATGCCGGAAAAGTAACCTGGGCAATTAACGGAACTAAGGAATATGTAAAAAAAGCAGTGGAAAGATCATTAAAAAATCTGAATACGGATTATATAGACCTTTATTATATGCACCGTTTAGATAAAAATACTCCGATAGAGGAAACGGTTGGCGCTATGAGTGATTTGGTGAAAGAAGGAAAAATCGGCTATATCGGATTATCAGAAGTTTCTTCAGAAACCATTACAAGAGCGCATGCCGTTCATCCGATTACTGCTGTACAAAGTGAATATTCTCTGTTTGAAAGAACAGTTGAAGAAAGAGGCGTGCTAAAAACGCTTCAAAATCTTGGGATAGGATTTGTAGCTTATTCGCCGCTGGGTCGTGGTTTTCTTTCCGGGCAGATACGTTCGATTGATGATTTGCCGGAAAATGATTTCAGAAGAGCAATTCCTCGTTTTCAGGAACAATATTTCCACAAAAATATCGAACTGGTGGAAGCGATCGAAAATATGGCGAAAGAAAAAAATATAACCTCTTCCCAATTGGCTTTAGCATGGATTATAAGCAAGAGCATTATACCAATCCCAGGAACGAAACGCAGAAAATATGTCGAACAGAATATTGAAGCTGCCAACATACAATTGTCTGAAAGTGATCTTGCGAAGCTGGAAAGTATCGTACCTTTAGGAACCGATACAGGAGCTCAGTATGATGAATTCAGCATGGGACTTTTAGATTAAATTTTAATAATCGATTATGAATATTATTCCGTCAATTTCAGTTTTTCACCGTTTATTGTCTTTGCCAGAACCTAAACATCCGCAGGTAAGTGTCATTAATTTATCCGAAAGTATTTTTCTGGATGATGAAATCTGGAAAGGTTTTACCAATAGATTTTATTGTGTGGCTTTGAAAAGAGAGGCAACAGGTAAAATGAAATACGGACAACAGCACTACGATTATGATAAAGGAGTTTTAAGTTTTACTGCACCCAATCAGGTGCAGTATCTTGACTTCCACAATATGGAATGCGGTGCCGGTCATCTGCTTATTTTTCATGAAGATTTCCTGCTCAGCCATCCGCTTGCCGAGACTATTTCAAATTTCGGGTTCTTCTCTTATGCTGTGAATGAAGCCCTGCATCTCTCTGAAGATGAGGAAAATGATTTGATTGAAATTCTCCATAAAATAGATAAAGAATGCCAGCATATTGACAGACACACGCAGGAAATTATCTTGTCACAGATTGATTTGCTTCTTAATTATTCCAACCGTTTTTACGAAAGACAGTTTATCACCCGGAAAAACAGCAACCACCAGCTATTAGCAAAATTTGAAAAATTTTTAAACGATTATTTTGATCAGGATAAGCCCGCAGAAAAAGGACTTTTAACTGTTCATATAATTGCTGAAGCGATGAACCTTTCTCCCAATTACCTCAGCGATCTTCTGAGAATTCATACCGGGCAAAACACACAGCAGCATATCCACGAAAAACTGATCAGTAGAGCGAAAGAAAAACTCTCTAATACCCAATTATCAGTAAGTGAAATTGCTTATATTCTAGGATTTGAACACGCACAGTCTTTCAGTACTTTATTTAAAAAGAAAACACAAATGGCTCCTTTGGAATTTAGGGCTAAGTTTAAATTTAATTGATCATAATTAATTGATCAACATACCTTTAAGTTTTAATTATTAATCATTTAAATAAAATATTTCATCTTGTACTAGATTGGCTTTGTTTTTGCCAGCCAAGGGTATGAAAACAATTTTTATCGTGGAAGATGAGACAGGCATTAGAGATGCATTACAATTGCTCCTGTCATTCGAAAATTATGATGTTCGCTCTTTTTCAAATGTAGAAACATTTAATAACCGTGACAAATCTGTAGTTCCTGATATTTTTATCTTGGATGTAATGCTTCCGGATGGACGGGGAACCGACCTTTGTAATCAAATTAAAGAAGATCAGACGACTGCAGCAGTTCCCGTGATCATTATCAGCGCACACGCAAAATCCGATGATGTTGCCGGACAATGCAAAGCGGATGAATTTGTCAGCAAACCTTTTGATATTGATGATGTTATTTCTAAAATTGAGAATTTAATCAATTAAGATATTTTATACTTTACCATTAAATACAAATACCATACATACGCTCCGAAGTTTTCACTTTGGAGTTTTTTGTAAAATTATTTAGTGAAAAACTTTAAACATTTTTATGAAAAGTGGTACTTAAAAACTTAGTAAAAAGTGAAATAAAAATTATTTTTGTAATCAAGAAAGTGCATACATGGAAAATTTTAATAATAACAATATTTCTCACGAATCTCTGTTAACTTTATTCAGTAAAGCTCCTGTTGCAATGGCTTTAGTTACGGGGGATGATTTTATTATTAGTAATGCAAACCCTAAAATTCTGGAACTTTGGGGAAGAGATAATTCGGTATTGGGAAAGCCTTTATTTGATGCCCTTCCTGAAATAGAATCACAGGGTTTCAGGGAGATTTTTAACAATGTATATAATAAGGGAGAAATATTTAATGGCAATAAATGGTCAGTTTTTCTGTATAAACAGGGAAATTATGAAGAACACTTTTTCAATTTTATCTATGCACCGGTTTTTAATGATGATAAAAAAATTACCGGAGTTACTATAGTTGCTACTGAAGTAACGGATCAGGTAATATCTGAGCAAAAACTCAAAGAAAGCGAATACCGTTTTGAAGATTTGATCAAACAATCGGATTACTCCATTGCCATTTACCGTTCAGAGGATCTTTTTATTGAACTTGCCAACGAACCCATGCTGAAGACTTGGGGGAAAGATTCTTCCGTTATTGGGAAAAAACTTGAAGATGCACTTCCAGAGCTGGAGGGACAGCCTTTTGTCGGAATTTTAAAAGATATATTTAAAACCGGAATCCCCTATATGGCGACTGAAGATGAGGCAAACCTTGTCGTAGATGGCAAACTTCAGACTTTTTATTTTAATTTTTCATATAAACCGTTGAAAAATTCTGCAGGAGAAATTTATGCTATTTATAATACCGCAGTGAATGTTACCGATTTGGTGATGGCAAGAAAAGCCATTCAGGAAAATGAAAAAAAATACCGGGATCTTGCGGATTCTATGCCTCAATTTGTCTGGACCTCTGATAAAGATGGCAGGATTACGTATATGAACGATAACTGGTACAAATATATGGGTTTCAGTAAAAATGAAAATGCCAATGAAGCCATTCGCAAGATCATTAGACCTGAAGTTTATCCCAGTATAATTGAAATTTGGCAACAAAGCACAAAGACAGGGAAACCATTTGAAGTGGAATATGAATTTGCCGATCCTCAAAATCCTGATAAATACCGTTGGTTTTTAGGAAGAGCGGTTGCTAATTTTAATGAAAATGGAGAGATCAGCCAATGGATTGGAACTTTTACGGATATTGATGATTTTAAACAACTCCAGACCCAAAAAGATAATTTCCTCGGCATAGCGAGCCATGAGCTGAAAACACCGCTTACGAGCCTTAAATTATATACTCAATTTATCGAATTAAATCTGAGTAAAAAGGGGGATATAAGAAATGCTGAAGTTGCCAAACGCATGAACAGTCAGATTGATAAACTTACAGAACTTATTAATGATTTATTGGATGTAACCAAAATACAGAACGGAAAAATCCAGTTAAACGACTCTGATTTTGATTTTGACAATCTTGTGGAAGAAGTGATTATTGAACAACAAATGACTGCCAGACACAAAATTCTGTCTAATGAACATCATATTGGCATTGTAACCGCAGATCGTCACAGGATTTCTCAGGTTATGAGTAATCTTATAAGCAATGCTATTAAATATTCACCTGATGCAGATGAAATTTTAGTATCAGTAACTTCAGAGGAGGATACGATTAAGTTCAGTGTTAAAGATTTTGGTATCGGAATTCCTACGGACAAACAGCAAAAAGTTTTTGAGCAATATTATCGCGTAAGCGGAACAAAAGAACATACATTTCCGGGTCTGGGATTAGGTTTATACATATCTTCTGAAATTATTAAAAGAACAGGAGGTAAAATTTACGTTAATTCTGTAGAAGGAAAAGAATCTGATTTTTGTTTTGAAATTCCTAAACTAAAAGTATAAACTTGGTTAACGTTGAGCTGAAATTATAAATAAAAAGGTTGCCATTTTCAGGCAACCTTTTCTGTTTTGAAATCAAGGATATTTTAATTTCTGTTTTCTAAATTTTCAAATTTAGCATAAGATGATTTTAAATGATGAAGCTGATCAGAAACCAATCTTGTACTTTCCGGGCAAAGATCTCCGCTGTCTAAAGCATCCTGATAAGCATCAATAGCTGCTTTTTCTCCAAACACTACATTTTCCAGAGTCGCTTCGTCCTTGTCTGCTGAAAAAGAATTTTTCACATCAATCCATGCTCTGTGAATGGCTCCTGCAGTACTTGTTGTATTATCTGCGTCTCCACCTTTTTGAGTAATCAATCCGATAAGATCATTTTTCATCGTCTGTGATTGAGAAACCATCTGGTCGTAATCGACTTTAAGGGCAGAATGAGTATCCCAAACTTTGTCTTCTACTTTTGAAAATCCTTCAATTCTGTCGTTGGTAATGTTCAGCAAATCGTTTAGTACTGAAACTGTGTTTTCGTTGTTCATATTAAATTATTTAATGGTGTTGTTATTTTATAATATTTTAAATTGATTGGTGATTTTTTTGGTTGATTGCTCCCGCTAGTAAAAGCATTGAAAGTTGTGTCAGTTTTTCCGAAAATATCCATTCTCATTATTGTTTTCCATTACTAATAAATTTCGTGATTGAATGTTTATGACGATAATTATACAACTATAAGACCATCCTTGCCGTAAATCTTGAAATGTGGTACTTAAAGTTTTTTAATTAATAACTGTGTCAACCTTTTTCCTCTTTCCACTTTTTTTTCATGAATGCATATTGAGGATCTGCCTCAGCTTTTTTCCATTTCTCATAAAATATAGCTGCCGATATGGCTTTCTGAGGATCACCGGTTCCTTTTTCCAAAACACTATAATTGTTGTCTGCATCATATTTTTTTCCGCCTTTATAGTTGCAATATCTTCTTGCCCTCGTAAAGCACATTTGCAGATATTTCCTTGCCATATCTGCTCCTACAAAATCATCTTCTGAAAGATAATTTTCAAAAAGTTCAAATATTTTCTCTGAACTTTCCTTGGCAATATCCGGTGTTTTAAATCTCCAAAATTTTCCGATTTCACTTTTATAAGGTTCACAAATTAATACACCTTGTTCACCCTTACCCACTTTGTATTTTTCAGGATGCAGCCTATAATCAATATTCGGTTTCCAATGATAATCTGAGTTATCAAAATCCAGATAAGAAGGTTTTTGCTTTCATAATGGTCTATAAAATGAAATATGCTTAAATAATACCAATGTGCACTTCTAGTCTACGATGACGAAGCTCTTGTATAGTTTTAAATTTATTAAACAGAATTAGTAGTATTGGATTTTATAGATACTTTAAAATCATATTTTAATACTCAATCTCTACTATGAAATTAAATTTTGAAGAAATTTTTTTGTGCTATTTATATTTTACTTTTGCTGTGGAAATTGTTATCAGAATTAGAAACATCCATTATATTATCAAAATAAACTAAGATTTAAAAAATAAAAATTCCGAAAATCCAACTATAAAAGCCTTGATTTTCGGAATAAACTTAATTATTGAGTTATATTAAAGACCGGAAAGTACTTTATTTCACAGCAGCTTTTGCTTTTTCAGATTCCATTAAATGGTGCTCTAAAGTAGGTACTTTACCGCTTGCAAAAGCTTTTAATGAAGTTTCTGTACCTTCAGAAGCCTGTTTTTTAAATTCTGCTATATCCATTTTGTGGTCAGAAACCATCAGATCCGCATACATTTTATCAAACTCTGCTCCTTTTTTTGCTTTTAGGTCATCATATTTTTTTTGTTGATCACTGTCTAAAGCCGTTGGAAGTGCATAACCTGCCTTTGTTGCCCAACCTTTAAGTTCATCATTAGCTTTTCCATGATCTTTTACCATCATTTCGCCAAGTGCTTTCACTGTTGCATTGCTCGCATTGGTTGCAGCTAATTTTCCCATCATTACTTCCATCATTCCTCCTTTTGCTGCTGCGTCGGCAAATTTTTTGTCCTGATCACTCAAAGCATTAATTGTTGATTTTGTGTCGGTAGATACGTTAGCAGAGTCTCCAACTACCCTACCTGAATCTGCCGGAGCAGATACCGAATTGCTATCTGTAGACTGATCTACAGCTGTTGTTTCATTTTTTTTGCAGGCTACCATAGCCGCTACTGCGAAAATCGCTAAAATCGAATTTTTCATATTATTATTTAAATGGTTAATGGTGATATTACAATAGTCTTAACAATTTGTTTGCCAAAACTTTATAAATCATTTCAAATATTACCAATCAATCGGTTTAAATCAAATATTTTTTAAATGGATATTGTTTAATTAGCAAAAATTTAATTTAAAATAATTTTCATATGAATTTTATTCGTTATTAAGATTTATTACTAGAAAAAAAATTAAACATTGGCATATCATTTGAATACTCAACGGCGACTGTTGAAAAACAGCTGTTAATAAAGGGGGTATCGCAATATTCCCGAAAAATTCGGGAGTATTTTACCCTATTAAAAACGAAACACCATCACTTTTAAAATACTTTCTTTCATTAATCCTCGATTTCGGTCGAGGATTTTTTGTTATTAGTTTTTTAACGGTACATATAAAAATAGTTTAATCGAACGCAGTCAATTTATGACCTCTGACATAATCACACATAAAACTCCCGAAATCGATTGACTTTGGGAGCTATTTAATCAAATAAAAAATATGGAGTCTCGTGTTTGGATTCCTTGAGCATTTTTTCCAAAGCCATATTGAAAAGAATGGCAAGTGAAAAAACTACAAGAAATTGATTATTTCCAAGGATCAAGAACGACCTTTACACATCCATCTTCTTTCTTATCGAAAATATCGTAGCCTTTCGCAACATCCTTCAGAGAAAGTCGATGGGTAATAATATCATCCAGAATAACACGCCCGCTTTGTACGTGATCCATCAATTCATCAATAATCGTATGTACGTTACATTGTCCTGCTTTAATGGTAATTCCTTTATCGAAAATCTGTCCCAACTTGAAGTTGTCATAATTAACAGGATAAACACCTAAAATAGAAACGATACCACCACGTCGCACAGCACTCATACAGGCTTCCAAAACTTTAATAGATCCTTTTTCAAGATTCAATACTGCTTTTGCTCTGTCTAATAAATTTCTGTCGGGTTCAAAACCTACAGCTTCAATACATACATCTGCTCCTCTGCCGTCAGTCATATCTCTGATTTGATCAATAACGTCTTTTCCATCTTTCCATAGAATAGTATCGCAGCCTGTTAATGCTTTTATCTGATCTAATCTGTATTGCTGGGTATCAATAACAATTACTTTTTTGGCATTGTGCAGAATTGCACTTTTTGCTGACATAGATCCTACAGGTCCGGCTCCGAAAATGGCTACTGTTTCTCCACCTTTCAGTTCTCCCCACATTACTCCGGTGTAACCTGTAGGGAAAATATCGGTAAGGAACAACACCTGTTCATCAGTAAGATTGTCAGGAACTTTTCTGGGTCCGATATGAGCATAAGGAACTCTTACATATTGTGCCTGACCGCCATCGTAACCGCCATATAAATCTGAATATCCGAACATTGCACCACCTTTTTCAGTGACGATTCCTCCTTCAGGACCGTAATGTTCAGGATTGCTGTGCTCGCAAGCTGTCGGAAGATCATGCTGGCAAAAGAAACAACTTCCGCATGAAATAGGAAACGGAACTACCACTCTGTCTCCAACCTGAAGATGGGTTATATTTTTCCCGAGTTCTTCTACAACTCCCATGAATTCGTGCCCCATAACCATTGGTCTGGCTTGGGGAATCCCTCCCGAATACATGTGGAGATCACTCCCACAAATCGCTGTGGAAGTGACTCTTAATATAATATCATTCTGATCTTTAATGATCGGATCATCTACGGTATCGCATGTAATGACTCCCGGTGAATGAATAACTGCTGCTTTCATAATTTTAATATTTAGTGTGGTGTAAGGGTGTGATATATTTAAGTGAGTTAAGAATTTCTTTCAACTTCTAATTCCCAAACTCTGTGATTAGCAATTGCTTTGATGAATTTATCCAATCCTTCGGAATCGTCCCATTTAATAATAGCAGGATCTTCATGTTTTTTTGAGGCTATATTGCTGTTCGCATAGATTGGTTCTGTTTCTTCTCCAAAATAAATAGCCTTGCAATGTTTGTAAGCATCATTAATAAAACATAATACCAAATGTTTATTATCCGGAAGCAAAAGTTCTTTCGTAGAATCTTCTCCTGCAGCAATATATAAAGCATCAAAACAAACGCTTGCTGTACTTTGCAGAGAATGCTGAGGTGTTAAAACTGTTCCGTCATTTGTTTTTACCGGAGCAACACTCGGAGCAATAATTTCTACTACGGCACCTTCATTTTCCAATTTTGTTTTTAAATCATTTATTGCTGAAGAATCTGCCCCATTTCCTATAATAAATCCGATTTTTCTACTTTTAACCGTATCTTTTACGGTATTCGCCATACTTAAAGCTTCTGAAATTCTTGTGTGCGCTTCTCTTTCTTCACTTTGAAGTTCCGCAGGGTCTGCATCAGCAGGAATACTTTGATTCGGCATCTCCAGTTCTTTTACCTCGACACCAAGTTTTACCGCTACCTTAGACGCTAAATTCTTGTCAATAAAAGCCAATTGTGAAACTAATCTTTGTCTGATTTCAGGGATCGTAACTTTTGACAATTCGAAAATAAGTGCATTCTGAAGGTGCATTTTTTCTGGTGCCGACTGGCTGTTGTAAAATAATTTTGCCTGAGAATAATGCTCTACAAAACTCTTGCTTCTGCTTCTGATCTTAGAACCTGAAACTCTTTCCTGATGAGAAACGAAACCGCCTTCTTTCATCATCGCCTGGAAAGGACACCCCCCTCCTATAGAATTCGGTTCATAGTTTACCTTATCTTTTGAAATCTGTTGTCTCATAATACCGTCACGCTGATTGTTATGAATGGTCTTTACCGGTCTGTTAATCGGAATTTCATGGAAGTTCGGCGATCCCAATCTCGTAAGCTGAGTATCGGTATAAGAGAATAATCTTCCCTGTAGTAAAGGATCGTTGCTAAAATCGATTCCAGGAACCAAGTGCCCCGGATGGAAAGCAATCTGCTCTGTTTCTGAAAAGAAATTGTCAGGGTTTTTATTTAAAGTTAATGTTCCGATGATCTGAACGGGCACTTCTTCTTCGGGAATCAGTTTTGTAGGATCCAATAAATCGAAATCGAATTTATCTTCATCTTCTTCAGGAATTAACTGAACACCAAAGTCCCATTCAGGAAATGCACCTTTGTCAATAGCTTCCCAAAGATCTCTTCTATGGAAATCGGGATCGTAACCGGAAATTTTCTGTGCCTCATCCCAAGCAACGGAGTGAACACCCAATTTTGGTTTAAAATGAAATTTTACAAAATGAGCTTTTCCTTCCTGATTGATAAATTTAAATGAATGCACGCCAAAACCTTCCATCATTCGAAGACTTCTCGGGATTGCTCTGTCGCTCATCAGCCACATAATCATGTGCATACTTTCCGGCATTAATGAAATAAAATCCCAGAAACTATTATGTGCAGAAGCCGCTTGTGGCATTTCATGATCCGGTTCGGGTTTTACAGCATGTACCAAATCCGGAAATTTAATCGCATCCTGAATAAAAAATACAGGAATATTATTCGCTACAAGATCATAATTTCCTTCTTCCGTATAAAATTTCACAGCAAATCCTCGTACGTCCCTGGCAAGATCTGTACTTCCTCTGCTACCTGCAACTGTCGAGAATCTTACGAAAACCGGAGTTTCTTTCCCTACTTCATTTAAGAAATTGGCTGTAGTAAATTCTTCAAGGCTTTTCGTTAATTTAAAAACACCGTGAGCACCAGATCCTCTTGCGTGAACCACTCTTTCAGGAATTCTTTCATGATCAAAATGGGTGATTTTTTCTCTTAAAATAAAATCTTCCAACAAGGTTGGACCTCGGTCGCTCGCTTTTAAAGAATCCTGGTTATTATTAATCTTTATTCCCTGATTGGTTGTCAGTTTTTCTCCTTCATTTGAGGTTGTGTGCGATTGTAATTGATCCAACTTTTCATTGGTCGGTTTATTATCTTTCATAATTCTTAATTTATAATGTGGTAATTTCTTTTATCAGTTAAATAAAGTGTTGTATTAAAGCAGTCAGTTCAGTTTAAGTTGCTTTTAAATAATGGAGATCTTTGTCATTGGTAAATCTATAAAGTAGGATATGCTCCGGTTCTTAAAAGCCAAGCATGCTTCTGTCTTTTCTTCATTCATATCTTTGATTTTATCATAAAAAGCCATATAGATAGCTCTACATGGCTTTTATAATGTATTAATCTTCCTGTTGTGCATCAAAATTGATGTACGTTTCGGCAATTTCTGTAAGATTGTAATCGGTATCTTCTTCTTCCTGAAGTGTTTTTTCTAAAAGATCGGCAGCTTTGTCATGTCCCATGGTAATCGCCAATTGGGCCAATCCGCCGTAGGTTGCAATTTCGTAATGCTCCACTTTTTGTGCAGCAATAATTAACGCAGCATCTCTTGTCATAGAACCTTCTTCGGTAGATTTGATGATTTCTCCACCTTCTTCAATAATCCCTTTGATGGCTTTACATTCTTTTTGTTCAGGCTTTTCATCAATTAATTTGAACACTTTTTCTAAACGGCTGATGTGTTTTTTTGTCTGAAGTTGATGATCTTCAAAAGCTTCTTTCAACTCTTCAGTTGTGGCTGCTTCTTCCATTTTTTGCAATGCATCTACAATTGCATTTTCAGCAAAATAAATATCTTTTAATGCCGAAACAAAAAATTTGTGAAGTGAAGAATTTTTCATTTCGCTTTCACTAACCTCTGCATTGTCCACAGACATTGTTTTTTCTGATGTAGATGCTTTTGTTGTTGAAGTAGCTGTTGCTGAATCTGAACCTGAAGTTGCAGATGTAGTTTTATCTTTATTTTCTAGTGATTTAGTTGCCATAATATATAGTGGTGTTTGGTGTTAAAAAAGATTACCCCTTTATGTAATCAAATCGGATAAAGGGGTAATTGTAGAAAGAATTATGAATTACGTCTGCCTCCAAATCCTGATCTTCCGGAACCTGAAGAATTTCCGCTACCGTGAGAAGCCTGACCGCCCATACGAGCAATTCTAGTACGTTCTGCCTTACTCATTGAGGCGAAACCTCTTTTTGAATTTCCCGAACCTGATCCTGAATTGGAACCACGACCTGAACCGCTGTTGCCGCTATTGCCTGATCTGGAGTTTGAGCCGGAATTTCCTCTTCCGCTGCCTGATCCTGATCTTCCTGAATTGGAGTTTGAATTTGAATTAGACCTTGAACCAGAATTTGATCCTGATCTTCCTGAATTTGATCCTGATCTTCCTGAATTTGATGATCTTCCATTGTTGCTTCCGCTGCCTTTCGGTCTCCCTGGATTATCGTGTCTGCGGTCATAATTATCATTGTCTGATGATCCTCTTGACGATCTTCCACTTCCGCCGGAGTTAGAATTAGATCTCGAGTTGGATCCTGAATTTGAACGACCTGTTGAACTGCCTCTGTTTCTGCCACTGCCAGAAGTAAATCTTCCTTGATTATCTCTTTGCTGATTTCCGTTTACGCTATTTCCTCGGCTTCTGCCTCTTCCACCTCCTCTGTTGTTGTCATCTTCGTCGTCATCGTCATAATCTTCATCGTAGTCATCATCTTCATAATCGTCGTCATCATAACTATTTTCATAATCATCGTCGTCGTAATCCTCGTCTTCATCAAAATAATTTTCATATTCTGAGAAGTCATCATCATAATCTTCATCATTTTGGGCATCTTTATACCCATGATCATACCCTAATTGATAAATTTCTTCAAGATTACTGCTTGATGAATTTGAGTTTCCTCTTGAACTACGGTTTTTTGAATTTCTAGTGTTCATAATAGATTTTTTATATTAATATTTAGTGATAATTATTGCCGGCCGTGACTAGTATTAGACAGCAATAGATGTGATTATTAAAATTGAATGAAAAAAGCTAACGCTTCAAAAATTACCCACTAACGGAGCAAAAAAATACATGAATTATTATTTACTCAAATGTACAACAGACTATTTCACTTATATATGATTTGAGTCATAATCGATTGAATTGTAGTAATTTTTCATATTTTAATTAATTGATATTTAAATAATTCTGGTATAGTGTTTTCAAATAATACACCAAAGCAAGAATTTTCACGAATAAAAAATACCACGTTTTAGCACTTTTATTTTAAGTTAGAAATAAGTTATTTTTATTTGTGAAAATTCCTGTTTTTAAGCAATTTCAATTGAAAAAAAAATGATTAAAATATCTATCAATATTTCTCCCACTCAATCGTTTTTGTCAATATGCAAACCGAATTTCGTAAATAAAATGCATAATGAATGTGATTTCAATCAAATGAAGGATATTGTGATTCTGCTCATAATCAGTACACTCTATAGATTTTAACTTTGTAAAACATCAAAGAATATTCTTATGAAGCCGAAACAGATCCCTGGAATCCCGATGCAGAAAAAAGGAGGATGCCACGATACAGAAAGTACACAGCAATTCAATATTTTAGAGATAAATTCAAAGTTTGATGTTTTAAAAGAACGTTTTTTTTCTATAAATAAATGGAAAGAATATTGCGGAAATGCATCTGCAGAGTTCAGACATTTTGATGCTTCAGGACAATTTGTTGACAGAATTCCGGTAAAAGGAGATTTTATCCGGATAGGAATTCCCGGTCCAGGTACAAAAGAAGCTGAAGGTTATGACTGGGTTGAAATTGAAAATATATCTCACAAAAATACCGATACCTATGAGTCTTTTCTGATGATGTGTCGACCATGTAAAGCCCCTCATACGCTAAAAGGTTATATTGCCCATTTTTATAGTCCTGCAGCTACCTCCAATTTAATGATTGTAAAAGAAGGAGACACTTTAAAAGTAGGAATCTACGGACGTAACGAAAGTCCCAATTTTAATGCTGAATTTTTAGATAAAATAAGAAATTTCTTCATTGCATTCGGCGGAATGTTCGGTTTCGGAAAAATGCAGTGGAAAATACTGACAGAAGGATTGCTGAACTTTAAATAGTCGAATATCAAAACAAAAATCCCCGATTAAAAAACCAGGGATAAAACTAATAACCATGACACCTCATTTGAAATGAGAATCGGGACAAATATATTGATAAACTCCGTCTTAGATTATGATTGAAATCTATTCACATCTTTTCGTATCATCCAAATAAAATTTCACCAGTATTCTGTTATGATTGAAATCATAACAGTTCATTTGTTTTAGCTTTATATTTAAATATTTATCGTTTAATTTTTATAACTAATATTATTTATGCTAATCCCTGAAGAACTTTTATTAGCGTATGGTGCTGACACAGAAATCCTTGATCCTCATCAAACCATATTTAATGAAGGTGATACTCCCAAATATTATTATCAGATTGTTGAAGGAAGAATAAAACTTAATCACTATAATGATGATGGCAAAGAACTTATTTTAGCAATTCTGGATAAAGGATTAAGTGTTTGCGAATTGCTGTTGTTTATTGATAAAACCTATCCTGTAAACGCCATAACTTTTGAAAAATGTACCATTTTACAACTTCCAAAAAGCAGTTTTGTAAAATTGGTCGATGAAAATCCTAATATTTCTAAAGATATCAATAAGTTTCTGTCCGAAAGACTGTATTACAAATATATCATGCTTGAAAACAATTCATCTCTGCGACCTGATATCAGAATTAAAGGGATGCTCAGTTATCATAAAAGCTTTAGCGAACATCAGGACAGATTCACTTATGAACTGCCATTAACAAGACAACAAGTGGCATCGCTGACCGCATTGAGAGTAGAAACTGTCGTGAGAACCGTAAAAAAGCTGGAAAAGGAAAACTTCCTTAAAATCATCAACAGAAAGATTCATATATAAGTATTCCTGAAATATATCATTTAATAAGAGACCGTTTTTCGGTCTCTTTTTTATTATTTATCTTTTCTGATTTATGACGTATGTGAATAAAAAGCAAAAATAATATCACATAAAAATACCACATGTTTTCTCAATGGCAGAAAATTTGTAACTACATCATTAAAATAAATAATATCGTATGAAAAATACAGTAAAAATAGCATTGGCATTAGCAGCAGGAAGTTCTCTACTTTATTTGGGTCTGCGTAAAAAAAATAAAAAAGAAACCTTTCTTGCTCCGGACGGTAACACTTATGAGAAAGATCAAATTTATCGCACATACGACAATAAGTTGTTTAAAAACGGTAAAGAGTTTCACTTCAATACTCCGGAAATGAATCAATCAAATCAAATAAGTTTGAATCAAGGTAAAACTCATGAAAATCTTCATCAGAATTATCAGGGTACAAACAAAGAGGTAAATTATCACCAAAAAGGTTTCAGACATCAATAATCAAATAATCACACAATACTAACCACAAAAAAAATATTATTATGAGAAGTTTATTATGGCTCGTTGCAGTAATCTGCATTATCGCTTGGCTACTGGGAATGTTAGGAGTAATTCCGGGAATGGATACGGGAAGTTTAATTCATGCACTGTTGGTAATCGCAGTAATTGTCATTTGTATTAATCTTTTTACAGGAAGAAAACCACTCAATTAACTGAGTATTAAGAAATAAAAAACACCGCTGAAAACATATTTTCAGCGGTGTTTTTTTGGGAATAAGACAACTCATTCGATTGTTGAAAATATATTCCTTAAATTTACAGTTCTATTCATTATTTACTCCCAAATTAAGACAGGTGAAAATTCATAATAAAAAAAAATTCCTAAGCTTTTTAAAGTTTAAAAGAGACTTTCAGAAGTTTGGGCTTGAAAAGGCACGCAGTTATGAGATTATTCTTCATTGGCTGAATAACAGACTCAGCAGAAATCAGTTTTTAGTACTTTCTGGAATTTTGGTAGGATGTACAGCCGGTCTGGCAGGCGTTTTACTGAAAACTCTCGTGCATACAATTCACCATTTCATTACGACAAAAGTTCATTTTGAATATCAGATTTTATTTTATGTTGTTTTCCCGTTTTTAGGTATTGTTTTAACGACAAGTATTGTTTTAACTATATTTAAAGGGCAGGACAGAAAAGGAATTGGTGCTATTTTATATGAAATTGCACAGAATTCCAGTATCGTATCATCGGTAAAAATGTATTCTCAAATTATTCAGAGTGCGGTCACAGTAGGATTAGGAGGATCTGCCGGTCTCGAAAGCCCGATAGCAGTGACCGGAGCTGCCATTGGCTCAAACTTCGCTCAAACTTATCGATTAAGTTATAAAGAACGTACACTTCTTCTGGCGGCAGGAGCCACAGCCGGAATTGCCTCTGCCTTCAATGCTCCGATTGCGGGAATTATGTTTGCTTTTGAAATTCTGTTAACGGGTGTTGTTTTCACAGATTTTATTCCTTTGGTTGTAGCTGCGGTTTGCGGAAGTTTACTATCAAGAATTTTGTTGCAGGAAGATGTCCTTTTCAGATTTTATACCAGAGAAGCTTTTAATTATAAGAATGTTCCTTATTATATGATTTTAGGGATTGTAACAGGTCTTTACGCAAGATATTTTGTTGTCATTTCTCAGAAAGTTGAACATTTCATTAAAGGTTTACAAATGTCCCGTTTAAGAAAAGCAATGTTTGGAGGAGCTGTTCTTTCCTTACTTTGTGTCTTGTTTCCACCGCTGTTTGGAGAAGGTTACGAAACGGTAAAAGCCCTTACCAACGGAGATACCCATCAGATTATAGAAAACAGTTTTTTCAGATATTTTGAAATTAAAAATTTCACCATCATCATTTTTTTGGTTTTGGTTTTACTTTTAAAAGCTTTTGCCACTTCTTTCACAATTTTCAGTGGCGGAAACGGTGGGAATTTTGCACCTTCTCTTTTTGCAGGCGGAACTGTAGGATATTTATTTGCAATAGTTTGTCAGCAGATTGGTTTTAGTGAAGTTCCTATAACAAATCTTGTTCTGGTAGGTATGGCGGGGGCAATGAGCGGCGTTATGTATGCACCGCTGACGGCAATTTTTCTTATTGCAGAATCAAGTTTCGGTTATGATCTTTTTATTCCTTTGATGATTGCATCCATCATATCTTATCTTATTGCTAAATGGTTCTCCCCTATTTCTCCGGAGCTGAAATTCATGGCTGATCAGGGAAAAATATTCACCAATAAACATGATAAGAATTTATTATCTTCATTAAAAACAGAAGATTTTATCGACAAATATTCTCAAGCCATTAATGAAGAAGCACCTATTACAGAATTATTTGATTTAATTAAAAGCGGAAATAAAAATATTTTTGCCATCGTTAATGATCAAAAATTACTGCAGGGAATTCTTACATTAGACGATATAAGACCTTATCTTTTCAGTAACGAAAAAATTTCTATAAGAATAAAAGAAGTGATGAAAGTTCCTCCGGCAATTATTCATCCTGAAGATCAGCCGTTGGAAATCCTCCAACAATTTGATGACACGGGCGTCTGGAATTTACCGGTAGTAAATAATAACAATGTCTTTATAGGTTTCATTTCAAAATCTACAATATTAACGAGTTACAGACAATTATTAAAAGGTTATTCTGAGTAAATTTCAGCGAATTTTATAAGATGAAATTTATTTTAATACTCCGGTTTTTGCTTTCAAATTGGGATAATCTGTAAGTTTTTCTTATATTTAGGTAACAACTTATCTATATGAAAAATCCTATACTTATCATTTTCAGTCTTTTCGTATTAATTAGCTGCAACGACAAGGCTAAAGAAACCGATCTGGTAGCAAGAGAACAACAATTGTTGGAAAAGGAAAAATCATTTGCTCAAAAAGAATCAGAATATCAGTCTCTTTTAAAAATGAGAGACAGTATTTTTGCAAAAAAAGATACAGTTGAAATTGTAGATTGGCCAGCAGAAGTTTCCGGCGCATGGACGGGAAAGGTGATCTGCACAGAATCCAACTGCAGCGATTATGTAGTTGGAGATCAAAGAATTGATACTTGGGAATTCGACAGTGATTCTACAAGATTATTTACCAAAATCATCAACAATAATAATCTGGTAAGAGTCTATTCCGGAAGGTTTGATAATAACGAAATCAAACTTAATTTTAAAACTGATTCCACGGCAAAAAAACAAGTGGATATGAATATTTTACTTAACGAAATTTCTGCCACCAAGATCAAAGGAACCAGAAGCATTGCAATCGACAACAACTGTATGGCAAGATTCTCTGTAGAATTAACCCGTTCCACAAAATAACACCTATGATCTTACTGAATATACAAAACCTGGCTCTTCCCATTGAAGACCCAGTACTGAAGTTTTTGCTGGTGCTTATCATCATTCTGGCGGCACCGCTTTTACTGAATAAAATTAAAGTTCCGCATTTATTGGGATTAATTATCGCAGGAGCAGTTATCGGTCCAAACGGATTCAATGTTCTGTCCCGTGACAGTAGTATTGTGGTAACAGGAACTACCGGACTCCTTTACATTATGTTTCTTGCCGGTCTAGAAATCGATATGGGAGATTTCAAAAAAAACAAATGGAAAAGTCTCACTTTTGGACTTTACACTTTTATTGCGCCTTTTATTTTAGGATACTTGGGAGGAATTTACATCTTAAATTTCTCAGTATTAACCTCTGTTCTTTTTGCCAGTTTATTTTCCTCGCATACACTGATCGCTTATCCTTTAGTTAGTAAACTCGGAATTGCCAAAAATCCTGCCGTCAACATTACCGTCGGAGGTACCATGATCACTGATGTGTTAGCACTTTTGGTTTTGGCCGTTATTGTAGGAATGTCTCAGGGAGATGTAGGAACAGAATTTTGGGTGAAACTTTCTGTTTCATTTATTGTTTTCGCCCTTATCGTTCTGTTGATTTTTCCGATGATCGGAAGATGGTTTTTCAAAAAAGTGGATGATAAAATTTCCCAGTATATATTTGTATTGGTGATGATATATCTGGCTGCTTTATTAGCTGAATTAGCTGGTCTCGAAGCAATTATAGGAGCATTTTTCGCCGGATTGGCTTTAAACAGATTAATTCCGCATACCTCTTCATTAATGAATCGTGTAGAATTCGTGGGAAATGCTATTTTTATTCCTTTTTTCCTAATTAGCGTAGGAATGCTTATCGATTTTAAAGTCTTCTTTAAAAGCTGGGAAACGCTGGAAGTGGCGGGAATTATGCTGGTGGCATCTATTGGTGGTAAATACGTTTCTGCCATAGCAACTCAAAAAACTTTCAGGCTCTCAAAAGAGGAAGGAAAATTAATTTTTGGGTTAAGTTCTGCTTCTGCGGCGGCGACTTTAGCTTCTGTAATGGTTGGTTATAACATTGTACTTTCAGAAACCGAAACCGGCGAACCTATAAGATTATTAAACGAGCATGTGCTGAACGGAAGTATTTTACTAATTTTAATTTCCTGTACAATTTCATCATTTATCTCGATGTCAAGCGCCCAGAAAATTGCAGAACAGGATAATGAAGATACCGTTTCAGGAAATACACATGAAGAGGAAAATATTCTTCTCGCCATCAATCATGAAGCGACAGTGGAACGAATGGTAAACCTGGGAATTTTAATTAAAGCGCATTCAAACAAAGAAAATCTTTTTGCCTTGAATGTCATCAATGAAGATAAAAATGAATCTTCAGTAAAAAATGCTGAAAAACTTTTACATCATGCAGTTGATACCGCCGCCGGCGCCGATGTGAAAATGCAATCGTTGAAAAGATACGACAATGATGTCATAAATGGTGTAAATAATGTAATAAAAGAGCAGAATATCACCGATCTCATCATCGGGCTGGAAGATCAAAAAGGCTTCTCCGCTTCTTTTGCTTATAATCTGTATAATGGTTATCTTCAGAGTGATGACGTGAATGTTCTGGTGTATCACGCTGCGCAACCTTTATCAACAATAAAGAAATATGCTGTGATGATTCCCGAAAACGCTCACAAAGAAGCCGGTTTTTTCCACGCACTTCTGAGAGTCTGGAACATCGCCAGAAATTCAGGAGCAACCATTGTTTTTTATACTCCTGAAAATATTTTGAATTTATTGCATAAAATTATTAAAAAAGCCAATATTGAAGCAGAATTTGTCATCATGAATTCATGGAAAGACGGTGAAAAAACGGCTGCCCAGCTTAAAGAGGATGAGGCATTAATCGTCTTCATGGCGAAAAACGGAATGCGTTCCTATATTCCAAGAATGCGGTTGATCCCGGAACTGTTAAATAAATATCTGAATAATCATAATTATCTTTTAATTTTCCCGTTTTCCGAATTTGATAAAAATAATACTGAAAAACGTTCTGTTGGCAATCACGATGATTTTATGGAAATAGGAAATGTTATTAAAAAAATATTTAAGTAAAAAACATAGTATTATAACAAAAAACACCGCTGGAATTCATTTCTAAGCGGTGTTTTTTTCATTCTATTTTAATTACTAATGTACGAAAAGTAACTTCTCAACCATTGTTTCCAATGCTGCCAGATCAAAAGGTTTAGCGATATAATCGTCTGCCTGTGCTTTTTTAGCCAACGAATTGATATCGCTGTTTGCACTGATGTAGATGACAGGAATATTTCTGAAATCTTCATTTTCTTTAAGAAGTTTCAATGCTTCAATACCTCCGATATTCGGAATCCAATTATCCATTAAAATCAAATCCGGCTGAAAATCTGCTACTCTTTCAATAATATCATGGGACGTTTCAGAAATTTCGACTTCGTATCCGTTTTCTCCAAAAATGATCGTAAAAACATCTAAAATTGCCTTTTCATCATCAAAAACTAAAATTTTCTTTTTTTCATTCTTCATTTTTGAAATATTTAGGCATCAAATATAAAATTTAAATCTGATACAGATTATGATCATAATCTGTTTTACAAAAATATTATAGTTAATAAAAATATTAACTGACTATCCAACATTAATGTAAATCATTCTTTTTCATTAGACTTAATTTAACAACGGAAGAAAAAACCATAATTTATAACCAATCAAAATTTCATTTGTTTAAAATGCAGCGCATAGGTACCTGATATTTATATCATTTAAAATTATATCTTTACTTACTCATTTGTGTAGTTATTATGATTGAAAATACTTTTGGTATCAACATTATACCTGATAATGAAGCCGGCCGTTTGGCAGCTTTACAACGGTATAAAATTACAGATACTCCTTCAGAAGAAAGTTTTGATGGGATTGCCAGACTGGCTACACAGATCTTTAACGTGCCTATATCTCTTCTGTCATTAGTGGATGCAGAATCTGTATTTTTTAAAGCCAATATAGGCATGGGGAAAGCCACAGAAGCTAACAGAGGGAAAAGCCTTTGTGCATTGGCTGTTTTGAATGAACAAGTTACGGTTTTTGAGGATGCTATAAAAGAACCTTGTCTTATGTCTAATCCTAATGTTGTTGGCGATTTTGGATTAAGATTTTACGCCGGAGCACCATTAATTACTCATGACGGATTTCTGATAGGCACTTTATGTATCATTGATAAAAAACCACGGGAATTTTCTGAATCTGACCGCCATATACTGGAAGGGCTTGCTAAAACAGCAATGGATCAGATAGAACTCAGAAGATCAGCACTGGATACGATTGACCAGCTTAAACAGTCTAATATTAAATTGGTAAATGCGCAGCAGTCATTGGCAGATTTCAATATGGAAATGGAAGCCACCAATGAAGAACTGAACAGCATTAATGATCAGTTAGGTAAATCATATGACCTTACAGTGTTGCTTAATAAAAATTTAGAAAAAAGTGAACAGCGACTGAAGTCTTTCATCAGTAAAGCACCTGTTGCTTTTGGCATCCTTACAGGACGTGAGCTGGTGATTGAAGTTGCCAACGATATGATACTAAAGGTTTGGGGGAAAGATTTGTCTGTAATTGGAAAGCCTCTTGCAGTAGCACTTCCCGAACTTGATGGGCAGCCCTATTTTTCTATTTTGGATGATGTATTTACTTCAGGAATGACCTACATTGGAGATACTGCTTTTGTGCAGTTAAAATCTGAAGGAGTAATTAACGACTGTTATTTTGACTTTATCTACGAACCATTGAAAGATCAGGACGGTAATACAGTTTCAATTATTGTGATTGCGAATGAAGTTACTGAACGTATTAAGAAAAAAGAAGAACTTGAAGACCTTAACAGACAGCTTCAAACCGCGCTTCATGCAGGTCAATTAGGATCTTATAATCTTGATCTTACAACAGGAAAAATGGATTGTTCAAAAATTTGCAAATCAAATTATGGTGTTCCTGAAAATGAACCTTTTAATTTTGAAGATCTTATGGAAACCATTATTCCGGAACATCGGGATCTTGTGAAAGACAAAGTGAGTGAGGCAATACAAAATAAGTCAACCTATCAGGCCGAATATTTAATTAAATGGCCCGACGGATCAAGCCATTGGATGAGTGCTATCGGGCTTCCAAGTTATGATACAGAAGGAAATCCGACCAATATAATCGGGCTTACAGTAGACATTACCCAAAGAAAAAATTATGAAACGCAGAAAGATGATTTTCTGGGAATAGCGAGCCACGAGCTTAAAACTCCTATTACAAGTTTAAAAGCAACCTTGCAGTTACTTTCGAGATTAAAAAATAATCTGACACATGATATGGTTCCGAGGTTAATCGAACAATCATCGGCAAGTCTCGAAAAATTAAATAATCTGGTAGATGATCTTCTGAATATGCACCGCATAAGTGAAGGACAACTTGAACTGAAAAAAGAGATTTTTTCCGTTTCACAAATGATTCAATCTTCAATAACCGATATCCGACTGACTGAAGAACAAGAATTGATTATTGAAGGAGATCTGGATGCAAAAGTATTTGCCGACGAGCACAGAATTGATCAGGTTGTGGTAAATTTCATCAATAATGCAGTGAAATACGCTCCGGAATCTAAAAACATTCATATCATCATTGAATCAAAAAATGATCATGTAAAAATATCTGTAAAAGATCAGGGCGAAGGTATTGATCCTGCAATTCAGCCTTATCTTTTTGACCGGTATTATAGAGCCAATCATCAGGGTAAAAAATATTCCGGTCTCGGATTGGGTCTTTATATTTCTTCAGAAATTATCAAACGTCACGGCGGCGAAATCGGTGTAGAAAGTACCAAAGGAAAAGGCAGCACTTTCTGGTTTTCATTACCTACACTTTAAAAATGAAGGAATTTATGATTATAGATATATATAACCAAGATCATAATTTTTTTAATAAAAAATTAGTAAAAATTATTTTTACAGGCATAGTATTTGTGTTATGTCATAAAACAAAGCATACAAATTTTATCTGCGAATAATTTTTGTTGCTTACTTTATAAAAAACTAAGATTTGGAAACACCACACAATAACAATATTATGAATAAGGATCTTGCTATTTATCTGCAGGCTTTGAATTCCACTAACTGCGGTGTCATCATTACAGATAATACTCAGCGTGACAACCCCATCATCTATTGCAATAAAGCATTTGAAACGATCACTGGATATTCTACAGACGAAATTATAGGTCATAATTGCCGTTTTTTACAGGCACAGGATCGATCGCAAAGTGAAAGAAAAAAACTTCGAGAAAGTATTAACAATGGTGAAGATTGTAAAGTAGAAATCCGCAATTACAAAAAAAACGGAACTTTATTCTGGAATGAACTATTTATTTCACCAGTAAAAAATGAAAACGGAGAAATCATCCATTTTATCGGAATTCAAAATGATATAACAGATAAAAAGAATACCGAGCACCAACTTCGTGAAGAAAAGCATTCGGTAGAAAAGAAAATTACAGAACGTACAAAAGAACTTACTGATAAAGAAGCATTTCTTTCAAGTATTATTCAAACAGTAAGAGAAAGTCTTTTGGTATTAGATGCAGATTACAGAGTGTTAAGTGCTAACAGTCATTTTTTAAGTTCTTTTAAAGTTACTCTGGATGACACTTTGGGGAAAGTTCTTTTTGAACTCGGAAATCACCAGTGGGATATTGATCAGCTGAAAGAACTTCTTACCAAGATACTGCCAACCAATAATCCTGTTGTAGATTATGAAGTCGAGCATCACTTTCCGCACATTGGCAAAAAAGTAATGCTTCTTAATGCATACAGAATAGAGTTTGAAGGGGAATATAAAGACAGAATATTAATTGCAATAGAAGATATTACCGAAAAGAAGGAACTGGATCGTAGAAAAGATGATTTCTTATCAGTAGCAAGTCATGAATTGAAAACACCTTTAACAACCATTAAGGGTCTTATTCAACTACTGCAAAGAATGGCTCCAAACGGACCTACTGATAAATTTATTTCATTGTTAGATAAAGCTTCAGTGTATGTAGACAGGCTTAATATTCTTATTACTGAACTTTTAGATACTTCCAAAATACAATCCGGGAACATAGAGTTGCATAAAGACCCTTTCGATATTGATACTCTTATGAGGGATACTATTGAAAATTTGTCGATGGCAAATTCAAGTTATAAAATATCACTATCAGGCAATACAAAAGCTACTGTAAATGGTGATGAACTTCAAATTTCGCAGGTAATTAACAATTTGATTTCCAATGCGATTAAATATTCTCCGGAAGCCGATAAAGTTGATGTTAACATGAATGTTGTAGGAAGTTTTATTAAAATTACCGTTACAGATTACGGAATGGGAATTCATGCGGATGATAGAACGAAAATTTTCGACAGATTTTTTAGAGCTAATAATATACAGAAAAGATTTCCTGGCTTAGGAATTGGACTATATGTGTCCAAAGAAATTATTGCCAATCATAAAGGAACATTATGGGTGGAGAGTGAAGTTGGTGAAGGATCAACATTTAGTTTTACATTACCAATTATGAAAAAAGAAAACGATGGAAAATAAAAAAATAATGGTTTGCGATGATGATCAGGGAATACTCGATGTTTTGGAAATGCTCCTTGAGACGGAAGGTTTCGGTGTTTATACAGAAATAAACAGTACAAATCTAGTCGATGAAATTTTACTAAAATCCCCGGATTTGCTTCTCCTTGATCTTTGGATGCCGTTGTTATCTGGTGATCAGGTTTTAAAGACAATCCGAAATACTGATAAAATTAAAAAATTACCGATAATTGTGCTTTCTGCTAGTGTCGATGGCAGCGATATTTCAAAAGATGCCGGTGCAGACAGTTTTGTCGCTAAACCATTTGATGTAGATGATCTTATCCAAAAGATAAGAAATTTATTAGAAATCAAGGTTAATTAAACTATTTGAAATAAATCAACTTTATTTTTAATGATTATTATACTTAAAGCAGTAGTTTGACTTCTGCTTTATTTTAATGATGACTAAAAAAAATTACATCTCTGCTTTTTTGAATTTTTCGAAGAAGTAAATATTCCATAAAATCAGAATGTAGCCGTATAACGTATCTTCAATCGGAATGGTTAAAATTCTAAGTCCTATAAAATTATTGGGGTTATAATTAACAATTGGAGACTCAAGTCCGGTTCCTGTTAAAATGCCATTTACCATTAAAAATCCCGGCATCAATAAGAGATAGATAAACGAAGCTTTTCCGATCCATTTTACTTTTAAAATGAAATACAAAACAGAAAGGCTGACTGCTGTGGAAATAAAGGTAATACACGTATAAATTTTATCATTAAAATAGATACCAATAAACAAAGCGATAATGATACTTGTTATGACAAAAATCTTTTCAGGCAGAGGTTTCCAGTCTAATTTAAAAAATTTATTAATACAGAAATAAGTAAAAATGCAGGAAAAAGGAATACAGAAAAAAAATAAAATCTCCTCAATCGGCAAATCCAACAGTCTGAGCCCAATCAAATACTGATCATTAAACCACCACACTCCTATTTTTGTAAACCAAGCATCCCAGACAATAAAAACTAAAGCAACCAGAAAAGATGCTTTAATAAAAGCACCAAAATGTCTGTTGAATTTTATTTTATGATGAAAAGAAAAAATAAAACAGATAATTATCGTGAAAAAATTAATTAAAAGATAAGTGTAGGAAAGCATCTATTATTTATTTTTATTAAAAAACATTTTAAAATATTTCACGGGAACCCAAAGAAAACCAAAACATTCTCCAAACTCTTTCCCTGTATGCTTATGATGCTGTTTATGCGCCCTTCTGATGGCTAAAAGATATGGATTTTGGGTATTTCGCAAAAATTTAATCCGTTGGTGGATAAATATGTCATGAACGAAAAAATACGCCATTCCATATAGTGCAATTCCTACAGCGATGTAAAACCAATGATTAAAATTCTGGATTGTTCCGTAATACATTAAAATAATAGTAGGAACAGCGAAAATCACGAAAAAATAATCATTTTTCTCCATGTGCCCTTCATTGCTATGATCATGGTGATCTTTGTGCAAAGCCCAAAGAAAGCCGTGCATAATATATTTGTGAATCAGCCACGTCATTCCTTCCATGACAAAAAAAGTTACTGCTACGATCAGAAAATTCATATCTTATTGTTAAAGAGTAATTTATTTATAAAAGAGTTGTTTTATACTGAACATAGCTGCTCATCATTAAAGAAATCTTGGCTCCGTTTGATATTCTTATTCTTTCGCACATAATGTTGGTTGCAGAACTTTTTTTAATCTTTCTAAAAAGAGATAAATAGTAACGGTAAGCCAGATAAACACCAAATCTTGAGGAGCTTGGTAGTCTTCTAATGCCTTCTAAAGCTTCTCTAAATTCCAATTCTATATCTTTTTCAATTGACAGTTTTACCTGGTTATCAAAAGAAGAAATATCCAGATCGGGGAAATAGCATCTCCCCAAAATATCAAAGTCATCTTTCATATCACGAAGGAAATTGACTTTTTGGAAAGCAGATCCCAATTTCATCGCAAAAGGCTTCAGTTTTTCAAACTGATTTTTATCTCCGTTTACAAAAATCTGAAGACACATCAATCCCACCACTTCTGCCGAGCCCAGAATATATTCTTTATATAAATCTGAATTATAATCTATTTTTTGAAGATCCATTTCCATACTTTTTAAAAACTGATCAATAAGATTTTGATCAATATTAAACTGATGAATAATTTCCTGAAATGAATGAATAATAGGATTTAAGGATATTCTTTCCTCTAATGCCTGCCATGTTTCATCTCTGAATCTTTTAAGCAGTTTTGCCTTATCAAACCCGTGAAAACTGTCGACAATTTCGTCTGCCAATCGAACATATCCATAAATGGCGTAAATAGGATTTCTTATAGTCGGCGACAAGGCAAGAATTCCCAAAGAGAAACTCGTGCTGTACTTTTTCGTGGTCTCCTTACTGATTTTAAAAGAGAGTTCATCAAACAAATTTTTCATAGTAATTAATTTTTGGTGGCTTCGTGTGCTGCTATTTTCCCGGAAATAATGGACGGTGGAACTCCCGGTCCTGGAACGGTAAGCTGTCCTGTGTAATACAGGTTTTTCACTTTTTTATTTTTAAGCGACGGTTTCAAAACTGCAGTTTGCGACAGTGTGTTTGCTAAACCGTATGCATTTCCTTTGTAGGCATTATAATCTTCCTGAAAATCTTTTATACAATAGCTTCTTTTATAATCAATTTTTGATAATAAATGATCAGTTGCCGTATGTTTTTCCAATCTTGAGATCATTTCAAGGAAATATTTCTCACGAATTTTTTCAGAATCTTCAATTCCCGGTGCAACCGGCATGAGCAGAAAGACATTTTCACAGTTTTCTGGTGCTACAGAAGGATCGGTTTTAGAGGGACAACAGACATAGAATAATGGTTTTGTAGGCCATTTTTTATCTTTATAAATCTCTTCGGTATGAATATCAAGATCATTTTCAAAAAATAAAGTATGATGCTGCAGATTATCTATTTTTTCATTAAAACCTAAATAATAAATAAGACAGGAAGGTGCAAAAACACGTTTTTCCCAATACTTTTCATCATAATTTCTGAACTCTTCCTGAAGAAGTTTTGTCTCGGTGTGATGATAATCTGACGAAGCAATAATAGCATCAAATTCAATGTCTTCGTTATTTACAGTTAGTGATGACGCTTTATTATTTTCCACATTAATTTTTTCAACATTAGCATCAAAATAAAATTTTGTTCCGTGGTCATCAGCCACTTCTTTCATTGCATCAATAATTTTTGAAAAGCCGCCCATCGGATACCATGTTCCTAATTTGTATCCTCCATAATTCATTAAACTGTATAATGCAGGAATATCTTTGGGTGCAGCTCCAAGAAAAATCACGGGAAACTCCATTAACATTATTAATTTGGGATGTTTAAAGTATTTTCTAACGAACTTTTGAAAATTGGTTAACAGATCTAATTTAAATGCACTTTTTGCAATTTTTGGAGAAACAAATTCAAACCATGAATGGCACGGTTTATTTACGAAATCTTTCATCCCCACTTCATATTTATACTGCGCATCTTCCATGAATTCATCCAGTTTTTCCCCTGCTCCAGATTCTGTTCTTTCAAACAAATCTTTCATTTCCTGATAATTATGAGGAATATTCATAACACCATCAGAAAAAACCATCTCAAATTGTGGATCTAACGGTACGAGAGTATAGAAATCAGAAGAATTTTTACCAAAATCATTAAAAAAAGAATCGATAATATCCGGCATCCAATACCAGCTTGGTCCCATATCGAAGGTATAACCGTTTTCAGTTTTAAAATGTCTAGCTCTTCCGCCGGCATCAACATTCTTTTCGAATAAATGAACTTCATGACCGTCTTTTGAGGCATATGCTGCCGCAGACAATCCTGAAAATCCAGAACCAATAACTGCAATTCTCTTTTTCATGGTTTAATTTTTTAATGAATATTCTTCATAAACTGTTTTGATAAGATCTCTGCTGTTTATATTTTTAGAAAATATAGGATAATGAAAACGATCAAGTTTATTTAAAATTCTGATTAATTCCATTTTTTCGCCATAATTCAAATTGCCGGCAACAATTTCTGTTGCCTTACGAATGTTGACCATTTGATTTTCCAGTGCTTCTCTACCTTTTTCAGAAATAGAGATTACTTTAGTTCTTTTATCAGCATCAGAATCTGTCTGTTCAATCCAGCCGTGTTTTAACAATCTTGCGATGATGAGCATCCCAACAGGTTTATCATGAATATTTTTCTTAATAAGCTCCATCTTTGTCATACTTCCTAATGCTTTCAGATTGATTAGATAAATAAAATCCTCCTGAGTGGCAAAGTCCGAATCTGAAATTGCTGATTTTGAATACGTTTTTGCGTATCTGTTAAGATGTACTAATAATGTGCTTATAGCACTTTCAGGACTTCTTCCGCTTTCTTTGCCTTCCCAATATGGTTCATCATTATCGCTTATTGTACCGTTATTATTATCGCATATCCATTGTTTGAAACCATGCAAATCTTGAGAATAGTAATCATTGCTATTCTCAGTTTCAAATTGCTGTAAAAGATCAAAGATATCTTTAGCGATGCCGTAGTTCATAGGATTAAATTTGTTTACAACTGAACTATAAATTAATTTAGTAGTTCATAAATAAACCAAAGCATCTATTGTGCCAAAGAATATTTAATGGTATAAAATAATTCGACAGTGAAATCATATAAAAAAATTAATTTGAAATCATAAAATATATTCAAAAAGGTCTGATATTTGCTTCTCAATATGCAAAATCAAAATGTACCATGTCTACACAAGTTTTAGTATTAGATGATAATCCCGCAATTGTTGATTCTATAGAGATGATGATGGAGCTTGAAGGATTATCCGTATCCAAGTTCTACAAGGGTTCTGATATGCTTGATGTATTAAGTACACAGACCAAACCTGATGTTATTTTGATGGATATGTGGCTTTCAGGCGAAGATGGAAGAGATATTTGCAAACATATACGATCAGATGAAAACCTCCATGATATTCCCGTTATTATCATGTCCGCCAGTAGAGGTCTCGGTCAGTCAGCATTAGATGCAGGTGCCAATGATTTTGTAGCGAAGCCTTTCGATATGGATGATATAATCAATAGAATAAGAGTTTACATCAAATAATTGTTTTGCAATCGAATTGTGTTAAACATTACTTAATCGAAATAAAGCTAAATAATTCTATTCTATTTTTGGAATTATTATCAAGTCGAGCAGTAAAATTTCTCTGGAAAATTCGGGTTGAGTATTTTAGTTTTTGCTTCTGCGTAAGATTTGGAAGTTTATTTCGTTACTTTTTGTCTTTTCCTTATTGTTTTTTCCAAAATTGATTTCCTGGTGAATAAATCTGGAGACTTTCCATCTCTTTAATATAAGATTTTTCAAACATTGCTAGGTTAATTTCTATTACATTAATCGATTTAGCTTTTCTACTTCCCTGTGAATCATAGGATACTTCCTCCTCACCTTCTCTCTTAGAAAGAAAATAATAGAACGGTTTATCTTCCCAGTAAAAAGCATTAGAGTCATTATCATCAACAGTAATTTTCTTAGCGTTTTTGCTCAGGTATTCTTTAATTTTATTAAAATCATGTATTGTCTTGGAAGTTTTTTCGACCTCAAGACATGTAAGGTTTCCTTTACGGTCTCTTTGTACTACATTGAGAACTATCTGCCTGATGGGTGTGAATATCTGTAAAGCAAGATCAGTATTGCTGAAAATAATTTCTCCGTTTTGAGACCTGATATGAGATCTGTAAAATGATATTGTATTATTGAAATGCGGGAAACATTGAAATTCGTTGATACTATTATCTGGTTTTATATCCAAATAATAATAATCCACATATTTTTTGATCAACAGATGTTGCGGTTTGAATGTTTCAAAGATTTCTTTCATTGTAAATAATGACGTAAATACATTTAAAAATATTTCTTTTGACCAATATACTAAATCAGAAATAAATTTCAATTCAGAAAAATCATTATAAGTTAAAAATATGATAATCGTTTATTAGATGATAGCATTTTTCAATAATTCAAATATAATATATTTTACAAATATTTTATATTTAGTATAATTAATTACTAAATTTGTTCATAAAATTGTATTATGGAAAAAGAAAATCAAATCACAGAAGAAAAAATATTCGAGTTATACGGCGATTACATTTTAAATCATGGTGAAAGACCAAAAAACATTTACCGTTTTACAAAAGATAATCAGTTTGAAGAAAAAGAATTTTACGATTATTTTGCCAGTTTCGAGCAAATTGAAAAACAAATGTTGGTCAACCTTTTTGTAAAATCCGTAGAATTGGCAGCAGAAGTAAATGACACAGACGAAATCACTTCAAAGGAAAAACTGTTGAACGTTTATTACATATTTTTCGAAAATCTGACGATGAATCGCTCATTGGTTTTAATGATTTTAGGAAATAAAATGCAGGCTGCAAAAATTTCAAATCAATTGAAAGAAGTTCATCGGGAATATATCAGGACACTTGATTTTAACGATTGGGAAATCATTGAAAAAGCAAAAGAAAACATCAAAAATGCGCATCAAAAAGCCCGTGAAGAAGCACTCTGGCTACATTTGGTTTCTGCAATAGAATTCTGGAAAAAAGATACCTCTCCTGCTTTCGAGAAAACCGACATTTACATAGAAAAGACTATTGATACAGGATTTGAATTGATAGATAATGAGCCGCTGAGAAAATTGGCAGACCTCGGAAAGTTTTTATTTAAAGAAACATTTAAGAAAAACTAAAATGAAAACACTCAATAAAATCCCGACCGGGAAAATAGAAAGAACAAGCAGTTTACTGAAAGCCGGAGCCAAAATCGGCGTTAACTACATTAAATATTACGGAAATAAAATAACTAAAGACGAACAGGAAGCAAGGCAGATTTTAAATGAAGAAAATGCTACAGATATCTATGATTCATTAAAAGAATTAAAAGGTTCTGCTTTAAAAGTTGCCCAAATGCTGAGCATGGAAAAAAATATTCTTCCGCAGGCTTATGTTGAAAAATTTTCTCTGTCTCAGTTCTCAGTTCCGCCACTTTCAGGGGCTTTGGTCAAAAAAACTTTTAGAAAATATTTCGGTAAAAATCCGGAAGCAATGTTTGATCAGTTTTCTGCAGAATCGGTGAATGCGGCAAGTATCGGACAGGTTCATAAGGCGAAAAAGGATGGTAAAGATTTGGCAGTTAAAATTCAATATCCCGGAGTAAGAGAAAGTATTTCCAGCGATTTAAAATTGGTAAAACCAATTGCCATTAAAATGTTCAACATCAAAAAAGAAGGTTCTGAATCTTATTTTCAGGAAGTTGAAAATAAATTGTTCGAAGAAACAGATTATGATTTGGAATTAAAAAGAAGTCAGCAGATTTCTGAAGATTGCAGCCATTTACCGAATCTAAAATTTCCAAAATATTATCCCGATTTGTCGTGTGAAAAAATCATCACGATGGATTGGATGAACGGAAAACATTTCTCTGAATTCACCAAGCAAAACAATTTTCAGGAAGACCTCAACAAAATCGGGCAAACGCTATGGGATTTTTATATGTACCAGATGCATATTTTGAAACAAGTTCATGCAGATCCGCACCCCGGAAACTTTTTGGTTTCGGAAAATAACGAACTATTGATCATTGATTTTGGTTGTATCAAAGAAATTCCAAATGAGTTTTATGAACCCTATTTTGAATTGGCAAAAGAAGAAAATCTTAAAAATCCTGAAGTTTTCAGATTAAAACTCTACCAATTGGAGATTCTCCGTAATGACGATACGTCGAAAGAACAGGAATTTTTCACTAAATTATTCTATGAGCTTTTAGAATTATTCACAAGACCTTTTAACCGGGAGACTTTCGATTTTTCTGATGAAAGTTTTTTTCAGGAAATTGCAGACCTTGGTCAGCGTTACGCTAAAATGAGCGACATGAAAGGAATGAATGCCAACAGAGGTTCGAAACATTTTATCTATCTGAACAGAACTTTTTTCGGGTTGTACAATATGATGCATGATGTGAGAGCTAAAGATATTAAGATAAATCATTACAAAAATTTCATCCGACAAGATGCCCGCTAATTTACCTTCAAAAATCTGCGAAGTCTGCGGGCTGCCATTCAACTGGAGAAAAAAATGGAAGAAAAATTGGGACGAAGTAAAATATTGCAGTGAAAAATGCAGGAAAAATAAAAGTTTAAAAACGTCAGAATAATCAATTAAATAGGAAATGACAGAGACTGAAAATTTGGTTGCGCAGTTGATATTTCCGCATCAGCTCTTAAAAGACACCGATTATTTAGATAAAAATCAGCCTATTTATTTGGTTGAAGAATTTCTGTTTTTCAAACAGTATAAATTTCACAAACAAAAAATTGCCTTTCACCGGGCGAGTATGAAGTTTTATGAAAAATATTTGCTGGAAGCTGGTTTTAAAGTTCATTACGTTGAAAGTAACGACGAATTATCGGACATTCAACAATTGATCAAACACTTAGAAAAGAAAAAATTTACCGAAATACTGATTACAGATGTTTGTGATAATTGGCTAGAAAAAAGAATAAAAGAAACAAAATTAAAGCTTCAAATTGTCGACAATCCGATATTCATCAATACGAAAGAAGATTTGAAAGAATATTTTGAAGGCAAAGAATTTTATCATCAAACCGATTTCTATAAACAGCAGAGAATTTCACGGAATATCCTGATGAAAGCGGGAAAACCTTTGGGTGGAAAATGGACTTTCGATACAGAAAACCGTAAGAAATATCCAAAAAATAAAAAATCGCCGCCCATCATTTTTCCCGAAAACTCAGAATATTATGAGGAAGCGAAAATTTACACTGAAAAATATTTTGGAGAAAATTATGGCAATCTGACGAGTTATCAACTCTATCCGACAACTTTTGAGGATGCTGAAAAATGGCTCGGCCAGTTCTTAGAAATGCGTTTTGCCGACTTTGGAATTTATGAAGACAGTATTGTTGAACGTGAACATTTCCTACATCACAGCGTGCTTTCTCCCCTACTCAACATCGGACTTTTGACGCCTGATTTTGTTTTGGATCAAGCTATAAAGTATGCTGAAGATTTCGATGTTCCCATTAATTCTTTAGAAGGATTTGTTCGTCAGATTTTGGGTTGGCGTGAGTTCGTTCGGGGAATTTATTTATATCAGGGAACGTTTCAGAGAAATAAAAATTACTGGAAACATAAAAATGCTCTTCCAGAATCATTTTATACAGCAAAAATAGGGATCAAACCTATTGATAGCACAATTCTGAAAGTCTTAAAAACGGGATACGCACACCACATCGAACGACTGATGATTTTTGCCAACTTGATGAACCTGATGAATATAAATCCAAACGATGTCTATCAATGGTTTATGGAAATGTTTATCGATTCTTACGACTGGGTAATGGTTCCCAACGTTTATGGAATGAGCAGTTTTTCTGACGGAGGAAAAATGAGCACGAAACCGTACATCAGCGGAAGCAATTATATCAAAAAAATGAGTGATTACTCCGATGGTGACTGGTCGGAAAAATGGGATTCACTGTTTTGGAATTTTGTGAATGAAATCGTGAGTTTTTCGAGAAAAATCCGAGGTTGGGAATGATGATTCGGACTTTTGATAAAATGACGGACGAGAAAAAAGATGCACATCTGAAATTGGCGAAACAAACAATAAAAAACTTAAAATAATGAAAGATTTTAATAAAGAACAGACCGACCGTATCATAGAAATGGCGTGGGAAGACAGAACTCCTTTTGAAGCCATCGAATTTCAGTTTGGAATAAGTGAGGCGGAAGTGATTGAAATAATGCGAAGCGAACTGAAACTTTCAAGCTTTAAACTTTGGAGGAAAAGGGTGAATTCCGGTGTGAGTAAGAAGCATTTGAAGAAAAGAAACACTGAGATTAACCGTTTTAAATGCAGTAGACAACGAACAATCAGTCATAATAAAATTTCAAAGAGGTAATATTTTATTAAACTTTAAAAAATAGCAAAATGAAAAATATCGTCATTATCGGTTGTGGACAAGGCATCGGGTTTGCCACTGCAAAGCTTCTTTCGGAGAAAAATCATATTATCGGAATTTCAAGAAGCCCTAACGCTGAAGTAGAAAATTTAAATATCGATTTTCATCAAATGAACATTCTTTCCGGAAATCTAGATGAAATTAATTTTCCTGATGTGATAGACGGGTTAGTGTATGCGCCGGGAAGCATTAACTTAAAACCTTTTAACAGACTTTCAATCGAGGATTTTAGAAATGATTTTGAAATTAATGTTTTAGGAGCTGTGAAAATAATTCAGAGATTATTGCCCAACCTGAAAAAATCTGAAAGTGCATCTGTCATACTGTTCAGTTCGGTTGCTGCGAAATTGGGAATGCCTTTTCACGCTTCTGTTTCAGCCAGTAAAAATGCGGTAGAAGGTTTAACCAAAAGTCTTGCGGCAGAACTTTCTCCTCAGAAAATAAGAGTCAATTGCATTGCACCGTCTTTGACTGATACCAATTTGGCTTCACAACTTCTTTCAACAACTGAAAAACGCGAAGCTTCCGGAAAGAGACATCCTTTGCAAAGAATCGGAAATGCAGGAGAAATGGCAAAAATGACAGAATTTTTATTATCTGAAAACGCCTCGTGGATTACAGGACAAATCATCGGTATTGACGGCGGGATGGGTAATACAAAGCTTTGATTGAAAAAACTAAATATTTATCTTTGTTTTAATATAGAACTATGAAAACCGATTTTATTATTGATCTTCTTCTCCAAGTCAAAGAATTTGAAAGCTCCTCTGCCTGTAAGCCTAACTGTAGCGTAGAAGATTTTAGGATGTGGCTGAATGATAAAAAATACACTGAGGAAAGTCCTACCAAGCTTTTTAAAAATGAAAATCATTTGGTTTCATTTACAGAAAATGAAATTTGCAAGCAGGTTCTCTTATTAGGTAGATACTCTAAATTGCTTATCAGGAAAGGTTTGGGAGAATTCCCTGAACTCGCCAACGAAGAATTCACCTACTTGTATCGTCTTAAAGATGAACCTTTTTTAACTAAAATTCAGTTGATCGAAAAAAATGGTCACGAGAAACAAACGGGAACTCAAATCATCAAAAGACTTCTGGAAGCGGGATTTTTAGAAGAAAAAAATGATGCATTTGATAAAAGAAGTAAGAGACTGAATCTTACGGAATTAGGTCAAAAAACCTTTCACAAATCTGTTGAAAAGGTAAATCAAACTTCAAAAATACTGTCTGGAAAATTAGATGATGAAGAAAAGAATCAACTGTTGAAAATTCTTAAAAAACTGAATGAATTTCACGGTCATTTATATACTGAATATCGAAATACTGCTATCAAAGAAATTGGCACCATGCTGCAAACAATATCATAACACATTGGTTTAAAAATAATTACCGGAATATTACAAAAATTAAATAAAAAAGCCTCTTCCACGAAAAGGCTTTTCTGTATTAGATAATGACAGGGGTAACTTTACCATCTCCTTTTTCTATTTCAATGATACTGTTTTTTAGAAAAAGTGCAGGAAAGAATTTAGAAGAACTGTCCTGTTCATAAAAAACCCCTTTCGTATTGCTGTCGTCCGTTAGAGCTTCTAAGATTTGCTCATGAATTTTTATGAAATCCTCTTCGCTTTCAAAAGTGAGAGAAAACTCTTTAAAACTGTTGATAATTTTTATAACCATAAATCGTAAGAACCACATTTGAGTGGTTAACCTTTAATAACGGAATTCAAATACGTAGCCAAACTGTTAACGGACAGATAAATTCCTGAAACTTAATTTTAATGGTTTCCCCAACACTTTATTTTTATCTTAATTTTAAAATCTTATTTATATTTGTCTGATTTTAATGATATGAAAATACCAATACACTTTAAAGCACTAATCAATTTTTTCAGTACTGAAAAGGGAGGACTTGTAACTCCTGTATCTTCAGGCTATCGCTCAGAGATCAAATTCCCTTTTGAAATGAATTCTTTTATCGCAGCGCAGACCTTTGAAGAGACTGAACTTATATTCCCGGGAGACTCAGCTGCTGTTGATATTACACTAATCGACGCAGAACAATTTCTGGAGAAGTTGTACAACGGGATGGATTTTGAACTTTACGATAACTCAGGTATTATCGCAGATGGTGTGGTTACAGAAGTTTATGCGAAAAATAATTAATAATAGAATACTCAACATTCCATCAAAATGAGTGAAATTTTAATTTAAAAAATGACTTTTTAGCAAAATGATCATTATTTGATAGACATATCTCCATCAAGTGGTAGAACGAATGAAAATGTGGTGCCCTCGTTCGGGTAACTTTTGACTTCAATAATACCGTTATGAAGTTCGATAAATTCTTTACAGAGATAAAGTCCTATACCAAATCCTGCTATTGATGCATTATTAATACCCTTTACACGGTAGTAGCGATCAAATATCCTCTGCTGGTCATCTGCGGAAATTCCTATTCCCTGATCCCGAACATTAATTTGTAAATTATTATCTGTAGTTATCAGATATTCTACTATGATTAACGTTTCCGTAGGAGAATACTTCACCGCATTTCCGATAAGATTATTTAGTACTTGTGAAATCTTTTCGCGGTCTGCAAGTATTGATAGTGGCCCGGCAGATTTGAATAGAAAATGATGTGTATGAATGGTTGAAATCACTTCATCCTCAATTTCCGAGAATAGTAATTGGAAATCAAAGGAGGTTTTATCAATATAAATTTGTCCTGAATCAAGTCTGGAAACATTGAGGAAACCGTTAATCATCCCGGTCATATTATCCACTTGTTTTAAAGATTTTTCCAGCGTATTTTGCTGTAAAATGCTTTCCGTATTTACTGCCATTCGCTGTAAAACCTGGAGATATGCCTTGAGTGATGTGAGTGGCGTTTTAAGTTCGTGACTTACCATTCCCATAAAATCATCTTTTCGCTCTTCCTCTTTTTTTTGTTCAGTAATATCTCTGAGCGTACCATTAAGACTTAGCGGATTCCCCTGTTGATCATAGAAGACTCTGCCATTTGCTTGTAAAAGTCTTATCTTTTCGTCTGTTTTATTTTTAATTCGGTATTCTATAAAGTAATAGCCGTCAGAATCTTTACTCAAAGATTGCGAAATAGCTGCTGTCACCCGATCTCGATCCTCTGGCAAAATAACTTCTACTGCTAAGGATAGATCTAAATTTTCCTCGGAAGATAAACCGAACCATGTTTTAAGTAGATTATTACCTGAAAAGAGATTTGTTGTGGGTTGATAATAGAAGGTGGCAAGTTCCCCGGCATCTATCGCAAGAGCCAACATTTGCTGGTCATTTTCATTCTTGCGCCGCTCTAAAACCTGTTGGGTAATCTCTTCAAGAATGACAAGAACACCCGAAATATCGCCATTATTTGAAAAAATAGGTTGATAAATAGAGTTCACAATAGCTTCTCTTAATCCATCTTTATGGTACAGCTT
>Ga0308171_1000899_pt1 | contig 48955 bp, 52 predicted proteins | sample PhyGR1_FD_202135 | JGI IMG/M metagenome (GOLD analysis project Ga0308171, IMG submission 202135) | Phyllosphere microbial communities from UC Gill Tract Community Farm, Albany, California, United States - DLSLSG.R1 | ecosystem: Host-associated > Plants > Phyllosphere > Unclassified | place: USA... | reverse complement strand
GCCTGAAGGTCCCATTATGGCTACAAACTCTCCTTCTTTGATGTTTAAGCTTACATTATTAAGCGCATTGGTTTGTACATCTTCGGTTTTATATACTTTTGAAAGGTTTTGGATATTTATCATTTTGATTTAGTTTTAAAGTTTGTGATTTGAGTTTTAATAAAAATTTATCAATAATCGATTGTAATTAAATTGAATCGATTGTCCCGCCGGAATCTCTGTCCGCAGAGAATTTGATTCCCGACAAGGTTTTGTATCTGATTTTCGCCATGGAACTTGCAGAAGCCGTGAGTTCTTTAGAAACACTTAAACTAACCGAAGAAGCCGATTCCGCAGTCACAGTTGCGACAGAAATATTAGTTTTTGTTGCTACGATTCTAGATGCGCCTTGAGAAGTGATTTTCGCAGAATCAATTTTTCCTTGAATATCAATTTTACTTCCTGATCGTGCGTTCAACACAAGATTTTCTGTATTTACAGTGCCTAAAACCGACCCTCCGGATTGCGTGTTGATGATAATATTTTTCGCATTGGAATCGCCAAATATTTTTCCGCCACTTTCCGTAGAAAATTTCTGAATATTAAAGTTGTCTTTGATTTTCACGATAGAACCAATGCCTGCACTAACGGATTTTACATCTTTTGCGTAAATCACAATTTTGGTATTCACATTTTCCATAGGCTGATTTCTTTTATAGTCAATTTCTAATGTATTATTTTTCACATTGACTTCAACAAAACGAAGATAATTGCTCGTAATCACGACTTTTTCTTCATTTGATTTTCTTATTTCCACATCAAAAACCATCTGAGAGTCAATAGAATCAAAATGTTCCAAATTGATGGTTTTGCTTTCCAGATTTTCAGTCGGTTTTGTTGGGCTTTGTGCGTTTACAAATATCGCGGTGATAGTAATTATAATTAATAATAGTAATTTTTGCATTGTTATATTTTTTAGTTTTTTATTTTATTTTTGGATATCCAATATCTCATATTTCTTCAGTTCGGTGTAATCTGATGTGATTACAGTTTCACCTTGTTTCAGTCCGGAAACTACTTCATAATACATTTGATTTTCTCTTCCAAGGCTGATATTTCGTTTTTCGGCTTTGTTATTTTTCATTACGAAAATCCATTTTCCGTTCGTGTCTTTGTAGAAATTCCCTTTTGGAATCATCATACTTTGCGTATCAGCAGACAATTTCAGCTTCACTCCGAACGTCATTCCGATTTTCAGATTCTCCGGTTTTACATTGACGAAATTAAGTTCTACTGAGAATTGTCCTTCTTTTACTTCCGGAAGAATTTTGGTAATGATGACCTCAAATTGCTTTGCATTGTTTTCCAGACTTCCTTTGATTCCGTTTGTGAGTTTATTAATGTAATATTCATCCACTTTTGCAATCAACTTGTAACCGCCCATCAAATCAACTTTTCCGATGCTTTCGCCAGTCGTCAGATTCTGTCCTAATGAAATATTGAATGACGATAATCTTCCCGAAACAGGCGACATTATCAGGAAATTATTTTTGTTGGAACGAAGAATATTCAAACTTTTTTCCATTTGGTTGATGGAATTATTGATGGCAGAAAACTGAGAATTTCTGGAAGCCTTTTCGCTGGAAGCTCCTTTTTCGACAATTACTTTTCTTTGTTTCTGATAATTGAGATTTTGTAAAGCGATATCATAATCGGTTTTCTTTCCGATTTCTGCATCGAACAATCTTTTCTGAAGATTGAAAGATTGCAAAGCTGTGTTGTAATCATTTTGAGACTGAAGCAATTCTTTATCCTGATTGAATTCCTGATTCTTCAGTTCCAAAAGCGAACTTCTCATCTGACTGATCTGCTGCATAATTCCAGTTTCCTGATTCAGATAATTGAATTCTGTATTCGGATTGTAAACTCTTGCAATGGGTTGTCCTTTCGTTAACATTTGTCCGTCTTCTGCAAAAATTTCCTTTACCGCACCACCTTCCAAAACGTTTACTAAAGAAGAATTAAGAGATTGCGTCTGTGCTGTAACCATCAACATATCTTCGAACTTCCCATTCGTCACCACATCAGTTTGAATATCTTCCAACTTTACATTATAAGTTTTTTTCTGATTCAAAAAATACCATCCGAAAACTGAAACTGTCAAAGCAGAAACAACGATAATCGATATTAATTTTAGTTTAGACTTCTTTTTTACTATTTTCGTATCCATATTTAAGATAACTTATTTACTTACAGGCTATTACACAATGTAAATGCCAGAGATTTATAAATTGCTAACTCCCTGAAAATGTGATTAAATATATTTTAATTAATTTTAAGACTGTTCAATATCGGACACTTTTTGTACGAAAACGGACAACTCAAATGATGAAAATTAAAAACTATGACAAAAAAATCAAAAAATACAGATTCCAATGAAAATCAAATAGGATTTTTTAACGAAAAACTGTTTACAGATTTATCAAAGTTAATAGAACAAAGTCGCCATCAGGTTGCGATGCAAGCCAACAGCACATTGACTATTTTGTTTTGGCAAGTTGGCAAACGTATCAATGATAACATTCTTCAAAACCAACGTGCAGAATATGGAAAACAAATTGTGTCGACAGTGTCGGCACAATTGGAACATCTGTACGGAAGAAATTTCACACTGCGAAATGTGAGACGTATGATGCAGTTTGCCGAACAATTTAAGGATTTGCAAATTGTGACGCCACTGGCTACACAATTGAGTTGGTCACATTTTATAGAATTATTACCCCTAAAAAATTACGAAGCCAAATTATTTTATGCTGAATTATCAATCGAAGGAACATTAGGAAAACGAGAGCTACGAAAACAAATCGCCAACAAAGCTTTCGAAAGAACCGAAATTGCCAATATTCAAGTCACCCAAAATGAAAATTTTCCCATCAACACATTCAAAGACCCCTATCTTTTGGATTTCCTTGGACTGCAAAATGGTTATCTCGAGAAAGATATTGAATCTGCTATTCTTCACGAATTAGAAAAATTTATTTTAGAATTAGGAAAAGGGTTTGCTTTTGTGGAACGCCAAAAAAGAATGATTATCGACGGCGAAGACTTTTACCTTGACCTGTTATTTTACCACCGTTCCTTAAAAAGATTGGTTGCAATCGAACTCAAATTGGGAAAATTCCAAGCAAAACACAAAGGTCAAATGGAATTATATCTGAAGTGGCTCAATAAAAACGAGCGTCAGGAAGGCGAAGAAACCCCAATTGGACTCATACTTTGTGCGGAAAGCAGTAAAGAACAGGTTGAACTTTTGGAAATGCACAAAGACGGAATTATGGTAGCAGAATATTGGACAGAATTACCATCCAAGCAAGAACTAGAAAGAAAATTACACACTGCTTTAATCGAAGCAAAAGAACGTTTCGAACGCAAGAAATTACTTTAATTTTTATAACTCAAAATGCGAAAAAAAGAAGCTCATATTTTAATTGTGGATGACGACGAGGATATTTTATTTTCGGCGAGAATCTGGCTCAAGAAATTTTTCACGGAAGTCAGTTGCCTTAGTCAGCCAAAGAACATTCTGAAGTTTTTAACTGAACAACAGGTTGATACGGTTCTTCTGGATATGAATTTCCGGAAAGGTTTTGAAAACGGACAAGACGGTCTTTACTGGATGAATGAAATCAAAACTTTGGAACCGCAACTACCAATCATTTTAATGACGGCTTACGGCGAAGTGGAATTGGCGGTTGAGGCTTTAAAGAACGGCGCATCCGATTTTATCCTAAAACCTTGGAATAATGAGAAATTATACGCTTCCGTAAACCTCGCAGTCGATATTTCCAGAAAAAATAAAAAACTGAATCAGTGGGAAAATGTCAGCGTAAAAACAAATCAGTATCAATTGGAAACTGCTTCTTTTACAATGCAGGAAGTGATGAATCAAATCACGAAAGTGGCGCCGACTGACGCCAATATTTTACTTTTGGGAGAAAACGGAACCGGAAAATACGTTCTCGCGGAACACATTCACGAATTATCGGAAAGAAAAAATCAGCCATTTGTCCACATTGATTTGGGAAGTCTTTCCGAAAATCTTTTCGAAGCGGAATTATTCGGTTATAAAAAAGGAGCTTTCACCGATGCGAATCAGGATTATTCCGGGAAGATTGAAAATGCTCAGAACGGAACGGTATTTCTGGATGAAATCGGGAATCTTCCGCTTCATCTTCAAACCAAATTATTAAGTTTAATTCAAAACCGAAAACTAACGAGAATAGGAGAAAATAAAGAACGAAATTTAGACGTCAGATTTATTTTTGCAACGAATGAAAATCTTAAAAAAGCCGTTTCTGAAAATCGTTTTAGGAAAGATTTATATTACAGAATCAATACCGTTGAACTTCAAATTCCGAGTCTGAGAGAACGTTTGGAAGACATTCCGACTTTAGCTGATTATTTTTTGGAAAAGTACAAACAGAAATATCATAAAGCAGATTTAGCTTTGAACGAATCTTTGACCAATGAACTCACAACCTATTCCTGGCCGGGAAATATCCGTGAACTCGACCATTGTATCGAACGAAGCGTAATTCTATCCAATGAGAAAAACCTGAAATTATTGATGCCTCAAGATGAAGAAGCAGACAAGCCAATTATCAATCTTAACATCGAAGAAATGGAAGAAATTCTCATAAAAAAAGCTTTGAAAAAACACCGTGGAAATATTTCTCTTGCGGCGGAAGATTTGGGATTATCGAGAGCTGCATTGTATAGAAGAATGGAAAAATTTGAATTGTAGATGAACAAACAACAATTTATTTGGCTGTTATTTATTCTTCTGGCGATTGTCAGCGGAATTTTTGCGTTTGATTTCTACTCTCAAAACAAGTGGATCAATTTCGGATTGTTCACGATGTTGACGATTGGTTGTGTAATCTTGGCTCAGGTTTCTGCTTTATCTTTTATTCAAAAAAGTGAGAAAATATTGTTGGCGATTCAGAAAAAAGACTTTTCTCTTTTCCCGAAAACTGAGGAAAATAGTTTGGTGGATAATGCTGTAAAACTTTATTATCAAAGCAAAGAAGAACATTTGTCTTTGTCATCTTACAAACTTTTGTACGAAGAAATTCTGAATCAATTGGAAATCGGATTGATGATCCTTTCCGAAAAAAATAATCAATGGGAAGTTTTTTATGTGAATCCGGTTTTTCTGGAGATTCTCCAGATTCCCAAATATAATTCGTGGGAATTGTACGAATCTAAAACGTCAGAATTTTATAAAATCATCGAGCAAACCAATTATGAAAACTCGCAGGAATTCTTTGATATTTCAATCAATGAAAATGTGAAACAGTCATTTTCTCTTCGGACTAAAAAAGTGCAAAATATCAAAAACCGCTTTTGCATTATCAGTTTGGAATCTGTTCAGAAAATCATTGAGCAAAAAGAAAAATTAGCTTGGAATAATTTGATGAAAGTGATTTCGCACGAACTTCTGAACACTTTGACGCCGGTCAACAGCTTGATTCAAAACCTTGAATATATCGCCAATCAGGAAGTTGTTGAAAAAGAAGACCAAGAGGAAATGAAGGAAAGTTTGATGATTATTAATTCAAAATCCAAACAATTACTGAATTTCGTGGATGATTATCGCCAAGTTGCTGAACTTCCAAAACCTGTTTTCAAAACAATTTCTTTGACGAATATTGTAGAAACTGCACTTAATTTCCTTAAACCAGAATTCGAAAAAAATCAGATCAAAATTATCAACTCTCTGGAAAATCAAGTGATATTCGCTGACCAGAAAATGATTGAAAGATGTCTGATCAATCTTTATCTGAACGCAATCTACGCAGTTGCCGACAACTCAGAAAAAATTATTAAAACAGAAATTAAAACTTTCAACAAAAGAATTTTATTAAGTGTTGAAGACAACGGAATCGGAATCTCGAATGAAATTAAAGACAAGATTTTTCTTCCGTTTTTCACGACCAGAATCAGCGGTTCCGGAATCGGCTTAACTTTGAGTAAAAGTATTATTGAAGCTCATAAAGGTTATCTTAACTATAAACCGTTGGAACAAGGAAGTCGGTTTGAAATTTGGTTTGTAGAATAAACCGAAGAAAATTTTAACGCAAAGGCGCAAAAATTTATTGAAAATCATCAAATAAAAAGTCGCAAAGTTTTTATCTTCGATAAGATAATTTGCGCCTTTCAACATTATCAAAATCTAAAAAATTGCGCCTTTGCGTCAAAAACCAAACACAACTATGAAAATCAAAAATAACGCTGGCGAAATTGTAGAATTTGAAATCTCAAAACTGGAAAATTCACTTCAGAATTCCGGGGCGGATGAAGCTTCTGTCAAACAAGTTTTGAAAATCATTCTTCCAAATTGTATAGACGGAATCACAACTCGTGAACTTTACAAATTGGCTTTCGACGAATTGAAGAAAATTTCAAACTCGGTCGCAGCAAGATACAGCTTGAAAAAAGCGTTGTTGGAATTGGGACCTGCGGGATTTTATTTCGAACAGTGGATTGCCAGAGTTTTCCAAAATATCGGCTACAAAACGGAAACCGGGCAATTGATAAAAGGACATTCGGTGACGCACGAAGCCGACGTCATCGCCAAAAAAGACGAGAAAACATATTGGGTAGAATGTAAATTCCGAAATGCGGAAGACACGAAAATCTCCGTCACAACGCCGATGTACGTTCTATCTAGAGTCAAAGATATTTCTGAAATCAATTATAATCTATTCGGAACTCAAACCGAATTTACAGATGGCTGGCTCATCACGAACACTTATTTCACCAAAGATTCTTTGGCTTTCGGCGAATATTACGGACTCAGATTGCTGTCCTGGGATTATCCGAAAGATAAAAACATCAAAAGTCTGGTTGACCAAAATGCGCTTTATCCAATCACTTGCCTCACAACGTTGGACGGAAAACAGAAGCAAAAACTGCTGGAGAAAAAATGTGTTTTAGTCAAAGAATTATTCACCAATCAGAAATTACTGGACGTTTTGGATTTGAATGAAGCAATAAAATCAGAAATTTTAAAAGAAGCAAAAGAGCTTCTGGTCATCAAAATTTCGGAATAAAAAAAACCGCCAGATTTGGCGGTTTAAATTTTCTAACTTCTAGATTCTAACTTCTAAAATCTAAATTATTTCCCTTTTTGCGGAGGATAGTTCGCCATAATATCAGCAACTATCTGTGGAATTTGTTTTTGTTTGGACTTCGGCGAATCCACGGAAAGTCCGCTTCCGATGCCCTGCCAAACCAATTTCTGGGTTTTAGCGTCCACGATGTCAACTACGATGGTTCCGCTGTTATAATTATTGGTCCAAGTGTTTCCCATTCCGAAACCGCCACCCCAGCCCCAAGGTCTTCCCCAGCCGAAACCGCCGCCGTACGAAGTTTGGATATCCTGTACTTTCTTATGAGACGCTTTTACATTGATGATCAAATCAGGATTCTGAGCCGACGTCAAAGTTTTTGCCTGCAATTGTTTTGATAATTCGTTCAGGACTCTGTCTTTATCGATGTCATTCAGTTTCAGGTCGTCTGTTCTCAGCAAATACGTTTTGTAGTTGGCGAAATTTGCTGTCGCAGCATAGTCAGATTTCACGTTGAAAGGGCTGCAAGAAGTCACGCCCAAAGAAACTGCTGCCAGTAATATGAAGAAATATTTTGTACTCATTTTATATAGATTTTTGTGTTGGAATTCGTGAATCTTCGATTTCATTATAGTAATTATTTAGATTTTTTAATAAATGTATCCGTCTTTTTATCGTAGCCATACGGGCAATGTCGGCACCCACTTTTACAGCAATATCCTCGTTTCAGATGGAATTTCTCCGTAAAAACCTTGTAACCTTGCTCGTTGTAGAAGAAGTCTTCATTCTCTTTGATGTCATTTAGTTTCATAAGTTAAAAAACTGTACCAAAATTTTTATCTTTGATAGATTATTAATGAAAATTATTATGGCAGCTATTTCCGCCCTCCGTTCCCAATCTTTTTGCCTGCGCTATTCCAGCCACAAAAAAGGATTTCCACTCAAACCTAACGAAGTGGTTCATCGATTCCAACTAAAAAATAGAAAAGATGAGATAAGTCGGGCTGCAGATTCGACTTTAAATCAGATTTATCCATTCAATTTTAGAAATATCTGCAATTCATAGCTTCCCTCCTCTAACTTCCATCTTCCAAACCCAACTATGATAATCATCTGCCAAAGATTACTCAAAAATACTAAAATTTCGGGGATTACCTTGTTCCCGTTTATTTTGCTGAGGAAAAAAGAGTTGAGGCACAACCAGAGTCTCATCAACCACGAGAAAATACATCTAAGCCAACAACTGGAACTTTTGATAATTCCGTTTTACATTTGGTATTTGTCAGAATATTACATCAAATATCTCAAATATAAAGATCCAGAACGGGCTTACAGAAACATCAGCTTCGAAAGAGAAGCTTACGAGAACGACCAAAACTTAGATTATCTCAAAACCCGAAAATTTTGGAGTTTCATTTCCTATTTGTGATTCAATAAAAAAACAAGGCTCACAATCAACTGACAATCAATCATATCAATTGCAATAACCTCTCCAATATTACATTTTCATCAAAAAAATCTCTAAGACTATAAAATAATCTAAATTTGCAAAATTATTTTTCAATAATTCTTAAATTATGTCGCAAGATAGCAGTGGTCATTTTGACCTCAAAAAACTTTCCGCAGTTGGCGTTTTGGTTTCATTAGGAATAGTTTTCGGAGACATCGGAACCTCGCCGTTGTACGTGATGAAAGCCATCATCAATGCTGGAAAATCCGGAGGAATTATTTCTGAGGAATACATCGAAGGGGCACTTTCGTGTATCATTTGGACACTTACGTTACAAACGACGATTAAATATGTTATCATCGCTTTAAAGGCCGATAACAAAGGTGAAGGTGGAATCTTATCGCTCTACTCCCTCGTCAAGCGATTCAAGAAAAAATGGCTGTACGGTGTGGCAATAATTGGTGCGGCGACTTTGGTTGCTGACAGTATTATCACGCCATCAATGACGGTAATTTCTGCGATAGAAGGACTGGAGTTGGTATTGCACAAACCGCCTGTAGTTCCCATAACTTTAGTCATTCTGATTGTTATTTTTGTTGTTCAACAGTTTGGAACAAGCTTTATAGGAAAATTCTTTGGACCTGTAATGGTGCTTTGGTTTTTGGTTTTAGGAGGTTTTGGTCTTGTACAATTGATAGAACATCCCACTGTTTTGAGGGCTTTCAATCCTTATTATGCTGTCAAATTAATATACAACTCGCCAAGTGCAATTGTCATTTTAGGAGCCGTTTTTCTTTGTACAACTGGGGCAGAAGCCTTGTATTCTGACCTTGGACATTGTGGCATCAAAAATATTCAGGCCAGTTGGATTTTCGTAAAAGCAATGCTGATTCTCAATTACCTTGGTCAAGGTGCCTGGTTATTAAGCAATTACCACGAAGTTTTCGCAGGCAAGAATCCATTTTTTGGAATTATGCCGGAATGGTTCATTATTCCAGGTGTTGTTCTTGCAACTGCCGCTGCAATCATTGCGAGTCAGGCCGTAATTACAGGCGCTTTCACGATGTTTTCGGAAGCAATGTCACTCAACTTCTGGCCCAATCAGGAAATCGAATATCCAAGTGGGATCAAAGGCCAAATGTACATCCCGAAAATCAATTGGGGACTTTTGCTGCTTTGTTTCATCGTGGTGATCTACTTCAAAGAATCCAGTAAAATGGAGGCAGCATACGGACTTTCCATTACTGTGACGATGTTGATGACAACCATTCTTCTAATTTTCTGGTTTCTCAAAACAAGAACCAATAAAATCTGGATTGCGATTTTCGCTTTAACTTATATTGTCATCGAAGGTGGATTTTTCAGTGCCAACATCATCAAATTCTTTGATGGCGGTTGGATGTCTGTCATACTTGCAGGATTCATCGGAATCTGTATGTATGCCTGGTACAACGGTAGAATTATCAAAACAACTTTCATCAAATTCGTCAAACTTGAAAAATATATCTCCACGATAAAAGATATGAAGTTGGATGAAACGATCCCAAAATACGCGACCAATCTCGCCTTTATCAGCCGTGCGAAAAGAGACGACGAGGTAGAATCAAAAATCATCTACTCCATCATCAGAGCACAACCGAAAAGGGCTGACCATTATTTCATTCTGAATATCGTTAACCAAGAAGATCCTTACAGTTTTAAATATAATGTCGAGGAAATCCTACCTGGAACAATCTATAAAATCAGTTTCTTGTTAGGTTTCAAAAGAGACCGAAGAATCAACGACTATTTCCAGCAAGTTTTGTCGGAAATGATGGAAGAAGGTACAATCCCTTCCAGAAGTTCTCATCCATCACTTAGAACGCATAATATTCCGCCGGATCTCAAATTTGTTATTATCGATAATGTTTACATCAACGATTTCTTATTGACAATTCGTGACAAGATCATTCTTAACATCTATAATTTTGTGAAGAAACTGGGCAGCAATGATTTCACAGCCTATGGTGTTGCAAGTCACAATGTAGTAGTAGAATCTGCGCCACTACTCGACCAGAAGATCAAAACAGAGAAGATAGAAAGAGTCGAAGGCAAGCATTTTGATTAATCAGAAAAAAAATCGCTAATTTTGTAAGATGGATACGAAACAAAAAGAGTTGAATATCGCAACTATAAAAGATGTTCTAAGACAATACCTTATGGATAAAGGCTTCCGCAACACGCCGGAGCGTTATACCATCTTGGAAGAGATCTACAATATGGAACATCACTTCAACGTGGACGATCTTTATCTTCTGATGATGCAGAAAAAATACCACGTGAGCAAAGCTACGATCTACAATACGATCGAGATTTTCCTGGATGCAGGTCTAATAAGAAAGCACCAGTTCGGGGAAAAAACATTGAGCACATCGTCTTACGAAAAATCTTATTTCGATAAGCAGCACGACCATTTGGTGATCTACAAAGAAGACTCAGATAAAATAATTGAGGAGATCATAGAATTTTGCGACCCAAGGATCCAAGGCATCAAAGACTCGATTGAAAAAGCATTTGGTGTAAGTATTGATACGCATTCCCTGTACTTCTACGGACACAAGAAGTCTGAAAATTAATGAAGAAAGTCTTTCTTTTAATATTACTTTTATTTGTTGTAAGAATCTTTTCACAAGTTACGCCAACCCAAAATACAGGTTTGGTAAAAGATCCCTTTTTCAACAATCCAAAGCCTAATACAGAAGCTTCCAAGAAAGTTCAAAATAAACATTCTGACACTTTCGGTGTTAGTCCAGACAAATACGAGGGCAATCCTGTTTTCTCGGGAAATGTTGTATTTGAACATCAAGGTTCTGTCCTTACAGCTGATGAAGTTGTTCTTTATCAAAAAGAAAATTTTCTGAAAGCCATCGGAAATGTAGTCCTCACAACAGCGGACGGAAGTAAAATTACCGCAGAAGAGATGGAATATGATGGCAATACAGAACGCGGGATAGCTAGAAGAAACGTTGTCCTTACCGATCCAAAACAGACCATAAAAACAGAGACACTTTATTACGATAAGATTCCAAATACCGCTTACTTCAACACAGGAGGAACAATCTACAGCAATGACGGAAGTGTGATGTACACCAAAGCGGCAACGTATTATCTCAACACCAAGATGATTGATTTCATCGGTCGTTCCAACATCGAAACTGACAAGTACACGATTGTAAGTGATAACATCAAAACCAATCAAGTCACGGGTGTTTCAGACTTCTTTGGTCCAACAACCATTAGAGATAAAGCCAATCTAAGAAACTACGTTTACACAGAATTAGGAACTCATAATTCCAAGACCGGCGAATCTTTCCTTAACAAAAATTCCAGGATCCATTACAACGATAAAATTCTCACTGGAGACAAACTCTACTTCAACAGAAACACAGGTTTCGGTAAAGGAAACGGTAACGTAATGCTCGAAGATCCGAAAGAAAAACGTTTCATCAAAGGTGGTTACGGCGAGATCTATGAGAAAAAAGATTCTGCAATGGTAACAGACAAACCTTACGCTGTGAAAATTCTAACCAAAGATTCGGTTTATATTTCTGCAGAAAAATTCCTGACCTATCAAAAACCTGATTCTGCAAATGCACTCAAGAAAAAAAGTTTTCTGAGAGCCTTTAAAAAAGTGAGGATCTATAAGACGAATATGCAAGGCCGTTCCGATTCATTAAGTTTCAATGAAACCGACGGCGAGATGCACCTGATCAGAAAACCGATCCTTTGGATGGGCGTGAAACAAGTCACTGGCGATGAGATTCGCGTATACAGCAATCCCGAAAAAGAGATCACAGATTCCATCCGGGTTTTAGGAAATGCGTTCGCGATCAGCAAAGTAGACTCACTGAATATGAAAGACGAATTCCACCAGATCAAAAGCAAAAATATGATCGTCTATCTGAAGGACAATGCAATCGATGTAGCAAAAGCAGTTGGAAATGCCCAAGCCATCAATTACGCCGATGACGAAAATGAGAAGACGCACGAGATCACGAGAATTGGGGTCGCCTTGTCCACTTGCGGCGAGATCGCAGCACAGTTTTTGGAGCGCCGTCTTGAGGTTGTAGATTGTAATATTGGTGCCAATACAGACACTTACCCTATGAGCAAGATCTCTAAGGAGGAACGTTTTTTCAAAGATTTCAACTGGAATACCAAAGACCGGCCGCAGAAATGGCGCGACATTTTCCTGGATACACCAAATTATCCTGAAACCGTTTATCAATCAGACAATTCCCTCTTTGAACGAGCTGACGCAGAACGCAAAAAACTTGAAGAAAAGAACAAACCGAAAGTGCCAATTCGGGTAAAGAAGTAATTTTATTTGGGCGCCTTTATCCGCCTTCCGTTCCCGCTATTTTTGCCTTCCCTAAAACCAGCCACAAAAAATGAGCTCCACTCAAGTCGGGGCGCGCTTCGCCAAGATTGAAATTTTTGTCGATATTTTTCACAAGAAAATAAGAATTTCCCGAACTTTGCAGAAGTTTAGAAGTCCTTTTCGTTTCGAAAAAATAATTGATTTTATGTCTAACTTCTAAAATCTAATTTCTAACATCTACATAAAAATGAAGATCGATTTTTTCAAATATCAAGCCCAGACAACACCTTACGCCGCAGGTTTCGAAGTGGAAAAAGCAGAAGGAAGCTATATCTACGGCAAAAACGGAATCGCTTACCTGGATTTTGTAGCCGGCGTTTCTGCAAATACACTTGGACATTCGCATCCGAAGGTTGTGAATGCCATCAAAGAACAGGCAGACAAATACCTGCACGTCATGGTATACGGCGAATATGCGCAGGAAAAACCAGTCGAGCTTTGCAGACTTTTGGCAGAAGCAACGCCTGAACCATTGGAAGTAACTTATCTCGTCAACTCAGGAGCAGAAGCCATCGACGGCAGTTTGAAGCTTGCAAAAAGATATACAGGAAGAGAAGAAATCATCGCTTTCAAAGAAGCTTATCACGGGAACACGCACGGCGCACTTTCTGTTGCTGGAAACGAAGTTCACAAAAGAGAATTCCGTCCGTTATTGCCAATGGTCAATTTCATCGAGTTCAATAACGAAAATGACTTTGATAAAATCACGGAGAAAACGGCTTGTGTGATTGTGGAAACCATCCAAGGAGCGGCAGGTTTTATAATGCCGAAGGATAATTACTTCATTCAACTGAAAAAACGTTGTGGGGAAGTCGGTGCGTTGTTGATTCTTGATGAGATTCAGCCAGGTTTTGGACGCACGGGGAAACTGTTTGCGTTTGAGCATTTTGGGATTGTTCCCGATATTCTCGTGATGGGAAAAGGAATGGGCGGCGGCGTTCCGGTTGGTGCTTTTATGAGTTCTAAGGAAATTATGACGAGCCTTTCACATTCGCCGAAGTTGGGACACATTACGACTTTTGGAGGAAATCCGTTGATTGCAGCCGCTTCTCTCGCCACTTTGAAAGAAGTTCTGGAAAGTGGATTGATGGAAGAAACTGATAAAAAAGAAAGACTCTTCCGAGAATTGCTCGTTCATCCAAAAATCAAAAATGTGAACGGAAAAGGTTTGATGCTGGCTGTGAATCTTGGAAGTCCGGAATATACTTTGAAAGTCGCATCCAGATGTATGGAAAAAGGCTTGATTGTCTTTTGGCAGCTTTACAGAAATGAATATATGAGAATCTCTCCGCCTTTAACCATCTCCGAAGATGAAATTAGAAAAGGTTGCGCGATTATTTTGGAAGCTTTGAATGACGTGGAATAGATTTTTTCCCAACATTCTATTTTAACATCCAGTTTGTCATTCCGGAGGAATCTCGACAGCGAAATTAGATTGACTTCGTCGAACCACTCTGTTAGGTTTCCTCCGGAATGACAAAAGTTCGTTTTTACCTTGACTTGTGATTTGTACTGAAAATTGCAGCCCGACTTGAGCGGAAATCCTTTTTTGCGTGTACTCGAGTTCAACTTAACGGAAATCTTGAGCAAAAAAGATTGGGAGCGGAAGGCGGATAAAGCTGCCCAAATAATCCTTGTAATGCACCTTTCCCGAGTGTTTGAAATCAGCTAATAAAAATCATACATTATTTCTATAAAAATTTTGAATTTCCATAGACATTTTGATTTGGAAATAAAAAATTAATTTATATATTGCGCCACAATTAGAATTTGAATATGGCGAAAACGAAAGTGCAGTACGAATACAATATGCATTGTCTCTCAGAGATTTTGTACGAGTATTTGGCGAGTGCAGAAGGATTATCAGAATGGTTTGCGGAAGATGTGGTGGAGCGTGGAGACGATTTTTTCTTCAGCTGGGGAAGTGGTCCTGCTGAAAAAGCGACGCTTATCAGATATAAGCCGGAAAGCTTTGTGCGTTTCCGTTGGGAAGAGGACGAAGGTTCCAAATATTTCTTCGAACTTTCTATCGTTATAGACGAGATCACAGACGACCTTTCTCTTAACATCACAGACTTTTGCGAGCCTGGCGATGAGGAGGAAAACAGACTCTATTGGGAAAACCTGATAGAAAATCTACAGTTAAAATTAGGAGCTTCTTAAAAATAATGGATGAACGATTTTATCGTTCATTATTTTTTTATATTCTACAATGCAGAAGATAGTTTACACACAAGACAACTTACAGTTACTGAACCGTTCTTTCCTTTTTGGAGATTCGGTTTGGGTTTCATTTTTTATCCGAAACGGCCAAATTATAATGGCTGAGGAATCTTATTTCTTCCTGATGGCATCGATGCGGAAAATGAGATTAAATATTCCTTTGACTTACACTTTGGAATTTTTTCAGGAACTTTTTCAGAATGAAGTTTTATCAAAAGGCGTCCAGAACGGAATCGTCCAACTGATGGCTTATAGAAAACAGGACGACAAACCGTTGGCAAAATCAGAAACGGCTTTCTTTTTCGAAGTGGATGAGACGGAAGATGTGTTGAGAATCCAAGGCAATGTGGAGTTGGATTTGATTAAGGAAATCAATGTGAATGCCAATCTTTTGAGTAATATCAGAGTCCATTCGCCGGAAAATATTTACGCTCAAATCTATGCGAGAGAAAATGATTTGGACGATGTGATTCTCCTTAATCCAAACAAAAAAATTGCCAGAAGTATCTTCGGAAATCTTTTGTTTTTGCAGGACAATGTGATTAAAATTCCAAAACAAACGGAAGGCGCGTACATTTCGCCGTTGATGGAAAACTTCGTCACTTTTATCCATAAAAACAAACTGGCTGAAATAGAAGAAGCGGAAATTATCGCTTTCGAATCTCAAAAAGCGGAGGAGATTTTACGAATTTCTGACGAAAAAGGTGTTCATTCCGTTTCCAAAATAAGGAACAAAACCTTTGAAAACACTAGGTTTTCCGAGATGGTTCAAACGTGGGCCGAGAATTTTATTTAGTTAATTTTCCAGAAAAGTTAGATTTAATTAAAATAAGTTTTATACATTTGCTTCATCAAAATATCAAAATGACTACACAATTTATGCATCATCATCACCATTTCCTCGCACAGACGGGAAGGTAGTGATATGTCATAACTTCTAAAAATATAAACCGTCTGAGTAATCAGTCGGTTTTTTTTTATTCCAAAAATTCTCCTGTCGTTTACTCGGACTTATTTCAAAATCTAAAATGAGTAAACTGAAATTAGCCTTACAAAAAAGCGGACGACTGAGCGAAAAGTCTCTCAAACTCCTCGAAGAATGCGGAATCAAAATTTCCAACGGCACCAGAAAACTGAAAGCTGTCTCTTCCAATTTTCCATTGGAAATCCTTTTCCTTCGCGACGATGATATTCCGCAATACGTGGAACAAGGCGTTGCCGATATTGGAATCCTTGGACTGAATGAAGTTCTGGAACAACAAAAACAAATCGAAACCATTCAGAAATTGGGATTTGCGCAATGTAGATTGTCTTTGGCGATTCCAAAGGAAGAAAACTATAGCGGAATTCAATACTTCGAAGGTAAAAAAATTGCGACGTCTTATCCTGAGATTCTATCAAATTATTTCCAAGAAAAAAATATCAACGCACAAATCGAAAAGATTGGTGGAAGCGTAGAAATAGCGCCTGGAATTGGACTTTCCGATGCTATTTTCGACATCATCAGTACCGGTTCTACTCTACTCACAAATGGTCTGAAAGAAGTGGAAACTGTTGTGGAAAGCGAGGCGGTTTTGGTTTCAAATAATGAGTTGTCCGACGACAAAAAAGACATTCTGAAAAAATTATTATTCCGAATCAATGCTGTAAAAGCAGCTTCGGAAAGCAAATATATTCTTCTGAACGCTCCCAATGAAAATGTAGAAAAAATCATCAACATTCTACCTGGTATGAAATCGCCGACAATTCTGCCATTGGCGGAAAGCGGTTGGTCATCCATCCATTCGGTGATCAAAGAAGACCAATTTTGGGAAGTCATAGAGAAGTTGAAGAATGAAGGTGCGCAAGGAATTTTAGTTTTGGAAATCGAAAAAATGATATTATGATGAAGCAGTATAAATATCCCAATATCACAGATTGGAAATCACTTTGCGAAAGACCTTTGCAGAATCAGGAAAATCTTTCTGAGCAAGTGAAATCTGTTTTTGATGAAGTCAAAATTAATGGTGATAAAGCTTTACAGCTCTTCACAGAAAAATTTGATGGCGTTTTTTTAAATGATTTTAAAGTTTCAGAAACAGAAATCGAAGAAGCAAAAAACTCAATTTCAGATGAATTAAAATCAGCGATAAAAACTGCTTCCGAAAATATCCGAAAATTTCACACTTCTCAACAAGAAGAAAAAAAGATTATTGAAACAACGGAAGGTGTTTTTTGCTGGCGAGAAAGCCGAGCGATTGAAAATATTGGAATTTATATTCCTGGTGGAACAGCGCCTCTGTTTTCTACGGTTTTGATGCTGGGAATTCCAGCGAACATTGCAGGCTGTAAAAATATTACACTTTGTTCGCCACCCGATGAAAATGGAAAAATCAATCCTGCTATTTTGTTCGCAGCAGATTTGGTTGGGATTAAAAACATTTTTAAAGTTGGTGGAAGTCAAGCGATTGCAGCTTTAAGTTTCGGAACAGAAACCATTCCGAAAGTTGATAAGATTTTTGGGCCAGGAAATCAATACGTGACTTTTGCGAAACAATTGGCGCTCAATTACAATGTTGCCATCGACATTCCGGCTGGTCCAAGTGAGGTTTTGGTGATTGCTGATGAAAGTTCAATTCCTTCTTTCGTAGCGTCGGATTTATTGTCACAGGCGGAACACGGAACCGATTCTCAGGTTATTTTATTGAGTAATTCTGAAGGCGTTGTTAATGAAATTAATATCGAAATCGATAGACAACTAAAAGAATTACCGCGTAACGAAATCGCTGAAATTGCATTAGAAAACAGCAAATCAATTTTGCTGAATTCAATTGACGAAGCCATTGAATTTTCTAATTTTTATGCACCGGAACATTTGATCTTATCAGTAGAAAACGCTGAAAACTTTACTGGAAAAATAACAAATGCAGGTTCAGTTTTCCTTGGAAATTACAGTCCGGAAAGTGCAGGCGATTATGCTTCTGGAACCAATCACACTTTGCCGACAAATGGTTTTGCCAAAAATTACAGCGGTGTTTCTCTAGATAGTTTTGTAAAGAAAATCACTTTTCAAAATATCACAAAGAATGGAATTAAAAACATCGGAAAAACCATCGAATTAATGGCTGAAGCCGAAGAATTAATCGCTCACAAAAATGCAGTTTCTGTCAGATTAAAATATTTAGAAAATGAAAATTGATATTCAAAATTTAGTCAGAAAAAACATTCTTGAGTTAAAACCTTATTCGTCAGCAAGAGATGAATTTGAAGGTGAGAACGGCATTTTTCTGGATGCTAACGAAAATCCTTTCGGAGAATTAAACCGTTATCCTGACCCTTATCAGAAGAAAATTAAGCAAAAACTGAGTGAACTTAATCAGATTTCCGCTGACAATATTTTCTTAGGAAATGGAAGCGACGAAGTCATCGATTTGGCTTTCAGAATATTTTGCGAACCAGGAAAAGATAAAGTTCTGACGTTTTCGCCAACTTATGGAATGTATGAAGTTTCGGCCAACATCAATAATGTGGAGTTACTTAGTCTTGACTTAAATGAGGATTTTCAAATTGATTTGGAAACTTTAAAACCATATTTGAACGACGAGAATCTAAAAATTATCTTCATTTGCTCTCCAAACAATCCGACAGGAAATTCAATCAAAAATATCAAATACATTCTTGAGAACTTCAACGGAATTGTCTTCATTGACGAAGCTTACATTGATTTCAGTCCGGAAGAAAGTTTTAGAAATCAAATAAAAAAATATCCCAATCTCATCGTCAGTCAGACTTTCAGCAAAGCCTGGGGAATGGCTTCTGTTCGGGTTGGAATTGCTTATGCTTCGGATGAAATTATCAGATTTTACAACAAGACAAAACCGCCTTACAACATCAGTCAGCTTAATCAAAATGCGATTCTTGATGCTTTGAATGATGAAAATATTAAACTCGTTCAAGATAATATCAAACTGATTTTGAATGAAAAAAAACTTCTGACTCAAAGTTTAGAAAAATTGAGTTTGGTCAAGAGAATATTTCCTACAGACGCTAATTTTGTTTTGATAGAAGTTGGAAATGCAGAAGAAATCTATCAAAAATTAGTAGAAGAAAATGTCATTGTCAGAAACCGAAATTCAGTCATCAAAAATTGTTTGAGAATTACAGTTGGTTCTCCTGAAGAAAATTTAAAATTAATAGAAACCTTAAAATCAATTAATTAAAATGAAAAAACTATTATTCATAGACCGCGACGGAACTTTGGTTCTCGAAACCGAAGATTATCAGGTTGATTCTTTTCAGAAACTAAAATTTTATCCACAGGTTTTCAAATACCTTTCAAAAATCGTGAACGAATTGGATTACGAATTGGTGATGGTGACCAATCAAGACGGTTTGGGAACAGATTCTCATCCGGAAGAAAACTTTTGGACGATTCAAAATTTTATCATTGATACATTTGAAAGTCAGGACATCAGATTCGAAGACGTTTTCATTGATAAAACCTTCGCCAAAGACAATGCGCCCACTAGAAAACCAAACACTGGACTTCTGACCAAATATTTTGATAAAGAAATTTACGATTTAGAAAATTCTTTCGTTATCGGTGACCGAATTACCGATGTCAAACTGGCAAAAAACCTCAATTCAAAAGCGATTTTTATTAATACTGACGAAAATCTTGGCGCTGATGAGATTTTAGAAAATGATGAACTCGAAGCTGTCATTGGTTTAAAAACTACTTCCTGGAAAGAGATCTATGAATTCCTAAAACTCGAAAATAGAGCCGCAGAAATCATCAGAAACACCAACGAAACCAAAATCAAAATCAATTTGAACCTCGATGGAACCGGAAAATCCAACATCGAAACCGGAATTCCGTTTTTCAATCACATGCTCGACCAGATTGCAAAACACGGTCAGATGGATTTGGAAATCAAGGTGGATGGCGATTTGGAAGTGGACGAACATCACACGATTGAAGACACTGGAATTGCCCTTGGAGAAGCATTTTATCAAGCTTTGGGAAACAAATTGGGAATCGAGCGTTACGCTTTCGTTCTACCGATGGACGACTGTCTGGCGCAGGTGGCGTTGGATTTTGGAGGCCGAAACTGGATTGTTTGGGAAGCCGATTTCAAACGTGAAATGATTGGAAAAATGCCCACAGAAATGTTCTTTCATTTCTTCAAATCCTTCTCCGATTCTGCAAAAGCAAATCTCAATATCAAAGCGGAAGGCGACAACGAGCACCACAAGATAGAATCGATTTTCAAAGCCTTCGCAAAATGTCTGAAATCTGCCGTAAAGCGCGACCCGGACAAAATGATTCTCCCATCTACAAAAGGAATGTTATGAATACAGTTATCATAGACTACAAAGCCGGAAACGTTCAAAGTCTGCTTTTCGCAATAGAAAGGCTTGGTTTTTCAGCAAAGATCACGAGCAATCCAGACGAAATTTCGAATGCCGACAAAGTTATTTTTCCGGGCGTCGGCGAAGCTTCGTTTGCGATGAATTCCTTGCGGGAAAACCAACTCGATTTGCTGATTCCCGAACTCAGACAGCCACTTTTGGGCATCTGTCTCGGGATGCAGTTGCTTTGCAAAGATTCGGAGGAGAGCAATACGAAAGCTTTAGGAATCTTCGATGTTTCGGTCAAAAAATTTCCGGATTCTGTTTTGGTTCCGCAAATTGGATGGAATCAGATTTATGATTTGAAATCCGATCTGTTCAAAGGCATTCCTGAGCAGACTTACACGTATCTAGTTCACAGTTACTACGTTGAGAAAAATGAAAACACGATTGCGTCCACAGATTATTCTGAAGCTTACAGCACGGCTTTACAAAAAGATAACTTTTTCGGCGTTCAGTTTCATCCCGAGAAAAGCGGAATTTTGGGAAGCAAAATATTAGAGAACTTTTTAAAATTATAAAAATTGACCACGTCGAACCACTGCGTTAGGTTTGGGGCGCCTTTATCCGTCCTCCACTCCCGCTTTTTTGTGCCAAGGCTTTTCCAAGGCTTACAAAAAGAGCTCCGTTCAGGCCGGGGCGCGCTTCGCAAGTATCGAAGTTTTCCCAATCAATCGAACATAAAAGTAAAATAGAAAATGAGAATCATCCCAGCAATAGACATCATCAACGGCGAATGCGTCCGGCTTTCCAAAGGCGATTACAACCAGAAAACGATTTACAATTCCAATGTTTTGGATGTTGCCAAAAACTTTGAAGCCAACGGAATACAGTTCCTGCATTTGGTAGATTTGGACGGCGCAAAGCAAAATCAAATCATCAATTATAAAATCTTAGAACAAATCTCAAACGAAACCAATCTAATCATCGATTTTGGTGGCGGTTTGAAATCCGAAAAAGACATTGAAATCGCTTTTGAAAGTGGCGCCAATCAAGTTACGCTTGGAAGTGTCGCAGTAAAAAATCCGGAATTATTCCAGTCCAGTTTTAAAAAATATGGTTCAGAAAAAATCATTTTGGGCGCTGATGCAAGAAATGAAAAGATTGCCGTTTCTGGTTGGCTGGAAGAAAGTGAAATGAACATTTACGACTTCATCACAGAAAAAACAGAAGCCGGAATCGAGTACGTCATATCAACAGACATCGATAAAGACGGAATGTTGGAAGGTCCTTCTTTCGAATTGTATCAAAACATAATTTCTCAAAATCCCAATATAAAACTGATCGCTTCCGGTGGAATTACTTCTACTAATGATTTAGTTCAATTAAAATCATTAGGTTGTGAAGGCGCAATCATCGGGAAAGCTTTGTATGAAAACAGAATTACGTTTAACGATTTAAAACCATTTATCTAATGTTAGCAAAAAGAATCATTCCGTGCCTTGACATCAAGAATGGAGAAACGGTGAAAGGCGTTAATTTTTTGGATTTGAAGGAAGTCGGAAATCCCGTAGAAATGGCCATCAGATATTCTGAGCAAGGTGCAGACGAATTGGTTTTCTTAGATATTTCTGCAACTGACGAACGTAGGAAAACCCTGATTCCATTAGTTAAAGAAATTGCAAAAAACATCAATATTCCGTTTACAGTTGGTGGCGGAATCAATGCTTTGGAAAATGTGGAAGAACTTTTGAAAAATGGTGCGGATAAAATCACAATCAATTCTGCTGCTTTGTCCAACCCAAATTTAATAACCGACGTCGCTAAACGATTTGGTTCGCAATGTATGGTTTTGGCGATTGATACCAAATTTGTAGAAAATCGAAATAAAGTTTTCAGCAACGGTGGAAAAATCGAGACTGAAAAAGAATTATTTTCCTGGGCAAAAGAAGTCGAGAATCTGGGAGCGGGAGAAATCCTCTTAACTTCGATGAATACAGACGGAACCAAAGCTGGATTCGCGATTGAAATAACCAAAACGCTTTCAGAATTAGTTAATATTCCAGTAATTGCTTCTGGAGGCGCAGGAACGATGCAACATTTTGAAGACGTTTTCACAGAAACCAAAGCAACTGGAGCTTTGGCGGCGAGTATTTTTCACTTCAATGAAATCGGAATTCCGGAACTTAAAAATTATTTAAAATCTAAAAACCTACCCATACGATGACTATAAAATTTGACAACAATACAGGCTTGGTTCCCGTAATCATCCAAGATTATCTTAATCTGAAAGTCCTCATGCTTGGTTATATGAATCAAGAATCTTTTGATAAAACTTTGGCAGAAAAGAAAGTCACTTTTTTTTCCCGTTCCAAAAACAGACTTTGGACTAAAGGTGAAACTTCTGGAAATTTTCTTGAGTTGATTGATTGGAAAATCGATTGCGACCAAGACACGATCCTCATCAAAGCAAAACCGTTCGGACCGACTTGTCACAACGGAACAACGACCTGTTTTGCTGAGGAAAATGACAAAGCATTTCTTTACGAATTGCAACAAACGATCTCTGATAAAATTGATACCAATGATGAAAGTTCCTACACCAACGAGCTTTACAAAAGAGGCATCAACAAGGTGGCGCAAAAAGTGGGTGAAGAAGCTGTAGAGCTCGTAATAGAAGCGAAAGATAATGATACTGAATTATTCCTGAATGAAGCTGCAGACCTGATGTATCATTATTTGATTTTGCTGAAAGCGAAAGGTTTTACCTTGGAAGATGTGGAGCAGGTTTTGAAATCGAGAAGTAAATAAAAAAATTCCAGCTATTGCTGGAATTTTTTATGGTGCTAATCTTGATATTTTCCAATCGATATGATTTTCCAAAGTGTAAATAATTCTGTCGTGGAGTCGGTTTGGACGGCCTTGCCAAAATTCGATTTCGTAGGGTTTTGCGATATAGCCGCCCCAATTTTCGGGTCTTGGAATTTCTTTGTCTTCGAATTCTTTTTCTAGGTCTTTTAATTTATTTTCGAGGAAATCTCGATTCGGAATCTCTTGACTTTGTGGAGAAACTGCGGCGCCTAACTGGCTTCCCTTTGGTCTGGAATGGAAATAGCCGTCGCTGAGATTTTCGGCAATTCTTTCCACATTGGCTTTGATGATGATTTGTCTTTCCAGACTTGGCCAGAAAAAATGAAGACAGGCTTTGTGCGTATTCTCGATTGATTTTCCTTTTCGACTTTCATAATTGGTGTAGAAGATGAAACCTTCCCAATTGTAGGATTTGAGCAGGACCATTCTTGTTCTTGGACAACCGTCTTCTTCTATGGTTGAGATGGCCATTGCATTGGATTCTGCGACTTCGGGATTATTTTCTGCATCCAGAAACCAATCGCGGAATTGTTCGATTGGATTTTCTTTTATCTCGGTTTCTATGAGTTGGGATTTTTCGTAGATTCTTCTTTTATCGTGGAGGTTTTCTGAGTTCATCTTCTTTCAAATTGTAAAATTTCTAAACGCAAAGTTCGCAAAGTTTTTTATATACTAACTGTTTTAAGTTCGCAAAGATGTAAAACTCATCAAAGAAAAACGAAATGTAACAACAAATGTTGAATTGAAAGACAAATCTTCAACTTGGCGAAGCTGCATCCTACTTTGACTGCGCCCAGTGTAAACTCTTTGAACGGAAATCCTTTTTTGATGGCTGGAAATGCTTGTGCAAAAAAGATTGACTACGTCATACCTCTTTGTTAGGTTTGGAAGTAGAAGACGGATCAAGCTGCCCGAATTATTTTAATTGAGATAATTTTAACTTAAATTTTAGATGAATTCTTTTTTCAAAAAAATATTTTTTTATAGATTTGATAGATGAATTACTCTTACAAAGGTAAAATTTTGATATCAACACCTGATATTTCGGGTGACATATTTTCCCGTTCGGTCGTTCTAATTATCGACCACAACGAGAATGGCGCATTTGGTCTCATCCTCAACAAAAAAAATCAGAACATGAGCTCCAAACTGTTGAATATCCTTGGTTTTCCAGTGGAACTGTACGAGGGCGGACCTGTGGAACACGAAAGAATTTATTTTATTCTGAAAGGCGAAAAAATAACGACAGAATTTATAGAGATCAATAAGGAGTTCTATCTCACAGAAGATATAGATTCTGTGGTTTCGGCAATGATCAATGGGGAAATAAGTACGGCTGACATCAAGGTTTTCTCAGGTTATTCCGGTTGGGGTGCTTTGCAACTGGAGGGCGAATTGCAGCGTAAAATGTGGACCATCGTGGATGTTTACAATCTGGATTACACGTTACCAAACGATCAAGGTCTTTGGAAAAACATCATGCAGAATCTGGGAGGCGAATTTTTGCTTTGGGCGAATGCGCCGGAGGATGTTTCGATGAATTAGATTGAGAGATGATAGAGAAAAGAGAATAGGCTTTTCAATTTGATTATAAAATTAAATCCCGAGTTAACTCGGGATTTTTTCTTCGTAAATAGCTGCTCCTTCGCAATCGTAATAAGTGCAGGTTTTTGCTTTTAGATCTACGACCCATTTGAAAACACCGCTATCAGCACAATCTTTGCAAAATTGGAAAAAGTCTGTATTTCCCTGTTGGTGATTTCTTAGGTCTGATAAAAATTTCTCAGGATTCACGATTCCGTAAATCAGTAATGGTGCATATCGCTGAGCTGAAGTCACTTGTTCGTCATCATTTCCTTTGTATGTCGAAGAGCCATCCTCTACATAAGTTTCGAATGATGAAACACCTAATTCTTTTACGGTTTTGGCAAACTCTGGAAAATCCTTCCCTGTTTCTATGTTTGAATGTGCGGCTTCTATTTGTGCAAGTGTGAACATCGTTATAAATTTTTCTGTGTTTTGACTTTCTTTGATATCTCTCTGATTTCCTTTAATAACAAATGAAACCCTGGTTTTGCCATACTCACATGGTCAAATCCATCTTCCTCTAATAATTTAACTGAAGGATGTTTCACAAGCTCCAACATTCTTGCCAAATAAGCGTTCTCCTCATATCTTCCGAATAATTCCAAATTTCTGTCACCTGTGATCAAGAAAATTGGTGGTGCATCTTTTCTGACGTGGAACAATGGTGCGTACTCGTCAATCGTAGGTTGCAGTTCTGGGATCCCTTTTTCTTTTCTGATCTGGAAATGCGTGATGGCCTGTCCGCTGAAGGGAATCAATCCTGCGATTTGATCGGCATCGATCTTATATTTCTGAAGATATTTTTTATCCAACGTGATCATCATCGCCAAATAACCGCCAGCCGAATGTCCGGATTGGAAGATCAAGTTTTTATTTCCACCAAATTTTTCGATATTATCAAAAACCCAAGCCGTAGCTGCCGCCGCATCTTCTATGTAAGCTGGTGCTTTCACTTTCGGAGCAAGCCGATATGCTACACTTACGACTGCGATATTTTCATTTAATAATTCTTTTGGCAATTCGTTATTTCCGCCGGTCAATCCACCGCCGTGAAACCAAATGACCGTTGAGAAGTTTTTGACATTGGTCGGATAGTAGAAACTCAGTTTGCATTGCGAGTTGATGTAAGTATCTTTTTTGGAAATATTTTCCGGATAATAGGAGATGTTGTTCTCTGTTTTATATTCGGTCTGAGCAAAAGAAAATGCAAAGACAAGGATCAAAATAAGGCTTAAATGTTTTCTTAGCATAATTATCATTTTATAAAAATTTGACTTCTACTCTTCCCGATTCGTGGTAGAAAAATCCGTGTTCATCGTATTCTACATTTGACAGACCTTCCAAAATATCATAGACCATCTTTTGCAAAACACCATCTCCAATTCCGTGGATGATCTCCAGATTCTTGATGTGATTTTTCCTGCAGAAATCTATCGTTTCCAAAAGTTTTTCTTTCTGGATCATCAACCTTTCAAAAGCGTCATGACCTGAAGGATTTTTGACCAACAGCTGAAAATGCAGGTCCAATTTCAAAGGTGTTTTGTTATGTTTTTTTGAAACGTTTTTGGAGGTTTCATTTTTTCTAATGACAGGCGAATTCTCGTACAATCCAGAATCGAGTATTGTCAATTGGCTTTTCGGAAAATTGTAGGTGAAACCGTGCTCATCCTCGATTTTCACCTGATCAGCAATGATCTTCAAAATGGTACCTTTCAGATCATCATCGATGACGGAAACTTTATCGCCTATTTTCATATTTTATTTCGTTCCTAATTCTATCACTTCCAGATCTTTGATCTCCTCTTTAAAAATCGTAAAACGCATCATCGTCCTCACTTTGTGCCAGCCAACTTTTCCGCAAGCACCAGGATTGAGATGCAACAAATTATTTCGTTTATCATACATCGCTTTCAGGATATGCGAATGTCCGGAAATGAATAATTTAGGTTTGCTCTTCGCAATCTCTTCTTTCGCCAAAGCCGAATATCGCTCTGGATAACCGCCAATATGGATCATCATAACATCCACATCCTCACATTTGAAACTTAAAACCTCGGGGAATATCGTTCTGATTTTCGCCTCATCGATATTGCCGTAAACACCACGGATCGGTTTTATCTTTTCTAGTTCTTCGATCACCTTCATATTCCCAAAATCGCCACAATGCCAAACTTCATCGGCGTCTTTTGCGTAGTCTAGAATGCGGTCATCAATGTAGGAATGCGTATCTGATAAAAGGAGGATGCGTTTCATTTTGAAATTTAAATTAATAATTAAAGCTGAAAAGTAATTCCGTACTTTGAATAATACCAGATAGATACGGCTAACGAAATTCCCATTAACAACAAAATCATCAGAATCCAAAAAGCCAGACTTTTAATTCCCTTTTTGTACAAAATCACAAATGTCGATTGCAAAACAATGAAGAGGATCAGCAATACCACGACATTAACAATAATCTGAGTTTCCGATAATCCTTGACTGAAAAGAAAAACCGAGACCAAAACAAAGATGATGACCATCAGTTTGATGAATTCTGCAGGATTGGAAAGTTTATTGGTTTTGAGAGGTTTCATTGATTCAAGGATTTTTCGAATCACGAAATTACGAATTAAGATCTTCTTGATAATTAAAAAAAAATCAGGAAATTTGCCTCGAAATGAGATATTTTATAGAGTTTGCCTACGACGGTTCTTCTTTTTTTGGCTACCAGATCCAGCCCAACCAGATTTCTGTGCAGGAAGAATTGGAAAAAGCGTTGTCAACCATTCTGAGAGAACCAATAAAAACAACTGGTGCAGGAAGAACAGACACCGGCGTGCACGCAAAAAAGATGTTCGCTCACTTCGAAACCGAACAAAAGTTGGATGAAAATCTGGTCTACAAACTCAATTCTTTTTTATCGGAAAACATTTCTATCAAACGGATTTTTGAAGTTGCTGACGATATGCACGCCAGATTCAGTGCGACTTTCCGGACTTATGAATATTATATTTCGACAGAGAAAGACCCCTTTACAATCAACTCTTCCTGGCAAACCTGGCGACAAAAACCTCTTGATATCGAAGCGATGAACCAATCTTGCAAAATCCTCTTCGAATACGATGATTTCACAAGTTTCGCAAAACTCCATACCGACAATAAAACCAATATTTGTAAAATCTACAAGGCCGAATGGGAACAAATTGAAGATCAATTGAAATTCACGATTTCCGCTGATAGATTTTTGAGAAATATGGTAAGAGCAATAGTCGGGACAATGGTCGAAATCGGGACTGGAAAACTGCAACCAAAAGATTTGCGAAAAATCATTGAAGACAAATACCGAAATTCTGCTGGTGTTTCTGCGCCAGCACAAGGACTCTTTTTGGTCGATGTAGGTTATTGATTTTGAACACTTTATTTGTTTTGGAAGAAAATAATTTGCAATTTTAAATCATTGATTAAAAGTCCTTTATCTTTTTTCTAAAATCCAGAAACTGTTGCAGCTCCCGAAAGCAGAAAGCTGGCAAGAGACCCGCTTTTGAAATCAATTGTTAATGTTGAATTTAAGAAAGCTCATAATTCTATCTTATTTATTGGTGTTGATAACGATGCTATTTTCCCACCGGAATTCACTGCAAAAATTGCTAATTCTTATAAAGATAAAAACAGTCTTGTGGATTTGAAAATATTCGAAGGGAGAAGTCATTTTATCTGTGGCGAAAAAGGTTTGGAAGAAGTGGCAGGCTATGTTTTTGATTGGATTTCAAAACAATAATTTGATAACATAACCGCAGCCCGGCTTGAGTGGAAATCCTTTTTTGTGGCTGGAAAAGCTAGGCAAAAAGATTGGGAACGGAAGACGGATAAAGCTGCCCAAAATATCATCAAAAACATTCACAGTTTCTATCAATATTTTCTGTGGTTGGTCAATGTTTAAAATTTTAAAGTCTTATTTTTGCAAAGATTTTTTTCAACACTGAAAAATCTCTGGAATCAAAAGAAAAATGAAGAAACAAACGACCTGGGATATTGTAAAACGACTGTTTATGATTGGGATGAAATTCCGGTCGTGGTTTATCATCACCCTTGTAATCTCCATTGTTTTAGCAATCGTTTCTACTTACAGACCGATTCTGACGAAAAATGTGGTCGACATCGACATCGTTCAGCTTAAGGACAAAGCGCAACTGATGAAGCACATCTATCTGCTCATAGGATTGGTGGTTGCAGAAACGATTCTGAATTTCTTTCTGGTTTATTTCTCGAATTTTATTTCTCAAAATGTAATCAGAGATATTAGAGAAAGACTTTATCACAAACTAATTTACTTCAGAACGGCATTTTTCGACAAAACTCCAATTGGAAGTCTTGTTACAAGAGCGGTTGGCGATGTAGAAACGATTGCGACGGTTTACACAGACGGATTCCTAATGGTTTTCGGCGATATTCTGAGAATCATAATGGTTTTGTTTGCGATGTTTCAGGTGGATACACATCTGAGTATGATCTCTTTAGCGATTCTTCCGCTGATGGTCATCATCACGAGAGCTTTCCAGAAAAGGTTGAAAACGGCATTTGGAATGGAGAGAAGCTGGACCTCAACCCAAAATAGTTTTGTGCAGGAACGTTTGGCAGGAATGCCTTTGATTCAGGTCTTCAACAGACAGGAAGCGGAGTTTACGAAATTTGACAAGATCAATATTGAACTTAAGAAAGCCTTACTGAGAACGGTTTTCATCTTCTCCTTGTTCTTTCCAGTTGTGGAATTGATCTCTTCGCTTTTCATTGGATTCATCTTGTTTTACGGTGGCTTCATCAAATCTACGCCAGGTGTAATCATTGCTTTTATTCAGTTTATTAATATGTTGATCCGTCCGTTGAGACAGATTGCGGATAGATTTAATAATATTCAGAGAGGAATTGTAGGCGCAGAAAGAGTTCTTGGCGTGATGGACGAAGACCAGGCGATGCCGAATAACGGAACAATTGCAAGAGACCACTTTGATGGAAAAATTGAATTTCAAAAGGTTCATTTCGCTTATGATGAAAAGCAATTGGTTTTAAAAGGGATTGATTTCAAAGTGAATTCGGGTGAAACTGTTGCAATCGTTGGTGCAACCGGAGCCGGAAAATCGACGATCATCAGTCTGATCACAAGACTTTATGATATCAATTCTGGAAAAATAATGTTGGACGACGTGGATATCAGAGATTATGAATTGTATAATTTGAGAAGTCACATTGGCGTTGTGCTTCAAGACGTTTTCCTTTTCCACGGCAGTATTTTTGAAAACCTGACTTTGGGAGACGAAAGCATCACGCTGGAGCAAGTTAAGAAAGCGGCGAAAGAAATAGAAGTAGATCAATTCATCGAGCAATTGCCTGGCGGTTACGATTATGTGGTGAGCGAAAGAGGTTCGTCGATTTCCCTTGGGCAAAGACAATTGTTATCATTTTTGAGAGCATATCTTTCTGACCCGAAAATTTTGATTCTTGATGAAGCGACCTCATCCATCGACCACGAAAGCGAAAAACTCATCCAAAGAGCGACAGAAAAAATCACGAAAAACAGAACTTCAATTCTAATTGCGCACCGACTTTCAACAATAGAAAAAGCCGACAAAATCATCGTGATGGACCACGGATTGATTGTGGAAGAAGGAACCCATCAGGAATTGCTTGCGAAAAATGGTTATTATTCTTTGCTTTATAAAGCTCAGGTGGTTTCTCCGGATGGAGATACGGTGATTTAGAATAAACTTCGGAAATGAAAAACATCATTCTGTTTTCGCTTTTAGCATTTGTCATTTTATCTTGTAGTGACAAAATTAAAAATGAAAAAGATTATGTGATTTTCGAAGCGAATCCAAAAACAGAAAACATCAAATTCTATTGGAAAAATGACAGCGGTCAAGTTATTAAAAGCATTAATAATTTGAAAAAATACGTCGAATCCAAAAATGAAAATTTGAAATTTGCAATGAACGGCGGAATATTTGAAATCAATAATATTCCCAAAGGCCTTTACATTGAAAACTCCAAAATCCTTAATAAGATAGATACTTTAACGGGAAATGGAAATTTCTATTTGCAACCCAATGGCGTGTTTTATATTACAAAGAATCACGAACCCAAAATTGTAGAAACAAAAAAATTCCGGTTTAACGAAAATATCCAATCTGCAACACAATCTGGTCCAATGCTGTTGATAAGTGGAAATATAAACCCCATTTTCCAAGAACAATCTAAGAATGTAAATATCAGAAACGGTGTTGGAATCTTGGAGAATGGAAATATCGTATTTGTAATGTCAAAAACCAAAGTCAATTTTTACAATTTCGCCTTATTATTCAAAGAATTGGGTTGCAAAAATGCTTTGTATCTGGATGGTTTCGTCTCAAGAACTTATCTTCCAGAGAAAAAATGGATGCAGGAAGATGGCGATTTTGGAGTAATGATTGGAGTAACGAATTCTGAAAAATAGAATTAATCCTTCACAATCCGACCTCGAAAACTCAACATTCCAGAAACAATGATTAGGCAAATCACAATGATGATTTTTGAAGCCAATAATTCCTGACAAAGATTTCTACCAGAAACCAGCGAAATACAATCTTTCGTATTGGCGGTTTCGTATTTCAGACTGACTTGGATGTTGACAACGGCAAAAACCGACATCACAATCACCAAAATCAGAAAGCTGATGATGGTTTGATAGACCGATTTTCTCATAGTTTAATTAATGGTTTTTAGTTTTTTTTAACGGCTATCAGTCAGATTTTAAAACATTCCACGCATTTTCAATTTCATTGTTTTTTAAATAATTCTGTGCTAATAAATGTACATCTTTTTCCGAAGAAAAACGACCATTTGGTAAAATTTCCACATTCGCCAACATCCCCAAATCGTTGCCTGTGAAAATATGACTTTGTTTGATTTCATTTGGAAGGTTATCATAGCCAATTCCTTTTGTGATAAGCGGTTTTGGAACTTCGAAGATGTTATTTTCGTTATTTCTGGAATAGAAATTCCCGCCTAATCGCGCGACCAGATTCAATTTTTTTTGGTCCAGATTTCCATTTTCGTCGAGATATTTTTCGTTGATATGAATTTTCACAATCTCAGCAATCACAAGATTTCCCGAGCCACCAAGTTCTCCTAAACTTTTTATTTCAAGAACTTTGCATTCAAAATTAACGGGAGATTCTTCAATCAAAGGTGGTTTTACAATGTCTGCGGATTTCATCGTCAAACCAGATTTGATGAATTCATTAATGCCATCTTCGTATTCCGTACTTGCCAAAGAAACTTGCTGAACCATCTCGAAATTTACGTTTCCGATGACCAACTCAGGAACTTCTTTCAGGTTTTCTAAGGTATGTTTTGTCGTATTGTCACGCACGCGTCTGGAAGGCGAAATAATCACAATCGGCGGAACCGTGCTGAACATATTGAAAAAACTGAAAGGCGAAAGATTAATTTCTCCTTTTGCATTGATTGTACTTGCTAAAGCAATTGGTCTAGGTGAAATCGCTGTTTGCATTACTTGTTGTAATTGAACTGCGGAAATATGGGATGGAATGATTGTTTTCATTTCTTATTTAATTAGAATATTTTTTAACCACTAGGAACACAAGAGTTTTCCAAAGGATACAAGAAAAAAATCTTTGTGAGCTTTGTGAAAATCTTTGTTTCTATTGTGGTAAAACTGCTGGCAAAATCTTTCCTGAAACCTCACCAAACCCAACTCGGATTCCATCTTTTTCCGACCAAGCTCTCATCGTAACTGTATCGCCGTCTTCGATAAATTTTCTTTCGATTCCGTTTTTGATTTGCAATGGTTTTGTGCCTCTCCAAGTCAATTCCAACATAGAACCATAAGATTTTTCATCTTCTCCGGATATGGTTCCGCTGGCGTAAACATCACCAACTTCGACATTGCAACCATTGACCGTGTGATGCGCCAATTGCTGAAACATATTCCAATACATAAATTTGTAATTGCTTTGTGAGATTAGATTTTCGTCAGAGTTTTCAGGTTTCAAATAAACTTCAAGATTGATGTCGTAATTTTTGTCGCCTTCGAATTTGAGATAGTCCAAAACTTCCGGTTCCTGTTTTGGAGATTCAGTTTTGAATGGTTTTAAAGCTTCCAAAGTCACAATCCAAGGCGAAATAGATGACCCAAAATTCTTTCCTAAAAATGGTCCCAACGGAACATATTCCCAACTTTGAATATCTCTCGCCGACCAATCGTTGAAAATCATCATTCCGAAAATCGCATCTTCTGCCTCAACCACAGAGATCCTGTCGCCCAAATCGGTATTTTTATTCACAACAAAAGCCATTTCCAATTCGAAATCGAGTTGTTTCGAAGCGCTGAAAATCGGTTTGTCTGCGTCTGGAGGTTTAATTTGTCCACAAGGTCTGATGATATCGATTCCTGATAAAACGATGGAAGAAGCACGACCGTGATAACCAACCGGCAAATGTTTCCAGTTTGGAAGAAGAGCATTGGCTGGGTCTCGGAACATCATCCCGACATTGGTTGCGTGCTGAATACTGCTGTAAAAATCGGTGTAATTCGGGATGTGCAAAGGCATCATCATTTGGATCTCGTCGAGATTGTAGAAGCAATCTGTAATCGTTCGTTCGTCTTTTGAAAGAAGTGAATCTTCCAATAAAAGCTGTTGGATTTTTTCTCTGACTTTATTCGTAATTGGTTTCCCAAGTTCGATGAATTCATTGATGGTGTAAGCTTCGAAGACATTATCGTCCATTTCGGTGATTTCTTCAAAATAGCCGAGGTCGTACAAAGTTGCAAGGTCTATAACGATGTCGCCAATTCTAGTCGCACACGCAATAAATTCTTTATTAAAAACACAAACGCCAAAAGGAATATTGTGAATGGAAAAATCTGAATCTGAGGAATATTCTATGAATGATTTCATATTGTTGAAGTTAGAGTTAAGATGTTAGACTTTAGACAAAAAATTAAAGCATTAAAAATAATGCTTTAATTCTATAGTGAATGATTTGGTTTATAAGTTGCCACGTTTTTCCTGCTCTTTTTCCAAGGCTTCGAAAAGTGCTTTGAAGTTTCCTGCTCCGAAGCTTTGAGCGCCGTGTCTTTCGATGATCTCGTAGAACAAGGTTGGTCTGTCTTCCACTGGTTTTGTGAAAATTTGAAGTAGATAACCTTCCTCATCACAGTCAACCAAAATCCCTAAACTTTGAAGTTTTTTGATATCCTCATCAATATCTCCAACTCTTTCGGGAATCATTTCGTAATAAGCTTCCGGCGGTGGCGAAAGGAATTCGATTCCACGACTTTTCAGTTCTGTAACGGTTTTTACAATATCTTTTGTCGCAACAGCAATGTGCTGAACGCCTTCGCCTTCGTAGAAATCCAGATATTCCTCCACCTGAGATTTTCTCTGACCTTCGGCTGGTTCGTTGATTGGGAACTTTGCAAATCCGTTTCCGTTGGACATTACTTTTGACATCAAAGCAGAATATTCTGTATTGATTTGTTTATCATCAAATGACAAAATATTGACAAATCCCATCACTTTTTCGTACCACTCCACCGTTGGAACCATCCTGTCCCAGCCGACATTTCCGACGCAATGGTCCACGTACAAAAGTCCAACATCAGAAGGATTATAGTCGCTTTTCCAAGGTTCGTAGCCTGGCATAAATGCACCGGAATAATTTTTACGTTCGATGAACATATGGACGGTTTCGCCGTAAGTGTAGATCCCAGACATCTTAACCTCGCCAAATTCGTCAGTCAAAGTTTTTGGTTCCAGATATGGTTTTCCACCACGTTTTGTGGTTTCTTCGAATGCTTTTTCGGCATCATCTACCCAAAGTGCCAAAATCTTAACGCCGTCGCCGTGTTTTTTCTGATGTTCGCAAATTGGAGAATCGGATTTAAGTCCTGAAGTTAAAACAAGTCTGATCTTGCCCTGTTGAAGAACGTAAGACGAGCGGTCTCTCACACCAGTTTCCGGGCCCGCATAAGCTACGGACTGAAAACCGAATGCGGTTTTGTAAAAATGCGCTGCTTGCTTGGCATTTCCTACATAAAATTCTAAATAATCTGTTCCGTTGATCGGGAGAAAATTCTCCGCTTGTGCGATTTTCTCGGCAAAAGTGAGTGTTGACATTTTACTTTTTACTTTTATATCTGTTGATGCCAAGATAAGAATTTTCTAGAAACAAACTAACGATTGTTAGTTTTTTAAGGAATGTCGTATTTAATAAACAAATACATCAAGTCGGAAAACATAAAAATAAAGCATTCCAAAGGTTATTGAGAAATATTAAATAACATACAAAAAATACATAATTATAAATAATAATCAGTTAAAATTAACTAATGTTAATCATTTCACACCAAAAGCATTATAAAAATACACACAACACAATAAGTATTTTTAAGTACACTTAAGTTTATTAATATCTGTTATTCTAGTATTACATTTGTCAAAGAGTTTCTAACGATTCTAAAAACACAAACCATGAAAAAGGCCGTAATTTGTTTACGGCTTTTTATTTATAACATTGTTTAGCAATCCAGAGTTGGGATTGTAGTTGTCCCAGATCATCCATTTTTGATCGATGTTCTTTATAAAATAGATCTGGGTATTAAGTTCATTCACGATATATTCTTCTCCCGTTTCTTCTACCACGAAAACCAAATTCCAAAATTCCTGTGTCTTGATGACCATTTTGTCTGCTTCTTCAGAAATAACATCCAGATCAAAGATCTCAAAGTTGGATCGGTTGTTGTGTGTAAACAATTTCAGTCCATTATCGCAAAGTTTGGTGCTGTAGTTTTTGATCCGTTCTATAAAAGGCGCTTCCGGAAAGATCAACTCTTTGAAGATCTCAAGTCTCAGCTCTGGAAAATATTTGAAAAATTCAAAATTCGTGTGGCAGTATCTATACACAATATCACTGGTAAGCTCTTTGCTGAACTCACTTTCGTGATAAACATTATTTTCTTTGACGCTCAGCACGAAGGCATTCAGGTCTTTGAAACCCAAAAAGATGCAGATCTTGTCCAGAGTTTTCAAAAAGCGAAGGTCGTTATGGGTTTTGTAATGATAATCACTCTCAAAGAAACGCTGAAGAGTGATGTGGGAAATACTGGTTCCCAACTCAAACTTCCTTTCGTTCTGCAATTCTTCTCTTTTGGAAAGATCTTCTTTTATGATCTCGGAAAGAATAACATAATGACTTCGCTTCCAAGGATTTGAATTTCCTAAAATCGAATTTTGGATAATTGGTTGCTGCCGAATTTCTTCTTTCAGCAAGTTGTATATTGATCTCAATTGATTTTTTTCTTATGTGTTCAATCAAATATACAACAAAACATAGAAAAAATTAAAGGTTTGTTTAATTTTTATTTAAACCTCTCGTAAGCCGCTTTGTCCAGCATCTCCCTGTCGTCTGGATGAGCAATCTCTATCAATGCTTGAGCTCTTTGACGCAGATTTTTTCCGTAAAGATAAGCCGTCCCAAATTCTGTAACAACGTAATGAATGTGACCTCTGGTTGTCACCACACCAGCGCCTTGTTTAAGAAAAGGAACGATTCTCGGAACACCTTTTTTGGTTCTGGAAGAAAGTGCCATAATTGGTTTTCCGCCTTCGCTCAGAGCTGCACCACGCATAAAATCCATCTGTCCACCAATTCCGCTGAACTGGTAAGTCCCGATAGAATCAGCACAAACCTGGCCTGTCAAATCAATTTCTATCGCAGAATTTATCGCGTGCATTTTCTTATTTTTCATAATATTAATTGGAAAATTCACGTGCTGAACATCCATAAAAGCAACCGCCGGATTATCATCCACAAAATCGTACAATCTTCTGGTTCCGAAACAGAAACTCGTGATCGTTCTGTTGGCGTGCGTTCCTTTGTATTTATTATTAATGACATCGTTTTTGATCAGATCGATGACGCCGTCGCTTAACATTTCTGTGTGAACGCCTAGGTCTTTATGATTGTGAAGACACTGCAGAACCGCATCCGGAATGGTTCCGATCCCCATTTGAATTGTCGCTTTGTCATCTATCAATTCTGCAACATTTCTACCGATCTTCATTTCTTCTTCACCCACTTTCTCACTGTAATTGATGGTCAGAAGCTCTTCCTCGCTCCAAACCAATTTTTCGATTCTCTTCACGTGGATCATTCCGTCGCCGTGGGTTCTTGGCATTTTTGGGTTGACGATGGCAATGATCCTTTTAGCTGTATCGATTGCACTTCTGGCAACATCAACAGAAGTTCCTAGCGTACAATAACCGTGAGTATCTGGAGGCGAAACCGTGATCAAAGCAACATCAATTGGCAGAATTCCGTTTTTGAAAAGAATAGGAATTTCACTTAAGAAGATTGGAACATAATCACCGTTTTCAGAATTGACTGCTTCCCGAACAGGCGCAGATGTGAAGAGTGAATTGATGTAAAAACTATCTTTATACTGAGGTTTGGCGATTTCCACATTTCCCTGCTGAGTGATAGAAACCATTTCTACCTCTTTCAAACGGGAAGATTGCCTGGCCAATTCATTATATAAAAGATTGGGTGTACAAGCACTTCCGTGTCCGAAAATCCTGTCTCCGCTTTTAATAATTGAAACTGCTTCAGCTGCGCTTACGTAATTGATCATTGCTTTTAATTTTTGTTAAAGTTAGATTTTAATCCTTAGAATATGGATGAGCATTATCAGTCGATCCCGTATTTATCATTCAAAATGACAAAAGTCACAATTATATTTTGAGAATTCGATAAAATGATTTTACTTTGCAATTCAAAGTTCTTTATAATATTAATTAAACATTTAAAATGATGATCACACAAAACCAGACTTCAGCTTTTATTTACTTATCAGCAGCAATTATTTTGATTGCACCACTTATTGCAATGCAATTCACGAAAGAAATCAATTGGACCGCTTCCGACTTTCTGATAATGGGAACACTACTTTTCACAACCGCATTGGCTGCGGATTTGGTTCTGAAAAAAGTAAAAACTTTCAAATACAGATTGATTTTGTTTTTTGGAATTTCAGCTTTATTAATTTTAATTTGGGCAGAAATGGCAGTTGGAATTTTTGGAAGTCCGTTTGCGGGGAATTAATGGTTAAATTTTGAAACTAAATTCAAAAAGCTAACATTTCTGTTAGCTTTTCTTTATTAATTTAATCTTCCAACCAACTCGTCTTATAACTCGGATCCTCTACTTTTATCGCTTCTTCCGTCAGTTTGAAAGGCCGGAATGGGTCAACCATTACCGCAAATTCGTCGGTAGATTTTTTTCCGATGCTGCGTTCCATTGCGCCTGGATGCGGACCGTGAACAATTCCTCCTGGATGAAGTGAAAAATCCATCAAATCAACATGGTTCCTACTCATAAAATCACCTTCTGTATAAAACAAAACCTCATCTGAATCGATGTTGGAATGATTGTACGGCGCAGGAATCGCTTGTGGATGATAATCGTACATTCTTGCCACAAAAGAGCAAACCACAAAATTATGCGCTTCGAAGTTCTGATGAACCGGAGGCGGTTGGTGAATTCTCCCCGTTATCGGTTCGAAGTTTTTGATATTGAATTTATAAGGATAAAAATAACCGTCCCAACCAACAACATCAAATGGATGCGTAGCATAAATAAAGTCGGTAATCTGATTTTCCTTTTTGACTTTAATTAGGAAATCGCCTTTCTCATTTTTTGGTTCTACAAAAGTTGGCGGAACAATATCTCGTTCGCAAAACGGCGAATGTTCCAGCAATTGGCCGAACTCATTTCGATAACGTTTTGGTGTGTAAATAGGAGAATGCGCTTCTATGAAAAGGAAAACATTATCTTCAGATTTCAATTCCAGCTGATAAATTGTTCCTCGTGGAATGATGAGATAATCGCCAACTGAAAACTCGATGTTTCCGAGCATTGTTTTGAGAATTCCTTTTCCGGCGTGAACGAAAAACAATTCGTCGCATTCTGCGTTTTTATAAAAATAGTCTGGGGATTTTCTTGGTTTTGCCAGACCCATTTTCAAATCATTGTTTAGCATCAAAACCTTTCGGCTTTCCAAAAAGTCATCTTCAGCGGTAACTTTTGCGCCTTTTATCATTCTTGGCGTTACGTTTTTTTCGACTGCAATTTTTGGCGTCACGTCTTTTGCTTCGCCGATAGATTTGATCTGAGTCGGACGATGCGTGTGATACAACAACGATGCAATACCGTGAAAACCTTCTGTTCCAAAGAGTTGCTCGTAATAGAATTGGCCGTCTTCGGATTTGAAAACGGTGTGTCTTTTTGGTGGAATCTTACCTAACTGAACGTATCTCATTTTGTTGGATTTGGCTTTTCTCAAATGTAATATTTTTTTGAGAATTAGATTGCAACTTATTTTTGAACGCATACTTCGACTCCGCTCAGTACACACGCTAAGGTTTTTTTTGAAATTATTGAAAATATTTTTACGGTTCGCAAAGGTGCTTTCGCTCAGGAAAGGTTTAAAATTTCTTGCAGATGAGGTGAATTTTGCAGATTTGAATTGAATGACATAAGTTGGATCGATGAACAAATTTTCAATTTGGCGAAGCGCAGCCCGACTTATATCCTTTTTATTATCTTTTTTTATTTGAATCGATGAACCACTTCGTTAGGTTTGAACGGAAATCCTTTTTTGCTTATACTCTAGTTCTATCAAAAGGGAAATCGTCTGCAAAAAAGATTGGGAACGGAAGGCGGATTAAGCTGCCCAAATAAAAAATACGGCATCAACTTTTCTTGATTCTACATTCTTGATTATTGTATCTTTTACTATCTTTGAGATTATTAAAATTTTTACAAATGAATGATTCATTAATGGTTTCTCAGATTTCAGAAATCGAAAGGGCAGAATTTTACAGAAAAACGTATATGCACGTCGCAGTAGCGATTTTGGCATTCGGAGCGGTGGAATATTTGTTGTTGAAAACGATTCCATTGGAGACCGTTTTGTCAATGGTAACCGGGAAATATATTTGGCTGGCGGTTATCGGCGTTTTTTGGTTAGCGTCTATGCTGGCGACAAAACTCTCTTTTTCAGTTTCCAAAAACACGCAGTATTTGGGATTGGGATTGTACGTTTTGATAGAAGCCGTCATTTTCCTTCCAATGCTGGGAATTGCAAGTTTGTACGCACCGGAAATCATCACACAGGCTGCGCTGGTAACAGCTTTTATGTTTGCGGGTCTGACTGCAGCGGTTTTTATGACCAACAAAGATTTTTCTTTCCTTAGGAATATCATCGTCATTGGTGGATTTGTTGCCTTGGGCGTGATTGTCGTTGGCGCAATTTTCGGGTTCAATCTTGGACTTTGGTTCTCTTTGGCAATGGTTGGATTGGCGAGTGCGAGTATTCTTTATGAGACTTACAACATCAAAAATATCTATACCAAAAACCAATATGTGGGCGCGGCTTTGCAAATGTTTGCTTCGATAATGCTTTTGTTCTGGTACATTCTGAGAATTTTTATGAGCAGAAGAAGCTAATCAAGAAGCTAGATTTTAGAGATTAGAATTTAGACTTATCTATAATTAAACTCATCATTTTTTGGTGAGTTTTTTTGTGTCCGAAAAATTAAAATAAAAGTAAATTTTTTATTTCTAATAAAATTGTTAGCTTTGTCTAACATTTTTGTTTTATGAAATTAATTATCGCCTTACTACTATTTTTATCCGTTTTCATTAATGCTCAACTGGATTCTGCTAATGTTTCTAAATCTGATACAATCAACAATTCTAAAAGCATTGACGAAGTCACCATTACTCAATTCTCTGTGAAGAAATTGAATAGTCCAATTTCCACGGATGTCTATTCGCAACAGTTTTTTCGGAAAAATCCTACGGCTAATATGTTTGAAGCAATTGCGATGGTAAACGGCGTGAAACCTCAACTGAATTGTGCGGTTTGTAATACTGGCGACATTCACATCAATGGTTTGGAAGGCGCTTACACGATGATTCTAATTGACGGAATGCCCATCGTCAGTTCGCTTTCCACAGTTTACGGACTCAGCGGAATTCCAAATAGTCTGATTGACAGAATCGAGGTGACGAAAGGTCAAGCTTCGTCTATTTACGGTTCGGAAGCGATGGGCGGAATTATAAATATCATTACTAAAAACTCTTTGCAAGCACCGGATTTTGCCACGGATATAATGACTGGTAATCAAGGTGAAATCAATCTTGACATTGCGAAAAAAGTGTTTGACAACAAGAATTTCTCCAGCTTGTTGAGTCTCAATTATTTCTATTTTGGAAACAGAATTGACCAGAATAAGGATAATTTCACGGACACGCCATTGCAAAATCGAATCTCCGTTTTCAACAAATGGAATTTCAAAAGAAAAGAAAACCGACAGGCGAGTTTTGCCTTGAGGTACTTTTATGAAGACCGATTTGGTGGCGAAATGCAGTGGCAAAAGCGAAATCGAGGTTCGGACGATGTTTATGGCGAAAGCATTTATACGAATCGTTTTGAGTTTTTTGGAATTTATCAATTGCCTTTGAAGGAGAAATTTTTGCTTCAATATTCTTACAATTACCATCATCAGGATTCGTTTTACGGGAACACTTCTTACTTGGCGACTCAGAAAGTTTTGTTTCTTCAAATGAATTGGGAAAAGCAATTGGGCAAACATCTTTTGAGAAGTGGAACAACTTTAAAATCGACTTTTTATGATGATAATACGCCAGGAACTGCCAACTCGATGGAAGAAAATCAGCCAATGAAATCTTCAATTTATGGTTTTTACCTTGAAGACGAATGGGAAATCAATCATAAAAACACCTTGCTTTTGGGTTACAGATATGATTATCACAAGATTCACAAATCTGTGCATTCGCCGAGAGTGGCGTGGAAATTTGAGCCCAATCCTTACCATACTTTGAGGTTGAGTTTTGGAACAGGTTTCCGTGTGGTGAATCTTTTCACAGAAGACCACGCGGCGTTGACTGGTTCGCGTGAAGTGGTTATTGCGGATGATTTGAAGCCGGAAAAATCTTTGAATACAAATCTGAGTTATCTGATGAAAATTCCAATCAAAGACTATTTTATCAATATTGATGTGAACGGATTTTACTCCTATTTCAACAATAAAATTGTGGGTGATTTTGATTCGGAGCCTGATAAAATTATTTATGATAATTTGGCTGGACACGCGATTTCGAGAGGAATTTCTGCAGACGTCAGTACGAATTGGACTTTGCCGATTCAGCTGATGCTTGGAGTGACTTATATGGATGTTTATCAGGAAAATGAAGGCGACAGAATCCAACAATTGCACGCGCCGAAATGGAGTGGAACGTACAATTTGAGTTATCAGTTTGCGAACAAATTTTCGATGGATTTGACTGGACAATTCTACGGACCAATGCGATTGCCAACCGTTCCAGATGATTTCCGACCGCAATATTCGCCTTGGTTTACGTTGATGAACATTCAGTTGACGAAGAAATTTGATAATGGTTTTGAAATTTATGGAGGTGTACGAAATCTATTGAACTTCACACCAAAAAATCCAATTCTGAGACCGTTTGACCCATTTGATAACAATGTAGATGATGTTGCAAATAATCCTTACGGCTATACTTTTGATACAACTTATAGCTATGCGCCGATGCAGGGAATTCGGACGTTTCTGGGAATTCGTTATCAGATAAGATAGATGTTAGAAATTAGATTTTAGAAGTTAGATTAATGAAAATACTGACTTTCATATTATTAATGATTTCCGGGATTTTAAATTCGCAGGAAGTGAAACATTATGGATTTGATAGTTTACCTGAGAAGTTGGAGAAACCGATTCTGATTTATATGAAAACCGATTGGTGTTCGATTTGTAAAATTCAGAAATATCAAGTGGAGAAGGATTTGGAGTTGAAAAATCTGATGGATGAGAAGGTTTATTTTATCACTTTCAATCCAGAAAAATATAAAGAATCGATTACTTTTTTTGGTGAAAATTACAAATACATTTCAAATGGAAATTCTGGGATTCACGAACTGGCATTTGAATTTTCATCCAACAAAAAACCTGTTTATCCGAGTTGGATTTTGATTGATAAAAATGGGAAAGTTTTGTTACGAAATGAGGGATTGATTGATAATGGGATTTTGAAATTATTGATAAACACTTCGACTCCGCTCAGTGTGACAAATAAAAAAACCTTCTGAAAATTAATCCAGAAGGTTGCTATTTGTATTTAATAAAATCTTATTTCGTCAAATCCAAGCCTCCAAAATTACCGGAACTCATCATCACAAAAGCGCCTTTGGATTTGTCCAAAGTTTCCCAGTAAGCGTGAAGGTCCTCGGCATTGGTAAAGACTTTCAGGGTTTCGTTTTTGAATTTTCCCTTTATCAAATCTGGAGAAATCGGGTCCATTCTTTTTATTTTCAAAGCGTCTTCTGAATAGAAAACTACCGCATTATCCAAACCATCCATCGCGTGGTCGTATTGCTCAAGGAAAACAGGATTGAGACTTGAATAAGTATGCAGTTCTAAAAACCCGAACGTTTCAGTTTTTGAAAATTGTTCTGCAAATGCGGAAACAGTCGCTTTCACTTTGCTTGGTGCGTGTGCGAAATCTTTGTAAAGTAGTCCACCATCGGCACGTTCAACTTTTTCAAGACGTTTGGAAGCACCTTTGAAACTCATAATCGCTTCGTAGAATTCTTCTTCCATTATTCCCAATTGCGAACAGATGAATCTTGCGCCTTCCATATTCAGCAAGTTGTGTTTTCCGAAAACGGACAATGGAATATCGCCCATATCGGTTTTCAGATTGACAATCCCGTTTTCTATTTTGTAAGCTGGCGTTTTGTAAGGGATTTTTCTGAAATAATTTTCAGCACACTCCACCACTTTCACCACTTCCTCATCTTCTTCATTATAAACCAAAACACCGCCAGGCGTTATGCTGGCTACAAATTTTCTGAATTGGTCGATATAATCATCAAACGTTTTAAAAACATTAATATGATCCCAGGCAATTCCGGAAACTAGAGCGATATTGGGTTGATAGAGTAAAAATTTAGAACGCAAATCAATCGGAGAAGACAAATATTCGTCGCCTTCGAGAATCATAAAATCATTGTCATCCGTGATTTTCACCATACAATCGAAGCCTTCCAATTGTGCGCCGACCATATAATCGATATCTTTCTGATGAAAATTGAGAACGTGAAGGATCATCGATGTAATCGTCGTTTTCCCATGGGAACCGCCGATGACAACTCTTGTTTTTTCTTTGGATTGTTCGTAGAGAAATTCCGGATAAGAATAAATTTTCAAACCTAATTCTTTTGCTTTTGCAAGCTCAGGATTGTCGGCGTGAGCGTGCATTCCGAGGATTACCGCATCAATATCCGAAGTCAGTTTTTCCGGAAACCAACCCAATTCTGTGGGAAGAATTCCTTTTTTTTCCAAACGGGATTTTGAAGGTTCGAAAATAGCATCGTCTGAGCCTGTGACCTGATAGCCTTTATCTTTGAGCGCAATGGCAAGATTGTGCATCGCAGAACCGCCAATAGCAATGAAATGGGTTTTCAATTCTGAATAATTTTAGACAAAAGTAAGGAAAGATGTGAGAAGTTAGAAGCCAGAACTTAGATTTTTGCTTTCATTAATTTTAGACACAAAAAAACCTGATTCGTTTTTACAAATCAGGTATTTAATTTTTTAAGCCACAACCTCTTTTTGTGTAATATCGTGCTCTACTTTCAATTCCTCGCCCGTAAGCGTGTAATAGATGTTTTGTAATTGGTGTAGATGGGTGCATTTGATGTAATTCCCAAAGAACAAAAATCCTTCAAGAATCTTGTTTGAACTAAGGTCAAAATCATATCTGCAAAAATTCGGAAGGTCGAATCTCACTCTCGTTGACGAACGATAAACTTCCTTGAATCCCAGTCTTGAAAACCATTCTGCTGTTAACGCAATTGGTTTTAGCTTTCTCTGATCTACCGCGGTGTATGGGTCGATCTTTATAAAAAGACCATTGTTTTTGTTTTCCATCCCGATTACTGGTACGATCTCATCTTCATAGATGACCAAATTGTTGAGTCTAAGTTCTGTGGCTTCCATATGCGAAAATGTTTGTGATTATATATAGGTGAAGTCTACTAAACAAAATCGTTGCCAAAAAAGCTAAACACTTCTTCTTTGCTCCTAAAAAAGCAAACTTTAACAATTGAACAGAAAAAAGAAAATTATCAAAAATGAAATTAAATCAAGCCTTTTTTATGCATAGCATAATTTTGGTCTCGCCAACTACTGTATTAGAATCTACATCAATTTTACAATCAATTGCCTTACAAAGGTCACGGATGACGTGCATTCCCAAACCTTTTGTCGTTCCGATGCTCATTTTGTCATCATACAAAGCCTTAAATTTTTCGATATTGGTTCCGCCGCCGTTATCTTCGATGAGAATTTGAATGAAATCGCCCTGCTCATAAACTTTACATAAAATATTTGGATCTGGGATATTTTGCAAAACCTTCACAGCATTGCTCATCAAATTCCTGATGATTGTTTTTAAATATTCTTTGTCGGTAAATATTTTCAGTTTTAATGGAACATCGAATTCCATTTTGACATCTGAAGCCCAAACAAATTCCTTTTCCAAGTCGTTGAAGATCTCATCAATAAAATAAAACTGCTTGTTGGGTTCGAAGTTTTCCATTTGGCCTTTGCTCCACAGAAGCAGATCTTCCATTTGCGTCAAAAGCTGTTCTGCAGAATCGGAAGTTTGCTTTTCTAGTCTGATCTTGGTTTCATTATCAATCAAGTCTGGTTCATTTTTTTGAAGGTCCAGAAAATGGATGAGTGAAACCACCGGACTTCTTAAATCATGATTTAGAATTCCGAAAAACTGCATTTTGGTCTTGTTTGCTTTTTCGAGATCGTGATTCAGTACTTGTAATTTTTCATTACTCTTTTTCCGGTTTCGGCTCTGGTAAAAGAGCAAGCCTCCAATGATTCCAAGCAAACCTAAGCCAGCGATGAAAAACCATTTCTGCTTCTCTTTGGCTTCAATTTGCAGTTTATTGATTTGAATTTGCTTATTTTTGAGATCGATCGTTCTTTGGTCCTCAAGATTTTTGATAGATTCTTTTGTAGAAGTATTTAAAATAGAATCTCTGAATTTAGAATAGAGTTTATAATTTCCTAGACTATTTTTATAATTATTTTCTTTTTCATCGATCTGCGATAAGTATAGATAATTATCCGGAACGCCGTCTATCAAATCATTTTCGAGATACAATTTGTTGGATTTTTCGAGATTTTCTTTCGCCAGTTTCAGATGAGAAGGATTTTTGCTTTTTTCGTACATTTTATAATAACAGATTCCCAATTCGTTGAATGCATTGGCCATGCCCATTATATTTTCTTGCTCCGTTGATATCTTTAATGCTTCATTGATTTTCAAGATAGCCTGCTCGTAGTTTCCTTTTTTTTCATCAACCAAACCCAAAGCAAACAAACTGGTTCCGATGTAATTTTTATTATGAAGTTCTTTTGCCAACAAGTACGCTTTTTTCGCATAAAATTCTACTTTATCCGTCTGATCTTGATTCTCATAGAGATGTGCATAAGACAAATAAATGTAAGTGAGTAGCTTTTTATCGTTTGCTTTTACGGCATTCTTGGTCGAAATATCCAAATAATATTTAGATTTTTTAAAATCATCTAATCCCCTGTATATTTCTGCAATGTAAACATAATCTTTACCCAACTCATTGGCATTGTGCAGCTCCTCGTCTATTTTTGCCGATTTGAAATAGTATTCTAAAGCAGAAGCGTAATTATTATTATCTTGATAAATATTACCCATTTTCTTATAGAGTTTGGCCAATCTTTTAAAATCATTTTGAGAGACGCCTATTTTTATCGCATTGTTGTAATATTCTATCGCTTTTTTAAAATCAGGTTCCATACTGTAGAATTTTCCTATAATTTCATAAGAAGCAGCCTCTCCCGATTTAAAGTTTATTTTTTGGGAAAGCACAGTAGATTGCTGGGCATATTTTTTTCCTTCCTCATCATACAGGTTGGTATATTCTCCTGCAATGGCGTTCAGCAAATTAACTTTGTTGGTATCCTGTTTTGCCTTTGGTAATTCCAAAAGCAGAGAGTCTATCAGATCCTGGCCCTGTTTTTTTTGAGCATAGTTGGCTAAAGCGGAACAAATGGTAAGTAATAAAAATATTTTTCTCATAGCAGGAACTTCAAATTATCTTTAAAACTTCTTCCAATCGGGATGGCGAGATCATTATTAAGGATAATCTCATGGGAATTTATTTTATCAATGAATTGCTTCTGCACCGCAAAACTCCTGTGGATGCGAACAAAAGACTGGAAACTAACTTCCTTCAAAAGAAGTCCAATACTGGAAAGGACGCAATGTCTTTTTTGGGAAGTGACAACCAAAGTATAGTCCTTCAAAGCCTCTAGATAAAGGATCTCATGGAGTTTGACCTTGATCTGGTCGTGCCCTTCTTTGATGTAGATCACATCGCCACCAATGCTGGATTCGAAAAGGCTGGCTTTGTTTTTCATTTCGAAAAAATCGGTGACCCTTCTCATCGTCTGTTCAAAACGGTCAAACTTCAAAGGTTTTACGATAAAATCCAGGGTTTCCAATTCGAAACTTTCCACCGCATATTCCGGATGAGAAGTGATAAAAATACAGACAGGAACTTGCTTTACTTTTTTTCTAAGTTCAACACCGGACAATTCGGCCATATCAATATCGAGGAATAAAATATCCACCGCTTGACTTTCTATGGCTTTCAAGGATTCATTAGGATCAGAAAAAGTCCCAAGAATATTGAGGTTTGGAAACTTCTTCGCAAAGGACAAAACCGTCAATCTGTCGATCTCGTTATCGTCCACAATTATACAATTTAGTCTTTCCATGATTGCCCAGTGTTTCATCAAATTTAGGAAAAAAAGTCATTGGTCTATTTAAAATGTTGTTCGTCTATTAGATCTTTTCATAGGACAGCATTCTCTATAACTTCGGTAAAAATTTTAAAACCTATTACAATGAGCAAAATATTATTAATGAAATTTCTGGCGCTGATCATCATTCCTTTCGGACTGACCAAGGCTCAGACAGCAATTCTCACAACTGGAAAGACAGCAACAGGTGCATCCGGAAGTACAACCTACAGTGTTGGCCAGGTTGCATATTCTCAAAAAGGAGCTGATCAAGAGGTGATGGAAGGTGTACAACAAGCGTACGAGATTACCACGCTAGAAGTAGATAACGAATCTATTATGGAGAAAAAAATCCTGCTTTATCCAAATCCTGTTCGTGATTTTCTGAACGTTGATTTCGGGAAGGAAAATTTCCATAATTCTAATTACGTTCTGTTTGATTCCCAAGGGAAATTGATCAGATCAGGAAATCTCCTCCATCAAAAGACCGAATTGAATATGATCGAACTTCCAAGTTCCGTCTACATTATTCAGATTTTCCAAGATAGAAAGAACATCAAAACATTTAAAATCATCAAAAAATAACCTTATGAAAAAAATTGTATTAATTGCAGCTTTGGCACTTGGAACCTACATGGTCTCTGCCCAGGCTCCTGAAAAAATGAGCTATCAAGCCATTGTCAGAAATGCATCCGGACAACTATTGAGCAATCAAAATGTCGCTGTAAGAGTAAGCGTATTGCAAGGTTCTGCGGCAGGAACTTCCGTTTATTCCGAGAGAGTATCAGGAACAACGAACGTCAATGGATTGTTAAGTCTGGAGATAGGTTCGGGAACTGTGCTTTCTGGAACCTTCAACGCCATCAATTGGGGAACCAACAGTTATCATCTAAAAACAGAGACCGATCCTGCGGGTGGAACCAATTACACGATTACCGGAACAAGCCAATTATTG